>Ga0209184_1000941_pt1 | contig 23631 bp, 31 predicted proteins | sample EN8Hudsemesocosm_2_FD_184627 | JGI IMG/M metagenome (GOLD analysis project Ga0209184, IMG submission 184627) | Methane-oxidizing microbial communities from mesocosms in the Hudson Canyon - EN8C Hudson Canyon (SPAdes) (version 2) | ecosystem: Environmental > Aquatic > Marine > Cold seeps | place... | reverse complement strand
AAGACCACGGACTGTTGATGCGTTATATCAAGCTTATGCTGAAGGATTGAAATGCATCAGTAAAGGTAATGCTCAGAGCTTTGTTAATCACTCAATGACGTTCGCTACTTAAGTGGGATATGTAATATAGAACTATAAATAATCTTCTAGTAACTCTTTAACCCAATCTGGCAACGCTATATCCTGCTGCAGTTTTTGACCGTTACGAATAACAGCCACTTGTTGAAATGGGCTATCAATTCTGGAATTATTAAGGATACGAACCTGATCGCATAGAGGTAGTGTTTTTTTTATATTTTGTAGTACTCTTGGAATTCTACTAGCTACTTTTTCATCAGGAACATTATGCCCACCTTCACTAAGTCGCTGAGCAACACGCGCTTGATTTAGAAAAACTGTATCAAGATGAATAAACACCAATATAATCTCATAACCTAATGCTTTCGCCTGGGCAACAAAATCAATTTTTGATGGATGAGAGAATACTGTTTCAAAACAGAAACTCCTCCCTTCATGCAAGAGTTTAAATCGTATTTCAGTGGCTAGTTTAGCAGCATCATAGCTGTGTTCTTCAGGTGCTTGAGGGTATAATTCTTTTGCTAGAATATCTGCATTTACAAAGGGCAACCCTAATGGAGCAAGTTGCATCCTATAAAAAGTGCTTTTTCCTACGCCATTACCACCAGCCAAAACCCATAACTGCTTACGTTCACTCAAGATGTAAACTCATCAACAGTTACAAATTCACCATTTTTAAATTGCCCTACAGAAACATTACCCTTCTGATCAATTTGTTCTAAATATCCTAGGTGAACTAAAGATGATTGATACTTAATCGCACTAGATGTTACTGCTTGCGTTAATGTTCCCTGCTGCCGTTGGGCTTCTAGCGAATTAAAAACATCATCAGGGTCAATTGGAGTTCCATAAATGGGTTCCACTTTTACTTGAGCCAGCCCTGTTGAAATTGATATTAGCGTATCAGGGTCTAGCACTTTAGATACCTTTCTACCTATATCCGCCCAATATTCGATTTGTTCAGCTGTACTACGATGAAACCGATTTCCAGTCAGCTTTGCTGCTTGCATTAAATCATCTTGCAAGCGAACAGGCGACAATGCTTTAGCCATAAATGTATCCTCTAAATCAAAACAACAATTGTAGCATAATGCTACAAATTTATTTTTATCATGAAATCACTACATGGTTACGCCGTTACTATCTCAACTAATTTACATACTCCCAGAGAAACTAACGCTATAGCCCATAACCTTATAACCTTTTTCTCGCTTTAGATACATCCGTTGCAACATCGGCAGTGATGAATCTACGTAATCAAATATCGTCACCAATTCTTTACCTTCTGATTCACGATGTATTCTACCTGCATATTGCGCTAAGGTTCCTTTCCATGAAATGGGCATTGCTAGAAACAATGAATCTAATCTAGGGAGGTCAAAACCTTCACCAATATACTTTCCTGTGGCTACTATGACTTGTGCCTGCCCCAATTGATCATTAGCTTCCTTTCGTTCTTTTACTCGCATAGCACCTCTAAGAATAACAGTCTTAAAGCCTTTATTCATTAACAGTTGGTTAAGCTGTTCCGCATGCTCACGTCTTTCAGAAAGCACCAAAGGATGCTTGCCTTGTTTAATACTTTCGGATACATCGGCAATAATGCAATCATTGCGTTCTTGATTCTCTGCAAGCCAAGCATAAACATCTGCAATATGAGGCCGATTTTCTGAATGAATTAGACTTGCAGGTGGTTGATACTCAAATTGCGACACAACTACACGTTGTTCAAATTTGGAGGCATGATCAATTTTAACTTTATGCCGAATAGGGCCTGCTAACATAAAAATAATCTTTTGGTGTCCATCTTGCCTATCAGGCGTTGCTGTTAACCCTAGGACATATTTGGCTCTCACTTCGTTGAGTACCATTTCAAAACGTGGCGCTGAAATATGATGGCATTCATCTATAATCACTTGCCCATACTCTTGAATAATTGGATTAACAGAATTATCTTTTTTATCAATCAAGCTTTGATAGGTGGCGACATCAATGTATCTTGTTGGTTTTTTCTTACCCCCACCTATAACACCAATATTTGCCCCCTCTAAAAATGCCATTAATCGCTGTTGCCATTGATCAAGAAGTTGTCGACTATGCGTCAAGATCAAGGTACTCACCTTTCTTTTTGCAATAATGCCAATCGCGGTGACTGTTTTCCCGAAAGCAGTTGGAGCATGTAAAACTCCAGTTTCATACTTAACAACAACTCTAACAGCTTTAGTCTGCTCCTTTCTTAAGGCGCCATTAAATTTCAACGCCTTTAAGGTTTTCCCACCCTGCCGTTTATCATCAAACTCTATTTGAATTTCTTGCTGTTCAAATAAGGCAATCACTTCATCTAAACAGCCTCGGGGTAATGATAAATAATCTTGTTCAATACGTGCGCAGCTTATATACCTCGGGATTCCATGCGTCGAAAAACGTAAAGCTTGCGTTTTAAAAAAGACAGGGTTAGAAAAACTGGCTAAACGTTTTAACTTTGCAATCAATATTGATGGCAGCATATCCAATTTGATATACAGATGATTGGCCAAAGTAATGGTTACTTGTGCCGGGCAGTTTTCAATAAGGGTTGGCTTTACTATTGCACCCTGCTCCCATGGTTTTATTTCACCCATAGAATTCAGATGACTAGGATTAATGTTCTCAAGAACTTTGTGCAGTTGTGAGCCCGACATAGTCTCTATCTGAGATAAAAATATCCACTGATCTGAATAAGGTTTTAATTGATCATCTACAAAGAGGCTATTACCTGCTTGTCTAGCTTGATATTGCAGTGGCAATGCGATTAAGTTACCAAAACCACCTTCTGGCATTAAGTCTTGATTAGGAAATAGTCGATCATAAGATTCAAATGAAATACTTGGATAAATCTCCATAGCTCTGTCAAGTAAGCCAAAACCGAGTGCTCGCGCATCTTTAGCCAGTACAGCTTCGGCAAAAAAGATCCACAAATGAGCTCCATTTCCCGAACGCGATATTTCCAATGCATAAGAAATATGATATTCATTACAAGCCTTTGCCATAGCCTGTACAGCTGCTTGCCAACCCGTTTTATCAAAATCTGCGGCTAACAAATAACAGGTGTTACCTTCAAGTAAGGGATATAAGCCCACCACTTTTTTACCTGAAAGATGATCATAAATAATTTGCTGATCGAGTACTTTATAATGCCTGTGATTACATTCACTGCATTTCACTTTAGGCTTATTACATTTTCCTGACTGCCATTCGTTATGACAAGCAACAGAGTACCCACTTCTGCCTTGTTTATTTTGCCAGCGGTTAGCAAATATATCCGTTCGCCCTTTAAAGAGGGATTGAAATAACAGTACTTTTTGATCTGTATGGAGCTGATTAACTATTGGTGTAGTTTGCGCTCTCTGGTCATTAAGAATTTTCTGTCTTTGCAGTAATTTCTGTTGTTCTTCTTCAATTTCCTTTAAACGAATCTCGATCTCTTTGAGTTCAGTGTTTGGATCATTACAATCTAACTTTAATGACTTGAGATCGTTCATTTTCAACTCACTTATTTAATGGTGTGGCTCATTCAAACCAATTGTCCAATATTAAATTGTCATAGCCCTGAAAATCATCAATATTGCGAGTAGCCAAGGTAAGATTATTTACTGCAGCAATCGCAGCAATTTCTCCATCAGCATAAGCAGCCGTTTTCCCTTGTTGTTTTAATATTGCTCTTTGACTAGCAAACCATTCTGCTGCCGCTTGATCATAAGGTAAAATAATGAGTCCATTATCTTGTAACGTGGATAAATACATTTGTAACAGTGTTTTTCTTTTTGAATCTGCTAACAATGCACAACCATACTGTAATTCATGCCAAACAATGGCGGCGGTTACATATTGCCCATCATATTCAAGAAAATGTTGCATGACATTATCGTTTGGCTTTTGTCTAGCGGGTTCTGAAAGGATATTGGTATCCAATAAATATTTTATTCGTCCCATGAAAACTCTCGTCCAACAGACTCTTTACGTATACCATTAAGCTCATTATTGGTTAAGCCAACATCAGACGCTTCATCTAACTGAGATCGCCAATTCATTATTGCCAAATTTATACTTTTGGAAGGTGAAACCAATTTTTGATATTGATTCTCAGACATCATAACGGCAACGGGTTTGCCATAGCGCGTTAAATGGATAGGCTCTTCTACCTCTAACTGGTGAATTAGATGGGATAAATTATTTTTGGCTTCCGCAATAGTACTTGTTTTCATAATAAAAACCTCATTGTAAGATGAACAAAGTATAGCTATGATTATAGCCATAATTTTTTATCAATGCACTTTATACAGTTATTTAAGCAAAATATTTTACTTACAGGTTTTCATTCCACTCTTCATTAAAATTGACATAATAGTTACTGTAACATTTGGCCTTGATTAAAAATGACATCATACTTCTACAGTAGAACCATATTATGAAGTCACTTCTTAAACAGCTACTAATTTTAACTCTGTTTGCCGGCTTTCCAGCTTCATGGATGTTGTTTAGCAATATGCTTAACCAAACCAAGATAGCCTCAGTCACTGCAATTACCTCTAGCATGATGTTTCTCCGAAATGGAATAAAAAACGGAAAAACACAGATTGCCCGACAGGGGAAAGTTTTCCCGGTGGGTTGAATTGAATTTAGTACTAAAGCCGAATAGTTAGGCTATTTTTATAGTGTTAATTTTGTTGTGTTAACAAAGCTAACGACATATGTCTCCTTTTGAAAAATCAAGGGAAATACCCCACAAGGGAATAGTTCCCCCCGGTGGGTTTAAAATAATTGTCTGAAAAAGGTTATCTCTGGATAGATTATCGTCTGTAGCAGTTCCCTCAGGAACTGGCTATCGGATAATACAGACTCGCGATAGCAAAAAGTATCACTGAAATGCATTAACCTTTTACTGTCTAATTAGACTGAATACCCACATGTGATAAAAGTACAATGTCATTTCAAAGTGACGATTCTAAGAATCGTTGGTAACACGCATGGGTGATTGTTTAAAGTTTTGTGGTTTATAAAGAATCAACGGGTAATGATGGCAATGTTTGCCTGGCCAGTAATTCTTCAAGGTAATCTTCAAAATCCATATATTTTTCTCCTTTTTGTTCGTTCATCCGGCTTGGTTGCCGTAAGTGGTGATCTAGATCCTCCGAAAACGTTTTCGAAAGTGTTTTGTTGTCTTGTTAACTGTTCAAACAGCCAACACGTTTTTCTGTTAAACGTTGACTTGCCTTAATCGACTATGATTCCTTTGATAAGTTCAATCTAACGGATTTTCCCCTGCCTTAGGAATATAAAAACATTCATAACAGTATAAGTACTCAGTCTTTATCACTCTCTAAGCAGATTTCTCAATGCGTATAGGGGCGTAGTTTGTTAATCAGCGTTCAACTTTTACCAGTTTCAGCACGAATTAACCACTTGAGAATATTATATAGAACTACCTGATTACCCATGAGCTTCCGCCATTTTAAAAGTAGCTAACTAAATACCCTCGTCATTCCTGCATTCTCTTAGCAGGAATCTAAATTTACAATAAGTAGATTCCCGATAAAAGATTTCGGGAATGACGCGTTTATAGGTGTTGCAGCTCCTTTGTCCTAACTTGGCGGAGACTCATGGGTAATCAGGTAGAACTATGGTTTAAAATTATTTTTGGATTTGGTCGCTGTTTTCTTAAAAACCGAAAAACTTAACACGCTGATTAACAGCTAATAGCCATAATTTTAAATTTGTTATGTCTAGTGCGTCATGTCGTAATACCATCATTATACTGGCAAGGCCCAGCTAAATTAGACAACTAATTATTAATCACTCCATGCTTCAGCAACCTGGAACTAATCGCACCTTCTGTTCTATCATGCAATTTTGATAATTCCTTTATAGAAACATCATTATTATATGCATCAAGAAGTTTAACATCCTCTTCTTCACTCCATGGCTTTCCTGCTCCCTTAGGTAAGTTTTTATGGCGAACAATAGATTTTTGTTGTTTTTCTAATGCTATTATCGCAACACTCAAAGCTCTTACCGTATCCGCTGTTTGATAAGGGCTATCTGATGAATATTGCTCTCCTGTATAGGGATCAATTCCTTCAGCTAATGTTTTTATGATAGATATTGCTTTCTCTAATTCCATTCTGAGTTTATTCCTAATATTGGCATAATCAACTTTTAATATGTTTAACAGAACAATAATTAGCAGCTACTCTTAAAGCATAACCATTTTTATTTTTGCTATATACCTTCTATATCAGGAAAGTCTAGCATATTATATAAGCGTTATTATTGAGACTTATTTTTTATTTCTTTCTATACCTTTCGCAACTATAGCTAACCAAGGCTGCTGTTCTCTAGGCTTCCCTTCGGGACGATAGTAATGATGAATGACTTTAAAACCAGCTTGCTCTAGATAAACCTTGCTCGTTTCAAGTTCCATATAATGGCCATAGCGCTGCCCTTGCCACCCTTCGTCATTTCCTCTGGGGTTTGATGTAAATAAGACACCTTCTGGCCGTAGTGCATGGTGTAACTTATTCAATACTTTACTTAACTCTTGACTGGGAACATGAAACATCGATGCATTCGCAAAAACACCATCGAAGTTATTTTCTTCTAGTTCAAGTGTTAGAAATGACTGATGTAGCACCTGACATCCACTATGCTTTACGGCTAGCTGGCAAAATTCCTTGCTACCATCTAACCCCACAGGTCGATGCCCCATCGATTTAAAAGTCTTCAGATCACGTCCCGGGCCGCATCCAAAATCTAAAATATCCATTGCTTCATTTTGAGGCAGCGCTTTCAAGAAGGATTCAATATTTTGGCTGACATCGTGGTATTTAGTTCCTTGCCAGAAAGAGTCAGCATTATTATCGTAATGCCCGATCGTATGACGCTCTATTTCATTGAGGTCAGTCAATGTTTGTGTTTTTGGCATAAGATCAATCAATTTAGGTTTGATGGTTGTTATTTTACTGATCTATACAATTTGCTAACGGGAATAGTCAATTTTTGTTTCACATAATCTCCACTTTTTCCTGTATAGTTCTTATCCAAGTATAAGTCCACACCACAAACTTGTGGAATCGTTGAACATCTGCCATAAAATCGAAAAGTTGTACCGTGAACACTGTATGTTATAGCTGGATATTGATCATTAGTGATTTTGCCTTCAACCACAAATTCAATACTTTGTTGAAATAGTCCACTGTTAAGCTTAATAGTATCTATTTGAGTTTTTAATTCGGCGAGTAAAACAAGCTCCTCGTCTGCATTTTCTCCATAAATCATGCAGCTAGATTGTTTCAAATCATCCATGATTAAGTCAGAAAACTCGGTTTTATTTCCAACGCCATCATTTGATACTAGTCGACTTATATGTTGATATTTTCTCATTATTTCAATGCCGTTTTAAGAGGCTTACCGCTACGTGTCATCACAAAAACTTCAGAAACGTGGTTTGATCAACGGTAAAGCCTGATGCATTCAGGTGCCCTCCTCCACCAAACACTTTGGCTAATTCAGAGTCATCAAACTCACCTATTGAGCGCAATCCACATTCATAGTGTTGACGCTTACCATGCCAGTTATAGGTTAACCCGTAGGTGCCAGATAATTTAGATAAAGCATGTCCTAAATCACTTGAAAACATGCCAGGCGCATTGACGGCGATTCCTTCAATACCGTTGAGTTTAACTTTATGCCGTGTGTTGACTAACCGTCGAATATTTAGTTGCTGCTGTTTTAATAGAACTGCGCCTTCTTGTTCTAAGGTATGTAATTTTATCTTCTCAAATGCAGCAAAATTAGTGGGTAACCGTAGGAATAATACTTTGCTAATAGCGTCTGTTTTAGGGAGTTCATGTCGCCAGAGATCATGGTCCTCTATATGCATTAGTAACTTCGGTGCAATAAATGATTTTCCTATGTTTAACAGAACAATAACTAGCCACTACTCTTAAACCGTAAACATTATTCTCGAAGCTTATTTTCATTTCTTTCTATAGCTTTCGCAACAATAGCTAACCAAGGTTGTTGCTCTTTTGGTCTACCTTCGGGACGATAGTAATGGTGAATCATTTTAAACCCAGCTTGCTCAAGGTAGGCTTTGTTATTTTCAATTTCCATGTAATGACCATAGCGTTGTCCTTGCCACCCTTCAACATTACCTCTTGGGTTTGATGAAAATAAAACACCTCCTGATCGTAGCGCATAATGTAGCTGGTTTAAGACCTCTGGCAATTCTTGGCTAGGTATGTGGAATAACGAGGCATTGGCAAATATGCCATCGAAGCTATTAAATTCCAGTTTAAGCTTTAAAAATTGTTGATGTAATGTGTGACAACCACTCTGTTTATTTGCAAGTTGGCAAAATTCTTTGCTTCCATCTAAACCAACTGGTCTATGGCCTAGAGATTTAAAGGTCTTTAAATCACGCCCAGGGCCACATCCAAAGTCTAAAATATCCAATGTTTTATTTTGAGGAAGTTCTTGCAAAAAACATTCAATATTTTGACTGACATCATGATCACGAGTACCAAGCCAAAAAGATTCAGCATTATTATCGTAATGCCCAATAGTTTTACTTTCTATTTCATTTAGATCGTTCAGAGAATATTTATTTGGCATAAGATTTAATTAACATACAGGTGAGATGAATGGTTACTTCACTAATTTAAATAGTTTGTTAACGGGGATAGTGAATTTTTGCTTTACATAATCCCCTTTCTTTTCTGTATAGCTTTTATCCAAGTATAAATCCACACCACAAATTTGAGGGATAGTTGAGCATCGGCCAAAAAATAGAAGGGTATCACCTTTAACTGTGTAGGTTAATGCAGGATATTGTTCATTTATGATTGCACCTTCAACAACAAACTCAATATGCTGATGAAACATACCATGATAGAGATTAAGACTATCCATTTTAATTTTTAATTCAGCTAGCAAAACAGCTTGTTCATCCACCGTTTCACCAAAAATAGAGCAGCTAGCTTCTTTCAAGTCATCCATTAATAAATCAGTAAGCTCGGTTTTATTATTAACACCGTTGTTATGCTTTACCAGTAAACCTAAGTTTTTATATTTTCTCATCTGAACAATATCTTTAATTCATTATAGGTAGTATATACTTGTTTTTAACAAAAAAAGCGGACTAAACCTTATGACACTTTATCTGGTACAACACGGCCAATCCTTAGCCAAAGAATTAGATCCTAATCGAGGATTGTCAGTTGAAGGTCGTAATGAGATAGTACAAGTCGCTAATCTTGCTTCAAATTCTGGCATAACCGTTTCTACTATTTTCCATAGCGGAAAATTACGCGCTTCACAGACAGCTGAGCTATTTTCAGAACAGCTTAAAACGGGCTCTATTGAAAAGATTGAGGGTTTATCGCCATTAGACAGTGTGATGAGCTTTACCAATCATTTTCAGTTTGCTGACAAATCAATGATTATAGGACACTTACCCTTTTTGGATCGTTTAACCTCTTACTTAATTACGGGTGATCAGGGTTTATCTGTTATAAAATTCCAAAACGCTGGAATTATCTGCCTTAATCAAGATAATACCAATCACTGGTTTATAAAGTGGACAATGATGCCTGTTATTGATTAATGAACAGGCTATTGTCATTTATCATTTTTTACCAGCTCAAACCTAAGGTCATAAATATAATGATTAATGAAAATGTCGCCGCATTTTGAAACACTTCATCCCAGTCAAGATGATGGTTTTGGTTATGTTCATCCATTAATTCTTGGACTCTGTTATGAATTTGGTCTTGCATATGAGTATTAGTTATCATGTCCTTTCCTCTTTTTATTATTATGTATAGCTTCTCATTTGTCCCACTAAGACACCTTGAATCTCTACTTGTTTAGGTAGAAGACTCATGGCTTTCATACTGCTATTAGCGGGGATTAATAAAGTTTCATGGGGGGTATTGTTCTATATACTTTAGGGTTGCTTCAGCTTTGTCGACTAAGGCAACAACAATTTCACCGTTTGTTGCATGACTGCGCTGTTCAATAATGACCCAGTCACTATCATATATGCCATCATCGATCATTGAATCTCCTTTTACCTGAAGGATGTAACAGGGGTTTTCCGTTTTGATTTCATCAGGAATAGTCATATAGCTAATATTTTCTAGGGCTTCTATCGGTGAACCTGCTGCAATCTTTCCAACAAAGGGTGTAAAGCAGTCCTGATTAATAGCGACTGGTGCTTCAACAGCTATCTGGTTTTTAAAAGCTTGTTCTGTTAGCCGAACACCCCGTTGTTTGCGATTAGATGCTTCTACCATGCCTGCGTTAATCAAACCTTGAATATGTTTATGTAATGAACCTCTGGATTTAAGTCCCATTGCAAAGCATAATTCATCCAATGTGGGGGCTTGAGTAAATTGATCTTGATTTGCTATCAGAAAATCTAAGACTTCTTGCTGCTTTCTGGTTAAATTAAGGTTTCTTTGCATATGAGTTCTCTGTTTGCTTTTGTTAATATTAAACCAAGAACAAGAAGAGAACAGGGTTTTATTTTATTTTCCATTCATAAGGTTAAAACCTTCGCCTTTCAGGCGAACAGATTTATCTCAAATATTGCAATCATTTTTAGGTAAATCCATTGTAAAAATGGCAGAAAATCAGATGCAAGTTAAGAAAAAGATGCCTTACGAAATAAAGGTTTGTTGTTGGGGCGCAGTGCTTTAGCCTGCTTTCATACAAAGTATTGCAGGCTAAAGCACTGCGCCCCCAAATAACAGGGCTATTGCCCTGTATCCCGACTTTCAGTCGCCAAGCTCTCAAACCCACCCCTCTTTAAGCGGGTGGTTGTTTAGTATTTTTACACTTCCCTTTCGACTTTTTTTATCTATGACAATTTATAAAGACATTAAATCAATGCATGCTGAAATGCGTGAATGGCGTCAGCATTTTCATCAGTTCCCTGAAACTGCCTATGAGGAAACCAATACCTCTGCTTTTATTAGCTCACAATTGAAAAGTTGGGGCCTTGATGTTCATGAAGGTTTGGGTAAAACAGGGATTGTTGCCAGTTTATCTTGTGGAGACAGCTCTAAAAGCATTGCTCTACGCGCTGATATGGACGCTCTGTTTATTGAAGAGAAAAATGAGTTGCCTTATAAATCTCAGCATGAAGGCAAAATGCATGCCTGCGGTCACGATGGTCATTCCGCTATGTTATTAGGTGCGGCTAAATATTTAGCCCATCATGCTAATTTTAACGGCACTGTTTATTTTATCTTTCAACCTGCTGAAGAAGGTCGTGCGGGGGCTAAACAAATGATTGATGACGGTTTGTTTAAGCTGTTTCCTGCCGATTGTGTTTTTGGTTTACATAATTTTCCTGATATTCCCCAAGGTCATTTTGCAATAAAAACAGGGGCTATGATGGCTTCGTTTGATTGTTTTGAAGTTGTGTTATCTGGACAGGCTACACATGCTGCTATGCCCCATTTAGGTAATGATGTTTTAGTGGCTGCGGCTCAAGTAATCACTGCCCTACAGACCATTGTGAGTCGTAATGTTAATCCTGCTGATTCAGCTGTATTAAGTCTTACTCAAGTTCATGGCGGCAACACTTGGAATGCAATTCCTGATTCTGTGATTTTAAGAGGGACTTACCGTTGTTTTAGTTCTGATGTTCAAGCCTTGATTAAAGATAAACTGATCCAAATCGTTGAGTCAATTGCTGTGGGCTTTGATCTTATCTCTGAAATTTCTATTAATCCAGAAAATGCAGGCTACCCCGTTACTTCTAATTCAGAAGCTGAAACGGCTATCGCTATTTCTGTTGCTCAAGAAGTAGTGGGTGTTGATCATGTTGATTTAAGCCCTACTCCCAGCATGGGCTCAGAGGATTTTTCTTTTATGCTACAGGAAAAACCAGGCTGTTATGTTTGGCTAGGTAATGGATCATCTGATGGTAATTGTTTATTGCATAACCCTCATTATGATTTTAATGATGAGATATTAACGGTCGGTGCTAGTTATTGGGTTAAGTTAGTTGAAACTATTTTAAAGTAAATTTTGGGGACTATATTATGCACAAAGAATTACTTATTTTACGACACGGGAAATCTGATTGGAATACGGATTCTTCTGATTTTTACCGTACCTTAAATAATCGTGGTCAACGTAACGCCCAACAAATGGGCGAATGGTTAGATGAACAGTCACTGGTACCTGATTTAATCATTTGCTCTCCAGCCACTCGTGCGCTAACAACGGCTAAGATAGTCAATGCAGCAATGGGATTATCTGTTGATTCTATTGAAACTGACAAATCGATTTATGAGGCAAACTTATCTGATTTACATCAGGTCTTATCGAATATTTCAAATTCAGTGCAACGACTTTTACTGGTGGGACATAACCCCAGTTTTGAATATTTAGTTCATCATTTAGCACCTAATGTTACACCTGCTAAAAATGGAAACCTTATGCCAACCGCTGCCTTGGCTTATTTTCAACTGGATTCACAATGGTCTACTTTAGTCGGTGATGCTTGGGTTCAACGTCCTAAAGAGCTACATAAATGATACCAACTGCACTTAGCCTAAATATATATTTATCCAATAGATTTAAGTTCAAATAAAGCATTACCCATGCAAAAATAGCCGCTAAAGTTTCAGCTTAAATAAACTACCTATGAATGTTATATAAAACAGCAAATATAGACACTTTTTTTAAAAACTGGAAAAACTTACACGCTGATTAACAGATGAGTTAGTAATTGCAGGGCAACCCCAGTCAGACAGTTACATTAATATTATTTCCGATATTTCCAGTTGCTTGCGGAATAGGTGGGATTAACTGCAATGCTACTTTAGGCAGGTCATTAGCAGTTTTTAGTAATGGTGTTTGTATTGCTGGTCGTTGTGTTGCAAGAATTGATGTTGCTTGTCCCATACTATCAATATTCATAACACCTCCTAGAATTTTATCGGTCAATAATATACTACATAAAACTTAATAATAAGCATAAGCAACAAAAAAAACCCAGCTAGAAATATTGCTGGGTATAGGTAGGAGGACATGGCTTTCACTTCACATCCTATACCTGAATAGCTAAACCTAGTGTGAACAACTACAAGTTAAACTGATCTAACATACTGATTAACGAAGCTATCGTTTGACTGTCCTGAAGCTAAACACTTATCAAATAATTCCATTGCCTCAGTAACTGAAATAGTTGCATATGCGCCATGGCCTGTTTTTTTTATAAATACGTTATGTAGAAGTTCTATAAACGTCATTCTATCTTGAGTTAACTTTGACATGAGAATTCTCCTTTTATTTTCTATCTTATATATCGGCCTACTCTAAGAAGACATTACTCCTAAAACCTAGGATAAATAAATACATTTTGAGAATTATAGCTACGGTTCACTCCAAAACAACTGATCTCGTTTCTCAAAATCATCACATGAGCATCAATCGTGGATATCTATCTGCCATAGCAGGCCAAAACCCATGACTCCAATCCATTACCACTACAATACTCCAATCATCAGGTGTTGAACCAATCACTGACTTGACGATCTGTTCTCCTGACCCTTTCACTGACGATGTAATAGAAAAAAACTGAATCGTTTTATAAGGGATATCAATTAATAATTCAACACCTACAATATTTTCTTTTCCAATAGTAGTGATTGGTTCCTTTTTGCCATTAGTACTGAGAACATTAGAAGCTTTAATTCCACTGTTATAAATTTTTACATAGTTGAGTATTTCAATAGTTGATAAGCCTTCTGCAAGACGATAAAAGATTGCATCAGGCTTTCTAACGTTACTTGCTTTTGATATTTTTTCTTTGATAACTGTGCCTATCATTATTTAACTTTTTATGACTCACTATTTTTCTTATTTAAAGGCGAAGCATTGGCAATGGGTGATTTTGCCAACTTGCAGCCACAATCGCCATGATGGTTGCTGTCAAAATAAAGGCACTCAGTCCAATTACAGTTCTTATTAAAATTTCTTTAACTTTATGCTGATTTGAAAATAGTTCCATTGAAATACTTGATGCGTAAACACCCATCATCATCGCTAATGCCGTTGATAGTATTCCCATCGCCATTGATACACACCAAGGGCATTGCTGTTTTACATGTGCTTGATGATAGTTACATTTTTCATCTAATCCTGACCATGGCCAGTCACAGCCGCATTGAAATAGATAACCACATAATGGCGTTATGGTGATCAATTCGATAATTAAGACTATTAGAGCAGCTAAGATCTTTTGCTTTGTTGAGAAGGTCTTTTCTAAATGTATCTTTATTGAAGAGAAAAAGGCAGACATTAGTTTAAACAGTTTTTATCGTTATGTGAGGGACTGTTAACCCAATCACTGATCTGTTTAAATGCCATACCTTCATATCCATCACTGGTTAAAAGTTGCTGTGTTGTTTCTCGGCTAGCCTGCTTATCTAGCCAATGACTTATGTTGTTATTAGAAATAATAACAGGCATACGTGAGTGTATAGGATTCATTAACTGATTGGCTGCCGTGGTAATAATGGTGCAGCTATAGATCGTTTCCTTTTTATGTTCCCAGTATTCCCAGAGTCCTGCAAAGGCAAACAGTTGTTGCTCTGGTCTACTCATGCAATAGGCTTGTTTGCCCTGCTCTGTTTTTTGCCATTCGTAAAACCCTGTTGCAGGGATTAAGCAACGTCTTTGTTGATAGGCAGATTTAAAGGCTGGTTTTTCAGCAATGGTTTCTGCTCGGGCATTGATGAGGTTATGACTGATTTTACGCTCTTTAGCCCAATGAGGGATAAGCCCCCAATGCAGATAAACGGCTTTGTAACTGCCATCATCTAATTGAACAATCGTTAATATTTTTTGACCTGGTGGAATGTTATAGCTGCTTTCATAGCGAGGTAATCGATGTAATTGATACGTCTCGATGACTTGTTCGGGTGTTGCTAGTAAGTTATATCGACCACACATATGTTTCTGCTTTAATTCTTGTTTTGTATTTTAGTCTGCTTTTATTGTAATTGATGCTTTAGAGATTCGCTTGATTGTTTTTTTGAATACTGTACACTTTATTTTTGTTCATTATTTATTTCACTTGTTCTTTAATGTCTAGTACAGAAAAAATCAAACACGGCGGATCTCGATCGGGTGCTGGTCGAAAAAAAGGTTCTTCGGTTTATGGTGAAACCACTAAAGCTATTCGTGTGCCTGAAAGCATGGTATCTGAAGTAAAGGTCATGTTAAATCAGCGTAAACAATGGTTTGAACAATTTACTGCTGATGCTTCTAGTCTTTCATTTCCATCGAGTTCTCCAAGTACAGTGTCCATTCCGTTATTTTCTGGCAAAGTGGCCGCAGGCTTCCCCTCCCCTGCTGATGATTATATTGAGAAGACATTGGATCTAAATGATTTATTGGTTCAGAAACCTGCAGCGACCTTTTTTGTACGGGCTGAGGGAGAATCCATGTTGGGTGCAGGGATTCATCCTAATGATATTCTGGTTGTTGATCGGTCTATTGACCCTGTTGTTGGCAAGATTGTAATTTGTGCGTTGAATGGTGAGTTAACGGTTAAACGGCTTAACAGTATCAGTGATGAAATTGTTTTAGGTGCTGAAAATCCTGCTTATGCCGATATTGTTGTTGCAAAAGATATTGATCTGGTTATTTGGGGTGTTGTGACCAATGTTATTCATCCTGTTTAATCATTAAGTGCCAGCTTCGACTTCTTCTACTTCATCTGTCACTTTTCAGCCGCTTATTGCATTAGTCGATTGCAATAATTTCTATGTTAGTTGTGAGCGTGTATTTCGTCCTGATCTTTTAAATAAGCCTGTGGCTGTTCTTAGTAATAATGATGGTTGTATTGTTGCCCGTAGCCAGGAGGTTAAAGATTTAGGGATTAAAATGGCTACGCCTGTGCATCAAGTACAAGATTTGATTGATCGCCATCATATTCAGTTGTTTTCATCTAATTACACCTTGTATGCGGATTTATCTCAACGGGTGATGCAATGCTTGGAGGCTTTTTCACCTTTAGTTGAGGTGTATTCTATTGATGAGTCTTTTTTGGATTTAACGGGGATTTGTCACAGTGATTCCATTGATTATGGTCAACAGATTAGACAGGCTGTTTTTAAAACAACGGGCATTCCTGTTTGTGTGGGTATGGGTCCAACTAAGACCTTGGCTAAACTGGCTAACTTTGCTGCCAAGAAATGGAAAAAAACGGGAGGCGTGTTAGATTTATCTGATCCTATCCGCAGAAATAAGTTAATGCGTTTAGTCCCTGTTAATGAAGTTTGGGGGATTGGTAGCCAAACCTCAAAACGGCTTCAGGTTATGGGCATCAATACCGTTTATGAGTTGGCTTGCCAGCCTGTTGAGGCTATACAGGCTCAGTTTAATACTGTGGTCGCTCGAACAGTGATGGAACTAAATGGTATTGGCTGTATGTCATTAGAGGATATAGCTGCGGATAAACAACAGATTGTTTGCTCTCGCAGTTTTAAAAGGCGTTTAACTGCGTATGATCAATTAGCGGAAGCATTAGCTAGTTTTTGTAGTCGTGCTGCTGAAAAGTTACGCAAACAAGGTTCTGTGGCTGGGTCTATCACTGTGTTTATTAGAACCAACCCACACAATCTTAATGAACCCCAGTATCAGCGCTCTGTTCATACACTTCTAAATCAAGCAACTAGTGATACTCGATATATCATCACGATAGCAAAACGCTTGTTACAAGATATTTACCGAGAGGGTTATCGTTTTCAAAAATGTGGTATCCAGTTAGGTCATATTCAACTAGCTTCAATCCCTAAGCAAGTGGATTTATTTAATGTTACTGAAAATAACAACCTTTACCACGATAGTAATGGGATTAGTCTTATGGCAACGATTGATAAAATCAATCAACGGTTTCCTAAAGGGATCAGTGTGAGTACAACAGGTATTAAAAATAGCTGGCAAACGCCTGTTGAATATTTATCACCGCACTATACAACTCGCTGGCAGGAACTGGCAATTGTAAAGTGCTTGTAATGTTTTTGAGAGTTAATTTGCATCGCATTATTGCGCTTTGTTATACCACTATCTAGAAACAGTCCATTAACAAGATAAACTTAAAATATATTTTTAAAAACAGAAATAATTACCTTGGTTTTTACATGCTAAATCGCTGTTAATTAGCTAAGTCATTATTGGATAAAGCTTTATTTCTTTATCCACAAAATCTGTGGATAACTCTGTGACTAAGTTATCAATAGTCCCTTCAAGCCCTTGAGTACTTGGCCTTTAAAACAATTTGACCATTTTTTATACAACCCATTGTTTTTTACCTACTTCCAATAACTTACAGTTGTCAATAGCACACAAGGTAGTTTATTTTCCTGAGAAATTTGACAAATTTAGCTTCATGCGATTTTTTGTGCATAAGTCTTTGATTATTTATTTTATACACCACTAACAAACAAACCTAGCCGCATAAAAAATGGTTTAAAATAGTTTCGAAAACGCCTCACCCGTAAACGCATGCCTGGAAATTTTAGCTGTTTGTTTCTGATATTTTGTAAAACTCTTATTCCCGGCTCAGGGCTATTTCTTGACATCACAACCACTTCGACTAGGGCCTCACCTTCTAGTTGATATTTATTTAACTCAAGCAATGCTTTGACTAAAGGCATACCTATTCCATCGCCTAGCGCTTTTGATGTGGCCACAATACACTGACAATGTTTGTTTTCTTTGTAATACCAGCATCAGGATATGGCAATAAGGTTTATAGTTATCAACCACCCTAATTGACAGACCTATCATGTAAAACTTCCTCGTCATATAAACTTTCAAACTACGATAAAAAGACTTTATGCAAGAAGTTAGTAACTTAATAAAAGCCTATCAAAACACTCACTATATAGTCCATGATGGCCCTAAAGATTTTGTACTTAGAGTAAGCATAAATTCATTGGAGCTAAAATTTTTATATGAAAAACATAATGCAAAAACGGCTGCCTACATATCAGCTTTTAACCCTTATAGCCAGATTACATCCCCTGAATTAAATACTCAAGCTCATACCCAGCTAAAGACAATCTGCACAAATAGAAACTATATAATTTATGAGGGCGATGGCACGGACTCTAGTGGCTTATGGAAACCCGAAAAAAGTCTTTTACTCCTTGGATTATCATTTTCAGAGGCTTGTCAATTAGGTACCAATTTTCAGCAAAATGCCATCTTGTTTGCTGGCAATGACCCTACTCCCAGACTTATCTTACTGTAATGTCCTTTACGTTCAGGGCATTGCCCCTGCCACTTTTCCACAAACAAGATCAAAACCTTAGCTCTCTTTTGGTAATAAGAGCCAATTTGTCGCATTGGAGTTCAAGCTGCTTATTTCTAATGTTTTGTAACATTTTTAGGCCTATCTCAGGACTGTTTCTCGACATAACCACAGCTTCAATGAGTGGTGCTTCATTGTCTGATTGATATTTGTTTAGCTCAACAAGTGCCTTTACTAGTAGCATGCTTATACCATCATTAAGCTCTTCATCTTATCTTTCGAGCGGGTATTCCGATGACCAAGGTTTCTGATAGATTAAATGGCACAAATAGTCCTTAATCAATCAACTGAAGTTTATTGGGAAGTTCATTTTGATCATCTTCTGCTATCGGGAAATGTTCCGCTAATAATTGACCACTTAGTTCAATCGCTTCAACTATTTTTTCAGTAGGTTGTTTTGATTTCATACCTTCAACAACTAGACAACAAACATCATCCCAATCTTGTTGTTTTAATTTTTCATTAATTGCCTCATCACCTAGTACTCTGACATTATGTTCATACAATGATACATAAATCAGTACGCCTGTTGCACCTTTTGTACCACGTATTCTGAATTGGTGGAAAGCCTCTATGGCTTTGCGTTCCACTTCTTGTTGCATTTCTTTTTTTGAAATAAAAATGAGCCTGAGTGCTGGGAAAAAGGAAGCTAGAATAGCGCCTGCAATAAAGCCTACAAATATAATTGCTACTGCCCATGGCAATGTAACCATTGTTGTCACTTCGGTTTCCCATTGTCCAGCAATCGATGTTATTTCTTGTGTTGATAGCCAAGCAATCGTTAATAATGTCAAACTAAAAAGCACACCAAATATATCTTCCGAGCGATCATAACGCCCTGAGACACAGGTAATAACAGGGACTATTTCACCACTGGTTTTACTTTCAGCCCGGGCAATTGCCTGTTCAATTATTGTTTTGTCTTCTTCTGTAAAATAGTTACTTGCTTTTTTCATTGTCTTTTCCTCATCCGCTACCAAGAACCAGAAGCGCCGCCGCCCCCTGAAAAACCACCGCCAAAGCCACCAGAACTACCGCCACTATTCGCTGAAGATCGTAATATAGCAAATATTATCAAGCCTAAGAAGGCGATTAATGCCCAAGCCCATCCACTCCGTCCTGTTTTAAAAAGATTGATTATCAAAGCAATAATCAAAACCACCCCTCCAATTATTGCTGGTAGAAACCACCAAGGTGCTTCTGGTTTTGGCAACCTCAGTCCTCTCGCCATTGCATCTAAACCTTTGACACCTGAAGCAATACCCATTGGATAATCGTTTGCCTTGAATGAAGGAATAATCAAACTATCCATAATTTCTTTGGCTGTTCGGTCATACGACCTGTCCCAGTCAGCACCTAACTCAATTCTGGCTTTTCTATCGCCTTTTGAGACTAGCAGGAGCATTCCATAGTTTCTATCTTCGAGACCTATTCCCCATTCATCAAATAAATCTGCGGCATAACCTTCTATGGAATAGCCAGCTGCATCAAAATCAGCTAAGGAGGTAATTGTTACAACGAACAAAGCAACTTGTTCTTCTTTTAATAATGTTGAAGCAAGTGAATTGATTTCAGTCGACGCTTCAGTATTAATAATGCCCGCTTTATCAACAAAAAAATCAGCATCATTGGGTTTTTCTGGAAACTCTATCGCTAGAGCACTTGTACTCAGTACAAGTGCTATCAACAAAACCATTATTTTGAACGTCTTAATCCTATTTAGCATACCTTCTTTCCTCTAATTTTTTGGGATTAACAAATAAAGTATAGCGCATAATTTGTTCTAACCATTTATAGCTCTTCTCCTACCCTAGCAACATGCCAACCCTTGTTACCCTGCTTATTTGTTATTCACGCTTTCTTAATAAAACATAGACAAAAAAACATCATGGTTACATGTGATTTTATTTTTCCTAAAAAAAAGATAAAAGCTATGTAACTATCATCTATATCATCTATATCCTCCGTATTCACTAGCTTTGTTAAGTTACATTTTTTAAATTTGTAATGTACCCAATGTCCATATTGAAGCTACAACTTCATAACACATTCCTTAAATCAGGTAGCCATAAAATCATTCCCAGTGGATATATTCCGCTCATTAAATTTTTAAAGACAGCACTTAGCTCAGTTTATTTTCATTATTTTCTGAATATCAACATTGCCCGCATAATTACATTATCGAAAAACAGACTAGCATCACAAAACCAGCAAAAACTTAGAAAAATGTGACTCAGCACAAAAGATTTTATCTTTTGTGTCGATATAGTATTAATCAAACCATTGGAGAATTATTATGCCTGACAAAACTAATATCGATATAGATTACGAAAACATGGATGATTTGCCCCTTTGTGAACATTTTGAGTGGCATTTCTTTCAGGTTGATGAAGAGGTAACTATTTCTGAAAATTCAAATGATGATCAGGTTGAATGGCTAGCAGCTTAAACTCTATCCACCCTTTTTAGTTAAGCTTTCCATTGAAATTTTCTAACACTTTAAAATAGCTGCTATAGGCACTGGCTTTTCTTCCTTCAATAATGAAGGCTGGTTCGATGTTGCTCTTTATTTCAGTTTGCCATGCTCCCCCAATCACTTTGCAGTCATCAGCAACCACTCTGTTGATTCGTTGAATTTCTAAAGGGTTATCCTTTCTTGTGTCATAACACCAGAGACATTGTATTTTATTTTCTTTAGGGTTAGTGCTTAGCAGCCATAGTCGCATATTAGATGCAATTAACCACAATTGTTTAACTTCTACTGACTCGATAGGTACTTCAACCTGTATATCGGTATAAATGAACTGAGCTGTTTCAGCCTCTTCCATCGTTTCAAGAATCGCTCTAGCTAAATAGGGCTTTATTTTCTTTTCAGGTGACTGCGATAGTAGCTGCTTTTTTAAAGCACCAGCATCATTATTATCAATGTTTAAGGGTATTTTTACCGCTAGACGCAACTCTGCTTTTTTACGCCAATTGAGAAGTTTTTTATCACTTTCTTCCGTTCTGTTTCTATTGAGTGTATTTTCTGTAAAGTCCTTGAGTTTTTTAACGAGTGCAGTTTTATCTTCATCAGTAAAAAAGTCATTTGAAAATACTTCAGGGTTTGCACTTTTGTTCTGTGCTAAACAGTGATAAATCAATATTCGATCAAATTCACTGCGTATGGACAGTCCACTAATAATTTTCATTACTTTCGAAAAAACTGCGGGCTCAACAGGATTAAAGTGGTTCATCAGTTCTGTTAATTCCACTGCATAAATCCAGTCTTTACTACGATAACGTAATGAGGTATCCCCAAAAATGGTGGATGCTTGTTCACCGATGATTTCTATGACATCGTGGAGTAAATTTAAAGCATATTTTTCTGAGCCTGTTTTTATAGCCTGCTTACCTGCTTCATAAGCTACGACTTGTGCAACACCTACCAAGGGATTTGATGCCATACCTATGCGTAATAGTGGACTGGCAAAGGTTAAGAAGGGTTCTGCTTTTTTGTAATAGCCAATTGTTGTTGCTGATTTTTGAATATATAAATAGGTTTTTCTAAGGTTGTATTCTTTGATGTTGATAGGGAAGCTATCAATTAACACAAGGAGTTGTAAGGAAGCTCTGTTCAATGATCGAAACAAATTTTCAATACTGGTTTCTAACAGAGGGTTTTGTGATTCTGGGTGGTGTATACGTGCAACAGATTCAATTAAATCAACAATATCTTCAAGCAGTAACTGATGTTTAAAGTCATTTCTCTGCGTATATTTTTTATTGATGATTTTATCAAATATTATCTCTGCTTTATCATGTAATAGCTGTGCAACTTTATCATCAAAATACTTCTTGTCTTCACTACCAATTGTTGTAATTTTTTCATCAGGAAATTCAGCATATTGCTTATATTGCATTAACTTTTGTTTAACTTCCTTTTCTTGATGCGCTAATAAACCAAGCTTGGATTCAAAGTCTTTTTGCAGCTGTTCTAATGTTTCCTCATCTTCTTGTATTTTTCTTTCTCTGTATTTTAGTCGTAATATTTCACTACTTTCCTCCCGAAAGAAAACAACAACTAGGCTGCTCAGAAAAAGCACCAAGCAACTGCCATAAATACCCCATTCCCAATGATATGGCGTTAGGGTTTCCGTCAACATGATGGTTGACCCGACAACAGTAATCAAGCTTAGAAATAATAAACTAATCGCTACTATTCGGATCACTGGCATTGTTCAAATTTCCTTGTGTGTTGTTCTTAAAAGGGAAAAATTCGTTGGCTACTGTTCTTTACACGTTCACGCATTTCAAGCCCTACATTGAAATGTACCCCTGATCGAGCCTCAACTTGAACAGCTTCGCCTATTTTTAGGTTACGGGCGGTTCTTGCCTAAAAGTGGCGTAAACTGACGCTTCCAAAGCCTCGTATTTCTATCCGTTCATATTTTCCAGTGCTTTGATCATTTCTTCCAACACTGTATTTACAACTAAAGATACTATCTGCCTGTGTCAGTTAAGATGAGCTAGCGGTCATTCTTTCAATTAATTCTGATTTTGTCACATTTCAGCCTTTTTAATTTAACCGTATTCATAAGTTCTGCATTAAACATCAGTAGACCTTGCAAAAAGTATAGTATATAGAGCAAACGAAACCGATTTGTTTTTACAAATTTTTCCTCAAAAATCATATTTAATTAGCTCGATACATTTTCCTTATTTAAAATAATTTGGTAATCATTTCCATGCTAAAACTGTAAAATGCTGAGTAACATCAGCCCTAAGAATGGGGAAACAAATCACCCAATAGGACGCTATTTGTCGCACCTATCCATTAAACTACTTCCATTCTCATTTTTGATGACTCTATGGAGGTTTCTTTATGCCAATTCATCACAGAAGAAAAAAGCGCCGCAATCGTACTCAAGTTTTAAGTGAAAGCTTTCTATCAATAGAAGAGCAAGCTATCCGCCAGATAAAACAGTTCTGGTTAGCTCGTGCGTTATTATTTTGTAATGGTATTCCTCTTTATTTAAAAGACCATTTTCGTAATGATGATATATTAAATTTTATTGAACTTGATGAAAATACCCTTGAAGATTTAAAAAAACCTGAAATAAAGAAAATTCTTAAAAATCACTGTGAATCTTTAATTGATACAGAGCCCTCTCGTCGAGGTGAGATTTTTA
>Ga0209184_1000937_pt1 | contig 23710 bp, 22 predicted proteins | sample EN8Hudsemesocosm_2_FD_184627 | JGI IMG/M metagenome (GOLD analysis project Ga0209184, IMG submission 184627) | Methane-oxidizing microbial communities from mesocosms in the Hudson Canyon - EN8C Hudson Canyon (SPAdes) (version 2) | ecosystem: Environmental > Aquatic > Marine > Cold seeps | place... | reverse complement strand
CATTACAAACATTGGTTGATAGTGGAAAGCTTAAAGCGCTGCCTTTAAAGCAAAAAATAGCGGCGATTTCAGTTGGTATTTATGAAGGTCACCCAGTACTTGACCTAGATTACCCTGAAGATTCAACTGCTGAAACAGACATGAACGTAATCATGACTGACAAAGGTGGCTTCATTGAAGTTCAAGGCACTGCTGAAGGAGAAGCATTCCAACAAGAAGAGTTTGATGCCATGCTGACACTTGCTAAGAAAGGTATTAATGAAATTTTTGCATTACAAATGGCTGCGATTGAAGCTTAGGTCAATAAATACTTAATATTTAATTCAAATAAAAAGGCGTAGAGCATTCGCTCTACGCCTTTTTTGTTTCTATTTTTTTATTTCTAACCAGAACGATCAATACCCCCCTTCGATTTTATTCAAAGAGGGTCAATTTACATATCAATCTACATAATAACGTCGTAATCCATGATCACAGGTGCATGATCTGAAAAACGCGTATCAAAATCTATAAAGCCATCTTCAATCAGGCTTCGGGTCATTTGACTGGTAATTTGATAATCTGTTCGCCAACCGGAATTTTTCCGCCAGCCTTTTGCCCACTCTGGCCACCAAGTGTATTGATTCTTTTCTACATTCACATAGCGAAATGCGTCAACGTAACCGAGATCATCAAAGACAGTATCAAACCATTCACGCTCATAGGATTTAAAACCACTGATATCCATTTCGTGATATTTTTTACTGGCATCCGTAACTAAATGAGCCGAGTGGAAACTTCCAGCAAAAATAAACTGCCGGCGCTTACGTAATGTTTTTTCTAGATGAACTTTAAAAGCTTCTTGAAAGTCATCTTTCGCTTGCTGCTTACTCTCATCACCTAAAGCACAAGGCGCCAACATACAGGCAACACTCACATTTTCAAAGTCGGCCTGAATAAAGCGACCTTCTCGGTCAGCAGGTTCATAAGCAAAACCGTACATGATCGCTTTTGGAAAGTGGCGCGTATAAATAGCAACACCGCCATCTTCTGGATTTTCTGCATCTATAAAATAAGCCTGATAATCCTCAGGGTGAAAAATCTCGTCGTCAAAATCATAGACCTTTCCTTGGATATCTTGCACGCACACTACATCGGCGTTAATTTCACGCATCCAGTCAAAAAACCCATTTTCTGCAGCTCTTTTCAATCCATTTACATTAATTGATACTACTCGCATAACTGCCTCTCAAATTATTTGCGTGGTATGATACCCATCTCACACTTTTTGAAAAGAAAAAGACTGTAATATCTTTCAATTTAGGCACATTTAATGACTCAAAATACTATTTTAAAGCCACATCAACGTGATTTTATTGAATTCGCGATACAAAAGAACGTTTTAAAGTTTGGCGAGTTCACCCTTAAGTCAGGCCGTGTCAGCCCTTATTTTTTTAATGCCGGGTTATTCGACGATGGTTTATCTCTCGCAAAATTGGGTGAATTTTATGCCCAAACACTTGTAGATTCTGCCATTCCTTTCGATGTTCTTTTTGGCCCTGCTTACAAAGGTATTCCCCTTGGAGCAGCAACTGCCGTTTGTCTTTCTTCCATACACAAAACAAACATCCCCTTTGCTTTCAACCGTAAAGAAGCCAAAACACACGGTGAAGGTGGAACCATCGTTGGCGCCCCACTAAAAGGGAAAATAATGATTATTGACGATGTTATTACTGCAGGCACTGCCATTCGCGAGGTAATTAAAATTATTAAAGCCGCAGGAGCAGAGCCAGCAGGTGTCTTGATTGCTTTAGATCGCCAAGAAAAAGGCCAGGGCGAATTATCTGCAATTCAAGAAGTTGAAAGAGATTTTAATATCCCCGTCGTAAGCATCGTCAACCTTACTCAAGTATTAGACTACATTCAGGATGATGCAAGTTTATCGCAACATTCTGACTCCGTTTCGGCATATAGAGCACAATACGGCATTGAAGGTTAATATTTTCTACTTATAGATTCAGCTTATAAGTGCAACGCAATCATTTCGTGCAAAGTCATATTTTGCACGAAATGATGCTTAAGCCCCATTACAACAAAAGTGAAACACCAACTAATACAGTCACCACCTCAAAGCAGCGTTTTACCAAGGCACTACCTTTAACAATCGACAAATGTGCTCCTAAGTACCCCCCTGCAAGTGCGCCAACCACCAAAGGAATGACCCACCCCCACTTAACAACCGTTTGGCTCGCAAGTGTTATCGCTCCCATACCATTCCAAAGCATACCGACCAAAATAAGGGTATAGGCGACAGCTCGTTGGTAATCCAAGCCAAACCAAACAACAAGCCATACCGTTACAAACAAACCAGTACCAGAGGTAATTGAACCATTCAGAATACCAATAAGGAATATCACCACACCCCCAATAAACCACTCACGCAACCGGTGATCCTTTTTAACTTCTTTTAACCCTAGCGTTGGTGAAAACCAAGAGTACAACCCTAGTGAAATCGTCAGCATCCCCAAGGTTGTTTTCGCCAAAGTATCCGGAACATGAAGAATCAATAACGCGCCAAGAATAACCCCTGGCAAACCAAAACCAAGTATAAACAAGGCAAAACGTAAATTTAATCGTTTTTCTCGTAGATGACGAAATGTTGCACCTACGCCTAAAGCAACACTTGCAACTTTATGCGTTGCCAAAGCCGTTGAAAAAGCCAAGCCCAAAAATAATAATGCAGGAAACTGCAACAAACCTGCGCCCCCACCCGCCATGGCACTTAAACCATTAGCCACAATCGAGATACAAAATAACATCAATTGCTCTATCAAAACGTCCCACATTTAAACCAACTCTCTAAAGTAATATCATTGAAAGCGAACGAACTCCGTACAATAGGGTCGAAATCATCTAATAATCAGATATAATGAAATACTAAGTAATTAAAAACTACCTACACCTCGACGACACAACTAACTTAATCACGGTAACGAAAGACAAAAGAATGATTATTTTTAAGGCTCTTAAACAACATTCCCTTACATCATTCGTATGCTTGCTACTCGTTATTTTTTCAACACCAAGCATCGCCGCGCAACTATACAGATATAAAAATGAGCAGGGAAATCTTGTGATGGGACAGGCTATCCCTCCCAAATTTGTATCCAAAGGGTATGACATCTTAAATGCTAAGGGTCGAATTATTGAAACTATCCCACCAGCCTTAAGTGCTAAACAAATTGCCCAAAGAGATGCCCTGCTTGAGCAAGAGGAACAAGCAAAAATCGCGCAAGCTGCGCAGGACAAAGTCGACGACACACTTAAGCAATTATATAGCCACCCTGATGATGCTGTGCGTATTTTAGATCGCCGAATTCAAGACATTAAAAGCGTTATTCAAGTCAAGCTAAGACGCATTAATAACAGCAAGAAACTAATGAGAGAACAAGAGGAGCTAGCCGCCAATAAACAACGAAAAGGCCAAAGCATACCTAAATCTATTTTCACTAAAATTACGGCGTTTGAAAAAGACATTAGCAATGCACAAGCCGACATTCTTGAACTGAAACAAGAGTTCGAAATTATCTTAAGCGAGTTTGACGTTAAAATTAGGCGTCTCGAAAAAATCACAAAGCAAAAATCTCATAAATATTCAGCGCTCTTGGATTCGCTTGAAAAGCCCTCTATCCTTACGAAGTAAGTTCACAAACTGACACTAAAACACTTCCAAACAAACTTGATTCATGTACGATGAATTAATCTTAAACTCACTTAGACACTTCTCTCATGAAACTAGATACCACATATATCACCTTGAATAATGGCACTAAAATATGCGCGCCAGCAAATAAAAACTTGATGACTAACTATGTCCTAAAAGAACAAGGTGACTGGTTTGAAGATGAGATACATTTCGTTCGAGCGTTTATCAAACCTGAGATGCAAACCTTAGATATAGGCGCAAATTATGGCCTATACAGCACAGCTATTGCCAACAATCTAGGTAAAGAAGGGAAGCTATGGTGTTTTGAACCAACCCAAAATACAGCAGACGCTTTACGTAACACCATCAAAAAAAATAACCTAGATGATAAAATAGAGCTAATTCAAGCTGGCTTATCTGATCATGCCGGTCAAGCTACTTTTTTTACTTCGCCTAATGCAGAGCTTAATTCCTTAACCGAAACAAATTCAACCTTAGGTGAAAAGCAGACCATTGATTTACTCACACTTGATCAATGTTTTGAAAAGTATCAATGGAAGACACTAGACTTCATTAAACTAGATGCTGAAGGCGAAGAATTAAATATTCTAAAAGCGGCCAAAAAAACACTAAGCGAATGCTCGCCTCTCATCATGTTTGAATTAAAGCATGGAACAGAAGTTAACACACCTCTCATTACAGCATTTAAAGAACTAGGGTACGAACCGTACCACCTTATTCCTAGCTTAAACATTCTCACACCATTAGATATTTCAAAACCTTTAGATGACTACCAGCTCAATTTGTTCTGTTGTAAAAACGATACTGCAGAAAAAATGATGGTGGATGGTTTCTTAGTTAAAGAGCCTAAAGTAGCGACCATACAACCCTCTCAAACTTATAATACATTCTTCAACGACCAGCCTTTCTTAAAAGATATTCAAAAAAATATAAATCAACCAACAGATGAAAGAGGCATTGTTTTTCAACAAACATTGAATGCATACGCTAACTCTCGAAATTCTGAACTAAGTAATATTGATCGTTTTCAACACCTATTACTTGCATTCGAACTAGTGAAAAAATTTTTAAGCGCTGGAGAATCAAAAATTGAACGCTTAACAACGCTAGCGAGAATCTCTTATGACATTGGTCAAAGAAGCGTTGGAAATCAAATATCAACTTATATATTAGATAGATACATTGAAAAAGCAGAGAATATTGAAACCATAAGCGAGCCTTTTTTGCCTCCATGCAAAGAGTTTGAAACGATAAGTACAGATGGAAAACTTAATAACTGGCTGCTTAGCTCAGTGCTTGATCAATACATCCGTAAACATGCATTTTCATGTTATTTCACTCAAAAAAAATTAGAGCCTCATTTTAATGCACTTAAAAGCCTTGGTTTTTTAAAAGCAGAAATGGAAAAACGCCAAGCAGTACTACTTGCACGCTAAAGTTTTTATGATTCATTAATAGCTTGTGAATTAACGCTGCGACGAAACTTTAGTCGCAGTCATTCCTGGCGCGTATTTTTCCAACCAAAAGCGAATTCTACGAACCATAGACTGCTGAAGAGCGCCATTTTGATTTGCCGTCAAACTAACTTGATGATAGTTCTCTATCTCTGCAATGCGAGCTCCAATCGCTCTTTCACGCGCCTGCTCCCGACTATCTAAGCTAGCCCCATTTACAATATCTAAGATCGGCGCCTTAAATTTTTTACCAAAGAACTCTGAGATACCTGTTTGATACTCTGTTTGTAGAACTGGATCAACCATTACGAGAGCAAAACCACGTTTTGGAATTTGAGCTACATTTGGCTTGATGTGATCTAACGCTAAATCAGCTCCAGCACGATAGCCCACAATAATAATATTTTGATAGCCTTCACTTTGAAGATAGTCAAGGGCAGCCTTGATGTGCAACAACGCACGTTCTTTATACGATAGCTTAATTGTTTTTGCTTTATTCTTATCTGCAAGATCAATATCAACATTTTCAGCCTCCTGCTTTTCTTGCCCTTCATTCGCGAGCACATCATCGACACTGGAGTTTGCCGCACCTGTTGAGGCACCACCTTTGCTTAGCGTTGACGCTTTTTCTTCCTGTTCTTTTCTAATTATCGGAGTTTGAAGCGCTGAAGCAATTTGATCAGTTAGAATAATTTGATCACTTATTTTCACCCTCATACTTCTTTCTGGGAATTTTTGAGCATTTTCATAAGGTAAATTAACTGACAATGTGTCCCAACCCGAATCAGGCAAACTCATTCTTAGTGGTCGAATTAAATAAGGCCAGTCGGCATGCTGCTCTTTATCATGAATAATTAAAACAGCGCCATGCGGCTGAGGCTTTCTAGGTTTTTGCTCTAAAGCCAGAACATTTACAGGTTCATCCTGCTCTGGATACTTAACCTTCAACCATACTAATTCATTTGGTTTTACTTCTTCCGATAAAGCAAACTGTTCTAGCTGTTCTGCATTTAGCCCTCCCACGCGATCAGACTCAGTAAGCCCACCGGTGTTTTCTGAAACGCTATCGACCGGCATTCCAGATGTGTTCGCGCCGCCTTCCTCTGCGCTAGATATCGTACAAGCTAAAAACAACACAAACAGAACGGCATATTTAATTAACATAGTAATTGGTCACAAATAATGGTTTTCAACTTTAGATCTGTTTTAGACTTAAAACCAAGCCTAAAACAGATACAACAATACTGAATATGTCATATCACTAAATAAAGCATAGTCGACACAGCCCCTGTCAGTTAGAATAACTCAATTTATCTGCATCGAGAATTCTATGAACCCGTTTTTAATTGCACCTTCTATTCTAGCCGCTGATTTTGCCCGTTTAGGCGAAGAAGTAGACAAAGTACTCGAAGCAGGTGCAGATATTGTGCACTTTGATGTGATGGATAACCACTACGTACCGAATTTAACCGTCGGGCCGATGGTGTGTAGTGCATTAAGAAAACATGGCGTCACCGCACCAATTGATGTTCATCTTATGGTGACCCCCGTCGACGATATGATACGTAGCTTTATTGATGCGGGTGCAAACTATATTACCTTTCATCCTGAAGCGTCTGAACATATCGACCGCTCCTTACAAATAATTCAGGATGCTGGCTGTAAAGCGGGCTTAGCCTTTAACCCAGCCACACCACTTCATTACCTTGATCATGTTATGGATCGTCTAGACATGATTTTATTAATGTCAGTCAACCCCGGTTTTGGTGGTCAAAAGTTTATCCCTTCAACTTTGACAAAATTAAAAAAAGCGCGAAGTATCATTGACGCAAGCGGAAGAGATGCCAGCCGCCCGATACGTTTAGAAATAGATGGTGGCGTCAACATTAATAACATTGCCGAAATTGCAGCCGCTGGGGCCGATACATTTGTGGCAGGCTCGGCCATTTTTAATACTGATAATTACCAAGCAACAATTAACCAAATGCGAACTGAGCTGGAAAAAGCAAAATATACCGGTATATAGACAAAAAATTGATTCACTGGTTTAGCTACGGTAGTCTACGTGGCCAAACCAGTGTTTTTAAAATTCTTCAAAAAGAGAGATCGTTCGGTGTTGGTACCTACATACATAATCCTTACACAGCAGCAATTGCAAGGCTGTTGGCGAAGCTAGTTCAAAAAGTGAGCTTTTTACTCCTTCACTGTATAAATATGCAGAGATTAAATAGCCCTCCGCACACTAGCCTTATTACTGTAATGATTTAGGAACACCATGACACCCGAACAATTTTCAGCCTTGGCCCAACAAGGCTATAACCGCATCCCTGTAATGAGGGAAGTTTTAGCCGATTTAGATACCCCCCTCAGCACTTATTTAAAGCTAGCTAATGGGCCTTACTCTTATTTATTAGAGTCTGTGCATGGTGGTGAAAAATGGGGTCGTTATTCAATCATCGGCTTACCCTGCAAACAGATTCTCAAAGTATTCGGCAATAAGATTACGATTGAAGAAGATGGAAATATTATTGAGCAAGTCGAAAGCAGCGACCCTTTAGATTTCATTGAAGCATATCAAGCACGCTTTAAGGTGCCTGAACTTGATGGGTTGCCCCGCTTCAATGGCGGTTTAGTCGGTTATTTTGCCTATGACACAATCCGTTATATCGAACCTAAATTAGCCGCGAGCTGCCCAGAAGACCCTCTTGGCACGCCCGACATACTATTAATGGTGTCAGATCAGTTAGTTGTGTTTGATAATCTCAGCGGAAAACTGATGCTGATCTATCACGCTGATCCGAGCATTGACGATACTTATCAGCTTGCTCAAACTGTTTTAGACCTACTAGTTCATCGCTTGCGTACTGAAACTTGCGCTCAACCGAGCCGTCAAAGGGGTGCAAAAGACATACAAGAGTCTGACTTTATCTCAGGTTTTTCTGAACAAGACTTTAAAACCGGCGTCTCGAAAATAAAAGAATATGTGCTTTCTGGTGATGTCATGCAAACAGTCCTTTCTCAACGGATGTCTATTCCTTTTGAATCAGAGCCGCTAGATTTATATCGGTCTTTACGTTGTTTGAATCCATCGCCTTATATGTATTTTTTGAACTTACAAGATTTTCATATCGTGGGCTCATCACCTGAAATTTTAGCACGCATTGAAGACGGCGAAGTCACTGTTCGCCCGATCGCAGGAACACGTAAGCGTGGCGTAGATGAAGCGCACGATATTGAACTCGAAAAAGACTTACTTGCCGACCCCAAAGAGCTGGCAGAGCATTTAATGCTAATTGATTTGGGCCGCAATGACGCAGGACGGGTAAGCCAAACAGGAACAGTCAAACTCACTGACAAAATGATCGTTGAACGTTACTCGCACGTCATGCATATCGTTTCAAATGTCACAGGAAAGCTCAAACCCGACACCTCAGCAATCGATGTACTACGTGCAACCTTCCCTGCAGGTACCCTAAGTGGCGCCCCCAAAATTAGGGCAATGGAAATTATTGATGAGTTGGAGCCAGTGAAGCGAGGGGTATATGGTGGTGCGGTCGGTTATCTTTCTTGGAATGGCAACATGGATACGGCTATCGCGATCCGTACAGCCGTAATCAAAAATAAGGTACTACACATTCAAGCGGGCGCGGGGATTGTCGCCGACTCGGTTCCACAAAGTGAATGGGATGAAACCATGAATAAGGGTCGCGCTGTTTTCAGAGCGGTTGCAATGGCCTCTCAAGGCTTAGATGCACTTAAGTAGAAAGATAGGAGAAGAAAATGCTATTAATGATTGATAATTACGACTCCTTCACCTACAACGTGGTTCAATATTTAGGTGAATTAGGAGCAGATGTACATGTTTTTCGTAATGATGACATCTCCATTGAACAAATAGAAAAGCTAGCACCTGAAAAAATTGTGATTTCACCCGGCCCCTGCACTCCCAATAAAGCAGGTGTATCGTTAGCTGTGATTGAGCATTTTAAAGGCCGCATTCCAATTTTAGGTATTTGCTTAGGGCACCAGAGTATTGGCCAGGCCTTTGGTGGTGAAATTATTCGAGCAGGGCAAGTCATGCACGGTAAAACATCACCCGTCCACCACAATAGCAAAGGGGTGTTCAATGGTTTGAACATGCCTTTTACTGCAACGCGGTATCACTCGCTAGTGGTTTGCAAAGATAAACTACCCGATTGTTTAGAAATTACCGCCTGGACAGAGAACAAAGACGGCAGCATGGAAGAAATTATGGGTATTCGACATAAAGAACTGGATATTGAAGGCGTGCAATTTCACCCTGAATCCATTCTAAGTGAGCATGGCCATGATTTACTTCAGAATTTCTTGAATAGATAAAAAATAAACAGACAAGCTTTTTCATAACAACAAGTAACGACACAAGGAAACATCATGGATATCACACAAGCATTATCAAAAGTTGTGACGCGTGAAGATCTAAGCACCGATGAAATGAAGTTGGTCATGCAGCAAATTATGACCGGCCAAGCCAGCGATGCACAAATTGGCGGGTTCCTTGTTGCGTTACGTATGAAAGGCGAGTCAATTGATGAAATTACCGGCGCAGTTCAAGTAATGCGTGAATTATCTACCAAGGTCAATGTATCCGGCGACTATTTGGTTGATACCTGCGGTACAGGTGGCGATGGTGCTAATTTATTTAATGTCTCAACTGCAAGCGCCTTTGTGGTGGCTGCAGCGGGCGGAAAAGTTGCAAAGCATGGAAACCGAAGCGTCTCCAGCAGTACAGGCAGCGCTGATGTACTAGAAGCTGCCGGTATTAATTTGTCTATCACACCGGAAGAAGTACAACGCTGTATTGATGAAATTGGTGTTGGCTTTATGTTCGCACCAGCCCACCATAGTGCAATGAAACATGCCATTGGTCCGCGCAAGCAAATGGCCATTCGTACTATTTTCAATATGCTCGGCCCTATGACCAACCCTGCTGGCGTCAGTAAACAAGTGATAGGTGTATTCAATAAAGATTTATGTCGCCCAATGGCTGAAGTTTTAAACCGCTTAGGAAGTGAACATGTACTAGTCGTTCATGCTTCTGACGGTTTAGACGAAATTACTTTATCTGGTGAAACCTACGTGGCTGAATTGAAAGATGGCCTAGTAAAGGAATATACCATTGTGCCAAGTGATTTTGGCTTTAAAGCGCAATCACTTGAAGGCTTAAGCGTTGATAGCGCCGACACGAGTTTAACACTCATCAAATCTGCTTTAGGTAAATCTCAAGATGAGGCGGTTCAAAAAGCGAGAGCGATTATAACTTTAAACGCAGGGGCTGCAATTTATGCGTCAGATTTAGCAGACTCACTAGATGAAGGAATTCAGCGAGCCGCTGATGCCATCGGTAGTGGTTTAGCATTAGCTAAGCTTGCTGACCTCGCTAACTTCACCAACGTATTTTCGAATTAATATAACTAAGAAAAGTGGGTTTATCATGTCTCAGGTAACGTTCGGCCCTTCTGCTTCTGCAGAGTCAACCCCTACGATTTTGAAAAAGATCATTGCCCGCAAATGGCAAGAGATTAAACTGCGCAACAGAGTATTAAGTCTAGCAAACTGTAAAGCACAGGCATTTGATCAAGATACAGCACGAGGTTTTGTACAAAGTATTGAAAACAAACTTGCTCAGAATTTGCCGGCCATTATTGCTGAAATTAAAAAAGCATCGCCCAGTAAAGGAGTCATTCGTGAAAACTTTGTACCTCAAGAAATTGCCGAAAGCTACGAAGCAGCTGGTGCAGCATGTTTATCGGTATTAACCGACCATGATTTTTTTCAAGGACATGAAGATTACTTACAACAAGCACGCACTGCGAGTACATTGCCCATTATCCGAAAGGATTTCATGGTAGACCCTTACCAAATTTATGAAAGTCGCATATTAAATGCTGACTGCGTACTATTAATTGCGGCATGTTTAACGAAAGATCAAATGCAAGAGTTAGCAGGCATTGCTGAAGAGATTGGTTTAGATGTATTAGTTGAAGTTCATAATGAAGCCGAACTACAGCAAGCGCTCACATTAAATACCAAACTTCTCGGCATCAACAATCGAGACCTTCATAGCTTCGACGTATCGCTCAATAACACCTTCGATTTATTGGACCAGATTCCAGAGAGCAAGATTGTTGTGACAGAAAGCGGTATTCATACACCAGATGATGTGCTGGCAATGCAACAGCGTCACGTAAATGCATTTTTAGTAGGCGAAGCATTCATGAGAGCAGACGACCCAGGTACAGAACTAAAGCGATTGTTTTTTTGCTAAGCTAATACTGTAAAAACGTTTACTACAGACAGTCATACTGTGACTGTCTGTCAAACGATACAGATACCATATCAAAGCCTGCAGCAGACAAACGACTAATTAAGCTTTTATCTTCCAACACACTTGAACAAATACGGTGAATATTACCTTGTAGGTCTGCGCTTGCTAACGCCAATTCAAAATCCATAACTAAATACCGCATACTTCCATATTCATCAGCATGGACTTGATCAATACTCTCGTAAGTGACATATTTTAACGCTAACTCGTTATCAAAATGAGCCTCAAGTGCGGTCGATAATTCATCAGCTTCCGACATCGCAGCTAAAGAAAACATCGCAACAAACAATACAAGTGCTTGAATCATTTTATTAAGTTTTGTCATACTACTAAACCTCTTTAAGTTGCCAGCGATTTAAAAACTACTGCTTACTTTCAAAACAAGTCTAGCGAATAAGTTCATAAAATATTAGTATTTGACGGTGGGTTTTACGCTTGTTTACAGATGTAAGGCCCTTTTAGATTCTATTAGATGCGACAACGAGGCCACGTGAAGCACTTTTGCAAATACCATCCAATCTCACCTGCAATATGGGTTTGCAATGTTTGTCAGACTAGCTATGACAAAGCCTGTATGCCTGATGCAAACGAGAAAGAAAAATCTGGAATTTGCCCTAATTGTCATCATGAACTTCATTACTTAGACACACGAAAGGCACGCCCCCCTTTTTGGCATACCCTTCCTCAGTTTTTCCGCTTCCCCTGCAATAAAGAACCCTTACTAATTATTGCGCTCAGCGGATTACTTTCGCTTACATTTTTAGGCCATTATCTGCTAGGGCTGGCCGGAACGATACTCACCGTAGACTTAGTCACTCGTTATGGTTATCAAATCATCCAAAAAGATAAATTCACCTTAAAATCTCCCCCAGGCTTATCGGTAGTTTTATCGTCTCTTAATTTCAAAAATAGCTTGTTAATCAGTGTATTCATTGGGTTTACGATACTGACTCCTTTATTAATAGCACACTATATCAACCTCATATTTGCCCTTTTTTTAGGTGGGTTAGCCTTCTGGTTTTTACCTGCTGTAATCATGGTAAAGCTTCGTCAAGAACAATCTGACAATACAATAGAAATCACTAACACTTTGAAAATTGATACGATATTAGAGCCCATTATTCGAATGAAATGGGCTTATTTTGGACTGGTATTTGGACTAATAACCGCTTTCATAACAAGCTTGATATTCATAGATTTTTCTCAACAGCACCTACCATCAATTATGACGCCACTCATAAGTGCTGTCACTTTCAGCTACTTTAGCCTCGTTGTGTTTAGTATATTGGCTTATGTTTTGAGCGAATATAAGTCGTTTTCAATTATTACCCTGCCATCACCTTCTCAAAAGAACTCAAATACCAACAAGATCAAAGCCCTGCATGAAATTAATGAGGAAAAACGAAGAGATGCAGATATCGATATTGCGCTTAAGCAAGGGAACTACCATGATCTCGTCACTCGATTAGAAAAAGAGCTCAATCGTCAGAGTTTTTCTAACATCAGGCGAGATCAATTATGTAAATTATTATTAGCACTAAACGATCACCAACGCTTAGAAAAATATGCTCACTCTTTTCTCACCTTAATGCTTGGACGGGGTAAAGTTTCAGAGGCGGCTCAATTTATTCAAGCACGTCGTGAGCATAATGCTACGTTTGTGCTTTATGACTTAGCCTTAAGTAAGCGGCTCGCTGACGCTTTCCATGAACACAAAGAACATCAACTGGTGATTTGGCTAGCTTTCAAAGCACACACTCGCTTTCAACCCAACCCAGCGCTAGCAGAGCTATATTTACGAGCAGCTAAAACACTCTTAACAAAGTTGAATGATAAAAAAATTGCACGTGAGTATTTAAGTTATATCATCAAGCACTATCCCAATCAGCCCGCAGCTAAATCGGCTAAAATTTTACAAAAACTCACCCAAAAGCCCCAATCAGTCGAATAATCTACGTTTGAAGATTTTTGCACGCGCACGTTAAATTTGATAATTTACGCACCCTACTCATTTATAATCACTAATAAAAACAAGGATGCCTCCCGAATGCTATTTTCAGCGATCACCCTATCTAAGCGAGTCACGCAGTTTATGCTTTTCGCTCTTATTTCATTTTCCATACTATGCACAACGCAAGCCCATGCAGAGAAGGTCTATAAACTAAAATTAGCTGAAACATGGGGGCCTAATTTTCCGATTTTTGGTGACGCATCTAAAAATATGGCCGCTATGGCAGAAAAGATGTCGAATGGCCGTCTTAAAATTGTGATTCACTCGTCTAATAAACATAAAGCACCCTTTGGTATTTTTGACATGGTGAAATCAGGTCAATACGACCTAGGCCATTCAGCCTCTTATTACTGGAAAGGCAAAGTACCGGCTACGATGTATTTCACCACTATGCCATTTGGCATGATTGCATCGGAGCAATATGCTTGGTTCTACCATGGTGGCGGCATGGAGCTTATGAACGAGCTTTATGGAAAATACAATCTCATGTCTTTTCCTGGAGGAAATACCTCCAACCAGATGGGTGGCTGGTTCCAAAAAGAAATAAACAGTGTCGCCGACTTAAAAGGGCTAAAAATGCGTATTCCAGGATTTGCTGGCGAAGTACTTGCTGAACTCGGCGCTAAACCTACGAATATCCCACCAGGTGAGCTATACACATCTCTAGAGCGTGGCACAATCGATGCGCTAGAATGGGTAGGACCATCACTTGACCTACGCATGGGCTTCCATAAAATTGCGCCTTTTTATTACACTGGCTGGCATGAACCTGCTGCCGAACTTCAATTTTTAGTCAATAAAAAGAAGTTTGAAAAACTACCAGCAGACCTCCAAGAAATTTTACGTGTTTCCATGAAAGCCTCAGCTTTTGGCATGTATATTCAGTCAACACATGAAAGCGCTAAGAATTGGTCAACCATGATGGCGGAATACCCCAACATTAAGGTAAAAACATTTCCTGCAGCAGTAATGACGGCACTTCAAAATGCGAACGACAAACTCCTAGCAGAACATGCAACCGCCGACCCTTTTGCAGCAAAAGTACTAAAGTCACAGCATGATTACCTGAAAAAAGCGCGCCAATGGACAAATATGTCTGATAAAGCGTACTTAGACAGTACAAAACGCTAAGAAATTTTTCATAGCGACTTGTTTCGCACCCATTGACTACACGTCAATGAGGCGCGATGTGTTTAATAAACCAGAACCGCCGAGCTATGTTTTAAATACTATGTTTTTAATACTCAAATTCGACCACCTCTTTAAACACATCACAAGTCTTTGCGGGGTATTAGCCTGCTCCGCCATGATTTTGCTGCTACTCAACGTTTTTTTTGATGTCATCATGCGCTATGCCTTTAATGACGTGTCGATTGGCATGCAAGAGCTAGAGTGGCACCTCTTCTCTAGTATGTTCCTGTTAGGCATCCCCTACGCGATGCAAGGTAATGCCCACGTGCGTGTCGATATTTTTTATGACCGCTGGAGTGACCCTCACAAAGCATGGGTCAACCTCTTCGGCTCATTTTTGTTTGTGCTCCCTTTCATAAGCATTATCGCTTACTACAGTATTAGTTTTGCCTATGAAGCCTACGAGATGGGTGAAGGTAGCGGTGACCCTGGAGGTTTGCCCTACCGCTGGATCATAAAAAGTATTATTCCTGCGTCTTTTATCTTAATGGGTCTCGCCAGCTTAGGTATGATCACTCAAGCACTTAGAGTATTAGTCGGCCATGAAAGCTATCCCGTCAAAGAAAGCGGAGCAATATCATGATCGGAATTATCATGTTTGTTGTGGCACTACTCATGCTCATGATTGGCTTTCCTGTAGCCTTTACGTTTGCAGGTACTGCCCTGTTCTTCGGGATTTGGGCCGAAGGTGTCGAGCTATTTGCGTTCATGCCTTATCGTATTCAAAGCATCATGGAAAACACCATTTTAATGGCTATTCCTTTATTTATTTTTATGGGAGTCGTACTTCAAAAAACAAAACTGGCTGAAAGGCTGCTTGAAGCCATGGCCTTATTATTTGGTCGAGTAAACGGTGGTATTGCGATCAGTACCATTTTAGTTGGATCTTTACTGGCAGCCTCAACAGGCGTTGTCGGCGCAAGTGTTGTTGCAATGGGCTTAATCTCATTGCCCTCCATGTTAAAGCATAACTACGATAAGCAGCTCAGTTGTGGCGTTATTTGTGCGTCAGGCACTTTAGGGCAAATCATTCCACCCAGTATTATTCTTATTATTCTAGGGGATGTATTAGGGCTACCTGTTGGCGATTTATTTAAAGCGGCGCTCGGACCGGGCTTACTTCTAATTGGCCTATACGTTTGTTATATCCTGTTTATTTCGGCACGTAATCCTGCCATTGCACCCGCGATCCCCCCTTCGGATGCACCAAAATCAATACAAATCAAAAATGCCTTGCTCGCTATCATTCCCCCGCTTACCCTTATTTTTGTTGTCTTGGGCTCTATTTTTGCAGGTATCGCGACACCGACTGAAAGTTCTGCACTCGGTGGTATTGGCGCCATTGTGCTAGCCATTGCTTACGGGCAATTTCAATTAAAAATGGTTTGGGACAGCGCAAAAGAAACGGTCATGGTCACCGCTATGGTATTTGCTATTTTGCTCGGTGCCACCGCATTCTCAATGACCTTCAGCTACTCAGGTGGCGATATATTGCTTGAAGAGTGGTTATTACAACTACCGGGGGAAAAATGGGGTTTTCTTATCCTGACCATGTTAGTTGTGTTGATACTGGGCTTCTTCATCGACTTTGTTGAAATTACCTTTATTATTATTCCGGTGCTAGCACCAATTGCAGAAACATTAGGTATCAGCATGCTATGGTTTGCGATTCTAATCGCGATGAACCTTCAAACTAGTTTTCTAACCCCCCCCTTTGGCTTTAGCCTTTTTTACCTTAAAGGTGTTACCCCGCCCTCAATTCGTACCGTAGATATTTACCGTGGTGTTTTACCCTTTATTGGCATACAAATTAGTGTATTAACATTTCTACTAGTGAAACCAGAATGGTTCGGGTTTTAAAGGGCGCACTCGCTCATATGTAAAAGTCTAAACTTAATCCGGACATATAAGCTATAAGTACAGAAAGCGAACCATTTTGCATTTGTAGGTTTTGATGCCTAGCAAAACCGGAAAGCTATTTTGAACCGATGCCACACATACCCTTACTGTTAGAGAGAAAGAACATTAGCCCTCTCATGGGGTGACCTTTCTAACCTTCAGTTGGAATAATTTATGAAAGCTGTAAAAGTTGTCTATAATCAATTAGAGACTTAACTTTTAGCAAAGAGGCATACTATGAAATTATTACGAGTTTTTGTTTATTCACTTTTATTTCTCCCTTTTATAGTGTTAGCAGAGCAACAGGTCAAAATAACCTATGAAAATATAGATTCATTTCCTTGGAATATGAAAGACGGTAGCGGTATCGATCTTATATTATTAAAAATGGTCGATGACGCTATGCCTGAAGTTAGTTTCAAATATAATCAGGCGCCATGGAAGCGTTGTTTAAATAATATTGAAACGGATAAAACGCAGGCCTGTTTTTCAGCTAGCTATAAAGAAAAAAGACTGCAACATGGTTTTTATCCTGGAACACAGACAGGTGGTGAGGTTGACCCAGCATTGAGATTACATTCGTCTAGTTATTCACTCTACGTAACGAAAGGTTCCAACATTAATGTTACAGGTAAGATGGCAATTGAAGGCCTAAATGGAAAAATAGCTGCACCTAGTGGTTATTCAATTGGAGATGACTTGGCTAAAGCAGGTTATAACGTCGATGCTGGAGGAACGAATACAATAAATAATTTCAAAAAGCTGGTATCAGGTAGAGTTGCCGCAGTAGCTGCGCTTACATTGAATGGCGATAACATAATTCTAAAAAACCTTGCGTATGCGGAACAAATCAAAACAATTAAAACCCCTCTTGTTGATAAACCATACTACTTAATGTTTTCAAAACAGTTTGTAAAATCTAACCAGGCTCTAGCTGATAATATTTGGAAAAAAATAGCGGAATTAAGAGAAACGCAAGAGTACAAAGATAAAGCTGGCGCTTTCCTCGCTCAGTAATACACACTAATGGACCATAATGTACTAAAGTTGCTTGTGGTCCGTGAGTTTTTTACTGACTAAATAGGATCACTTGGGTTCTTAAACCCTGCACCTCTGAATTGAACCAGTGTGTTGCGCGACCCATTGAAATCAAAGCTCATAGTTACCCTACATTACCGAACATCACTAAACCTAATTAGAATCGACACACAAAATGCGATATGATTAATATTTGTACAAGTACAAATATTTTTGAAGAGGGTAATATTGTGGCATTCTCTATCAATAGTGTTTCTCCCAGTATTTCAGGTAATAGTTCGAAATCGAGCGCGGCTTCTTTTGAAAGGTTAAGCTCTGGCAGTAAGATCAACCATGCTAGCGACGATGCAGCAGGACTCGCGGTATCCGAACGTATGAGCGCTCAACTTGGTGGCTTTAATGCTGCTATTAGGAATTCAGGCGATGCAATTTCTTCAATACAAGTAACGGATGGCGCTCTACAAAGCCTAAATAAAAATATTGGCCGCATCCAAGAGCTCGCTATTCAATCTTCGAATGGAGCGCTCAATGATACCGACCGGCAAGCCATTGACGCTGAAGCCAAGCAACTGATTGATGAATCTAATAAAATTTTAGAAAATACAAATTTCAATGGCAAGCCGCTTCTATCATCTGACGCAGACTTAAACGTACAGTTAGAAAACCCTGGTTCAACCATTATTGTAAAGGGAAAAGATTTAGCATCTGAATTTGAGTCTTTAGGTTTTGCCGATATAGATCTGAGCACTCAAGCTGGCGCAAGCTCTGCGATCAACGTATTAAAAGATGCATCAGAAGTCACCATCGAAAGAAGTTCAGAGTTAGGTGCGTCTAGTAATAGAATTGAGAGCAGTATTGAGAATTTAACGACTTCAAGCATAAATACCGCTGAAGCAAGAAGTCGAATCACCGACACTGACTTTGCAAAAGAGACCGCTGATTTAGCCGCAAGCCAAATCAGGGACCAAGCTCAGATATCGATTCAGGCACAAGCCAACAGTAACAGGGCTGGCATCTTAAAACTTTTATCTTAGTGAGCTTATAAATTTAGGGATGTTTAACCTGACAACGTAAAATATGGGTATCCATCACGGGGCCAATCAAAACGGTTTCACCTAATTGTACCGCCACACTTGCACTAGAAAGCGCCTCACCATCATTACGATATATCGTCTCAGCCTGCATTGTCTCTCCTGTAACATTAATGCTTGCGACTTCAGAGGACGAAATATTTAACGGGTCGTCCACATGCGCTAGAAAATCAAATGCCCTCGGGTTCCCTGCTGTGAGTAAGTTTCCATTATCACTCCACTCTAAATTATCGACCATAAAGCCAAATTCAACACTATCTTGATACGTCCAATCCATCAGTGATGCACCACGGCGATAACGTGATACACGGCGCCCCAGCGATTCTGCGACATATAAGGTTTGTTTATCCATCGATAGTTCGATCCCGTTGGCCATTCTCAGTCCGTCAATTATTATTTGTCCTTGCTTACCGTCAAAATAGGTAACAGAAGATATCGGTAAGCCTAAATAATTTTCTAATGTCTGCATCACAGTCGCCTGTTCAAAGCCATGATCATTCGTCACAAAAAATTGATCTTTCGCCACAACAACCAAATCATTGGGAGAAATCATTTCTGGATAGCTAACCCGACGCCGAAGGGTTAATACACCTGGAGCTGAAATATCGAAAATATCTATCTCATGCTCAGTGGCACTAATATGATTGACCACATACAGCTCAAGCGCGGCGCCCTTAGGGCCTTTACGCAAGGTAATGCCATGCGGGTGGAATACCCCTGATATATCTGTTTTTAGCTGAATAGCCTGAGAATCGGGCTGAGATAAATCTAGAATCCAAATCGCACCATTTTCTTTCGTTGGCTTACCATTACGCAAATAAGATCGACGATCATCTGAGCCGATATACGCCACTTTATTATATGAATCTATCGTGATGTCTTCTGCACCAATAGGCCCTTTCAATTCTTCACATTGAAGTAAGCTCATAGGCTCAACCTTTAGACCTAAGCCCGTACTATTAATTAACCTAATAGCTTGGACAACAAAAATAACCGTGATAATTGCAAAAATACTTATTTTTATTTTCATGAGAAATTAATGACCTTTATAATTAAACCAGCGGATAAATCGCTAGGCGCCTATATAGTCGTAAATCTATCGAGATAACTGAAATTTATTTGTGTGATAAAGCTAATTAGTTTCAGTAATACTAAGTTGTATCAGAATTCAAAGTTCGGGATGATATTCCTTCAAACAGCATTTGATACTGTTGCTGTTTGACCCTGATTTCTCGCGCTTTAAATTCGTGTATAAGGAGCTGACAGGCATCTTTAATAATGTCTTTTTTACCCGCCAGCTCTAAAAACAAAAAGGCTTTCTCTGCTTTATTTAAGTCATTATGCGCAACAAATACAGCCATCATCTTATGGTAGTACTCGGGCTCTAGACTACGCTTTGCACGTTGTTTAGTCGGAGCATTTTTTTGAATATCTTCAAAAACAAACGTCATCCGGGTGTAATCGTTATGGGCGATAGCATAATTAACCAGGTCACGCACACAAGCCCAATAATCCTCTTCATCAGGGTACAGCTTTTCAATGTGATAACGTTGTTCCATTACCGCAGGTGAATCAGGATAATGTTCACTCATCAATTTTAGCTGCTCCCTAGCCTTAGCAAAGTTAAAGATTGATATTGCCTCCATTACCAGCGCTAGCTCAGCCCTTAAGTCTCTATCTACTGAGTTATGGCCTCCAGCACTTGGTTCAGATTTCGGCAGATTCATCAGCGCCTCAAGCCTCCGTAGCACAGCATAAAAGCCACCACCAAACACAAGCATTAATGCAAAAACGCTTAGGCCACTGAGGTCTATTCTTTCCCAAAACCAAAGGGCACCAAGATAACATCCAATCATCGAGGTATAGAATAACCCCAGTGCAATACTTAGTATCAGTTTAAGCCCATCATGATGGCTATAATAAGTATGGACAATGCACGCGGCCATCATAGCGCAAAGTGGGCCTGATAAGCCCTGCATGGCCGAACTCAACTTACTTGAGACAAGAAGATAAAAAATACCGCAAACAAAGGCACTACTAAAAAATAAAAGCAGTATCTTACCTCTACCTAATTGAAGCTCTAGAAAACCGCAACAAACTAACAGAATCAGAATATTTAACGCCAACCACAGTCGTGATGATTCAATAAACAAATAACTAATAAAGTTCGAAATTCCCTTATGCTCCAAACTTAACGCAAAATGAAATTCATTTAATTGACCTATAGTTGGGTTGATCAGCTCTTCTCTTTGAGCTTTCCACCTATTGAAATCTGCCGCACTCATGAATAAGCGCCCTTCAGCGAATAAATAGGGGTAAAAAAAGCGATCTTTTAGCAGCATAGTAATGAAGTGATCTGGGTTTTTATCTTGGGCTGCACGATGCAAACGTTCTAAATATTCTTCTGAGCCAATTCGTTCTATATTGAAACGTCGTTCAACAAACTCTATATAAATTGACTGTTCTAGTTTTAGTAGGTTTTGCTGTTGGTATTGTTCAATCGCTTGCTGAAGTGTTGAGGCATCTTGTTTTTCAGATAAAACAAAACAGGTAACAAAGATAATAGATAGCAGCAGAGAAAGTATCGGAAAATGCTTTTTCTCAACCTGCTTAAACACTGGCATGTAAGGTCTCTAATGATCATTATCCGAAACTTCGAATTTTTAATCATAAGACCTTACATGAATTTTTAAATAAATAAAATTATGCTTTCCAAAAAGGTTTATTAGCCTCCTCAAACATTTGCTCTCGCGTAATACCAATATCATCTAATTGCGCATCACTTAGGTTTAACAATTGACGTCGCTGTTCAGCGCGAGCAGACATTTGTCGTAGCTGTTTATACCAAGCCTTAGCCCTTTCCCCATTCCCTTTCAAAACGCCTTGATGATTAGCTGCCTGGTCTTTAGTCTCTACCGCTAGAAATCTAAATAATACAGTGAGGTCTAAAAATCTTAATGTCATCATGCTTCTCCTTTACCCTTCATTTATGTACGTCATTTCAATACGTTTTTCATACTGCATACTATAAAGATACAAACTGAAGCAGAACAGATTCAAAAAGATGTTATTATTAGCAGTACAGATGCCGAATTCACTATCTGTACTGCATTCATTTGAAAAATCTGTACTGGTATAGGATAAAACAATGCGCACACCACTCTATAAACAGCTATCAGAACAACTTGCCGACCAAATACGCCAAGGTATTTATAAAACAGCAGAAAAGCTTCCCTCTGTTCGACACTTAGCCAAACAGCAGAATGTGAGCGTATCAACGGTCATCATGAGCTATAACACACTGGAAGACTGGGGACTTATTGAAGTAAAACCAAAGTCCGGCTACTACGTTAAAGGCATGACTCAAAAAACACTGGCAAGCCCTCACATTCAGCAATCAACGCCATCACCCAATGATGTAACCACCTCTCAATTAGTCATGGGCGTCATGAGCGCTTCAAGCGACCCTCGCTACATTAGCCTTGGCGCTGCAATTCCAGCCAATGATTTCCCCATTATAAATCAGCTAAAGAAGGTGTTTTCACAAATTGTTAGAACGGAGAAGTTCTTAGGAATTGGCTATGATTCCACAAAAGGTTGCGAGCAATTAAGGCGACAACTTGCTAGACGAGCAGTTGATTCAGGCATACATGTTAGCCCTGAAGATATTATCATTACCGCAGGGTGCCAAGGTGCAATTGGCCTATGTTTACGTTCATTATGTCAACCGGGAGATATCGTTGCCGTTGAAACACCAAGTTATTACGGTTTACTACAGTTAATTGAATCATTAGGTTTAAAAGCCATCGAAATCCCTTCAGACCCCGTAACAGGGATGAGTATTGATGCATTAAAACTCGCGTTAGAGCAATGGCCCATTAAAGCCATTTTAAGTGTTCCAAGCTTTAGCAATCCGGTCGGCACATTAATGCCTGACAACAACAAAAAGAAGCTCGTCGACTTGATTTACGAATACGACATTCCTTTTATTGAAGATGACATTTATGGTGAATTAGGCTACAGCGAGCAGCGCCCTAAAGCCGTCAAAGCGTTTGATACCCGCGGCCAAGTTTTGTTATGTTCATCGGTGTCAAAAGTATTAGAGCCCCAGCTTGGTTTAGGCTGGGTGATGCCAGGTAAATATTCAGAGAGAATTGAGTATGAACGCTTTTTAAGTAGCTCCAGTCATTTTCGTTTGCCTCAGTTAGCCGTAGCCGAGATTTTATCTCGCGGAAGTTTTGACCGTCATTTACGTCTTGCCCGAGAAACCTACCGTCAAAGGCGAGACCGCTTAAATGATCTGATTTGCCAGTATTTTCCTGAAGACACCCGACTATCAAACCCACAAGGTGGTTTTGTGTCTTGGTTACAACTCTCTAATCAAACCAATGCGACCCAACTTTATCTTCAAGCAAAGAAGCAAGGGATTATTATTGCACCTGGCGAAATATTTTCATCGAACCCACAAAAGTATCGGCATTCAATTCGTTTGAGCTATGCCAATGAATGGACCAAAGAGCGCGAGAATGCAATTAAAGTATTAGGTCAATTGGCGCGAGAGCTCGCGCCATAGAAATGTGTGTAATAGACTTTTAAACGATTAATTACGACGCTTCGGCGTCCAAGCCCAAACCATTTCCATTAAAATAGGCTCTTTGCCATCTGCATCAGTTATCACTACAGGTACCGTAGTTTCGCCTTTATCAAGCGTTTGCATCGCTGAAATTTGCTCTTCGGTCAAGCTTGCAACCGCTTTCATATTACCTTTTGCGCGTTTCACGTAATCAGCTTTAATTGTTTTGATCACCGGTACTGAAGTGTCAGGAACATTCATGCCTATCAAGTACCCAGTAGCCGACTCAGCAATAAGAATACTCGCCACGGCATGCACAGAACCAATATGATTTTGGACTGATTTTTTATTTTTCAAACTAATTACTGCACGTTGATCCG
>Ga0209184_1000931_pt1 | contig 23764 bp, 20 predicted proteins | sample EN8Hudsemesocosm_2_FD_184627 | JGI IMG/M metagenome (GOLD analysis project Ga0209184, IMG submission 184627) | Methane-oxidizing microbial communities from mesocosms in the Hudson Canyon - EN8C Hudson Canyon (SPAdes) (version 2) | ecosystem: Environmental > Aquatic > Marine > Cold seeps | place... | reverse complement strand
TATTGACGTCGCTATACCTATATAAAGACCAAGAAAGTTTGGTTTTAAACGAGCAGACCAGAGAAACACTTGGTCATTCATATATTAAGTTAGATGATGGTACTGTGCATTATCAATTTAACGCCAAAGCACTTGATACCAACCCTAGCGCCAAGATAGTAGTATTGGTACACGGGTTTTCAGTCCCTTCGTACCTTTTCGACCCCACCTTTGAGTTCCTTATTACACAGGGGTTTCAAGTACTTAGGTTTGACCTATTTGGCCGTGGTTTTTCAGACCGGCCGGACTCAGATTATTCAATCAGTTTATATGTAAAGCAATTACACGACTTATTAGCCGCATTAAAAATAGAAGACAAAGTAAACTTGCTTGGCTTATCTATGGGCGGTGCTGTGGTTACACGCTTTAGTAATCGTTACCCTGAAAAAGTCAATAAAATTAGTTTAATCGCCCCCTTAGTCCATACGCCCGACCGACCCGAGATAGCCGCCGTTAAAACACCGCTACTAGGCGAATATTTAGCTAAAGTTGTGATTGTTCCTAAACTTTTAAATGGCCTATCCACGACAGTTTTTAACCCGGACTCATTCCCTGACTGGAAAGAAAAATTTCAACCACAAACTCAATACAAAGGTTATAGCCAAGCGATTCTGAACACAGCGCGGTACCTCGCGGGTAAAAACTTTATAAGTGAATATGAACAACTCGGAAAATCAGAAAAGTCTATCCAGTTAATTTGGGGCAAACAAGACCAAGTAATCCCCTTCGAAAATAGTAAAAAATTAACTCGCACAATTCCTCGTATTGAATTTCATGAAATTGACCAAGCAGGCCACCTTCCTCATTACGAACACTCCGCCAAAGTAAATAAACTTATAGTCGATTTTTTGAAATAAGGCTCCGCCTGAATGGCCCTTACTTAAGCGTAAAATCTAGCCACTTTAGTTATCAATACAATTTATAGGGCAGCACAACAATGGCTTAATTGATCAACAGTTTAATGCATTAACACCAGATTGAAATATTTTAGAGTACGTTAAGCGCTCGAATAGCGGTTAGTTTTACGCGCAAACGTCAAATAAGGTCACAGACACATCAAAAACTATGCCTAAGCATAAAGACCATGTAAAATACTCAAGTATTTTTTCACACTGGACCCTTCATGCAGATCGAAACCCCTCTTTTCTCCTACCCAAAATACTGGGCAGAATGTTATGGCATCGCTCCCTTTTTACCTATGTCACGAGAGGAAATGGAACAACTAGGCTGGGACAGCTGCGACATTATCATCGTTTGTGGCGATGCTTATGTTGATCACCCAAGTTTTGGTATGGCGGTCATTGGTCGCTTATTGGAGTCTCAAGGTTTTCGTGTGGGGATCATCGCGCAACCTGACTGGACGTCCAAAGACGCCTTTCAAAAACTAGGCAAACCTAATTTATTCTTTGCTGTATCGGCAGGCAACATGGATTCCATGATTAACCGCTATACCGCAGACCTTAAAATTCGTCATGACGATGCTTACACCCCTAATAATGAAGGTGGTAAACGTCCTGATCGTGCTGTTACTGTTTATAGCCAACGCTGCCGTGAAGCATTTAAAGATGTGCCAATTGTTATTGGCGGAATTGAAGCGAGTTTACGCCGTATCGCCCAATATGATTATTGGTCTAATAAAGTCAAACGCTCTGTAATCATGGACTCTAAAGCAGACATTTTGCTATACGGCAATGCTGAACGTGCGATTGCAGAGATTGCTTTACGTGCATCAAGAGGCGAACACCCCAAAGATATGACCAATATCCGAGGTACTGCCTGCGTTATTAAATCATTACCTGAAAACTGGGGCCAAAAAGATTCATCTCGCATAGACAAACCAGGCAAAATAGAGCCTCATATCAACCCCTATATTGATACCAGCGAAGCATCACAAAACAACCAATGTGATTCAAAAAAAGTTGAAGACATCGAAGAAGTTGAAACCGAAGTGATTCGTTTTTTACCGATTAAAGGCAACGCAACACAATTCATTTTGTTACCTTCTTTTGAAAAAGTCACAAAAGATGCTGTGCTTTATGCCCATACTTCACGTGTTTTACACTTAGAAACCAACCCTGCCAACGCCCTCACCATTGTACAACCACATGGCGACCGTTTTGTTTGGGTTAACCCACCCCCTATTCCACTTACAACAAGTGAACTAGATGGCGTTTTCGAGCAAAACTTTCAACGTGTGCCGCATCCGTCTTACGGTAATGCAAAGATCCCCGCTTATGACATGATACGTTTTTCAGTCAATATAATGCGTGGCTGTTTTGGCGGCTGTTCGTTCTGCTCAATTACCGAGCACGAAGGCCGGGTTATCCAAAGCCGCTCTGAAGACTCGATCATTAGAGAAATTGAGAAAATTCGTGATACTACACCCGGCTTTACCGGCACGATATCAGACCTTGGCGGCCCGACCGCTAATATGTATGAACTCAACTGTAAATCAGAAGAAATTCACGCCAATTGCCGTCGCTTATCTTGCGTGTACCCTAGTATTTGTAAGAACCTGATTACAGACCACGCACCTACAACTCAGCTTTATCGCCGTGCAAGAGCATTACCCGGCATTAAACGCATATTTGTTGCATCTGGCTTACGTTATGACTTAGCGGTGCAAGACCCTGAGTACGTTAAAGAATTGGTCACACATCATGTTGGCGGCTATTTGAAAATAGCACCTGAACATACCGAAAGCGGACCGCTTTCTAAAATGATGAAACCCGGTATGGAAACGTACCACCGCTTTAAAGAAATGTTTGAAAAATATACCGCTGAAGCAGGAAAAAAACAGTTCCTCATTCCTTATTTCATTGCAGCCCACCCCGGTACACGCGATGAAGATATGATGAACCTGGCTCTTTGGCTGAAAGAGAATGGCTTCCGCGCTGATCAGGTGCAAAATTTTTATCCGTCACCCATGGCGAGCGCGACGGCTATGTATTATTCCGAGCGAGACCCTTTACGACGCGTAGGCTACAAAACAGAAACAGTTAGTATCCCTAAAGGTATCAAGCAGCGTCGTTTGCATAAAGCATTTTTACGTTATCACGACCCTGACAACTGGCCGTTATTAAGAGACGCATTGAAGTCGATGGGTAAAGCGCACCTAATTGGTTATGGGAAGAAACACCTAATCCCCCCGACACAACCTGTGCGACCATCACGTAACGTTAAAAAATCTAGCGCCACCGCTAAAATGCGCAAAGGTGCGATCAAAACACAACATACGGGCTTGCCGCCTAGAAAAGGCGCCTAGATGAAGAATTTGGCAACAAGCTCTATAACGACGACCTGAATAGCAACTACTTAGTCAAACTTTATAGGGTGTGCTTGCGCACCAAGAAAACGTTACATCGAATTTTCGGTGCGCAAGCACACCCTATAAGTTGCATTAGAAGCTTTCTATCAATTAGAGACTTATACATGAATGGAATTCATCGTATGAAGCTCTCAATTTGTATTCAAAGTAGACAATCCCTATAATGCCGCCCCCATCAAATATACAAACTGTCTACCTATACGTGAGTATAGGATTTAATAGTCGCTGTTAACGAGGTTAATATGTTCGAACTCCATGCAAGTAAACACTTAAGCATCAAAAATGATGTTCTCTCAGGGCTAACGGTAGCTTTAGCGTTAGTACCAGAGGCTGTTGCATTTGCTTTTGTAGCGGGTGTCGAACCTCTTGTGGGTTTATATGCAGCCTTTATGGTTGGTTTAATTACCGCTTGCATTGGTGGTCGCCCAGGTATGATTTCAGGCGCAACCGGCGCGCTAGCAGTTGTTATGGTTGCCTTAGTAGCGCAGCATGGGGTTCAGTACTTATTTGCGACTGTTGTGTTGATGGGTATTATACAAATTACCGCTGGTATGCTGAAACTCGGAAAATTTATCCGAATGGTTCCTCACCCCGTTATGCTCGGCTTTGTTAATGGTCTTGCCATTGTTATTTTCCTTGCTCAGTTAAGTCAATTTGGCGATAGCACCCAAGCCAGCGGCTGGTTAGAAGGTACAAGTCTTGAAGGATCTATCATCGATATCGCTTGGTTAGAATCTACCGCTTTGATGACAATGCTTGGCCTGATCGCTGCAACGATGGCAATCATCCACTTTTTACCTAAACTAACAAAAGTAATCCCCTCTTCACTTGCCGCTATTTTGGCCGTCACTTTAGCCGTTTTATTTTTAGACTTTGATACAAAGCTAGTCGGTGATGTTGCCTCTATTTCCGGTACGCTTCCGACCTTTAGTATTCCTGAAGTACCCTTTACCTGGGAAACTTTCATGATCATCCTACCCTACTCAATCATTCTTGCCGCGATTGGCTTAATTGAGTCATTACTTACCTTGACCCTTATAGATGAGTTAACACAAACTCACGGCAAAGGTAATCGTGAGTGTATTGGTCAAGGCGTTGCGAATACGGTAACAGGTTTTTTTGGCGGCATGGGTGGTTGCGCAATGATTGGTCAAAGTATGATTAACATAAATTCTGGCGGCCGTGGTCGGTTATCAGGCATCTCTGCTGCGATATTCTTACTTATCTTTATTTTATTTGCGGCAGACTTGATCGAAATGATTCCTGTCGCGGCTCTTGTTGGCGTGATGTTTATCGTTGTAATCGGCACATTTGAATGGTCTAGCTTAAGAATATTAGGCCGGGTTCCAAAGGCTGATGCATTTGTCATCATTCTTGTATCGGCCGTCACCGTAGCAACAGATTTAGCCATTGCCGTCATTGTTGGCGTGATTGTTTCTGCTTTAGTTTTTGCTTGGGAACACGCTAAACATATTTATGTAACAAAGCATGATACCGAAGATGGCTCAACTATTTATGAACTTGAAGGGCCGCTGTTCTTCGGCTCAACGTCAAACTTCATTGAACAGTTTAATGTTCAAGAAGATCAAAATGATGTGATCATTGATTTCAAACGCTCTCGTGTTTGCGACCATTCAGGCATAGAAGTAATTGATACACTTGCTGAACGCTATCTGAACGCGAATAAAACCTTGCACCTTCGGCACCTGAGTAACGAGTGCAAAACATTACTTAAAAAGGCAGGGGACATGATTGAAGTCAACGTCATTGAAGATCCGTCCTACCATATTGCGTCAGATAAGCTAGACTAATTAACGTCTATTTACTTTAAGTCTAATTTCGGAGAGTCGGAAAATGAGCAAAAAAGAAAAACTTGGTTTAGATAAAGTTGTAAACCTTATTAACAAAGAGTTTGAAAAAACATCTGGTCAATTTGATCGATTGATTAGCGATGCATTCAAGCAGCTTGACTCACTTCAGGCTCAAATCCATGAACCGATAAAAAAAGTTATCGATGATATGGAAAAAATCCGTGAACGTGAGGTAAAACGTTTTCAATCTGAATTCGACAAACGTATTACTGAGTTTAATGAATTACAGTCTCAACTTTTAGAAAAAATAGGTATCGAAACAAAGAAGCCTGCGGCCAAGAAAGCAACTGCTAAGAAAGCTACTGCAAAAACCGCCACCAAAAAACAGCCTATACCCAAAGCGCCCGCAAAAAAAGCGGCAGCTAAAAAAGCTGTGACTAAAAAACCTGCCGCCAAGAAAGCAGCTAAAAAACCTGCAGCAAAAGTAACATCTAAGCCTGCTGCTAAAAAACCTGCTGCCAAAGTAGCGCCTAAGCCTGCCGCTAAAAAGCCTGCAACCAAAGTAGCGCCTAAACCTGCTGCTAAAAAGCCTGCAAGCAAAGTAGCGCCTAAACCTGCTGCTAAAAAGCCTGCAAGCAAAGTAGCGTCTAAACCTGCGGCTAAAAAACCTGCAACCGCAGCAGCACCTAAACCTGCTGCCAAAAAGCCTGACGCAAAAATATCACCTAAAACAGACAAGTAATAAACTCAGCTAGGTAGGGAGCTCCGCCCTATCTAGCTATCTTTCCTTTCCTTTCCTTTCCTTTCCTTTCCTTAAAGAAGTAACCAATAATTTGGTTTTGTAAACCTTCATTTCACACTTGATACAAAATAAGTAACTTGAAAGGCCGTTATTGTTACAGGATACGTCGGTTCTTTACAATTATATAACCAAGTTACCTTTTTAACTTAGTAATCATTGACCTACACTTCACTTATAACATTAACTTATATCAACCTTCTTTTAAGGAATCAGCTTGCTGAAAAATACGCCACAGTTTTATATTAATTTGACAATCATGCTTTGGCTTTTAGGCATAAACACTGTTAGTGCTGAAACATTAGCCACGACTAACAATGATTCCCTCACAATGGTAAAACTTATTGCAAGCGCTACTTTAATCGCTGCATTTGCTGCGCTATGTTTTTCATGGCTTAAACTCAATAAACGATTAACGCAAAATACTCAAAGTCATGAAGCGACTAAAGTCATGATGTCAAAATTTAATAGTGCTGTAACAAACAGTGGTGCGAGCATTGTAATTACCGACAAACATGGTGCCATTGAATACGTTAACCAAAAATTTTGTCGCATGACAGGCTTTCTACACCATGACGTTATTAACCAGTCCATCAGCATTCTCAGTACAAGCACAAACCAAGAAAGTAATGATGCCTGCACCTTGCTCGATAAAACCTGCCTACAAGAAAGCTGGGAAGGAGACGTTTTGTGTGTAAAGAAAGACAGTACTGAGTTCTGGAATGCGATCACCGTTTCAGCGGTCTATGACAAACACAAAAGTATTACTAATTATGTGCTTTCAGCGATCGATATCACTGACTTGAAAGAAGCAAATCGTAAGATGAAACACCTTGCCTTGTTTGACCCTTTAACAGGCCTAGCAAATAGACGTTTATTTATTGACCGCTTACACCAATCAATATTCAATGCACGACGTCATAATACCATCACGGCGCTGTTCTTTTTAGACTTGGACCAATTTAAACGTATTAATGACACACTTGGACATCACGCAGGCGACCAGTTGCTATTAATTATTGCTGAACGCCTTAGCTCTTGTGTTCGTAATCAAGATACTGTCGCACGCTTAGGCGGCGACGAATTTACCATTCTTCTTAATGACGTTACAGATACGGATAAAATTGCCAACATTGCCAAAAATATCTTATCAATCCTCAAAGAGCCCATACGCTTAGGCAAACATGAAGTAATTGTTTCAACGAGTATTGGAATCACGCTTGCACCGACCGACAGCTATTGCAGCGAAACCTTGATGAAAAATGCTGACCTTGCCTTGTATATGGCAAAAGACAACGGTAGAGACGGATATTACTTCTTTACAGAAGATCTTAACATTCGTGCAAACAAGCTGCTTGAAACTGAAAATGAATTGCGAGACGCCATTAGAAACAATGAGTTCCACCTACACTACCAGCCACAAATTAATCTTAAAACAGGTGAAGTTACGAGTGTTGAAGCACTGATTCGTTGGGAGCACCCCGTAAAAGGCGATATCCCTCCCTCAGAGTTCATTTCAATTGCGGAAGAAACGGGTCTAATCGTCCAAATTGGTGAATGGGTACTAAGAAATGCATGCCTTGAAATTCACAGACTTACAGAAATCACAGGAAAGGAATTACGTGTTGCGGTAAACCTTTCGCCCCGACAGTTCGATGACCCTAAACTAATCACCATTGTTTCGAGCGCATTGGAAGATTCAGGCCTTAGCCCTAAAAATCTTGAGATTGAAGTAACCGAAGGTATGTTAATGAATGACATTAATGTCGTCATTGACCAGCTAACGAACATTAAATCAACCGGGTCGACCATTACAATTGATGATTTTGGCTCAGGTTACTCTTCCTTTAGTTATTTGAAGAGCTTACCTGTCGATATTCTAAAGATAGATCAATCGTTTGTTTATGACATTCCAGAAGATCTCAACGCAATGGAAATTGCCTCTGCTGTTATTGCAGTCGCACATAAGCTTAACTTAAAAGTCGTTGCAGAAGGTGTTGAAAATATTGACCAGCGGGATTTTCTTGTCATTAACAAATGTGACTTTGCCCAAGGGTATTTTTTCAGCAAACCGATCTCTGCATCACAGCTACAAGATTTCTTTATCAATGGCATGCTTGAGTCAGCATAAGCCTCACCATGCTATTTTCCCTTATTTATAGCCCGCATTGTAAAAAATTGTAAGATCCCACCTTTCTGTGAAGCATACCGCTCAATTCCTGAACACGTCACACGATACATAAACTTACTTACTGTATAATTGCTTTACATCTTCATTAAAGGTATTTCAAAATGCTCGCGTTTTTCATTTCCATCTTAGAAATAACCTTGCTCTGTTCGGTCGCATTAATTTGGTATCGCATTCATTGCTTATATAATAACCGTGAACTAAACGATCACGAAAAAATAGAAAATACAATTAACAAACTATTAAAAGGCGATGTTACTGAAGATTTTAACTATCAAATAAAGATGGATAGCCTAAAGAAAGCACAAATTTTTTCAGGGATTCAGCTACTTGAAATAAAAAGAAACTATAATAATTTACACTTAGAAAACTTAACGTGGCTTCGTGAAGCAATTAGCCTTTACTTAATTGGCGCAATAGACTTCATTGGAAAACAAGCAAAATGTGACACGAAGAGCAGAAAAGAGCTAATTACACTCGTATTAAAATCTAACCTAAAATTATCAACAGAAAATACTGAAGAATACTTTCAAGAAGCTTTATATCGTAAATTGAGTAGTGATAATGATTTAATGGTAAGAGCTGGCGCAAAAGCGGCTAAGCACTGGCTTACTGAAAATATAGTACCTAAACCTGCATCATTGGAAGCACAACTTAATGACTGGGGAGTTTTTGCTTAACTTGCAAAGTGTTGAATAAATTCAAACACCAACAATAATGACTTAAAACACTGATATTTTTCGACTACCCTACGTATAACTCCCAGTTTTGACCGAGCTCAATCACCTCTCCTTGAAGCGAATTACGGTTCTCATCAAGTCGTACAGCAGAAATATCTGGTCGACTCCAATCCCCTTGTTCTCCTCGATCCATTGAATCAAGATCTACAGAACGAACTTGGTAGATCACTTGATCATAGATCACTTTAGATCGATGAGATAAACCATAAACAAAGCGACAATAATCTAGCTTTAAACCGTACAGACTTTTTTCTGTTTTATTGATTTTTTGGATCAAAACGTTTTTTAGGCCGTCGGAATAGTTCATCTATTAATACCCTAATATTCTTCTTATTATCCTGCGCTTTAAATCAACAGCGCACCCATTAGTTTGTGTACTGTAGTATAAAAAGTCCGGGACTGGCATTCAAGAGACCTCTATTGCAAATTTAAGAATTAACGCAATAAACCACTTGTTTTGGGTAGGATCAGCGCTAATAAATATAAAATAAGGTCAAGAGATATTCATCACCGAGAACCTGAAGGCACTTCAAACGTTAACAGCGTAACTTTGTTTTGATACTGAAATTGAACTTTTAACACCCAGACCATCATCGGGTCCATTGGGCATAATGGTATTAAGCCTTTTGCGAGCAACATATTTGCGCTTGTAGCGGGGCTTACTGTTAAAGGATGACGCCCCATTTCCATATCTCGACCTTCAAATGAAGCTTCGAAGCGTTCTATTTGTTGAAAGTCTATTTGATTTGACCTTAGCTGTAACGTTAAGGGTTTTAAGGCAGGAAGACCGTGAGGGTTTAAGCTTATTTCAAGCTGTACACCATTTGTTAGATGAATGAGACAAGATTGAGAGTGTATGGGGCAGTGAACTCGAACAAGTTCATCAACCTTTAGCGCGGCTGTATCATCCTCGCTGTTTAAATATAGAAACAACACAAGAAACGCTATAAAAACTAGACTAATAATGCTACGTACTAAGTTTTTATGCACCCGTTTCCACACTACTCGCTCCTGACATTCGAGATGATTCAAATTCAAGCAATGCACGCTCAATCATCATGAGACTTTCATCCAAACCTAGTTTTTCAGTTTTAGAAACAAAACTAAATTCAACACCATAATTAAAACGGCTATGATGTTTTTCTTTATAACGAACATGCCCCTTTAAAATAGGAATCATGACACTATGGTCCTCTTGAGTTAACTCAAGCGATAAACAAACATCATCCCCTATCTGATAAACTTCATCTGTCTGTATCCCCATACCATAATGACTAAAGTCAAATGGCACAACTGGCACCCACTCCTTTTTAAAAATAGAGCGTTTAATACAAACTTTCGAGTCAAGCCTCAACCAATTATGTCGATCTGATCGTCGACGCTCATCCTTCATCGTTCTTTCTCTTTCTTATATTTAAAATAATTTAATAAGGTATATTTATACTACACCGACTACTCGTTAGTCAGCTGTATCCGATACGTCACTCGTCGCCCTTCAACTTTACCACCCACTGCATAGCTATTTACAACAGGGGCATCCACGGCTAAATTCCCCATACTAGAAACTGAAACCTGAGTCACATCAGTTTCTAAATAAACAGTTTTTTCATCTTTTGATATCACATCAAAAAATTTATAGCCTTTTTCCTTCGTGATTTCAGCACATCGATTTAAAGTAAATTGATGAATTTGCTCCCAAGATGTTCGCGCGCCTTCTGTATATTCGACGTAATATACATTTTTGTCTATTTGCAGATCACGAAAGCCTGAAACGCCATCTTCCGCCGCATGATACTTTACAGCACAAGCACTTAAAAAGACCGCTAGAAACAAGAAAGATATAATGTGGATGGTTGTTCGCATAAAATATGGGTCACTTTTTATCATATTCATTCATAAATTTTGAATAATTTTTTATCAGTATACAAGAACTATTGATTGAGCCCAAATAACAAATCGCTCATGAATTGCATTTAGTTTAATAAAATTCACCATCACCTGGCTTTCGGGTTTTAAATCTTTTGTGCAACCAGAGGTATTGACTCGGATGCCGACGAATTGCAGCTTCAAGTGAAGCATTCCAGTCAACTGCATCCTGCTCTTCGTTTTCACCAAACCCTTCAAATATCGGTGAAAACGAAATTTCATATTGTCCGTTAGGATGTCGATACTGACTCACCTGAATAACCGAAGCACCCGACTCGCGCGCAATCCAACTCGGCGCAGTAATACAACCCGTATTGACACCAAAAAATGGTACAAACACCTCACACTTCCGACCAAAGTCTTGGTCTGGTGCATACCAGACCTCTCCGCCACCTTTCATAAACTGAATCATATCTTTCAACTGACGTTTATCGAAACTCTGAATATTGGTATAGCGCTGCCTCCCCTGCTCAATCATTCGATCGACAACCGGGTTATTATTTGGACGAAACATATAGCCTGGTTTTTTTAATTGTGAGGCCACAAAAGGCAATGCAATATCAAAAATACTGAAATGCCCTCCAAGCAGTAATATCCCTTTATTACGTTTTTGAGCCTCCTCTACGTGCTCCTTTCCATTAACAATGAGGTTATCAATGTAAGGCTGAGTATCATTCCACCAAACATGCACCGTTTCCATAAACCCTTTGGAGCAGTCGACAAAGGTATCTTCAACCAACTTGGTTTTTTCGGCGTCATTTAATTCTGGGAAGCAACCATCAATATTTTGCCGACATACTTTCACACGACCTTTTAATTTACGATGTAATAATCGCCCAAGTTTTTCGCCCCATACTTGTTTCACAGACATTGGTAGCTTTGAAAGGCAATACAGCAAAAATACAACTATCCAAGTTGGAATTAATGCAGGATGTAAAATAGAACGATGGCGTTTATTAGCCATAAAACGACTTCCTAAAAGAGTTAAGGCGTGATCATAGTTTGATTCACAGTCCATTTTCAATTATTAATACCATTTAAAATACTAAATACAGCTATAAAAGTGATATTTATGCCTACGCACAACCCTAGATTTTTTGAACAACTGCTATCCACTTCGATAAGTCGACACCATTACACGTCGACAGCTGAGTGGTACAAGCATTTCTTGGATACCACCAATCAACTTACCTCAACACTTGAGCAAGCTGCTCTAGGAGGGCGCTTTAGCACCAATATGAGCTACGCCTTCTCTGCTGGGTACCAATCAGCTATCCAGTCATTATTCAAGCCTAACACCCGTTCACTTTCTTCGGTATGCATTACAGAGAAGGAAGGCAATCACCCTAGAAATATTAAAAGCACACTCACCAAACATCAACAGAGTTGGCAGCTAAATGGCTCAAAATCATTTATTACTGGCGCAAATGATGCCAAACGCCTTTATATCGCCGTGACTGATAAACCAGCCTCCGATAAACATACCAATGAACACCTTGAAAAAGAAACAACGGAGCGTACTGTCAGTATAAGGCCCAAGATAAAAATGCTTTCGGTGCCTGCAGATCAACTAGGTATCAATATAGCACCAATGCCCCCTTTACCTTTTGTACCTGACATTAGTCATGGCATAGCCACTTTTGAACACGTTAATATTCAAGCGACACAAATTCTAGAAGGGGATGGCTATTCTCAGTACATAAAACCTTTTCGCACACATGAAGATATCCATGTACTAGCGGCCATTATCGGGTTTCGAATTGGTGAAGCGATGGATTCAAAATGGGCACAAAGCAGTGTTGAAGCACATCTAATGTTACTTTCAAGCTTGCTTTCACTCAGCACAGATAACTTTTCTGTCCCAACAACACATATCATTTTTTCTGGATGCCGCGCTCAATTTAGTGCATTAATACAACAAACAGATGATGAATTTAAGCAGAATAACGCTGAAGGGTTTAGCCATTGGAAAAGAGATAAAGCCTTGCTAGACATTGCTAACAAGGCTCATATATTACGTACTGATCGTGCCTGGGATTATATTCTAAAAAGCCATCCCAGTGATTAAAAAGTGTGTATAAATTGATGCGATATACCCTAATGCAATCGCCCATGTCCATTTAAGGTGACTAAAAAAGGTATACACTCCACGCGCCTGCCCCATTAGAGCAACACCTGCGGCAGAACCGACTGACAACAATGATCCACCTACACCGGCCGTCAAGGTGACCAATAACCACTGATCCAAACTCATTTCAGGGCTCATCGTTAACACGGCAAACATAACAGGAATATTGTCAACAATGGCAGACAGAATACCCACAATAATATTTGCCCAACTTGCACCTAGCTGATCGTACATAAGGTGAGACGTCAAATTCAAATAACCTAAAGCGCCTAAACCACCTACACAAAGCACAACTCCATAGAAAAACATTAGCGTGTCCCACTCGGCTCGTTGTAACTGCTGAAATATATCAAAACCAGGCTCTTCATCGCCTTCTTTTGGCATGCTTGAATGCGTCGCGCCGGCTTCAAAGGCAGTAATTTCTTTTTGTCCGCGGATTTTTAAAAAGTAACCATACACTTTTAAAACACCCAGCCCCGTCATCATACCTACCATTGACGGCAAATGAAGCACGACATGGAAAAGCACGGCCATACTGATTGTCATCAAGAATAAAAAAATAATGACAATTCCACCGGTCTTAATCTCTACAGCTTCTCCTGCTTCATCAGGCGCTCCCTTTGGCAAGAAAAAAGACATTATAATCGCTGGCACTAACCAGTTAACGACCGAAGGTATAAATAACGCGAAGAATTCTGTGAATTCCACTAAACCTTTCTGCCATACCATTAGGGTTGTGATATCACCAAACGGGCTAAATGCGCCGCCAGCATTCGCAGCCACAACGATGTTAATGCAACCTATACCAACAAAAGTGGCATTATCTTTTGCAACCGCCATGACCACTGCCGCCATCACTAGGGCTGTAGTCAAATTGTCAGCAATTGGAGAGATAAAGAACGCCAATAAACCAGTAATCCAAAAAATAGCTTTTAGCGAGAAGCCTTTTGAAACCAATACTCCGCGTAAAGCTGCGAATACATTACGTTCTTCTAAGGTATTTACATACGTCATCGCGGCTAATAAAAATAAGAGCAGTTCAGCATATTCCAAAATATTATGCTGAATCATATCGTGAGCTGTTGTGGTATCTCCTTGCCCATTATAAGACAAAGCAACTAATATCCAGACCAAACCTGCAGCGATCATCACAGGTTTAGACTTTCGTAAATGTAGAAACTCTTCACCAATCACGAGCACGTAAGCAAAGGCAAAGATGATTACTGCCGCAATCCCCATTCCCGTGCTGGTAAAATCCATAATAGGCGCTCCGCCCCCACTACTAGCCCAAGCATTCATACCTAAGCATGAAAACACAAATCCAAATAAAACCGTCAATAATCTATTCATTCCGATACCTTAAAATACACAAATTAAACATTGCTTTGCTGTATAGATTAGCAGAAAAGAAAAATAAGTAATAAAAATAAGCACTAAAAAGCACTTATTAATGTATTAGTAGAGCATTATCCCCTAATTTGATCTTTATAATTAATTAATATCTATATCAATAAAATCTGTATGGGACACAACGTCATCGTCATATACTACTTTGATTGTTGTACTCCCCACAGCCGTAATAGTAACCACACCCACATCACTCACCGTGGCACTTGTGCCGCTATCAATACTCCAAGTTGTATTATCATCATCAGTCACATCTAAGTCTGTTGAATTATCACTATATTGAATCCTTGCAACAAGTTCGATAGGGGCATCGCCTACCTCTCCTGACTCTGCGTCTCTACCACTATTAATTTCAATACCTGTAATCGTTACAGGTGCTTCAATGGTCACCGCAACAGTATCAGAATTATCGCCACAAGACGCAGTGATATTCGCATCACCAACTATTAGAGCTGTTGCCAAGCCCTCTACATTATCTTCATTCGAAACACTCAAATTCGCGATATTATCTGACGTCCAAGAAACCGTGGCGGTAATATCTTGGTCATCCACTAAATCACTATAGCCGCCCACGGCTACGAACTGCTGGGTCTTTCCCGTATTAATAGTAACGTTATCAGGCGTTACTGTAATTGATTCCAAAGTATCTGTGACAGCTAAGGGCCAATTATTACTGCCTACGCCATTTTCATGCTCTGCTGAGATAACTGCAGCACCTACAGTTAAAGCAGTCACCACACCTTCACTTCCTTCATCATTATCAATGTCAACCACCCCATCCGCAGAGGACCTCCAAGTTATATTCGGCGTTACATCGCTTTCCCTACCGTCTTCGAAAGTACCTATTGCCGTAAACTTCTGACCTGAAGTACAAACACCAATACTCACCAATTCACCTTCAAGACTTACCATGATACTAGTCAACGCTGCCGACGAAGCAGATAAATTTTTACTCCCAAATAAATCTGCTAATTCAGCCCTAATTTCTACCGTACCATCCGCTATACCCGTGGCTCTGCCAGACGAATTAATACTCATTATATTGGGATCTGAACTTATCCACCTAACTTGATCGCTTATATCTATAGCAGCAGAGGCGCCTGAATTTATTTCAGCCATTGCAATAAAATTTTCATCTGCACCTACTTCAATAATACTTGGCAAATTAATAGTATTTGGTGAACTTATAGTGATTGACGTAATTTTCAAATCATTCACCTTTACGGCTTCTCTAAATTCATCATCACCATCGCTGCCGCCACAAGCAGCTAAATTTAAAATAGACACCAGTAATACAAATAACATGGCACTACGTGCCTTCAACCTTTTTGTAAATGTCTCGATATGTTCCAACATTTTTATTCCTTTTAAATATTTTGAGATCGCTGACAGCGGTTTAAAATTGAAAACGCAAACCAAGGCTAGCCCCATCTAATTGAATGCCATCTTGCGAGTAATATCGAATAGCCTGCAAATTCATAAATAGTTTATCTGAACCGCCTAAACGAAACTCGACTCCGCCACCATAACTAAAGTCATAAAAAGTGGCGCTACCAGGTTTCCCTGAACCACTCCGGTCCATATCTAGCTCGGTAATTCCATAGCCCAGTAACAAGTATATTTTTCCACCTTCCGATTCCGGTGATTCAAAACGAGCTGCCAAGCCCAGCATATAATTTAAGCTCAAATCGATATCGAGGTCTTCAACCTTAGTTCCTGTCATACCATAGAGCTCAATACCTACACCCTTTTCAATATAGGCACCAAATCGCCCACTCAACGCTACTGGGTTAAATTCGGCACGTGCATCGCCTTCTTCAACCTCACTAAAAATATAGTTCGCATCAATACCCGCATATAAATCCAGGGCGTAGCTCGACATACATTGGCCCATTAATAAAGCCGCCAACAAACCTTTCTTTATCATATTTGCTCCACATTATCGTCGGACTCAATCGTCCGAACAGTGCATTCCATTGAATATAAAAATTGTTGAAAATTCTACCGTAACAAACAGCGTTCGTCGCGAAAAAGTTTTAACTATTTAAGTCGTTATAAAAGAGGTCATTTAGATTTTTTATACTATATTAATGAAGTTATGGGAATAAAACCTTAAACAATCGTAACGGGGTCAGGCTAAATAATGAACACTTTCAGACGATCAACCGAACTTATATATTTTATAAGCGATTATAAAGTTGATGTGATAACACCTAAAGCAGCACCACTAAATTTAAGAAATTAATTTACTAAAACGTCCGTGATCGCAGGAACCGACTATGAATTTTTTTAAAAACATGAAATTAAAATGGAAGTTAACCTCAGGTTTTTCACTCCCGCTTTTTTTACTTATCATCATTGCCACCACAGTAGAGCTTAACCTTGAAAAACTCTTAGAGCTCAATGCTTGGGTCAACCATACTCATGAAGTCATCGAGATCGGGGATGAAATCAACGGCTCGCTTATTGACATGGAAACAGGCTTACGCGGTTATTTAATTACTGGCGATAAAGATTTTTTAGAACCGTACAATTCAGGTAAAGTGCATTTCCAAAAACGCATTGATGCTGGCAAAAAGAAGGTTTCAGACAACCCCGATGCTGTCGGAAAGCTCGAAAAAGTTGAGCAACTCAAACAAGAATGGCTAAACAATCATGTCAGCGTGGCCATGAACATTCGACAAGAAGTAAATGACGGAAAGACGCCTGCCACAGAAATCGCTGCTTTCATTCAAAAAGCGATAGGCAAAAAGTATATGGATGATATGCGTCGTCGCATTCACGATTTCATTGAGGCCGAACGAGTTTTGATCGGCTCCAGAAGCATAGCTCAACAGGAAACCGCTGACTTTACGACAAATTTTACCATCTTCGGCACCATCATCGCGCTCCTTTTAGGTGTCACTGCTGCGATATTAATCGTTAGAAATATGGGACAACTCATTGGTGGCGAACCAAACTATGCTATTGACGTTGCGAGTCGAATCGCCGACGGTGACTTAGAGGTTGAAGTTGAGATTAATCCATCCGACACAAATAGCCTACTCTATACGATGAAAGTAATGCGAGAAAATCTACTAAATCGCGCTAAAACAGACAAAGTTTTAGCGGATGAAAATTCAGGAATTAAACTAGCACTCGATGTATGTGCAACCAACGTTATGATGGCCGACCCTGAATTCAATATTATTTATATGAATGACGCCGTACAAAACATGATGCGCATTGCTGAAAGCGATTTAAAATTAGTATTACCTAATTTCAATGCGAACAACCTTATGGGAGCCAACATCGATGTTTTCCATAAAAACCCTGCTCACCAACGAAGCATGCTTGCAAGCCTCCGCACCACGTACAGCACTGAAATTAAGGTCGGTTCACGCACCTTTGGCCTTATCGCCACCCCAATTTTCAACGAGCAGGATGAACGCTTAGGTACCGTTGTGGAATGGAGTGACCGCACACTTGAAGTCTCTATTGAAAATGAAATGAACGGCCTTATTCAGGCCGCTAACGATGGTGATTTGAGCCAGCGCTTAGAAACAGAGAGCAAAAACGGATTTTTCAAGAGCCTGAGTGAAGGTTTGAATACACTCTTGAATAGCACTGAAGTATTTATTGGTGATGTGGGCCATGTATTTGAGGCGATGTCTAGTGGTGATTTAACCCAATCAATAGTGAGCGAGTACCGCGGAGAGTTTAACCGTATCAAAACGAACGCGAACAACAGCGTTAACAAGCTTTCTGAAGTATTGACCAAGATACAAACTTCTTCTCGTACCGTCGAGACCTCAGCCACTGAAGTTGCTCAAGGCTCAGATGATTTAAGCCGGCGCACAGAGTCTCAGGCAAGCTCATTAGAAGAAACAGCCTCAAGCATGGAAGAAATTACCGCCACGGTTAAACAAACCTCCGAAAACGCGACTCAGTCAAATTCATTGGCTAATGACGCTAAAAAGAAAGCGGAACAAGGAGGTGAAGTAGTCCAAGGTGCCGTGGTTGCTATGTCTGAAATACTTGATTCAAGTAATAAAATTAACGACATTATCGGTGTCATTGATGAAATTGCCTTCCAAACAAACCTACTCGCACTTAACGCTGCCGTTGAGGCCGCAAGAGCGGGAGAACAAGGGCGAGGCTTTGCTGTAGTAGCGGGCGAAGTACGCACCCTGTCTCAGCGTTCAGCCGCTGCTGCGAAAGAAATAAAAGACTTAATTCGTGATAGTGTTAACAAGGTTGAGTCAGGCTCTGCTTTAGTAAACCAGTCGGGTCAAATGCTCACTGAAATTGTTCAGGCTGTTGATAATGTTGCCAATATGATTAATGACGTTAATACCGCAGCAAAAGAACAAAACAGCGGTATTAACCAAATCAACCAAGCCATTACACAAATGGATGAAATGACACAACAAAACGCAGCCTTAGTTGAAGAGTCTTCTGCTGCAAGCCGCGCTATGTCAGAAGAAACTAGGAATATGAACAATATGATCGGCTTCTTTAATATGGGAAGCGGAGGTGGTGCCCCCTCTTACGCCAGTAATCCAGAACCTATTAAAAAGTATCAAACAGCATCCGCGCCTGCACCATCCAACAACAATAAAGGAAATGGTAGCGCAGCATCTTTTGCAAAAAAGGATGAGTGGGAAGATTTTTAGACATTAACTCAGTTAAACCAAAACCCACACACTGATGTGGGTTTTTTTGTCCAGAATTTACAACTAAAAAACAAGGGCCTAAACTTACGGTATAAACAGTGCTTTCCACTATAAGGGAAATACCCATATGCGTGTTTTTTTTGCCCTGCCACTACAAGAACAGCTAAAGTTAGACATTGAGCAATGGCGCACTCAGAACATGCCACCGTCAAGCAACACTGTTCCCTCAGCTAACTTTCATATTACACTGGCATTTACCGGACATATTCGTGAGAGCGATATAGAAGTTTTGTGCGCTAGAACAGACAAAGTAATTAAATCAGGAGAATTTAAAGCTGGTCATTTAAATCTAATCGAAACCGGCTTCTGGGCAAAGCCTGGAATATTATGGATTGGACCCGACACCTGGCCAGACAATTTAACTAAACTCGCCAGTAAGTTACAAAACGTCGGCAGAAATTTTGGCGCAAAAAAGGATAAAAAAACTTACCGCCCTCACCTGACGCTCAGTAAAAAAATTCAAACCCCTAGTCATCCAACAGTAAGACCAAACTTTCATTTAGACTATAATCAAGTTACTTTGTATCATTCAATTTCAATGAAGAGTGGTGTTAGATATACGGAAATAGAAAACTGGCCTTTGACTTAAATGCTATTTATAAACTCTTGGCACCCGCGCGGTCACACCCGTTAATAAATCATAAGATATCGTGCCCGACAAAGCAGCCACCTGATCTACCGACACATATTTCCCCCAAAGCTCAACATTATCACCAATACAAATAGAGTCTAAGTCAGTTACGTCAATGGCAAGCATGTCCATAGAAACACGCCCTGCTAAAGAAGCTATTTGACCAGCGACGACGACCGGTGTCCCGTTTGGTGCGTATCGAGGATAGCCATCACCATAACCACCGGCAACAATTGCAATAGTGGAATCTCGCTCTGCGGTCCAGATAGCGCCATATCCAACAGACTCCCCCTTTGATATTTTGCGAAGCGACATCACCGCCGACTCAAACCTCATGACAGGCTGTAAATCACAGTCCTGCGCACGCTGATTTTCATGAGGCATACCACCGTACAACATAATACCGGGCCTAACCAAATCGCGATGCGCCTGATTATAAAACAACACACCGCCTGAGTTAGAGAGTGATTGAGGAATATGGTTTAATGAATGAGTTTGAATTATATTATCGAAGCATTGAATTTGCTGAGTTACTGCATCTGAATTCGGCCAATCACTTCCTGAAAAATGACTCATACACGCTTTTAACTGCAAACCGGGAAGCTTACTAAGCACCCGTAGCGCCTCAGTCACATCATCAGCTGAAAACCCTAAACGATGCATACCTGTATCGAATTTTAAACAAACATCAATCTTTTCAGAAAAGTGAAACGTTTTCAGCAAATCAAACTGCCAAAAGCTATGTAATACCCAGACAATTGAGTGCTGATTCGATAGCGCTAAACAAGTTTCACTAAACGGCCCCTCAAGCACCCAGATAGTGTTTTCAACACCCTTATTTACAAGTTGCCGCGCTTCCTCTGCTGTCGCCACAGCCAGCGTAGAGTGCGATCCTGCGGCTTGAGCCATTTCAAGCAAACCATGACCATAAGCATCTGCTTTAATGACGACCAGTACCTTAGAGTTTGGCGCCAACTGTTGTGCGATATTTATATTATGCTGAAAAGCTGATCGATCAATAACCGCCCTAACCGGACGACCTTTAAATTCAGTTGAAGTTTGCATCGTATCACTTCGTCTTATTTCTGACATATTAGCGCTAAACCTTAAAAGTCATCATCGTAAGAACCCGGTGCTAAATCAACAAACTTTGTATATTGCCCTTGGAATGCTAGCTTACACTTCCCAATTGGACCGTTTCGTTGCTTACCAATAATAATTTCAGCCATGCCTTTATCCGGACTTTCCTCGTTATAATATTCGTCACGATAAATAAACATAATAACATCCGCATCCTGCTCAATCGCGCCAGATTCTCGTAAGTCCGAGTTCATTGGACGCTTATCTGTTCTTTGCTCCAAACTACGATTTAACTGAGACAGCGCAACAACCGGGCATTTTAACTCCTTCGCCAAGGCTTTTAATGATCGGGATATTTCAGAGATTTCAGCCGTACGGCCATCTTTAAAGCCTGGAATTTGCATCAATTGCAAATAATCGATCATGATCATACCAATATCTTGCTTTAACTCTCTTGTAACCCTTCTTGCTCTTGAGCGCACCTCGGTTGGACTCAAACCTGCGGTATCATCAATATAAAGCGGCTTATCTTTCAGTATGCTCACAGCAGAGGTCAGCCTAGGCCAATCATCTTCCTCTAACTTCCCTGAACGAACACGCGTCTGGTTAATCATCCCTAATGATGAAATCATACGCATTAATAGCGAATCACCCGGCATCTCCATACTAAAAACTAATACAGGTTTGTTGCCTTTTATTAGTACACTTTCAACGAGGTTCATCGCAAAAGCCGTTTTACCCATTGAAGGACGCGCGGCTACGATCACCAAGTCAGAAGTTTGCAAGCCTGATGTCATTTCATCTAGGTCACGAAACCCTGTCGTGACACCCGTAATCGTTTCGGTAGAGTTAAACAATAGATCAATTTTTTCGAGCGTCATGGTCAAAATAGGGTTGATCGATGTCGGCCCGCCATCTTGCCCTGACCGGCTTTCAGCAATTTGAAATACTTGTCGCTCCGCATTATCCAATAATTCTGACGTTGTTCGTCCTGCTGGATTAAATGCACTATCAGAAATTTCACCCGATACCGCAATTAGCCTTCGTAACACCGCTCGCTCATGTACAATATTTGCATAAGCACGCACGTTCGAGGCACTTGGGGTTTTTTCAACCAACTCACCCAAATACGCCATGCCACCGACATTATCTAACTCTTTGGATTGCTCCAGTTCCTCTGCAACCGTTACAACATCTAGTGCAGCCCCCATACTCGCTAAACGGCTTATCACACGATATATGAAGCGATGATCCTGTCGATAAAAGTCTTCCTCTACGACCAGATCACCTACAACATCCCATTTACTGTTATCAAGCATTAAGCCGCCCAGAATGGATTGTTCGGCCTCAATGGAGTGCGGTGGAACTTTAAGACTTTGGGTATCTTGGTCGATGATGGCCAATTAGGGACTCCTATCATAGCGGTAGGTTGGCGTTGCGGTAAGAATTTAATTCGTAAGCCACAAACAAATACGGCCTGAGAATATACAGGATATTCCCAAGCCGTAAAAGTAGCATTCTGAAGTTTCAAGTCATGTTAAAAATAGTTTTTAACAACTAAAAACCTAGCGTACTTATTGCTAAACAACTATTACTCAGCAACAACAGCCAATTTAACAATTGCTGTTACATCACTATGTAACTGTACTGCGATTTCGAAATCACCTACTGTACGCAAAGAACCTTCTGGTAACTTCACTTCAGATTTAGCAACTTCAACGCCCGCAGCAGATATTGCATCAGCGATATCACGTGTACCAATAGAACCAAATAGCTTACCTTCGTCTCCAGCTTTAGAAACGATAGTCACTGCTAATTCATTCAACTTTGTAGCACGTACTTCAGCTTCTGCCATTTTCTCAGCAGCTGCTTTTTCTAGTTCTGCACGACGCGTTTCAAATTGAGCAACGTTTGCATCATTTGCAGGTACAGCCTTACCAAATGGAATAAGGAAGTTACGACCGTAACCTGATTTAACAGCTACCTTATCGCCTAAACTACCTAATTTTCCAACTTTCTCGAGTAGAATAACATTCATCTCGTGATCCTCTGTTCAATTTCTATATAATTTAAGTGCAACCAAGGGTTCCAACTTAACCAAGAATATCTTTTTCAAGCTTATTGTTGCGCTTGAATTCTGCTTCTAAAATTCACCAAACTATCTAGTAATGCAAGCACTACCAGTAATATTAGTACAGTGGGAAACAGAATAAAGACCGAGGCATACAAGCCGAATATCCATTGACCACCCAATTTTCTTTTGCCGACCACACCATGCACTAATGCCAGACCACAGACAATAAAAGGTACTGTGGCAATCATCAACACTAAAGCCGGTTCTATATTTATCGAAGATGCAAGCATTACTGCCAACATAACTCCCATAACAAAACGCGGATTTAGCTTCATTTGATGAAACTCTTGCTGCCAACCACCAGGGTTAAATAACTGAGCTTGCCATGAGCGTGCCAGAAAAACTGACCCAACTGCCATCCCGTAAAAGGATGCGGCAAAACTTGCTATCATTAATGATCGAAAAGCGCCATCAAGAGTAGTTCCATATTCTTCAGGAGCACTTTTAGCCAGCTCTTGAAGCATTACTTCACCCATTTCCATCAGCATATCGATCATTTCGGGCATTATATAAGGTGCTAGTAAGCCTGTTACCAAGCTAATTACACCACCCGTTACCAAAGTGCTTTGCCAAGATACTGTGTACCGCAACACACCCGCCATAGCGAATGTAGAAGTTAATACAATCAGTGCACCAGGATCCTGCAAACCAAACCACCATCCCAGTGCGGGGATGATCGTCCAAACAAATACTACTAAGCCCTGACTTAGGCCTTGTCGCAAGGTTATTAAAGCAATAGTGGCTGCACCAAACCAAAACATCATTGGTAGCATCACACTAATACTTGCTAATAATATCGCCTGCTTAGGGCCTCGCATGACATATTTTACTAATTCAT
>Ga0209184_1000929_pt1 | contig 23787 bp, 22 predicted proteins | sample EN8Hudsemesocosm_2_FD_184627 | JGI IMG/M metagenome (GOLD analysis project Ga0209184, IMG submission 184627) | Methane-oxidizing microbial communities from mesocosms in the Hudson Canyon - EN8C Hudson Canyon (SPAdes) (version 2) | ecosystem: Environmental > Aquatic > Marine > Cold seeps | place... | reverse complement strand
CTTGTGAATGCAGACTCAGAAGCTTAGCTTACAGGTCTCAGATACTCCACGGCATGGATGACGAGGGTGGGGAGCCAATCTACACACAAGCTCAAGGCTTAAGGTTGGAACGGCTTCCCCAGAAAATAAGTTATCTACTATAAACAATTGGGTTAAATAATTCTGTGTTTTTAGAGATGTATTTAATATACAAGGTTGGATGAGGGGAAATCAAAAAATGCTCTTCAACCTTATGTTCTAATATCAAAATAACTAAAGCAAACAGCGTATTCTAATTTCTCCTCACCCAACCCTCTCCAGCAAGAGAGGGCTTTATTTTTTTATGCTAAAGTTGTGTAGATACCTATGCACAATAGCGGAAGTTGATCACTCTATAACGCTTATAACTACTTCGATAAACCTTGCATAATATCGTGCACTAATTGTGGCCCTGTATAAATTAAGCCGCTGTAAACTTGCACTAAACTCGCTCCTGCATCGAGTTTTTCTTGCGCATCGGCATAACATAAAATGCCACCCGCAGCGATAATAGGCAGCTGTCCTTGTATTTCTTCGGCTAAACGAGACACAACATAAGTTGATTTTTGTTTAACTGGCGCGCCACTTAAACCACCTGCTTCATCAACTAGAGGGTGGCCTTGTATTGCACTACGATCTATCGTGGTATTGGTGGCAATAACGCCATCCATTGAAAATTCGATTAATAATTTAGCAATATGTTGAATCTCTTCATCATTTAAGTCAGGTGCTATTTTTACTACGAGTGGCGTATATTTATTATGCTGTGCTTGTAACTTTACTTGCTCTTCTTTTAAGGCAGATAGCAGCTTTTTAATTTCATCGCCTTGCTGTAATTGACGTAAATTTTTCGTGTTCGGTGAAGAAATATTAATCGTAATATAGCTCGCCGTTAGATACGCTTTACGTAAACTAATTAAATAATCTTCGGTAGCTTGGTCAATGGGGGTATCAAAATTTTTGCCAATATTAATACCTAAAATACCTTTATATTGACTACGCTTAACTTGTTTTAATAAATAATCTACCCCTTGGTTATTAAATCCCATACGATTGATAATCGCTTGGTGTTCAGGTAATCTAAATAAACGTGGTTTAGGGTTGCCTGGTTGTGGTCGTGGGGTAACGGTACCTATTTCTACTGATCCGAAGCCTATGGCCGCTAAGGCATCGATATAATCGCCATTTTTATCTAGTCCTGCGGCTAAACCGACTGGGTTTTTAAAATTTAAGCCCATCACAGTAACGGGTTGTTCAATGATGGCAGGATTTAATAAACGATCCACACCACTGCTATGCGCGAGTTTAAGGAGTTTTAAGGTTAGGTAGTGAGCATTTTCTGCATCTAATTGAAAAAGGAGAGGCTTTACTAGAGGGTAATAATTCATAAGGCTTAGGTTCTCAATGCTGAGCAGAAAGTTGATAAGGAGTTGGGTCGATTTTCGGCGTTTGTTCTGTGACTAGATCATAAAGCAACTGTGCAGATGCTGGTCCCATAGCAAAGCCATTTCTAAAATGGCCTGCACTGATGGCTAAATTTTGTATCTCAGGGTGCTGATCAATATAAGGTATGCCTTGCTCAGTGCCGGGGCGTAAACCGGCCCAATGATGGATAACGGGTGCGGACTGTAGTTCTGGAAGTAAGTTATGTGCAAAATTAACTAATGATTGTTTAGCTTGTGCTGACGTTGTTTTATCAAAATCTGCGTGCTCAACCGTGCTACCACATAATATTTTTCCATCGCGACGCGGAATTAAATAGCGATCATTTTCCAGGACCATAGTATCTAATGTTCCTATAGGCGCATCTAAAATGAGCATTTGTCCCTTTACTGGGAATACTTTCGCTGATGTTGGTTCGGTCTTACCTAATAACTGGGGCCATAAACTTCCTGTCCAAGCACCAGCACTAACTACTAATTTTTTAACGGGTAAAGTCTCAGTATGGCTCGTTATTTCAGTGATGTGATTATCTTTAACGGTTACTTTTTCAATGTCACAGTTTTCGATAACTTTAACGCCGCGCTGTAACAAATCTTGTTTAAGTGATTTGAGTAAACGAGGATTCCGAACTTGGGCAATACTAGGCAAATATAAAGAAGAATCTTGTATGTGTGGGAACTGTTGACGCTGTTCACTATTGGCAACGCTAGTCTTTATAGCGTGCTTGTTGCTCCAAGCATGAGCATCGTCTAAATCAGGCAGGGAGTTCATTAATAAGCCACTAACGAGATATTCTGGATCTATTCCAGTCGCGTCAATTAAGTCTTGGGCTAATTTAGGATAAGCTTTAATACTCGGAATGACCAGTTGGCTAATCGCATCGGCTTGGCGCCAAGGGTACAAAGGTAATAAAATTCCGCCACCTGCCCAAGACGATTCTTGACCTACCTGTTTCTTATCAATGATAGTTACGTTGGCTCCTGCTAGAGAAAATAGGCGCGCGCATAATAGGCCGGTAATACCTCCGCCAACAAAGGTTATATCAGGAGTGCTGTGCATAAAAAATAGAAGCTTAACTAAAGTGTATGGCCATTATATCAACTAAAACCAAGCTGATTCACAAGGGCGTTACTTTTTAGGTAATTTACTTTCAATATAAGGCATAAATGATTGACGAATCTGGGTAACTCGTGAACTTTTGCATAACTCAGCACCCCGCGTTGAGTGATGACAACGAATATCTAAAAAGATACTGGTTTTATTGTTAGCTCGTTTGGATTTAGATACCGACAAACTTAAATCTGAGCCGACCTTGGGGTCACTGCTCATAATCAGCGTTTGAGTATTAAAGTTGATGTGCGTTGTCGAATGAACCATAACAAATTGCCGTGCAATTTCCCAAGCTAGGTCACAAGTTTTTCGATCAAAACAATTAAATAAGCCTAAAACATTAGCCGCTTGAGTTTCAGCATTTTCATCGATTAATGTTTGTGTGTTGGACCTACTGCCTTGAGTTAAAAATATAAAACGCTCTATATCTTTATCAAACTTTCTTTGTATTTCTTTGTGTTGCTCTACAACCTTAGCAATTTGGCCATAGGTATTATTGATTTCGTCTTCGGTATCAGATATTAGTTTTAAAATAGCGGCGGGAACACGTCTGCCCTTTCTTTCTTCCTGAGCAGCTCTACTACGAGTACTGGCTAAAGTGTCATTTAAGCTTGCTAATGAGCCTTCGAGCATGCGTTTATGCGCATTAACTGAATTTAATTTACCGTTTAAAGTTAAACGTAAGTCATCAATATTGCGAAATGTACTGAGTAGTACTTTGTCATTGGATTTTTGTTTAGCAATAATTTTTTCTTGTTCTTGTCTTAATAAGACCAGTCTTTTCTCTAAAGCAAATTGTTCATCCGTTTTTGCTGCGTCAACGGTTTCAATGACACGTCCCTGTTCATTAAGAACTTTCCGTTCTAATTTTGACTGTTGGGGTGGAACTTTATCAGAATAATAAATATTGCCATTGTGATCTACCCAGCGATACATTCTTGCAGCAACAGGCGATGACACAGCAATTAAGCTGGCAAGCGCTATTGAACAAAAAAGTGCACGGGGATAATTCATAAGTAGCTAAGATAGTGAGACGAAATATGAGTAATAGGAAAGAAATGTACTTTTGTAGAATAGCAGTATTTAATTAAAAATACTGCTATTTATTGTGTAAATATTAACCAACAAGGCTAATTAATTGTTGCAGAGGAGGGATAATAAGCATTTTTGCTAACTGCAAGCCGACTAGCACGATCAGTGGTGATAAATCGATTCCTCCTAAATCAGGAACCATACGTCGACAAGTCGCTAATAAAGGCTCAGTTAAGCTATAAAGTAAATTTGAAGCTGCATTAAAAGTGCCAGGGTTTAACCAACTTAAAATAGCGCGCGCAAAGATAGCAAAAACAAACACATTCAGCAGCAATGAAATTAACTGACTAAAAGATAATAAAGCCAAGGCTGCAAAACTAAAACTTAAACCTTTTAGCATTAAAACGATCGAGTCAGAGATCATTTGTAGCACTAACAGCAAAACAACAGATGAAGTATCGATTTTACCGATTGCAGGGATGTAACGACGTAAAACACGCAGTATTGGGTGAGTGATTTTGACTAAAAATTGCGAAATAGGATTATAAAAATCGCCGCCTACCCACTGCAAAAGAAAGCGAATTAATACCGCTAAAATATAAAATGAAAAAACCGTATCCAATAAAAAAATAATCGGATCACTCAAATAGTTAGAGCCCATTAATCTGCACCTAATTCATTTGAAAGGGAAATAGAGCGGTCATGTGCTGCTTGTAGAGCTTGTTTAACTAAAGCGTTAAAATTACCCTCATTAAAGGTTTTGATCGCTTGCTCCGTTGTGCCGCCTGGAGAAGTTACTCTTGCTCTTAGCTCGCCAGGTGATTCATTAGATTCTAAGGCTATTTTTGCCGCGCCTAAGGCTGTTTGTTCAATTAATAACTGTGCGGTATGTTTACTTAGACCCAGATCAATAGCCGCTTTTTCCATCGCTTCCATTAATAAAAAGAAATACGCAGGGCCACTACCGGATACGGCAGTCACAGCATCTATTTCACTTTCATTGTCGACCCAAACTGAGATGCCCACTGAACGCATAATATTTTCAGCTAAATCACGTTGATCTTCGCTTACGTTAGTGTTGGCATGAAGGCCTGAAGCTCCCGTTTGCACTAAAGCTGGTGTATTTGGCATACAGCGCACAATCGCTGCTTTTTCGCCTAACCATTTACTTAAACTAGCTTGATTAATGCCGGCAGCAATGGAAACAACTAAGGCGTTTGATTGATTAAAGGCAGCGAGTGAATCTTTAATTACTTGAGCAATCGCTTGTGGTTTAACCGCTAAGACAACGACATCAACTTCGCTAATTAAGGCATCATTGGTTGCTGTAGTATTAACCTGCAAGCTAGTGGCTAGGCTAGATAATTTATTCTGATCGGCATCAGAAACCCAAATTTGTTGAGGTGAATGACCACTGGCAATAAGTCCGCTAATTAAGCTAGTTGCCATGTTACCGCCGCCGATAAATCCTATTTTATTTGTTTTCATTGTTTAAGTACTGTTTGTGAAAAGTATAAAAATACATAAGTTAAGGAGCGAGGGTTTAAAATCCTCGCTTCTAAGTAAGGTATAGCCATTAAGATTGGGACAATCCTGTTGTTTATCAATACTACACTGTGAATTAAGAGTAACCAAACGATTAAGGTTATAACTGCCTTAAAACCTGCATGGGCGATTGATTAGTAACCGCGCGAGTTCCCCAAAAACCAGCTAAACCAATTAATAAAGCGGAAGCAATCGGAAATGCCAAACATAGCGTTAAGTTAGGATTAAAATCCATTTTTAATACCCAAGCATATAAACCATAAATAATTAATTGAGCCATTAAGACCGCTAAAAGCCCAGCAATAAAACCTAAAACGCTAAACTCTATCCACTGAATTTTTTGTAAGAAGCTACGTTTAGCCCCTAAAGTACGCATCAATACACCTTCATAAATACGCGCATCTAAAGTCGAATATACCGCAGAAAAAAGCACTAAAAAACCTGCGACTAAGGCAAAGTATAATAAGTAATTAATGGCTGCGGTCAGTTGTGCCAAAATTCGTGTTAATTGTTGCAAGATGAAATCCACATCTAATACCGTCATTGCTGGGTAATTTTTTAGCAACTGATTAAGAACAGATTTTTTCTCAGCCGGTAAATAAAAGCTAGTGATATAAGTATGTGCAAACTGCTCTATCGTGCCGCTGGAAAAGAACATATAGAAATTGGGCTGCATGGTATCCCAATCGACTTTTCGAACACTATCGACCTGCGCTTCGATTTGCTCATTAGCAATGGTAAAAGTGAGCCGATCGCCCATGACCACTTTAAGACTTTTAGCTAATTTCTCTTCTATTGAAACGAGCCCTGGTTTTCGATTCTGCTGTGCATCACCTGCAACAATTTTGTTATCCACAGGTAAAGTCGCTCCCCAAGTTAAACTTAAATCTCGATGTATTGCACGTTCACCTTGAGATTCTTTGCTAACAATTTGTTGTACCGGAATATGGTTAATGGCAACTAAGCGGCCTCTGACCACGGGATAAAAATTTTCAACCATTACGCCCTGCTCTTTTAAATCGAGTGCTAATTGATCTTTTTGTTCAGCAAAGACATTAAGTGCAAAATGGTTGGGGGCGTTAGTCGGTAATTGTTTTTGCCAATCCCTAATTAAATCCGTGCGTACAGTAAAACTGAGAATAATCGCTAGTAAGGTAATACTGAAAGCCAAAATTTGCGTAATATTGCTATTTCGGTGCTTTGACAGCCCTTGTAAGCCAAAACGCCAAGTTAAACTAACATGAGGCAGCAATAAACGAGTAAGTCCCAACAAGCCATAGGTAAGGCCTCCTAAAACAGCTAAACTGAGCATTCCGACAACAACAATACTGAATGTCATTTTCAGGTCTTGAGTATATTGGCTAATCAATAAGACTAATAAACTAATTGCTAAACCATAGACTAACCAAGCACTACTCGGTAGTGGCGTTAAATCACGTTGCAATATACGCAAGGGGGATACTTGTTTTAGGCGTAATAAAGGCGGCAAAGCAAAACCAAATAAAACCACAATGCCGATAATCATGCCGAATAACACCGCTAAATAACTCGGATCTGCCACTTGTGCGGGTAATAAATCGCGTAGCAACTGAAATAATAATTCTTGACTAATCCAGCCCAAAATACAACCGATAAAACTGGCAATCAGTCCGATCAACAAAAATTGCCACAAAAACAGCTGCAGCACTTCATTTTGTTTATAACCTAAACAACGCAAAATAGCCGTGCTATTAAAATGGCGCTCACTAAAACGGCGTGTTGCCATGGCAATAGCCACACCGGCAATTAAAATAACCACAATACCGGACAGGCCTAAATAACGTTCTGCTTTTTGTAATGCAGATCCTAATTTAGGCCGATCATCATAAATATCCATTAAGCGCTGAGAAGCCGTTAACTGAGGTTTTAGCCATTGCTTAAACTTAACAATATTGGCTTCTGCTCCAGCAAATTGATAGAAATGATGCACATGACTACCGGGTTGTAATATTTTGGTCGCGGCTAAGTCAGCCGCATTCATCATAACTCGGGGGGATAGGCTGTATAAGTCGCCGCGCTTATCAGGCTCATAAGTAATAATATGACTGACTAATAAAGGTATTTCACCTACTTGTAACGGATCCCCTAATTTAAGTTTTAGGGCTGATAAAATACGCGATTCTACCCATGCCTCACCTTGTTTTGGACCATGTTGAAGTATTTTCTCCTGTGCATAAGTATCTTGACGGACTTTTAAAGTGCCATGTAATGGGTAGTTATCACTAACGACTTTAATACCTGCCAGTAAAAACTGCTCATTCTCAATGAGCATGCTAGAAAATTCACTGGTTTGTGATTGCTTTAAATTAAGCTTTTCCGCTTGTTGTAGATAATGTGTTTTTATTAATTCTGGACTACTGACGACTAAATCAGCGGCTAAAAACTCTGCCGCTTGAAAGTTCATGGTTCTATTCATGCGATTGGCAAAGAGACTAATTGCGGTCGAGCTTGCAACAGCAATAATTAGTGCCAACATTAATAAAGTTAATTCCCCTGAACGACTGTCGCGACGTAAAAACCGCAAAGCTAATTTTAATTTATTCATACAATACGCCCTGCACTTAGCTCTATCGTGCGAGCACAACGATTGGCTAAACGTTGATCGTGCGTCACTAACACCAAGGTCGTTTGGTTTTCTTTATTTAATTCGAACAGCAAATCAATAATATGTTCACCTGTGCTGCTGTCTAAGTTCCCTGTCGGTTCATCAGCAAATAAAATTTTCGGATGAGTGACAAAGGCACGGGCTAAAGCGACGCGTTGTTGTTCACCGCCAGATAATTGGTTGGGAATATGTTTTAGGCGATGGCTTAACCCAACTCGACCTAGTAATTGCGTGGCGAGTGATTTAGCCTGCTTATCGCCAATTAACTCCAAAGGCAGCATGACATTTTCCAATGCATTGAGACTAGGTAACAATTGAAACGATTGAAAAACAAAGCCAATCATTTTATTGCGCAATGCTGCGCGTTGATCTTCATTTAGCTTATTGAGCGATTGGCCAAATATTTCGATATTCCCTGATGTTGAACTATCTAAACCTGCCAATAAACTGAGTAATGTTGATTTTCCTGACCCAGATGCACCAATAATTGCGACACTTTCTGCAGGTTTAATCTTAAATCCGACATCTGACAAGATTGTCAAAGAACCTTCTATACTGTTAACTGTTTTGTACAGGTTTTCGACTGTAATAATATGTGAATTATTTTTTTCTAATGTGGAGTTAGTCATGTTTAAGTTTTTTTTGCTTGGGGTTGTCCTGTGTTTTTCATCATTAACACAGGCAAAATCAATTGTCGTTCTAGGGGATAGTATCAGTGCTAGTTATGGATTTGAAGCGCAACAGGGTTGGGTCGCGTTAATGCAACAAAAAATTCAAGCGGATTACCCAGGCTATACGATACATAACGAAAGTATTAGTGGAGATACAACGGCGGGCGGATTAGCGCGTCTGCCTAAGATCATAAAGAAATATCAGCCAGATATTCTTATGCTTGAATTAGGCGCTAATGATGGTTTACGCGGCATGTCTTTGACCGCGATGCAGAAAAATTTATCCGCTATTATCAAAAAGTCAAAAAAATCAGGTGCTCAAGTGTTGTTATTGAGTATGCGCATTCCTAGTAATTATGGCCGTCGCTTTACCGACATGTTTTATAACACTTATCAAAAGTTATCCACACAGCACGATATTCCTGTTGTGCCTTTTATCTTGGAAAATGTTGCTTTGAATAAAAGCCATATGCAACGCGATGGTCTGCATCCCAATGCGTTAGCACAGCCTACCATTACCGAACATATCTATCCCTACCTGCTAAAACTACTCTAAATCCTGTGGATAAGTCTGTGTTTTACGCAATGAGATTGTTGTTGTTAACTTGTAGCTAATTTTTGATCTGCATTTTAAGCACAGCTTAACTACATTTTAGACTAAACTTAAGCACACAATTACTGATAAACTAAGCGAATGATTTTTATTTTGAAAAGTGACTTATCCACAGGTATTTGCTTCCCTAATAGTAATAATAAGGTTATATATAAATTACTTTAATTTCTATTAGCGCAGCATAGATTCTTAAAATCACCAGAAACAACAACGTTTATAGGATTTACTCAGATGGCATCAAATAACGAGAAGACACAAAAGACATTACAAAAAGCTTTAACTATTAATTTGAATAATTGCCAATACGGATCGATTGTTGAAATTGGAGCAGGACAAGAAGTAGCGAGAAACTTCTTTCAGGCAGGCGGTGCAGCAGGAACGATTGCTAAAACGCTGTCAGCTTATGATATGCAAGTCAGCGATAATATTTATGGTGCAGAAGAAACAAAACGCTATGTGACACGTAGTCGTTTAATGAAAATGTTGGATAGGGAATATACCGCTGTTACTAACTTATTAACTGAAAGTCGCCCGAAAAATACGACTTTCTTTTCTTATGCAGCTACGGTGACTGCTAAAAGTTATTTACAAAAAAATGAGTGTCATGGTTGGTTAGGTATTCGCTTACAACTTTACCCTGGCGCTGCACCGAGCGATATTATCGTGCATGTTCGTATGCTAGATAATGATGGCGGTTCTCAGCAAGAAGCTCTAGGTGTGGTCGGGGTTAATTTAATTCATGCTGCTTTTCATTATTACTCTCAACCGAAAAAAATTATTGAATCTTTAGTAGATGATTTAGATCCTTGCCGTATTGAAGTCGATAGCATTAATTTTTCAGGCCCCTATTTTGAAGAAGTAGAAAATAGATTAATGAATTTGCATTTGGTGCACAATAATCTGACCCACGCGATTATGTTTAGCCCTGAAGGTGAAGTCCAAGTTCCTAGTGAATTATTGTATAAGAAAAATATTTTAGTTATCCGTGGCACATTTACACCGCTAACCAATGTTCATCAAGATATGGTCCAATGTGGTCAACGCCATTTTAATCAAGTAGAAAATATTGATACAGATAGAACGATTGTTTTAGCTGAAATCACCATGGCGAGTTTAACCGTAGGTGACCGAATTGATGATGCTGATTTTCTTGCACGAGTCGATATGCTTAATACCCAAGGTTATACGGTAATGATTTCTAATTATTTACGATATTTCCGTTTACGCCAGTATTTCCGCCGTTATACACAGCAGCAATTGGGTATGATTCTGGGAATTTCTAATTTGGATCTGATTTTTAGAGAAGAATATTACAATGGTTTAGAGGGGGGGATTTTAGAAGCCTTTGCTAAATTATTTCCAGATAATACACGTTTATATATTTATCCGATTCATAGTGTTGAGCAAGATGAGTTAGTGACTGTTGATACATTTCAGGCCCCTAAAAAATTAAACCATTTATATCAACACTGTAAAGATAATGGTTACTTAGTTGGTTTGGATAATGTTGATGAAACTGTGTTGGATATTAATCCACACCAAGTATTGATGGATATTAAAAAAGGTCGAGGCGAATGGGAAAATCAAGTACCAGAATCTATTGCTGAAATGATTATTAATAACAGACTACTTGGTTTTGGGTCTAGCCGGTAATTTACAAGGCTGTAGGGTGGGCAGGATTTTTTGCCCACCTTTTAAAAAAATATCTGTTTTTGTTGTGGCGCAATGTTGAAAAACCTTGTTTTGCATTATTTGGGGGGCAAAAGAAAGCTGCCCACCCTCAGATTGTTAATAATATAGTTATGCATTAAATTATTGATCCCGTTTTGGTATCTGCGTATACTGGATTTTATGCGAATAATATCTAAAAGAACACTCAGGGAATTTTGGGAGTCTTCTCCGCAATATTCAGACTCTAAATCCTCATTAGAAGTTTGGCACGGCGAAACATTGAGAGCAACTTGGAAAACACCACAGGAAATAAAGGAGAAGTTTCGTACGGCAAGTATTTTGAAAAATAATCGAGTTGTATTCAATATTTCAGGAAATAAATATCGGTTAATTGTTTCTATTGATTATGATCGTCAGGCTTGTTTTATTAGGTTTATTGGTACACATAAACAATACGATGAAATTAATGCGGAGGTAGTATGATGCAAATTCAACCAATTAAAACAGAACAAGATTACAATAAAGCCCTTGCAGAAATTGAACAATATTGGGGAGCAACTGAAGGTACTGAAGCTGGAGATAAATTAGATATTCTTTTAGTTTTAGTGGATGACTACGAAAGTATACATTACCCAATACTTCCACCTGACCCAATTGAAGCTATTAAATTCAGAATGGAGCAAATGAATCTTTCAAGAAAGGATTTAGAGCCTTATATTGGCGGGCGAGGAAGAGTTTCAGAGGTTTTAAACTATCAAAGAGGGCTGTCTTTGAATATGATACGAAAATTACATTCAAAATTATCTATTCCTTTAGAAAACCTTATAAGTGAAGTGAAAAATGCATAATAATATAGTTATGTAGCACATGGTAGAGATAGGAAGAGTGAAAACTATAGAAATCAAGCTGGCTGCCCCCCCCCTTGATAGATAGGTAATTGATAAATAAGGAAATATAGTGATTTAATCGCATTCCCTCGAAAAAATTAGAAAAAGGCTTAACTCAGAACTTCCTCGCACCGTAAAAAAAAATCGTAAAAGAGGGCTTGAGCGATCTAAGCAATGTATTGGTTTTATGACTACAATGGATATGAATACTCCTACAAGTTATCAAACTGTAGAGATTAAAGAAGAAAGAAACTCAAAGTTAGTAGGTATCTTATTTTGTCATCCAGAATCTAAAATGGCTAAGGAAGAGATAATCGGTTATTTACCTTACTTTCATTTACGTTCTGGTGAAGCAGTAGACTTCTTTTGTGTTGGTTATGGCGCTTATTGGCCAAAAGATCATTATGCCGACCAAAAATCAGTTGTAAAAATAAAGGAAACAGATTGGTTGTTCAGTGAGCAAGCATTTTCCGATGTAATTGATGATCTTGAATTAAATTCACAATGGAAGTATAGCGGTGAAACTGACTTAATCCTTGTCTCAGCTGAGAAATCAGTTGAAGGGAAGACGCAGCTGAATTTTAAAACTGCAATTGTATGTAATTTGGAAGCGATGGAAAAAGATAAAGCCTTTTCTTCTGTTAGGAGTTTTTTTACGGATTTATTTCGTTCTGCAAAGAAATTTAGCGATCAAAATGAAGCATGGGCATTAAGTGATGCTCAAGGTGTTAATGTAGCAAAAAATACTATAAAGGGCGCTGTACTTTCCATATTGCCAATTAACCTTAGAGAGAATTATAAAAAAGCAGAACATTATGCAGTTAAAAATATTGCATAGCTCGGTTGGTCACTGTGAAAGGAGTTCAAGGGGCAGCAGCTTTATTTTGGGCATTAATTAGCTGTGTAGGTTGATTTTTGTTACGAAGCAATAAAAACGTACCCCGCTCTTCTCGGCTGAATTTGGCGATAGCACTTATCGATATAATTTGGAAAGTATTTAGTTATGGTATATATTCTATACCATGTATTATTTTGAATTTGACGATAAAAAAAGCACTTCAAACTATAGCAAACACGGAATCGATTTTGTGTCTGCTCAAGCACTGTGGAATGACCCTGATCTTATTGAAGTTCAAGCTACATTTAACGATGAGCCTCGTTTTTTAATAATTGGCCGTATTGATAATAAATTTTGGTCTGCAGTTATAACTTATCGTGAAAACAATATTAGAATAATTTCCGTTAGACGTTCACGAAAGTCAGAGGTAGAACTTTATGAAAGCTAAAGCTTTTGATACAAAATTTGATAATGACAAAGAAGATATTATTAGTGATCTTGATTTGTCTACTTTAAAGCGCCCAAATCAAACACAGAAAAGAGTTAATGTGGATTTTCCTGTTTGGATAATTGATTCTTTAGATAAGGAAGCAAGTCGAGTGGGTGTAACACGACAATCTATAATAAAAATATGGTTAGCTGAGCGACTCGAAGAGCAAGTGCTAACTAGGCGATCCACCTGACCGCGGGAAGCGCAGTTCGTTTCCAAATGGTCAGTTTTTATCAAATTTTTCACCGTGTTGCTGGAGTTCATCGTATATCCTCCCGCGCTAGGTGAGCTTGTCGTTAGAAGAAAAAGTCATGTATAAAATATTTATTCCATTTATAGTGATATTGCTTTATTCCCCAATATCATTATCAGTCAACTTGGTTTCGGGCGTCGATTGCTCGAATGATATTTGTATTAATTACAAGATAGAAATGCCAGCAAAGAGAATTCTTGCAACGCCAGAGTGGTCGAACATGGACATAAAGCCTCCACTGTTATCAAAAGAAGCGGTTAATATTGCGCGGAAATGGTTCGATAAATCATACCCATATTTATCAACTCTACGACAGATTGAACAAATATATTTAAAAAGGCACATGCTGGATTTTTTCGGTAAGGATAAGCCTGAAATGTCTGATAATTGGTATTATTTAATTAGTTTTATTGTTCCAATCAGTAACAAGGGGCCAGTAGTAAACTCAGTGGTTATTCTTTTTGATGGAACCGTAGTCGAGCCAAACATAGAAAAAACTAATTAGCATCGTTGGTTTAGATTTTTGTTGCGAAGCAATAAAAACGTAACCCAACATCTTAAGTGCTTCATAAAATGTTGGGTTACGTTATCTGCGCTCCGCTAGATAATCTAACCCAACCTTGTAACTGGGAATGCCAAAAAGTAGCGGCGCTTTACCTAAGTCGTTAGCTTTACAATCAAAAAGGAGAAAAATCATGGTTAAGGGTATTACTGTATCATCAGCAGTTTCAAGCGCTGTACTCGCTGGAGTACTATTATTTTCAACATCTGCCCCAGTTATAGCATCACCTGGTTGTGGGAATCTGCAAGGCTGTGAAAAAAAATTCTGCGAGATAGAAAGGCAGCTTAAGATTGCTCAAGAAAAAGGCAATGCGCACAAGGCAGATGGCTTAAGGAGATCATTGAATAATGCTAAGGAAAATTGTACTGACAAAGGCCTTAAGGCCGACTTGATTGAAGAGATAAGTGCTGCCAATGAAGAGATTGAAGAGTATGAGTCCGATCTAAAGGAAGCTAAAGAATACGGAAAAACTGATAAAATTCGTAAGTACAACGACAAAATCAAAGAAGAGAAAAGTAAGATAAACCGTCTTGAAGATAAATTATCAGAGCTGGATTAAACCAAGCTGACTGTTGCCAGCGCAGGTTCGTTTTCAACGGTCATTTTTATATCAAAATTCAGTGCTTTGTCAGCGGCGTTGGGTTAGGTTTTTGTTGCGAAGCAATAAAAACCTAACCCAACACCTTAGTGCTTCATAAAATGTTGGGTTACGTTATCTGCGCTCCGCTAGATAATCTATAACCCATCTACTACGCAACTGACCCAGTAGCGCGGTGAGGAAACTGCTTATGTCATAGAAAAATCACACAGCAGAAATCTATAGTATTTATACTCGCCCAGTTATTCTATAGGCGGCACAAAAACAATATATTTATGGGCTAAGAGACGGGGAGCACTTTAATCGCATTGGTTATGCAGCTTAATCGTATGCTCTGAACAGTTTAAAGAATCCTTGCTGGGAAAATACACTTATTTATTGCGCCAATATCTCTATGAGAAAATTATTTTCTATAATAGCCATCATTGTCATGTTATTTACAGTTGTATACTTTATTCTTGACTACATTATGTGGAATGATGAAAAACTTAGTCCAGAGATTAAGCCTTGGATCGACATTATTAATTCTCCAGAACAGGGATACAGTGATTCATACTACTACTTGATCGGGATGGATGCTCCCGAAAAGGAAGATCCTGTAGCCTGGGGGAAAAAAGAGCAAGATTACACGGCTTCTGGTGAGCATCCAGGAGATCATAAATATATAAAACTCCCCGAGGGGGAATTTTATTGCAGGAGCTATGAATGCAGGCGAGAAATAGAGAGCATCCGTTTAATGCTTCATTCCCAGCAATTGTTATTATCAGAAGTAAGTAAACATAAGATTTTTCTGGAGCGTTACCATCAGCTTTTAGTGTTTAAGTCTTTTTCTTCCCTACCTAATAAAGAGGAGTTGCATGACTTTGGAGCAGTTCTTTATCCTCAGGCATTTCTTATAGGCAACAGGTTAAATGCTTTTCAGATAATATTACAAGCACTCGCTGGCAATAAAGAAAATGCAAGAATCAGTTTAATCAACGATATCAATAACCTTAAGGCCCATTTAGCGCTAACAGACAACGTTATTTATAAGCTATTTTTGGCAACTGCTATTTATAGGGATATTGAATTAATGGTACAGCTGTATCGGAAAGGACTAATGACAAATAAATTCAGCATTAGCCAACTCACTATTAAGCAAAAGTCCTTAGCTTTACCAGTCATTCTTTCTGAGCTTACTCATCTTTTAAGGGGCATCGCTTTGCTTGAAAAAGAGGCCGGTAATCAGATGCAGGAACAACCCTATAGTGCAGAAATGCGTATTAAATTAAAAGAATGGGAAGATTATGGACTGATGCCAATTTTTAAAAAAAATATGTCATTGAATACCTATTTTCCATATCTTAAGAAAGTGAATGAGGTTTCTGAATTACCTAGTTACCAAATGATTAATGCAATACAAACGAATAACGGGGTAAGTAGTGCATTTAAAGATTTAAGTGCTCAATTAAGCTCGTGGACTGCAGTGAAAAATCCCCTAGGAAATGCATTAATCGGCTTAACTGTAAGCAATTATGATAATACTGTTAGTCGTTTGCATATTCTGGATGCAAGAATTAAGCTGGCAAATATCATTCTCTCATTAGATAAAAAACAAGTTATCAGTAAAAAACTTTTACTTTCATTAGCTAAGCATTTTAATAATCCTTTTTACCCTAGTGAAAAGCCTTACCTGAATAGTGAATCAAATAAAATATGCTATAGACTGGAAGATGGGTTAAATCTACCACGGTCTATAGATGATGGCCATATTTGTATGGGTTTCTGATCTAATTTATTCCTCTCCTTTTTTTCAACTTGTAAGTCGTATACGTAGGCTGGAATAGCGTAGCGTTTTCCGGCATATTGTTTACCGCTGGTGGTGGGAAACGCACACGCTATTCTACCCTTGCTGGTCTCATTCATACTGTCGAGCGTCATTGGGTTGCGTTATCTGCGCTCCGCTAGATAATCTAACTCAACCTTGTAACTTCTTCATTCAATTTTGGTCATCACCTTGTTTTCCTCCTTCGCTGAATTGCCACGTAAAGACCTCATTTAATGGCATCTAAGCAACTCTTCTGTTCAATCTTAGTCACAACCTCAAAAACAGGGTAAAATGCTGATTTAGCGTTTAAAAACGACTATTCAGCAGCTTTTAGCCTTACTCACCATCGTCATTAAGATAATAGATTCTTTTATGAAATTTATAATTAACAGAGAGCTACTTTTAACGCCTCTACAGCAAATCGTCAGTGTTATAGAGAAAAGGCAAACGATGCCGATTCTTGCCAATGTATTATTTAAGCTGGATAACAATTTGTTGACCTTAACGGGGACTGATTTAGAAGTACAGATTGTGGTGAATATTGTGTTCGATAATGACCAGCAAGGCAGTATTACTATTCCTGCGCGTAAGCTGTTAGATATTTGCAAATCACTACCGAGTGCTGTGGATATTAAATTTGAATTAGTAAATGATAAATTAAAAGTGCAGTCAGGGCGCAGTCGTTTTTCTTTAAGTACGTTAGATGCGCATGATTATCCTAATTTTGAAATGACTGTAATGGATTGTCAGTTCACGATAAAAACAGCGCAACTCAAAACAGCTTTGGATAAAACGGCTTTTTGTATGGCGAATCAGGATATACGCTATTACTTAAATGGCATTATGCTGGGTATTTTTAATCGACAGCTAAAACTGGTTGGGTCTGATGGACATAGACTTTCGATTTACGAAGGAGAAATTGATACAGAAACGGGCATGGAATCGCGTATTATCATTCCGCGTAAAGGTGTATTAGAGTTAGCGCGTTTATTAGATAATGATCCGGAACAAGAAATTCAGGTCGAGTTTTCTAAAAATAATATTCGTGTGGTGATTGAAAACCTAACCTTCTCAGCGAAATTAGTGGACTCTAAATATCCAGATTTTAGTAAAGTATTCGATCAAGGTTTTAATAGCCCTATTCATGTACAGAAACAAGTTTTAAAAGATGCTTTAACGCGAGTGTCTATTTTATCTAATGAGAAATTCAGAGGGGTTGAGTTTGTTATTGACGGTGATAATTTACAAATTAGCACGAACAACCCTGAGCATGAAGAAGCTGATGAAGAAATAGCGATTGAGTATCAAGGTGAAGCGCTTTCGATAGCATTTAATTCCCAGTATATTTTAGATGCTGTTTCTAATTTGGATTCCGAGATGGCTGTACTGACGATTGCTGAAAATTCGAGTAGCTGTTTTATTGAAGAAGCCAGTGAGCAGAATTATAAATTTATCGTTATGCCAATGCGTTTATAGATCTATACGATGAGTTTACAAAAGCTGGATATTTATCATGTGCGTAATTTAGTACAGGCCTCTTTATCGCCAGCAGCAAAAATTAATTTAATTTACGGCAGTAATGCTAGTGGTAAAAGTTCAATACTTGAAGCTATTCATCTCTTAGGTAGAGCGAATTCATTTCGCTCTACGACGGTTAAAAATGTTATCCATTTTGCCCACAATGATTTAATTGTCTCCGGTAAAGTTCTTTTTACCAGTGGACATGTATCTACTCTTGGTATTCAGCACGACGGGAAAAGTCTGCAAATTCGAATTGATCAAGAAACCAAACATGCGCGTGCTGATTTAGCTTATGCCCTGCCCTTGCAACTTATTCATCCGAAGAGTTATCAACTATTAGATGCGGGACCGCAATTACGCCGAGAATTTATCGATTGGGGCGTTTTTAATCAGCACATTGAATTTTTAAGTGCATGGCGAAACTTTAAGAAAGCCTTAAGCCAGCGCAATGCTTTATTGAAGATTCGACGAGTTAATGAGTTAAATGTTTGGAACCACGAATTGCAGCAATACGGTACAATAGTGGCTAATTATCGAAAGCAATACCTAGCAGAACTGATGCCTTTTTTTTTAAAGACAGCCGAGCAGTTTTTAGATTTAGAGTCGGTTGAATTAAACTTATCCCAAGGCTGGGATACTGAGTTTTTGTTGATAGATAAGTTACACGATGATTTAGAAAAGGATCTCCGTTATGGGTTTACCCATAGTGGTCCACACAGAGCAGATTTTCAATTATTAAGTGCATCCAGAAAAGCAAAAGACTTTGTGTCCAGAGGACAATTAAAGTTATTAGTGCTTGCTTTAAAGTTAGCTCAAATTGAACATCTACTTAATAACGGGTTTCGATCTGGGTGCGTATTAATTGATGATGCTGTGGCAGAGCTGGATTTTTCTAGTCGAACAAAATTATTAGAATTTTTAGCTGGCATGGATATACAAGTATTTATGACAGCAACTGAGCGGAATGAATTTGGCGACTTAAGCCAAATTGGGCAATATAAAATGTTTCACGTGAAACATGGAGAGGTCACGGAAGTTTAATGTTTCACGTGAAACATTAAACAGAAAGGCAAATAAAGATGTTTCACGTGAAACATACATACAACAAGGTTAAACATGAGTGAAAATACGGATAACTACGATAGTTCCAATATTAAAGTTTTAAAAGGCTTAGATGCGGTACGTAAAAGACCAGGGATGTATATTGGAGATACCGATGATGGTACCGGCTTGCATCACATGGTATTTGAAGTTGTTGATAACTCAATTGACGAAGCTTTAGCCGGCTTTTGTAAAGAAGTAAATGTCACTATTAATGAAAATGGTTCTGTTACCGTTTCTGATGATGGTCGGGGTATTCCTGTCGATATTCATCCAGAAGAAGGACGTTCTGCTGCTGAAGTTATTTTGACGGTATTACATGCCGGCGGTAAGTTTGATGATAATGCATATAAAGTGTCTGGTGGTTTGCACGGGGTAGGTATTTCCGTGGTCAATGCTTTATCAGAGAAGCTCGATTTAGAAATTTACAAAGGTGGCTATGTTTATCGCCAAACTTATAAACACGGCGAACCTGTTGCACCTTTAGAAAAAATGGAAGCAACTACGAAGCAAGGAACTCAAGTTACTTTCTTACCCAGTAGGGATACCTTTGGGGATGTTGAATTTCATTATGAGATTTTAGTTAAACGCTTACGTGAACTCTCCTTTTTAAATTCAGGTGTGCGTATTCATGTAAAAGATGCACGCTCAGATAAAGAGGATATTTTTGAATTTGAAGGCGGCATTAAAGCCTTTGTTACTCATCTTAATAAAAATAAAACTCCGCTATTTCCTGAAGTGTTTTATTTTACGATTGAAAAAGAAGGGGTCACTGTTGAAGTAGCTATGCAGTGGAATGACTCTTATCAGGAAAATATCTTCTGTTATACCAATAATATTCCGCAGCGTGATGGCGGTTCACATTTAGCCGGTTTTAGAGGTGGATTAACGCGTACGATTAATCAATATATTGAAGCGAACGGTTTAGCCAAAAAAGAAAAAGTAGGGACAACGGGTGATGATGCGCGTGAAGGACTTACTGCGGTTTTATCGGTTAAAGTACCTGACCCAAAATTTTCATCACAAACGAAAGACAAGCTAGTTTCTTCTGAAGTGAAGCCTTTAGTTGAATCGGCGATGAATGAAAAGTTGAATGACTTTTTACAAGAAACGCCAGGGGTTGCTAAAGCGATTGTTAATAAAATTATCGAAGCAGCACGAGCCAGAGATGCTGCTCGTAAAGCACGTGAATTAACACGTCGTAAAACTACGCTAGATATTGCTGGCTTACCGGGTAAATTAGCCGATTGCCAAGAAAAAGACCCTGCCCTCTCTGAAATATTTATTGTGGAAGGAGACTCAGCCGGTGGTTCTGCCAAACAAGGTAGAGATCGTCGCACGCAAGCGATTTTACCTTTGAAAGGGAAAATCCTGAATGTTGAACGTGCGCGCTTTGACCGTATGATTTCATCTGAAGAAGTCGGTACGCTGATTACAGCTTTAGGCTGTGGTATCGGTAAAGATGAATATGATCCAGAAAAATTACGTTATCACCGCATTATTATCATGACCGATGCGGATGTCGATGGTTCACATATTAGAACTTTGTTACTCACTTTCTTTTATCGCCAAATGCCGGAGCTAATTGATCGTGGTCATATTTATATTGCACAGCCGCCTTTGTATAAAGTGAAAAAAGGTAAACAAGAGCGCTATGTAAAAGATGATGAGGAGTTGAATGCTTACTTAATTCAATTGGCTTTAGAAAAAACACAACTAATTAGTAATCCAGAAACACCAGCGATTAAAGGTCTCGGTTTAGAAACTTTAGCGAATGAACTATTGGCTGTAGAAAGTATTATTAGTCGCATGGGGCGACGTTACGATACTGACTTCTTACAAATGCTGACACATGTATCGCCATTGACTAAAGACGCGCAAAAAGATTTGGGACAATTAACAGAATGGTTTACTGTGTTAGAGCAGCGATTAAATGCTGCCGCCGAAGCAACGTATAAACTTGAATTAGCTTACCGTAATGAGCAAGACTATACCTTGACCATTCATAAGAAAACGCATGGTGTGGAAAAAATAGTTATTCTGGAAGCGATCTTTTTTAACAGTAATGATTATAGAAAAATTGCTACTTACACAGAAAATACGCATGATTTATTCAGCGATGAGTCCTATATGCAAATGGGTGAGCGCAAGCAAGCGGTAAGTAATTTTAAAGATGCGTTTGAGTGGATGATGCGTGAAATTAAGAAAGGTCAGCATATCCAGCGTTATAAAGGTTTAGGGGAAATGAATCCTGAGCAGTTATTTGAAACGACTTTAGATGTTAATGCGCGGGTTTTATTGCAAGTAAGTGTCGCTGATGCAATTGCTGCTGATGAAGTATTTACAACACTAATGGGCGATATAGTCGAGCCGCGTCGTGACTTTATTGTTAAAAATGCTTTAGAGGTTTCTAATTTAGACGTTTAGAAAAGATAAATGTAACTTTCAGCATAAAATGGCGAATGCTACTCTAAAGCCCTCTCTTACTGGAGAGGCTTGGGTTAGGAGATAAAAACTCTTTTAAAATCCCCCCCTTATCCCAGGCTTCTCCCGCTGGAGAAGGAGCCTTATTATACGAGCTTAGGTAGTACACAATAGTTAGTAACTTCTCATTATTAAAGGGTACAGGCTGTTTTTTCAGCTCATCATTCCTGCGTGCTGCTAGCAGGAATCTATGTTTAACGTGGATTCCCGATAAAAGACTTCGGGAATGACGAGTGTTTATATGTATTTGCCCGTGAATAATGAGAGGGTACAATAGTTACAGATGAATTGAAGCCTAGGCTTACGCCCCTAGGTTTTATCCCAAGTTTTGATATCATAGGGTGAATTAGCAACATGTTAATTCACCCTTTTTTTGTGCACAATAAAACTAAAAAATTATGTTAACTTTTCCTGTTATAGATCCTGTAGCAATTAGTCTTGGCCCCATTAAAGTTCATTGGTACGGCCTTATGTATTTAATCGGTATCGCGGGGGCGTGGTATTTATTAAGTAAACGTGTCAACAAACCTAACTCACCTATCAAAGGCGAAGCATTAGAGGATTTAATTTTCTATGCTGCGATGGGTGTTATTTTAGGTGGACGTTTTGGTTATGTGCTTTTCTATAATTTTAATCACTTTTTAGCTGATCCTGTGATGCTGTTTAAAGTATGGCAAGGCGGCATGTCATTTCATGGTGGCTTATTAGGTGTGATTACCGCTATGTGGATCTTTGCTAGAAAGCAAAAATGTACCATGCTGGCACTAACTGATTTTATCGCTCCAGTTGTTCCTGTAGGCTTGCTTGCTGGTCGAGTAGGCAATTTTATTAACGCAGAATTATGGGGTAAACCTACGGACGTTTATTGGTCTTTTGTGTTTCCAGGTGGTGGGCCTTTGGCTAGACATCCTTCGCAATTATATGAAGCGGCTTTAGAGGGTGTGGCGCTATTTTTAATTTTATGGATTTACTCTAGTAAACCAAGACCAGCTATGGCAGTCTCAGGATTGTTTGCATTGTTCTATGGGCTATTCCGTTTTATCGTCGAATTTTACCGTATGCCAGATGCGCATTTAGGTTATCTAGCCTTGGATTGGTTAACGATGGGGCAAATTTTATCTACTCCGTTGATTGCGATTGGTGTTATTTTATTGGGCTTAGCCTATCGCCAAAAACCTACAAGCTAGGTAAAGAGTCATTACTATTTAAAATAATGTATCGTGGGAGGGGCTTTTAGCCGCTATCTCATAAGGGACACCTAGAAATGGTAGGGCGGACTTTAGTCCGCTATGGCTAAAAAAGCGGACTAAAGTCCGCCCTACTGTATTATTAATGTTTCGTATGAAATGTGCACTCTCATTTCTAAGTAAAGCATTACACACAACAGAACAATGAAACAATATCTTGAATTATTAGAAGAAACGCTTATCACTGGTTGTTTAAAAGGCGATCGCACTGGGACGGGGACTAAATCACTTTTCGGCCGTCAGATCCGTTTTAATTTGCAAGAGGGCCTGCCTTTAGTGACAACTAAACGTCTGCATACTAAGTCGATTATTCATGAGCTGCTTTGGTTTTTAAAAGGCGATACCAATATTAAGTACCTTAATGATAATGGTGTAAGCATTTGGAATGAATGGGCAACAGAAACGGGTGAATTAGGGCCGGTGTATGGCGCGCAATGGCGAAATTGGCAAGGTGTGGAAGGCGAAAGCTATGATCAGGTGAGTGCTTTAATTGAGGGTATTAAAAATAACCCCGATAGCCGCCGACATATTATTAGTGGTTGGAATGTGGCTGATTTACCTGATGAAAGCAAAACACCACAAGAAAATGCAGCCAATGGAAAAATGGCCCTCCCCCCCTGTCATTTGCTTTATCAATGGTATGTTGCTGACGGCAAACTAAGCGGATCTTTATATATACGCAGTAATGATCTGTTTTTAGGGAATCCGTATAACACATGTAGCTTGGCAATTTTCACGCATATGATCGCGCAGCAATGTGATTTAGATGTTGGGGAAATTATTATTTCAATTGGTGATTGTCATTTGTATAGCAATCATTTTGAGCAAGCGAAAACCCAATTACAACGAGAGCCTAAAGCATTGCCACAGTTAATTATTAAACGTAAGCCAGACAGCATTTTTGATTATAATTTTGAAGATTTTGAAATCGTTGGCTATGATCCACACCCACATATTTCCGCTCCTATTGCTGTATAAATAATGTAGGTCGGGTTAGATTTTTTATTGCGGAGCACTAAAAAACGTAAGCCGACAAGCCCTCCCCTCTCATTGATTTATGTTGCGCATGTCCAAAAAGTAACCTGTTGTGGGAGGGGCTTTTAGCCGCGATTTATATAAAGTCGTGGCTAAAGAGGCTGTGAAAGTATCTAGTCTCACAATGAGCTATAATCAAATTATAGCTCATTGAACTTCATGGTGAAAATTATGAAACATCGTCGCTACCAAAAAAGTCTGGACAGACAGGAAGAAA
>Ga0209184_1000924_pt1 | contig 23910 bp, 27 predicted proteins | sample EN8Hudsemesocosm_2_FD_184627 | JGI IMG/M metagenome (GOLD analysis project Ga0209184, IMG submission 184627) | Methane-oxidizing microbial communities from mesocosms in the Hudson Canyon - EN8C Hudson Canyon (SPAdes) (version 2) | ecosystem: Environmental > Aquatic > Marine > Cold seeps | place... | reverse complement strand
CCAGCTCACATTGGGTGGGCAGTGGATGAGAGGAAACAACGGTGGAATTACTTTCCGGCGGAGAAATGTTAGTACGCTCCCTTCATGAAGAGGGCGTTGAGTATGTATACGGTTACCCAGGCGGTAGCTTGTTGCATGTCTATGATGCGTTTTATCAGCAAAGTGCGGTCAAGCACGTCTTAGTTCGTCACGAACAAGCGGCCACTCACATGGCGGATGGTTACGCGCGCGCCTCCGGTAAACCCGGTGTGGTTTTAGTAACCTCAGGTCCCGGCGCCACCAATACCATTACCGGTATTGCCACTGCGTTTTCTGACTCTGTTCCCATGATCGTAATCACGGGTCAGGTGCCTAGCCACTTGATCGGCGGCGATGCTTTCCAGGAAACCGACATGATGGGCTTGTCTCGCCCCGTGGTGAAGCACAGCTTTAGCATTAAACACCCCAGCGAAATCCCTGAGGTAGTGAAAAAGGCATTTTACATTGCCACCTCCGGTCGCCCGGGCCCTGTGGTAATTGATGTGCCAAAAGACATGACGATTCCAAACGATCGTTACGAATACTCGTACCCTAAGAAAATTAAAATACGTTCTTACTCGCCTCCTCAAAAAGGTCACACCGGCCAAATTCGTAAGGCAGTGGAAGTATTGTTGGCGGCCAAGCGCCCCATGATTTATTCCGGTGGTGGTGTGGTATTGGGCAAATCTTCCGAGCAACTGCGTAGCCTAGTACGAGGGTTAAATTATCCAATTACTCAAACCCTTATGGGCTTGGGTGCATATCCAGGTACCGATCGTCAGAGCTTGGGTATGTTGGGCATGCACGGCTCTTACGAGTCCAACATGGCCATGCACCACGCGGATGTGATTTTAGCCATCGGTGCGCGCTTTGATGACCGCGTGACTAACGGCGTGGATAAATTCTGCCCGGATGCAAAAATCATCCATATTGATATTGACCCATCATCCATCTCTAAGACCGTTGATATCGATATTCCTATCGTGGGTCCGGTAGACAGCGTATTGGATGAGATCCTGGAGATCATCAAAGAGATGGACGAAACCCCGGATGCCGATGCCTTGGTTTCCTGGTGGGCACAAATTGACGAATGGCGTAAGCGTCATGCCGGTCATTACGATAAAAACGAAAACGGTTTGCTTAAACCTCAAGAAGCTATTGAAGGTTTATTTGAAGCCACTAAGGGCCAAGCTTACATTTGTTCCGACGTGGGTCAGCACCAGATGTTTGCCGCTCAGTATTACAAGTTTGACGAACCTAATAAGTGGATCAACTCGGGTGGCTTGGGCACCATGGGCTTCGGTTTTCCGGCGGCCATGGGCGTTAAGATGAACTACCCAGATGACATGGTGGTGTGTGTAACCGGCGAAGGTTCAATTCAAATGAACATTCAGGAAATGTCCACCTGCTTGCAGTACGGCATTCCGGTTAAGATTTTCTGCCTGAATAACGGTTACTTGGGAATGGTGCGTCAGTGGCAAGATATGAACTATGAAGGACGTCACTCCAGCTCCTACATGGAATCATTACCTGACTGGGCGAAGCTCGCCGAAGCTTACGGCCACGTAGGTTTGCAGGTAGATACTAAAGATCAGTTGCAAGGTGTGTTAGACGATTGCTTTGGCAAATACAAAGACCGTTTGGTATTCATTAACGTGGCAGTTGACCCAGACGAACACGTATACCCAATGCAGGTTCCCACAGGTGCTATGCGCGACATGTGGTTAAGTAAAACGGAGCGCACCTAATGAGACACATAATTTCTATTTTATTAGAAAATGAACCCGGTGCCTTGGCGCGTGTTGTGGGCCTGTTTGCACAGCGTTCTTACAACATCGAAACCTTAACGGTTGCCCCCACGGAAGATGTGACGCTTTCACGTATGACCATCACCACCTCGGGCACCGAGCGTGAAATCGAGCAAATCACTAAGCAGCTAAACAAGCTGATTGAAGTGGTGAAGCTGGTAGATCTGACCGAGGGCACACACCTTGAGCGTGAGCTCATGTTAATTAAGGTGAAAGCATCTGGCGCCCAGCGCGCCGAGATCAAGCGTACTGCGGATATTTTCCGTGGTCAGATTGTGGATGTGACCGCCAGCGTTTATACCATTCAGTTAACCGGTACCACTGAAAAGCTGGAAGCGTTTATCGAAGCCATAGGTTCAAACTGTATTTTAGAAACAGTTAGAACAGGTGTGTCGGGCATTGCTCGTGGTGAGAAAACTCTAAGCCTGTAAAACTTTCAGCTAGAGTTAATAAAAGCCTGCCCAATAATATTGTGCAGGCTTTTTTGTTTTTGTAGGAGGTTGCTTGCAGGCGAAAGGCCAATTGCAGTTACTTCCAAGTTTTGGGTGGATCGGTTAGACGTGCTGGCCTCCATCCCCGCAGCGTTCCGCTGCAAAGTCTGGTGGCCAACACATCTAACCAATCAATACTGGGTTTGAACTGTTCTGGCTGAATGAAATTTTAATTCCCTCACTTTTTAGAAAGTAAAAATACCCCTGCAATTACCAGCGTTAAACCCGCAGCGTGATAAATACTGAACACCTCTCCCAATATTAAAACGGCAAACAGTACAGTGAAGGCAGGCCCGGTAGTGCCGGTAATGGCGACCTTCTCCGAGCCAATCTTGGCAATGGCGGCACTCATGGCATAACTGGGAATCACCGTGCTAAAAAACGCTAATGCTAAACCCAGAACATAGACCTCCATTGGAAAGTTTAAAATGTCATTTAACTCCACATGGACAAAATGTACTTGGGTAAATAAGCAAGAAGACACCATGGCCGTTGAGGTAAATACACCCACTCCCATTCGGCTAATTAACGGTTTACTTAATATGACATACAAGGCAAACGTTAACGCACAACTGAACATAAGCATGATGCCCATGCCAGAACCCGCTACATTCAGCTCTCCGGGCAATAAGATTAATATACCAGCGTAAACCGTACTCAGGGCCACTAAGGTTTTTTTAGAGGGCAACTTCTTGTCATAAAGGGCCTTGATAATAATAACCAAGCTTGGGTACGCATAAAGAATGATCCTTTCGGTGGAGGCAGTGATGCTTTGCAAGGCAATTAAATCCAAATAGCTGGAAAGAAAATAACCCAAGAAACCTATGGCCATGACACTTAATAAGTAACGTCGTTTTTCCACTAAAGCCTTGCGCTGTAAAAACAACATAAAAGCGTAAAAGGGAAATGCAAACCACATGCGCAGTATCATCAGTTCTTCACTGCCCACACCAAACTGGTAAACCTGTTTAATAAAAATAGGTTTTAGCGAGAACATAAAGCTGGCTAAAAGAGCCAATAATATGCCGATTTGAAATGATTTTTGGTTTGCGTTGGAGCTTGTCACAACCTTTATCCTTAAAATAGATGTTAATTAAAGGCTGCAATTAGAGGGATTGAATATTTAAGAGGGTTTCAATCGGCTGCTAGTTGCAGCCGGTACATACTTATTTTACACAAGTATGGCCTAGCCGCGTGAATGCGCCAGTAGCCAATTGTGTTTGAAGATTTGATGTGTAATATAAGTCATGTTTTTCCAAGTCAATGGGCTAGCGTTTAAACCCATTAGAGGCTGCTATTAAAACCAGTTCCAGTGGGTTGTGCAAGGGTTATAATGGCTGGCTATTGATTAAGCTTCATTATTATATTGTTTTTGATATTTAAGGCAGGCATGTGACAAAAATTCCGTATCCCGTTTGGTTGATTACCCTGGCTCAAACCCTGGGCATGGTAACGGCGCCCATGGTTATTTTTGTAGGTGGATTTCTAGGGGTAGCACTGGCGCCCTCCGTTAGCATGGCCACCCTGCCCATTGCATCCTTAGTGGTGGGCAGCGCGGTGGCCAGTATGCCAGCTGCCTTAATCATGCAAAAAATTGGGCGTCGCAGCGGATTTATCTACGCCACTATGCTGGCCCTGCTGGGATCTATTTTGGCGTTTTACAGTGTACGCAATGGTAACTTTTGGGGGCTGTGTTTTAGTATTTTGTTACTGGGCATGCACTTGGCCTTTGTTCAGCAGTTTCGTTTTGCTGCCCTTGAGTGGGTTAAGCCAGAGCAAGCGGCCACCACTGCCAGTGTGGTATTACTGGGAGGTCTGGTGGCGGCTTGGGCGGGCCCAGAGATGGTGATGCTGGGCAAAGAATTATTTACACAAACCTTTAGCGGTGTTTTTGTATTGTTGGCACTGAGTCACTGCTTGTTGCTGGTACTGCTTAATATTATTCCATTTGCACAAAGTGTTAACCATGATCAAAGCCAATCTCGGCGCCCCCTAAAAGAATTGTTGATGGCGCCTGCCTTAGGCGCTGCCATGGCCAGCGGCGCGGTGGCCTATGGAGTTATGAGCCTGATCATGACGGCAACCCCGGTGAGCATGTCTGAGATACAAGATTTTCCATTGGCGCAAACCAAGACCGTTATTCAAAGCCATATAATGGCGATGTTTTTACCTTCATTAATCACGCCGTTGTTATTACGTTGGATTTCAATTATCAACCTATTAATGCTGGGGCTGGTGGCGATGGTGGCTGCTATTTCAATTGCCATTTTTGATCAAGGGTACTGGGGGTATTGGTCGGCGTTGGTTTGTTTAGGCTTGGGGTGGAATTTTCTCTTTGTGGGCGGGACCACTTTATTAACACAAAGTTATCAGCCTGAGGATGGTTTTAGGATTCAGGCTGTTAATGAATTTTGTGTCTTTAGTACCCAGGCCCTTACGTCTCTTATGGCGGGCTGGCTGGTGTTTAGCTACGGCTGGTTTGCCATTAATTTGCTGGCTATTCCGTTATTAATTTTGGCGTTAGCCATGTTGGCGCGCTGGACCATGAGCAATTCAGCGCAGCCCAGTCGCTAAGTCAGGCAAGTTAAATTGCTCTGGCGTTACCTCATAACGACAGGGCAGCTTTAATTTTTTAACTCGTTACTTGGGTGTCGTCGTTCAAATTATTTTGGCTAGCTCTAAACGTCTTCCAGTAGCGAGTCCATACCCGACTCTATACCATTTAGTTGCTGTAAATCCTCCAGCGCTTGCTTAGTATCCATATTAATGGCGCTGGCCACATCCAAAGGGAAGTTTTCCAGTATTTCCTTGTCTCCCCACCCTTGTTTATGACTGTCATGTATATATACCGCCAAGTTAACCAGGGCAGCCAGGTTATCCACCTCACTTGAATTTAAAGGGGTCGCGTGATGGCGAATGCCCTCTACAATGTCGGTTGGAAACTTCCAGCGACTGGCCAGTTCTGCCCCTACATCGGCATAGTTGTAACCCAGCATGGCCATTTCAACCTCGGCCACCTTGCCGCCAGCTTCTACGGCGGCGACAATTTTCTTTGCCTCGCTGGGCATCAATAATTGAATCAGAAGCTCTCCAATGCTGTGTAACATGCCGCAAGTAAAAGCGGTTTCACCGTTCACTTTGCAATAAGAGGCCATCCATTTAGAAATGGCGGCCACTGCAAAATTATCTCGCCAAAACTCCTTACGGTCGAAGCCATCCGGGGCCTGCATGGCACCAGTGATACCACTGGCCAGCACTAATGTTCTTAAGGTGGAAAAGCCCAGTAACACAGAGGCATCGGCGGTGCTGGCGATGGAGCGGCTCACACCATAGTGGGCACTATTGGCCAGGCGCAATACCTTAGCGGTGAGTACTGGGTCCAGACTGATCTTGCTGGCAATTTCATCCATATCAAACTCTTCCTGATTAAAGGTATCGATGAGCTCCTGAACAATCTTGGGGATATTTGGCAGGTTATGGGTTTGCTCAAACAGGGATGCTAAATTCATGTCCATAAGTCCTTATTATTCCTGTTTTTTAGCTTAGGACAGGCAGGCTTTATTGGCGAATTTTCTTTATCAATAATTGAGCTGCCCCATGGCTAAAAATAAGAGAGAATATTGATAGTTTAAATACGGAGTAGACAAAACATGCCTAAGATTGGCTTTATTGGTATAGGTCTCATGGGTCTGCCCATGTGTCAGCGTCTGCTGGGGGCGGGTCAAAAGGTAAGTGTGTGGAACCGTAACCCAAATAAATGCCAGCCATTAACCGAGCTGGGTGCCAAGCAATTCACAGACCTGCAGCAACTGGCGGCATCGGTGGATGTAATCATGTTGTGTGTGTCCAATACAGACAGCGTTTTACAGGTTGCAGATAACTTGTTTCCGCACTTATTGCCCGGCCAAACGATTATAGATTTTAGCTCTATTAGTCCAGATGCTACTCGCCAACTGTCCAAAAAGGCCGCGCAGCAATCCGTGAGTTGGCTGGATAGCCCGGTATCAGGCGGGGTGGCCGGTGCGCAAGCGGGGACTCTGGCTATAATGATAGGTGGTGACGAAGCGCAAGTGGATAAGGTGCGGCCCGTACTGAGCCCATTGGCGGGCTCGGTAACCTATATGGGCCCCAGCGGTACCGGGCAGACCACCAAAATTTGCAACCAAATGCTGGTGAGTTGCAATGTATTGGTAATGGCCGAAGTGATGGCCATGGCACAGCGCAGCGGGGTTGATGCTAGTCGAATCCCTCAGGCGCTTAAGGGTGGTTTTGCCGACAGCATCCCCTTACAGCTTACGGGTACGCGCATGGCGCAGCAGGATTTTTCCGAGGTTAAGTGGCACGTAAAAACCCTGCTTAAGGATTTAGACATGGCCAACACTCTGGCTAAGCAGACGGGCAGTGCTACTCCCATGGCGGGCCTGGGGGCCCAACTTATGCGCCAACATGCCAGTAAGGGATACAGCGAACAAGATCCAGCGACCCTAGTGACGCTGTATCAAGCAGACAAACAAAAGAAGGAATAACCTATGCGACTGGCGGCTAACATATCTTTAATGTTCACCGAGCTTCCTCTGCTGGAGCGTTTTCAGGCAGCGAAAAACGCGGGTTTTCATGTGGTGGAGATCCAGTTTCCTTACAAGGAAAAAGTTAAAGAGCTGGTGGCCGCTAAAGAGGCTGCGCAGGTGGAGGTGTGTTTAATTAATGTGCCCGCAGGGGATTTAATGGTGGGCGGGGAAGGGCTGGCCTGTGTGCCTGGAGCCGAGGGTGAGTTCAAGAAGGCGTTAAATATTTGTTACAAGTATGCCAAAGCGTTAGATGTAAAGTTGGTTAATGTATTGCCTGGCCGTTGTATGGAGCCTGCTAACGAATACGATTATTTAGAGACTCTCAAACACAACTTAAGCACGGCCGCCAGCGCGTTTGGTAAGCATAATATATTGGTGACTTTTGAAGCGATTAATACTCGGGATATGCCTGGCTTTTTAGTGCACAGCACCCAGCAAATGCTGGATATCATTACCGATGTGGATCACGATAACCTGAAGATGCAGTTTGATATTTACCACATGCAATTAATGGATGGTCATGTGGACGAATGCATCGAGCACTATGGGCATTTAATTGGTCATATTCAATTTTCCGATGTTCCCGGTCGTGGTGAACCGGGCACCGGGAATTTAAATTTCATTCATATTTTTGAAGACATCCAGCGCAGTCATTATCACGGTTATGTGGCGGCAGAATACAAACCCACCGGCAATACCCTGGACAGTTTACAGTGGATGCAGGAGCACGATCTCACGTGGCTGGAAACCAAGGCTGTTCTAAAATAAAGGTTTCTCTAAAGTTTCCCCTAAGTTTGGCCGTTAAATAGAGTAAGCAAAGGGAAACTTGCTGGGAAGGAACCCGCTAAAGGCCCGGGACAGGTCTAACTTGAAAGAGTGATTCAGGAGCCGGTGGTGCTCACAGGAAAGTATAGGAAAAACACGACCTCAGGGACGAGGCTGAGCCCATCATTTTTGTTTTCTTTAACTCTTTTTAAACACCAATAAATGATTATTGGCAGGCATCAGGTGATTTTCCATTAGGGTTAATTGATGTTGTTTCGCAAGGTCGCAGATATCTGTTAACTCTTTAATGCCTGCCTGTGGGTGAATGTCATTTTTTAACCAGGCATCCAGATTGGCATTGCCGGAACTTGTAAACCCTTGATTATTATAGGGGCCGTATAACGCCAGCATCCCACCTGATTTAAGCAGCTGATTTATGCCGGCAAACATGCTTTTAACCATGTCCATGCCAACAAAGTGAACCAAATTGGCGCTGTATACATAATCAAATTGTTGATCAAACCAGTGGCTAGTAGCCACATCCAGTTCCATGGCAGGTAACAGGTTATCCAGTGCCGCCTCCTGTATCCATATTTGCGCACCGTCCAGTGGTAACAGGTCGGTGGGTTGCCAGCTTAAATGGGGCAGGCGTTGTGCAAGATAAACTGCATGTTGGCCGGTGCCACAGGCGAGCTCCAATACCTTGCCGGGCTGTGAAAAACTTAATTTCAGTTTTTGGAAAATGGGGTCTTGATTGCGCAAGCAGGGTTGGCTGACGGGTTTGTGCATAATTCACTTTAAACCTAGGGCATTTACTTCGATAATGGCATTGAATTCTTAGTTATTAAAGAGACAAATATGACGAAAGTTGTACTGATCACAGGTGCCAACCGTGGCATAGGGCTAGAGCTAAGCCGTCACTATGCGGCGCAAGACTGCGAAGTCATTGCGGTTTGCCGAGAAAGCAGCGACGAAATTGAAGAGCTGGCTGACCAGGTATTGAGCGGACTGGATCTAACCGATGATCAATCCACAGATGTGATTTTGCAGCTATTAGATATCACTCTGGGTGAAAACGGAAAAATAGATGTATTAATCAACAATGCCGGTGTGTTTCACAATGAAACCCTGCAAGACATGGACTTGGACGGTATTCGTATGCAGTTTGAAGTGAACGCCATTACGCCGTTAAAAATTACCCATGCTCTGTCACCCTATTTAAAACAAGGCAGCAAGGTGGCTAATATCACCAGCCGCATGGGCAGCATTGAAGATAACGGCTCTGGCGCGTATTACGGCTATCGTGCCAGTAAGGCCGCCCTGAATGCCTTCGGTAAATCCTTGGCCATAGACTTAAAACCTCAAGGGGTGAGCGTGGCTTTGGTACACCCAGGATTTGTGCAAACACGCATGGTGGGTTTTGGTGGTGACATTAGCCCGCAACAGGCGGCAACTGGCATTGCCCAGCGCATAGAAGAGTTAAACCTGGATAACAGCGGCGGATTTTGGCACAGCAACGGTGAAACCTTGCCTTGGTAATTCGGCTCCAGCTAGGCGATTGTTACTGGCAAGTGGTATAATCGAATCATTCCAAATCTTTAAGTGTGCGTACAAGGGTTATGATGCAAATTAAAAAAGACAACGTAGTGTATTTTCATTACACACTAAACGGTGAAGACGGCAAGGTGTTTGAATCGAGCCATGACTCTCACCCCATGACGTATCTGCATGGCCATGGCAATATTTTACCTGCGTTAGAGGCCGAGTTTGAAGACAAAAAAGAAGGGGACCAGTTTCAGGTAACCTTGTCTCCCGAACAAGCTTATGGTGTGCGTAACGAAGAATCCAAACAGCGTATTCCCATCAAACACTTGGCCAACAAAAAGAATTTGCGCCCGGGCATGGCGGTGAAAGTAAACACCGAAAAAGGCATGCGCGATGTGACCATAGTGAAGGTTGGTAAATTCAATGTGGATGTGGATACCAACCACCCATTGGCCGGTTTAACCCTTACCTTTGATGTGAATATCGAAACGGTACGAGTTGCAGAAGCGGAAGAGTTAACCCACGGCCATGTGCACGGGGTGGGTGGTCACCACCACTAAGAAATGTCTTCCAAGGCCCAGCTAAATGCTGGGCCTTTTTATTTAAACGCCAATCAAAAGCTATTCAAACATATCGGGCTGTTCTGCCACAATCACATCAAACAAGGGTTTAAACTGAAACTGTCCCGCTAGTGCATTGCCCACGGTTTTGAAGGTGGCGGCTGCTACTTCTGGGTTAATTAGTTTAGGGGTGCCTGCCGCTTCGGCTAACAGTTGTGCCTGACAACTGCGCTCCATGGTAATAAACCACCAGGCCGCGGCTTCCACGGTTGCCCCTACGGTCATCAAACCATGATTTTGCAATATGGCCGCCTTTTTATTACCCAGCGCTTCGGCAATTCGTTCACCTTCGCTGTTATCCAATACTACGCCAGTAAAATCATCAAACAAAACATGGTCGTCATAGAAGGCACACGCATCTTGTGTGAGCGGGTCTAATAGACGCCCTAGACTTGACCAGCTTTTACCGTATACCGAGTGGGCATGGGCGGCGGCCACTACGTCAGGGCGTGCACTGTGAATATGGGAGTGGATGGTAAAGGCAGCGCCGTTTAACAAACCCTCACCCTCTACTACTTGCCCCTTATGATTTACCAGTAACAACTGGGACATTTTTATTTGTTTAAACGATACACCCATGGGGTTCACCCAAAAGTGATCGGTTTTTTCTGGGTCACGTACTGTGATATGGCCTGCAACCCCTTCATCAAAACCAAATTTACCAAATAATCGATAGGCTGCCACTAGGCTCTTTTTACGGTGCAGGCGCTCTTGTTCAACGTTTTTGGCTTGGGATAGACCGCTTGGCATTTCGCCATTCATTACTATGCTATTAACCGCGTCACTCATGCTCATCTCCGTTATTTTTATGGTGTGGGTAAATCATAGAGTAGTTTCCAGCCTTGTTCAGTGACCTTTAAAGCCTAGCCAATGGCGGTGGGAGACAGAGCTCTTTTGGCGTCAATGGTAAAAAGTGGCTGAATCCACAGTGGGTTTAGTATTTACAGCAAGCCGGAATTTCACTAGATTAGTCCATCAACAATAATAATTTATTTGCCTTTATGTCATCCCATTTGTCTCAGTCTCATCACGCTTTAAAACAGCAGTTACGGGCCCGCCGTGAATTTCTCACTCAAACACATGCCACGCGCCTGCATCGCGCCCTTAGCTGGTTGCAGTGTGCCGATCAGCAGGAAGGGAATCTGGATGTACAGTTAATTAGCCTGTGGGTAAGTTTTAACGCCTGTTACGCAGTGGATGAAGGGGGCAGTGAGAGTTTGGCTGAACACTTTGCCTTTCAGCGACTGGTGGAAAAACTAGTGAGCCATGATGCAGACAAAAAAATATATGCTTGTTTATGGCAAACCTATTCGGGTCCGGTGAAATCGCTCATAAAAAACCCCTATGTTTACGCTGGCTTTTGGGTGGCCAAACGCAGAGACAAAAATGACGACAGCTGGCAAGTGAATTTTAATCGGCAAAGTGTCGCGGCGTTAAACAGCCTAAGCCGGCAAATGGTGCCCGAACTATTAAGCATCGTGTTGGATAGGTTATTTGTATTACGTAATCAGCTACTTCATGGCGGCGCCACTTATCAATCAGCTATTAACCGTGAGCAGGTGGAGGATGGTGTGCAACTATTGGGCTCTTTGGTGCCCACCGTGATTCAAATAATGTTGGATACACCGGATGAAGATTGGGGGGATATTTATTATCCGGTGTTGTAGGGTTATTGGAGTCGATTATTGATCGTCTTGAATCTCATGGAAGCTGCCCAAAAGTTGATGCAGCAATTCAATTTTCTTAAGCAGGTCGGTGAGCAATATTTCAAACGCAGGATCTTGAGGTTCTGGCAGGCTTTTTAAGTCGCTGCTGGCCTCCTCCAAGTAGGGTAAAAACAGGGTGGCTTGAACCTTAAACAGGCTGTGTTTTGGGAAAATTGCACTAAAACGCCCTTTATTTTCTAGCTTTAAATCCACCAGAATCTCATCGGCTTTTTGAGCCAAGGGTAAAATTTCTTTAAGATTGTCTTCGATACGCTTGTGAATAAGGGTGCTCATGGGGGAACTTCATCGTTAAAAAGGGCAGGATAAATTATCCTGCCCTTTATGTATAGGAAGTACGGTATGCCCTGGTGCCAGGGACGGCAAAGAAGGGCGATGTATAGGAAGTACGGTATGCCCTGGTGCCAGGGACGGCAAAGAAGGGCGATGTATAGGATGTACGGCATGCCCTAGTGCCAGGGATGGCAAAGAAGGCATGTTTAGGATGATTAACAATAATTCAGCGATTTAACCTGAGTCTAAACCGCTGAAGGAGTAGGGTTATTAATCCCCTAGCACTTCAAAGGTGAGGCCACTGTGCTGAATTAGGCGATCAACCAAGTCGTCTCCGTATATGGAGGCTGGGGTCCAAAATCCCCCGTCTTTTTCTTCCTTTTGAATCTTCGATAGGCATACAGCCGCTTGCCCCAACATCTTGGCGGTACTGCCGTAGCCTGGGTCCCTGTCGCCGGTTACTCGGGTTTTGATGGTTTTACCGTCTGTGGTTTTACCTACAAAGCGCATATCAAACATGCCATTGAGCTGCTCATCTGCGGAAGGTCCCTGGCCAGGCTTGGGCAGGATGAATTTTTCCAGTACCCAGCGGGTGGGTTTAATGGCTGCCAGTATCATAAAGGCGGCTAACCCCCAAGCCATGTTACGGGCACGGCCTTTTCCTTTTTTATCCTTACCCATCAACATGCCTTCGTCGTATTTGAAGTCGGCTCCATAGGCGTTGTTCAGCAGGGCATTACTGCGGTGCACTACCCGAGTGTTAACCGCCGCCATCACAAATGGGCCCACCCAGGCATTAAAGTCCTCATCAAAAACGGCCCCGTTTATATTGTCCTGGCGTGTTTTAAAACCATGCTTATCCGGGCAAACACTGTAGGGGTTTTGTAGTTCTTTGCGCAGGGCTGGGTCTTTAGCCGCTTCCTTGGCAATGTTGACCATACTGGCCACAGTGCCGCCACTGGCGCCGCCCTTAATTTTGGCTACTCTCAATTTAACTTGCTGACACATCTGGCCGAATGCCTGTTGGGCTTTATTTTGTGTGAACCAAACACCCAGATCCGATGGTAGGGAGTCAAAGCCACTGCAATGCACGATGCGTGCGCCGGTTTTCTTGGCGGTGGCCTCATAGCGGTCCACCATGCGTTTATACCATTGGATTTCACCGGTTAAATCACAGTAGTCGGTGCCGCTGTTTACACAAACCTTGACTAAGGGTTCGCCATACAGTGCATAAGGTCCCACGGTGGATACCAGCACGCGGGCTTGTTTGACCATGTTTTCAAGCTGACTTTCATCGCTTGCGTCAGCCAATATATGGTTGATGGCTTGCGCCTGGAATTTATCCTTTAGCTCATTAATTTTTTGTTCGCTGCGACCGGCAATGGCCCACTTGATGTCACCGTTAACACCGTATTGTTGCATCATATAGCCAGTGAGAATCTGCCCAACAAAACTGGTGGCGCCAAAGATGACAATGTCATATTGGTTTGAGGTCATGATTTGTTCCTATTATTGTTTTATAAATCAGCGAAGGTGACAGACTGTAACAAGTCACCCAACAGAACAAAAGCCTATTATTACCTTGGGCCAGCTTAGAAAAGGGCGAATATTAGCCAGCTGTATTCATGTCTATAATCTGTATGAATAGATCAGGATATGTATTGAGATCTATACTGGTTTATACGTTAGCGGTTGCATGATACCGGTAGGTATTTTAAAAGATCGATATTATTTTTAATCGCCGCTTTTAAAGAAAGGGTTGGACATGGAAGTATTAGAAAATATCACCTACGACGAAATTAACATAGGTGACCAATGTCATTTTAGTAAGACCTTAACAGAGTTCGATTTGTTACTGTTTGCCACGGTTTCAGGGGATGTGAACCCGGTCCATTTAGATGAAGACTTCGCCAGTCAGTCAATATTTAAAGAACGCATTGCTCATGGCATGTGGTCGGGGTCATTGGTCTCTGCCACGCTGGCAACCGTGATGCCCGGTCCAGGTACAATTTATTTAAACCAATCCCTTGAGTTTCATCGCCCGGTTAAGCTGGGTGATACTTTGTTGGTAACCTTGTGTGCCAAACAAAAGAAAGATGAAAAGAAAATTGTCACCTTTGACTGCGAGGTGAAAAACCAATACGACAAGCTTGTCTTAACCGGAGAGGCAAAGGTGATTGCGCCTACCCAAAAAATTTCCTTACCTCGCCCCAAATTGCCTGACTTACAAATATCGAACAAGTAAATTCCATCAAAATTTACTATTAGTAGGTACTTTCTTGTTATTCATTTATTTAGGTCTATGGTTTTGAGGTGTTAGCCATAAAACTTAATGGCAGCGGCCAAATTGGACTAAGGATTATTGATGAAGATCAGTGTTGAATTTGATATGACACCGGAAGAATTCAGGCAGTCGCTTGGTTTGCCTGAAGTGAAAATAATTCAGCAAGAAATGATCGACTCAATCATAACAAAAATGCAAACAGGTGAAGAAGGTTATGATCCATTTACCTTGTTTAAACCACTTTTGGCGGATGGATTAAGTGCCATGCCAGCTATGTTTATGAACATGATGACAGGTGCCAGTCAGAATAAAAAAAGTGATGAATAAAAATAAGTCATCCTTAGAAAAATGTATTAGCGGTACCGGTGTTATTTGTTACAGGGGTGTTACAAAAATTCCTATTCACTAATGATTATGACTCATATTATAACTTTAGTGTAACGAAAAGTGGCACCGTTTCTAATATATAGATTATAGTTTTCCCAAGTTTTAAAGTGCCAATGGCAATTTCGATTTACCCTTAATCTCTAGGAGAGATGACATGCAAGACAATATTATTAACGCGTTCACCGAACAGGCAAAAAATTTTTCAGCACCTATGGCTAAGTTTAATACTTTGCTAGTTGATAACATGGAAAAGATGACTGAATTTCAGTTAAATACCATTAAGTCATATGCAACTATTAGTCTTGGCCAAATGAAAAGTGCAGTGGATGTGAAGGATGCCGATTCATTGCGTAATTTTTCTTCGGCCCAAGCTGAGGTTGCCGCTACTGTGAATAAAAAAATTATGGAAGATGCCAAGGTGATTTCTGAAATGGCAACTGACTTTAAAACCAAGGTTGAAGCCATCTGGGAAGAAGCTCGTCCGGCTGCCGCTAAAACTAATGATAAAAAAACGGCTAAAAGCGCTTAAAACCCTGTGATAGGCCATCTTGCTTAAGGTGGCTTTTCATTGGTGAAGCAGCGTTGAATTATACTTTTGGCTTGCCACATAAAAAAACTAGTAATACCTACCGTAAAAATCCCTTTCTTCTCCAGCGTCTAAATCAGGATGATAAACATGACAGAGCAAAGTCAGAGCATGCAGGATGCCATGGCCGATATGTATGGCATGGCAGTAAAAGCCTCTGAGCAGTTCACCCAGCTAATGCAACAGGTATCGTCAAAGAGTACCTCACAAGACGACCCTTCGGCGTCTGTCATGACAGATTTTAGTGAAGCCTTTCAGGAATTGACCTCAAAAATAATGAACAATCCCAGTGCCTTGTTAGAAGGGCAGGTCTCACTGATGAAAGACCAAATGAATTTGTGGCAGCAAACCGCCTTAAAGTTTGCAGGTTTGGATAGTGAGGTGGTTATTGAGCCAGACAAGTCGGACCGTCGTTTTAGTGATGATGAATGGTCATCAAATATAGTGTTTGATTATATAAAACAGTTTTACCTGTTGCAGTCACAGGCTATCAATGATGTTGTGGGTGGTGTGGATGACTTAAGTGACAATACCAAAAATAAAGTAGATTTTCTGGTACGCCAATATGTCAGCGCCCTGTCGCCCAGCAACTTTGCCGCCACCAACCCCGAAGTGATTCGTAAAACACTGGCAACCGGTGGTGAAAATTTAATTACCGGCATGGAACAATTATCCAGTGATTTAAAAGGCAGCTTTGGCGGTTTGAATGTCACTATGTCTGATATGGCGGCCTTTAAGGTGGGGCGTAATGTTGCGACCACCCCAGGGCAGGTGATTTTTGAAAATGAGCTGATCCAACTCATCCAATATACCCCCACCACAGATAAGGTATTTAAGCGGCCGCTGTTGGTCATACCGCCCTTTATTAATAAATATTATATTTTAGATTTGCGTGAAGATAACTCCTACTTAAAATGGTTGGTGGATCAGGGGCACACTGTATTTTGCATTTCCTGGGTGAACCCCGGGCCCAAGTTGAAAGACAAGGGCTTCGAAAGTTATATGTTAGAGGGGCCAATAGCTGCGCTTGATGTTATTAAACAGGCAACCGGCGAAAGCGATGTAAATGCCATTGGTTATTGCCTGGGGGGCACGCTGCTGGCTGCCACCCTTGCCTATATGAAGAAAAAAGATGACCATAGAATTAAGTCCGCCACCTATCTTGCTACGCTCATCGATTTTCAAGACCCTGGTGAAATAGGTATCTTCATTAACGAGACCGCTATTTCAGCCCTTGAAAAACAAATGAATACTTTGGGGTATTACGATGGTCGTATGATGGCATTCAGTTTTAACTTGTTGCGCGAAAACGATTTGTTTTGGTCTTTTTTTGTAAATAACTATTTGAAGGGAGAGCGTCCGGCGGCCTTCGATCTGTTGTATTGGAATACCGACGGCACTAATTTGCCGGCCAAGATGCACAGCTTTTATTTGCGAAACATGTATTTGCATAACCGCTTAGTTGAAAAGGATGGCATTGAGCTGGACGGCGTAAAATTAGATTTAAGCCAGGTTGAAACACCATCTTATTTTTTATCGGCCGCCCAGGATCACATTGCCAAATGGCAGAGCACTTATCGCGGTGCTCAACTGTTTAAAGGAGATGTGAAATATGTACTGGCTGGCTCGGGTCATATTGCTGGCGTGGTGAATCCGCCTAAAGCTAACAAATATGGGTATTGGCTAAATGATGATATGCCGGCCGAATCAGATGGTTGGTTTAAGGGGGCCCAAAAACAAGAGGGTTCCTGGTGGACCGATTGGCAGGCTTGGGTGGACAAAAAATCAACTAAAAAAGTGGCCAGCAGGAAGCCCGGTGATAAGGGTATGCAGGTGCTCGAAGCGGCTCCCGGCTCTTACGTGAGTCAATCTATATTAGATGTGGTTAAATAGTTGTAGCTTGGAAACCCTCCTAGTTAATGGGCGATTTGTATGCACGGACGCCCATTATCTTTATTCTCACAGCAGTTGCCGTTACGGTATTTATTGCAAGTGGGTAACTATATAGCTCACGCCAGTTTGCAACTTCGCCGTATCCTCAACATTTAACCCTAATAATGCCTGACCCAAGGGCGTTTGTGGGGTAATCACCTTAATGCTGTAATCACCCTGTTTTATGCTAATGCCACCGCCAGCCGGGGCCAAAAATAGCCGTAAGATTTTCTTGTTTTGGGATTCCAGGGTGAGCAGGGCGCCCAGATAGATTTCCTCATCCTCCTTAAAATCCTTAATTGACCAGTTTTCCAATTGGCTGATGGCGTGTATCAGCTCATCGATACGCCGGCTCTGTCCCTCCGCCAGGTAAGCATTTTCCAGACCCAGGGTATCGTACTGGGTCTCTGCCTTACTTTGCTCATGGGTGGCGGCATCGTGAGCTTGCTGTGCAGCCTGCATGGCAGCTGACAACTCCTGTTGCAGAGTTTGTATAACCGCTTGTCGTAAAAGATGTTTGTTCATGGCTTATGTCAGTTGTGGCATGGCGGCAGATAATTCCTGTTACAGAGTTTGTATAATCGCTTGTCGTAAAAGGTGTTTGTTCATGGCTTATGTTAGTTGTGGCATGGCGGCAGATAATTCCTGTTGCAGAGTTTGAATAATCGCTTGTCGTAAAAGGTGTTTGTTCATGGCTTAGGCCAGTGTTGGCATGACTGAATGTAAATGGTTGTTAAACCCATATTGAAAACGTATCCTGAGCCGAATTTGGTTCTATCGACGATGGTAACTGCTTTTAAAGTTTAATCCCGCTTTTTTCTTGCGGGCTCTGGTATTTAAGGTGATTCATGAATGAAGTCGGCTTGGGCGTGTCTTGCCCGCAAGCCTGCATCCGAGTATATATTGCTAATCGTCCCCCCATGGCCCCCTATGAACACTTGGAACATGTTAAGGCTTTAACGCAAGGGGAGGTCCAGCAGATAGCTCAGCATACTGGTAATCATTGGCGCAAGATATTTAATGTATATGCTAAGTTTCTGTTCGGCTTATATTCAAGCCAGCAAACATTAGTCGCTAACTTGCACAACAGCCAACGTTGGCAAGATTACCGTGATGACATTTTGTTGCAGGTAAATAGTCCCTCAATGCTGTTGTTTTCGCCCCCGAGATTCAAGGGAAGTGAATCGGATATTCATATTATTATGGGCAAGCAATATGCTGCGCAATTAGGTTTCGACCGAGCTTCCAGCGAAGAACTGGTTATTCTGGATGGGGACTTTGCCATCTTCAAACGTAAAAACCTTATTATTTGCCCCTATTTTGATTATCGCCAATTAAGCAATATTAAAATTGAAAGGCTTATAGGATTGGTGCAAGAACTGTGGCAAAAGCCTTGTTAAGGCTGTGTGAATAATCGTAATGTATTTTAGGAAGTGGGCATGTTGGTAGAAGGTTTAGTGGTATTGGCGATGTTGTTACTCACCGTAGTTTTCTTGGTGGTATTTAAGCCTCTGTGGGTTATGAATCACTTAGCCCTAGGACGTCACTGCCAAAGAATTAAAGACCTTTCTTACGCCGACGATGATCGACACACCCTAGATTTTTATGTGCCCACCGCCTATAGCGAAGACAAGCCGCTGGTGGTATTTATTCATGGTGGCGGCTGGGACGAGGGGCACAAGGATGACTACAAATTTGCTGGCCTGGCATTCAGTGAAATGGGTTACCTGACGGCCATCCCTAATTATCGGCTTTATCCCCAGGTGCAATTTCCCCACTTTATCGAAGATGTGGCCGTTGCCATCGCCAGTTTGCCAGCTCAACTCACCGAACTTGGCCTGAAGTTTAACCGGCCTTTGTCGGTAATTTTAGTGGGGCACAGCGCGGGTGCCCACAGCGCCGCCATGTTAGTGAGCAAGGCCGAGTATTTGCTTCAGGCCCAGGCGCAGGTGGAAGTTAAGGGTTTTGTGGGCCTGGCGGGCCCCTATGACTTACCTCTGGATGATGAGCTGGTGGTGGGGAAGTTTGATGGTGTGGCCCTGCGAGACGTGTCTGAACAACAGATTGACAGCGGTCACGTTCACAATGGTCATGATGCCAACCCCATTAATTTGGCCACCGCCAACATGCCAAAAGCGCTGCTTATCCATGGAGGCAAGGATATTACCGTGGGTCCCTACCACAGCGAGCGATTCCAGCGCCGCCTAAAACACCTGAACGTACCCTGTCAGCACCTTGTGTATGCGGGCACCAATCATCGCCATCTGGTGGGGGCGTTATCGTTTTTTGGGCGCTTTTTAAATCCAGTGTATAAAGACATCGAACGATTTTTAAAGTCTTTGTGATGAATTTAAAGACAGTTTTCCCATTTGTCTGGGATAATGCCCTGATTAATTATTAACCTGTGGTGTGAGCCCCTTTATTTATAGGGCAATCCTAATTATATTGGGCGCCATCTTGAACTCGCAGGCGTTAATAGCGCCCACCACGCCAAATTGGCAAGGAAATAAATATGCTGGGAATGCTGGCCAAATTTTTTAAGGTTCTCAATGGCGACGGGGCCCCTGGCCAAATTGCCCTGGGCTTTTCGTTTGCGCTCTTTATAGGGCTCACACCATTTTTGAGTGTGCACAACATTGTTATCCTGTTTTTGGTGTTTGCCATACGGGTTAATCTTAGTGCTTTTTTTCTGGCCAGTGCCTTATTTAGCGTCCTAGCCTATGGGCTAGATCCTTTGTCTGTGCTGCTGGGTGAATCATTACTGGCTAGCCCCGGCCTGCAAGAATTCTGGACCAGCCTCTATCAGAGTGATTTTTGGCGCGCTACCAAGTTTAACCATACCTTGTTACTGGGCAGCTTGAGCATTTCCTTATTGCTGTTTATTCCTGTGCTTATTCTTAGCCGCAAGTTAATCGGTCTGTATCGCGAGCGCTTCATGGCCTGGTTCGAAAAACTCAAGATCAGCAAGATGATCCGTGCCAGCAAGTTTTACAAATTGTATGAAAAGTTAGGGGCATAACATGACTAAATGGATTCGTTGGTCTGGCCTACTGGGCTTTGTAGTATTTATGGCGGTGCTGGTGGCGTTTTGGTTATTTGCCGCGGCCCCCATCATTAAATTTAGTATCGAAAGATTTGGCAGCCAAGCAGTGGGTGCCAAGGTGGATGTGGATGAGGTTACTCTGGGCTTCAATCCTTTGGTGTTGTCCATTAACGGTGTGCAGGTGACTGATATAGACGAGCCCATGAGCAATCTGGTGAGTTTTGATTCAGCCGTGGCCGATATGGCGCTGTTTCCATTACTGCTGGGCAAGGCCATCATTCAAGACATGTCCTTGCAGGGCGTTGAGTTTGGCAGTGTTCGCCAAACCTCGGGAGCCTTATCTAAGCCAGCGCAAACCACACCGTCTCAAACCACAGAAGCAGAGCCTGCTAAACAGCAAGTGGCAGCGAAACCTGAAGATAAAGTGAAAACATCCTCCTCTGACCCGTTGCTCAGTGCCGATGAAATATTGGCCCGTGAGCCTTTGCTCACGGTAACTCGAGGCGAGAAATTTAAAAGTTCTCTGGCCACTCACAAACAAGAAATTGATGAGTCATTGGCGAGCGTACCTAACGAGAAAACCCTGCGTGATTATCAAAGTAAGCTGGACATTATCCTGGCTGGGAAATTTAAATCTTTGAAAGACTTCAAGGCCCGTAAAAAGGCTTTAGATGATTTACAGGATCAGTTTAAGACCGACCGCAAGGCCATTAAACGTGCCAGTGCCGCCATTAAAAACGGCAAAAAAGATCTGCAGTCACAGTGGTCCGGTCTTAAACAAGCCCCTAAAGAAGACTATAAAAATATTAAGGGTAAATATACTTTGGATGCCATGGGCACCAGCAACCTGGCAGCCTTGTTGTTTGGCAAAGATGCCGGTGGTTATGCGGCCACGGCCCTGGAATATTATGAAAAAGTAAGCCCTTTGTTGGCAAATGATGACGAAGAAGGGGATTTATTGGAAGACGCTCAGCAGAAACGTTTAGCGGGCCAGTTTATTCATTTTCCAACCGATCGCCCACTGCCCGATTTCTGGATTAAACACCTTTCTTTCAGCGCCAATCTTCCCATGGGTGAAGTAATGGTGACGGTGGAAGACATTACCCATCAGCAGGATGTGATCAATAAAGCCACCACGCTTAAAGCCGTGGGTCGTGATTTACCGGCCATTAAGTCGTTAACTCTAAATGGGGTACTAGATCATCGCATTGGTAAGGGTCGTGACCAATTTGATCTGGCCATACAGGATTGGCAGTTAAAAGGTCTTAACCTGGGCTTGGCCGGACTGGAGCTGGATAACAGTCTCCTGGACGTGAAAGCAGATGCGATCTTTAACGGTTCCCACATGAATGCCCAAGGGCAGGGCAGCTTTAATCAGGCCAACTTCAGCTCTAATGATAAAACGGTGCTGGCCAAAGAAATGGTGTCGGCGTTGGCGAACATCGATACCTTCTCGGTAGACGGTAAGGCTGAGGGTAAATTGTCACACCCGGATGTGAGCATCAGCAGCGACCTGGATAGCAAGCTTAGCAAGGCCTTCAATAAACGCATCAAGCAGAAGCAAGACGAGCTTGCCAAAGAATTACGTAATAAGCTGGCCGATAAATTACTGTCCTATGGTGGTGATTACGAAGATCAACTTAAGCAATTGAACGTAAGCGAGGGCAGCTTGGGGGATAAATCCAAAGCCATGGGTAAGATGGCCAGCACCGAGATGGGTGACTATCAAAGCCAGCTAAAAGCCCAAGCAAAAGCCAAGGCCGACAAGAAGAAAAAGGAGCTGGCCAAGAAAGCCAAGGACAAGCTTAAGAAACTGTTTTAATTACTAATCGTAAAACAGTCACCCTGGAAATTGCACCGGCAATACCAGGGCACAGCCCGGAGATAGGCATAAAAAAACCAGCACTTGCTGGTTTTTTTATGTCTATGTATTAAGAGTCGGGTTACGCCGCTGGAAATATTCTCTCAGGCGTCACCGTCACCTGGCCGTCTTCACTGCTTACAAATACCTCGCCATCTTGTACGCTAATTTGCAACGACATATTTTTATTCACAAGGGCCGTTAACGCTTCCATTTGATCTGCTGGCAATAGGGTGATTTGTAAGTGCTCGAAGCGGGCTATCTTACTTTCAATAAGTGGCAACCAGGTTTTGGCCTGGCGGTCCTGATAGCTGTAAATCTTCACTTGTTTGGCTTTGCCACAAGCCTGCCTAATACGCTTCTCTTCCGGCTGACCCAAGTCTATCCACAGCTCAATCTCGTCACTTAGACTTTTGTTCCACAAGTCAGGCTCATCCTGAGTGGACAAGCCCTTAGTGAAGGCCAGCTCGTCATGGGCGTTAAGGGCAAAGGCAATGATGCGCACCATCATGCGCAAATCGGTTTCACTGGGGTGGCGTGCCAGCGTGAGGGCATGACTTTGATAGTAGTGGCGATCCATGTCGCTGATGTCTAAATTTACTTTGAATATGCTTGCTTTAAGAGCCATGAGGGTCCTGGATAAAAAATAGTCAACTAAATTGCAAAAAACTGCCTCAGTATACTGTAAAATGCCGCCAATAATTGAAGTGGAGCAGTAATTATGGCCATTGCCAGCGCATGTCATATTTTAGTAAAAGAGCGAAAACTTGCTGAGGAGCTTAAGGCTCGCCTGGATAAGGGTGAGGACTTTGCCAAATTGGCCAAGAAATACAGCACTTGCCCCTCTAAGAAAAAAGGCGGTGATTTGGGTGAATTTCACCGTGGCGACATGGTTAAGGCCTTCGATGATGTGGTGTTTAAACGCCCCATTCGCAAGGTGCACGGCCCCATAAAAACCCAGTTTGGTTTTCATCTCATTAAAACCCTGTACCGTTCGTAATTTAAATGGATGCATTGTTGGGCGCCACCTTCATCAGCACTGTAAATGAGCTGCGCGCCCCCATACATTTGGTGCTGCATGTTTTAGTTCCTGCGCTTGTGGCGGTGATATTTGCTAGGGGGCGAGTGGCTTGGGCCTTTATTATTATGATGGCGACCATGGCGGTGGACCTGGATCATTTGTTGGCGGTGCCCATCTACGCGGCCAATCGGTGTAGCATTTGGTTTCACCCCCTGCACACCGGCATCCCCATCATTATCTATGGCTTAATGATGTGCTGGCCGTTAATTGGTAAGGGCGATAAAAGCCGCTTAATTGGTTGGGTAGGAACTGGGTTGGTGATCCACATGGCGCTGGATGCTCTGGATTGTCTGTGGATGCGCTGTGCTGGGTAGGTTTAGGGCTGCATGTGAGTATTCACTCGGCCAATTAATACCCCAAACATCTCATTGTTTTGGCCCTTAATGGGCACCGAAATTTGCGCCTGAATATGACGGGAACCGGCATCCCAGCTTAGCTCGTCAATATAGGTATTTTCATCCGCCATCACGTTTATAAATTTAGCGGTATTGCCATGCCAAAAGTCGTCAGGCAAAGGGTAGGCTGCCAATATCTCTCCCTGGCTGCCCAGTAATAGCAACTCAATGAAGGGGCTGCCGCTTTCCTTGAGCAAGCTCTTAAAATATTGCTGCATCTTGTCGTTTAGCAATACCAAGCGATCATTTGGGCTGTTCACCCAGTATTCGTCATGCTCAATTAATTGATTGAATCCCAATTGCCCGTCCCTAGCGCGGGCCAGGTCTAATATGTCAGTGAGTTGAGCCAGGTGTTGTAGTTGATCTAATGGCTCTGCCAAGGCGTCCTGGTCGGCCAAGGTGGCTTGAACACTGCCTATAACAGACACACAGACGCACAAAACTAGGGTGATCAGTTTCATCTTCATGGCAGGAATATTCTTTGGCTCAAAGTAATTTAACTATAGTGCCAAGCCAAGGGTTCAGCCAA
>Ga0209184_1000923_pt1 | contig 23911 bp, 24 predicted proteins | sample EN8Hudsemesocosm_2_FD_184627 | JGI IMG/M metagenome (GOLD analysis project Ga0209184, IMG submission 184627) | Methane-oxidizing microbial communities from mesocosms in the Hudson Canyon - EN8C Hudson Canyon (SPAdes) (version 2) | ecosystem: Environmental > Aquatic > Marine > Cold seeps | place... | reverse complement strand
GGGTAACGTTCGAACTTAATCATATGGCTCTTCCTCCTTCTTTAATAGTGGAGGGTTTAAACAACCACCTATAATTTAGTGGCGAGCTGTAGAGCGCTAAGGATGGGTTGGTGGTTGGTGGTTGGTGGTTGGTGTATTCGTGAGCCAGAGTGGGGGAAAAGAAAGCCTGTTAACGCCAGATAAGAAAGAACCCTAAGAGAATCAATCTCTTAGGGTTCTTAATTTGGTGGGACGGCGGGAATCGAACCTTTCATTTTTCCTTATCCTTCAATTAGTTAGGTGCTTATGAGCCAAGTCGGTGTCATTTTGTTCTTTTTTGGGCTTGGCCAATTCAGCCAGTGTTTCTGTTTTTTAAGCTTATTTGTTGTCGGGGCTTTGGTCAATAGATAAGGGCGTCGTAATCACGGTTCTGTTTAGTGGATTGAACTCTAGATCTTCAAAATTGGAATTTATTGCTAATTTAATACTGACCAATCCCCACCAAACTATATCCACCTTGAAATAAAAAGACCGCTATGGTTTTAGTAATAAAGCCTTATAACTATTAGGGATGAAATCTGTTCTATCTATTCTATTTTTAAAGTTTCAATGTTAGTGTCAATAAATTAGTTCTTTGATAGCGGCAAGAGTTATACGAGTTGAATTTAGGCCTGCGACATAAACAATAGATTATGTAGAAAGCACTATTGAGCAAATTAAAAGAGAGTTTGGCGAGTGTCTTCTATAGCAAAAATGGATATTGATTATCAAAATATAACAAGTCGACGTAAGGTGACTACAGAGCTCTACAACAAAGTATTATAAATAAAAGAGTAAATAGTAATGGACTTAAAAGATTTTATTAAGGCTAGTTTGGTCGAGATAAACCATGCAATAACAGAAAGTAATGAAGAGTTAAAAGGTACTGGAGCGGTTATCAACCCTAAAGGAATCCAGATTAACTCTGAAAGTTCTCAAGCCTACGGTAGACAGTCACCTAAAACTGATAATCATTACCTAAAAGTTGTACATAAAATTGAATTCGATGTTTCGGTACACGCTCAAAACGATGAGAAAGCTGGTGGTGGTGCTCCAATTTCAATCGCCTCTATTGGTATTGGAGCGGATGCAGAAGTAAAAAACTCTAAAAAATCAGAATCAAGACTGAAATTCTCAATCCCAGTAATTTTTCCAGAAGGTGACTGGGAATTTGGGTCATAAATAATTTAACCTGTATCACCTATTGAAACGTAGTGTGGAATTGTTTCTCCTTCTGTTGCTAAAGGTCGAGCGGCGGGAGAATATCATCAAGGAATAAATAATGGCATCACCTGAATTAATATCAGAAGTAAATAGCACCATTGAAGTTTATGAGGAGGCTATCGGAAATTTTGCAGGCCGAACTAGACAAATGATCAGTGATCAAGGGCATATTTTAGCTCTTTCTCGACTGGTTCAAAGCCCAGATCTACAAACGGGCTTTAGAGTTCTACGTGATAGAGGGGATCTTGGAAATACATTTGAAGCTGTAATAGTACAGTTCGCGAATGAATTTAGTAACGAGGTTACTGAGGCTGCCCAATGGCGGCTAGATAATGCCGATGAACTGTTACGAAACTAGGTGGTCGGCCTTTAACTAATAGCTGAGCCATACTCTGTAAAATGCATTAGATTTTGTTTGAGATCTATCATATTACATAACTTTATGTTCGGACCTCCTTTCTAATACTTCTAGTCAACAGTAAGCGGGGTCAACACTCATCTATTTATTGGAATAAAGAATCTTTGTAGTTTTGGTAATAAAGGCTTATAACTTTTAGGACTGAAATATGTTCTATGTATTCTATTGATGAATATTTAATGTTAGTTTTAAAAGTAGGCTGCAAGTACAAAATAATAAGGCTGTTTTGGGCGTTATATTTCTCCAAGACTCAGAGCTATATGCAAGGGAGTAGAAAGTGGCAATAAACGGTTTCGATAGTCATACATTTGGCCAAAAATTGGCTCAATTAGTTTTTCCTGCACAACCTATTCATAGTGTTGAGCACTTGTTTGGACGAGAGGCAGAATTAAGAAGGATCGAAGAGGCACTATATGCATCTGGTAGACATGTTTTCATCTATGGAGATAGAGGGGTTGGTAAATCATCATTAGCAGCAACTGCCGCTAACCAATATCAAAGTTCCGATTCTGAATATATAGATGTGTCATGCTCACCAGATGCCAAATTTTCGGATGTTATCGCCAACATTGCTTATCAAGCTATAAGTAGTAGCAGGTTAAATAAATCTACAATAAAATCAAAATCGAGCCTTAAGTTCAAATTTCTAAGCTTGGAGCGTGTAAAAGATATAACACTAAAAGACCTCCATGACGAGATTAAGTCTCTTTTAGATGCCGTAGAAATATTAAGAGAAATATCACTAATTCACTCAGAATCGCCGATAGTTGTTATTGATGAGTTTGATCGGATGGAGTCAGAAAGTGAACGAGCGCTTTTTGCGGACCTACTTAAGCATCTTGGTGACAAGAGAATTCCTATTAAATTTATTTTTACTGGGGTCGCGACAACAATTGATTCATTACTTGGTGCCCATCAATCAGCTATCAGGCAACTAGAAACTATCGAACTTCCTAAATTGAGCTGGGATGCACGCTGGGAAATAGTTAAAGAGGCAGCTAAGGCATTTGGACTTGAAGTTGAGGAAAGTGTTCTTATTAGAATTGCAGCAGTTTCAGATGGGTATCCTTACTATGTCCACCTTATAACTGAAAAGTTAATGTGGCATATATTCAGAAAGGGTGAATATTTCTCTTTGATTACTAAAGAGCATTATCATTCAGCCATTAAAGATGCAATTCAAAGTATCTCTGCCGAATTAAAACGTCCTTATGAAAAAGCAATATCCCAACGAACGGGAGACTATGAAGAGATTCTTTGGTCAACAGCTGACTCTGAATGGCTTCATCGTTATATCAAAAACATGTATTCGTCATATGAATACATAATTTCAAAATCAGATGGCATGACTGCTATGGCACCTACCAAATATGGAACTCGAATAAGAAACCTTAAAAATGAGTCTTGTGGTCAAATACTTGTCCCCGATCCAAAGAAGAAAGGTATGTACTCTTATAGAGAAAAAATGCTACGAGGTTATGTGAGAATGCAAGCTGAAGCGCATGGAATAGAGTTAATAGGTGAGCAGGTTGAGGCCAAATCTATTCAACATGTCACCGTTAAAGCTAGCAGCGGTTATCATCAGAAATCGATACCTGACGGCGTGTATTTTGATAGAGAAAGAAGAGTCAGTGTTCTTTCCGAAGATTAAATATAACAAGGCTCGGTAATGGAACCAAAATTATGCGTTTGTATGTTATGCATCATGCTGACGCTCCATTAACATAAAATACAACTACGCTTCGCGACCCACTGCTACAGGCGTTATATTTTAAGGAACGATTGTGCAAAATAGAACTAATCCTCAAAAGATATTTATCTTATTTAAAGAAAAAATGGAGTCTTACTTCAATCTTTTTCTCGAAGAATACCCTACTGGAGTTAAGGCATTGACCCAAGAAGTAAATGCCCCTGTTGTTGCAGGTAAAAAGCTTCATTTTAACTTTGGTTCAGAAAAATTAAATAACATGGCAATTGAGTGTCAGTCATTACTTGTTATGTTAGGTCCGACTGCTCAAAAAAGACTTATTAAAATAGGCTTTGAAAAACTAGTACCTTTTGATAATGACGTTGAGTGGTATCGTTGGAGCCAATTGATCAAAGATGAACGAGTTAATCCTACTATTTATGTATCAATACATTTCAGAATAAATGCTGAAATTCAGCGTATGGAGCATTTTTTAGAACAAGAAATGTGGGGGGCTTACTGTCAAAACCTGAATGACGAATATTTAGTTTCTTTCGAAAAGTATGATATATGGAAACCTGTTGAACCACTATGCGATAGCAATGTAGTAGGCCAAGCCACAAATGTCGTGATTAATAATTCATATCCTCAATCTTCCGAAAAAGAGCTCTATTCCAACTTAGGTAAAATCGAGAAGAAAACTGCCATATGGGCAAATATTGCAACATTTTTGGCAAGAGTCGCGGGCATAAAAATATAACAGAGCCAACTATAAGTTTACCAGTGAGTGCCATAAGGCTGTCCGGTATAAAAGTGCTATGTAAAAAAAGTTAATAAGGAAAAATTACTATGTCCGTGAGACCTATAAACTTTAAATCTTCTTGCGTTAAAACATTATCAGCTGTAGAAGCTGATTCGTCTAAATCAAATCAACATGAATTCAACGGTGTAGTTCAGCTTAAAAATTTATTTGGAGAAGATAAAGTCCAATTAAATGCCTCCTTTTCCATTAGAGGGCTTGATGAAATAATTTCATCAAGCCTGACTTGGTATGATGCTAGGGAAGCACATGCTTCTCGTTCAGAATATAGATTGTACTTTCAATCAAACCCAATAATGGAACGTGCCGTAGAAGGAGATAATATCATTATTGGGTTCGATAAAAATAATAGAATTCATTGTGAATTAATTACTCAAAACACAGCAGGTTATAATCGAACAAACGGGTGGGTTAAGCAATAAAAAAGCATAACAAGTATTTCATGGCCCCGTCTGAGCTTTCATCTAACCAACGAAACTTGAGGGTAGTACTCTAGAGGAGAAATATTATGTCTGTATTTAGGAGACGTGATGGCAGTTTGTAGGGGAAGTGCTAGTTACTTAAACATCTAAAATGCTTAAGTAACTATTTATAGCTATGCTACTTTTTCTTCTTTAAGTGAAGTAGATGCCTTATCCATAGTCTCAATCATGCTTTGAGCTACATGCTCAATGACTTTCATACAAACAGAGTTGCCAAATTGTTTATAAATTTGGCCTTGTGAAACCGCATCTACTATATAATTTTCAGGAAAACCTTGGAGTCTTGCACATTCTCGCGGGGTTAATTTTCTGGGGTTTTTATTTAATTCTTTCTGATCGATCAGTATCTCAGAGCCGTCTTTATAATATCTGGCACTAATAGTATTAGCATATTCACTTTCCGAATTGAAAAGGGAATAGCCAAAACCATTACCTTTTTCTTTATGCGCTAGTTTTCGTTTCTGGTGTCCGGCCCATAATTTGTCAGAAATAGTAAACTTATCTTTTTCATCTTCAATGTTGCTTAGGTCTTCAAGTATATCTCCGACACGAGTTTTTATTCCGCTTGGTTTTGGCCAGTTAAACTCAGAATCAAAATCAACACCGTCATAGTAATCTTTATCAAATCCTACTATAAATACCCGTTCTCTGTTTTGTGGGATACCAAAATCAGCTGCACGAAGGACTTTAAAGTCCACCCAGTAATTTAATTTCTCCGAAAGAGCATGTCTTGCTTCTTCACTAAGGGGAATGTCGTCTGGTATTTCCTGATCATGCTCGCCGCGTAATATAGCCATAATCGTTTTCAGTGTTCTACCTTTATCATGCCCTCTGAGTTGTTTGACATTTTCCAATAGAAAAGCTTTAGGCCGTTTTTCTACTAATATTCTCTGGATTTCAAAGAACATGGTCCCCCTTGTATCATAGAATCCTTTTTTTTCCCCAGCCTGACTAAATGACTGACAAGGGAAGCCAGCAAGTAATACATCATGATCTTCAATATCTGATGCCGTTATTTTGGTGATGTCACCGGATGGCATTTCACCAAAATTCGTCAGATATGTCTTTTGAGCAAACTTATCCCACTCAGAGGTGAGAACGCATTTACCGCCAAGTTTTTGGAATGGCAAACGGATGCCACCGATTCCCGCAAATAAATCAATGAACTTAAATGCCGGTATACAATTTTCTTGTTGTCTATAGGGTGCCTTTAGGTATGTTTCTTTTAAGGTTGCTTCAAGACTGTCTAAAGATTCCATTTTTGCTTTAGTAGGTACATGCTCGCCTGTTTCCCAACCACGTATAGTCCGTTCTCCAGAATTACCCATTCCCAAAAGATTAGCCATTTCAGTTCTTCCCAAGCCTAGTTTAGTCCGTATACTTTTAACATGTGCAGCTATATCATCGACTCTATTTGTGGTTTTCATGTGAATCCTAGTTATCCGGTTTTTATCCTGGCCAGGATACCACTGTATAAATACTCAGGCAATAGTTTTAAAGAAATTTCCTAGTTTTAATAAAAGTATTTGGGTTGGTGGTTATGAAATGCTTGTTACCTAAGTACTCAGAGTAATTTATGGTAGATGTTCACGATAGTGAAACGCGTAGCCGTAATATGGCTGCTATTAAATCGAAAAACACTAAGCCGGAATTAATTATAAGGCGAGGTTTGTTTTCCCGTGGTTATAGGTATCGACTTCATGTAAAAAGGTTGGCGGGTAAACCTGATCTAGTATTGAAAAAGTATAATTCAGTAATTTTTGTTCATGGTTGTTTTTGGCATCTTCATGATTGTCATTTGTGTAAGATGCCGAAATCTAGGGTTGAGTTTTGGGAGCAAAAGTTAAGGGCTAATAAGGAGCGAGATCTAAATGCTATCAACGCTTTGGTAAGCGATGGATGGCGAGTGATTGTAGTTTGGGAGTGTGCTCTAAAGGGAAAAAATAAGATTACTGACCAAGTATTGTTTTCAAATATCACCAATATACTCAGACGTCCAAAAGAAAAATGGGTATACCATTTAAGCGGAGAGTGGAATCCTTCTCATGCCTAAGTGATTAGCTAATTCGGTAAACTGAAAAAATTAGATGTGAGTAAAATATTTGATTCCTTCTCCGATCAATATAGTATTGCCTGCACACATAAAAAATATAAGTGATAACTCATTCGGTTTTTTACTTAGCCCAGCTATCACCGCTGCAATTGAAATCAAGAAGGAACTTAATGCTTAGCGACTTGTTACCCTTAAAAAGTTCTAGTTCAGTAAATATTAGAGCGTCACTAAACTCAGAGCTTATCGTAACTCCCGAGTTAAGTAGCATGCTTCTCAAATTATTTCGAAATACTTTTTCCAAACGACCAGCAACTATTGTAGATGGGGCGTTGTGCGTACAAAATTCGACCAATGATAAAACATGCCAGACTACTTACTTATCTTTTCAGTGGCTAACTAGAGTGGCTGAATGTGAAGGCTTCTTGGTTGCCCTTTTACCATATTCTGAACTTGCAGAGAGTTTAAAGAGGATAATGGGAGAAAATGTAATGTCGCGTCTACCTACACCTGACTGGCGAACAAAACTAGATGCGGCAGATATAAATATAATAGATGAATTTATACAAAATGAGATCGCAAACCCTGACGATCAGCAACGATTCGATGATTTTCTGGATGGACGGAGTTGGCTTAATGAAATGACGCCAACAAAGAGGCAGCCGAGAGGGCTAGTTGGAAGGGGGTTGGAAAGAGGAAAGGCCGACTTTATCAACTCTGCTTTTTCAAGTGTAGCTAGGTTAGTAAACGAGAATGCTGGGTCTGTTAAAGATTTCATTCAGCTCTATGTTGAGCAACCTGAACTCCGAAGTGCTCTGTCATCTGTGAGCCTGAGATCTGCTTCGCACTCGCAATCTAAGGTAGCAGGTGAGAATGTTATTTTCTATGGAGCTCCAGGCTCTGGAAAAAGCTATAAGATAAATCAAACCTGTACTGATAGGAACTCAGTTAGAACTGTTTTTCATCCGGATACTCAATACAGTGACTTTGTTGGAAGCTTGAAACCATCAAAAGATGGCGCCGGTGATATTACTTATAGTTTTAGACCTGGACCTTTTACAAAGGCGTTGATTGAAGCATCTAAAGTCGATTCAGCTTATTTTTTAGTTATTGAAGAAATAAACAGAGCGTCAGCTGCGGCTGTTTTTGGTGAAATCTTCCAGTTGTTGGATCGAGAACCAGATGGAGCTAGCACTTACGGGGTTGACCTAGTTGATGCAGATATGATTGAGTACTTGGTGGGCAAGGCGCCTAGCTTGTTAACTGAGGGTAAGTTGAAACTTCCGAAAAATCTATCTTTTTGGGCGTCAATGAACAGTAGCGACCAAGCTGTGATGCCTATGGATACAGCTTTTAAACGGCGTTGGCGCTTCGAATACATCGCAAATGATTTTGAAAAGAAAGTACCCAATGGATACATAGAAATTCCTATAAGCGACTCTGAAAAGAAAACGAAGGTTAAGGTCTCTTGGAAAGATTTTGCAATTTTGATCAACGAAGAGCTAAAGGAACTTAGTCTTCCAGAAGACCGTCATCTTGGTCCTTGGTTTTTGTCTCAGAAAGAGCTATTTGATGAGGAGTCTTCGATTCAGGCTCTTTCGGGAAAATTGTTATTGTATCTTTGGGATGACGTATTGCGTCATTACCATAATAAGCCAATCTTTAAATCTACTATTAAAGGGTATGGAGTGCTATCCGAAGAATTAAAGGCTGGAAATTCGATATTCAATACTGATTTTGAAAAAGAACTCGTGAATAAGGCCTATATTTCTATGGCTGAGACTAAGACTGAGACTGAGACTGAGATCTCTAGAATTTCTCAAGAATCGACAGGCGATACCACCCAAAATTCAGACTTGTTTGGCGATGAAGACTAAGATTAACGTCTATTGTGATAGGTCCCCTTTAGATTCGTTGCCTGACGAGCTCGCTGGTTTTGTCAGGCAAAAACGACTTTTTAAATCTGGGGAAAAGTCTGTTAGCTTTTGTGGTGTGATATTTTCCCAAGGCTACATGAATTTGTTTTTTCCTCGCGCCGTAAATCTGGTCAAAGTTGATTTAGCTGTTTCAGCCCGTTTATTGACGCAAACACTTCTTAAATACCATCAGGCATACGATCGTGGAATATTAAGCGATGATGATGGTGAGTCAGTTGAGGAAGGAGATAGTCTTTCCTTGGTTTTTAACATTCTGGAAGAATTTAGGCATAACGGCTTATATAGTCGTAGAAAGGTTTTTCAGACTAGAAATACTGGGAAAATCGATTGGCGACGAACGATTGCAATGGAGAAACCTTTTTTTCAGAAAAGTGGGGCACCCATATATTTAGATTATAGAGGCTCCAGCAGGCGCTATGAGTCTGACTGTGATATTGCAAGAATTCACGCAAAGATTGTTTGCAAGTTAATTACTGAGTATGGGATGCTTTTTGATCAGTTGGAACCTCCTTCTATAAATGTCTCAGGGATAGACCTTGCCAACAAAGATTATTACATAGCCAAACTTAAAGAGGAACTTAGTGAGGCGTATTCCGATAGCGATATTCGCTTGCTCCAAGCGTTAATAATGTATTTGGAAAGAGGCTTTGGCGCGTCTGAATCTGAATACATATTTGGGCTGACGGCTTTTCATACAGTATGGGAGTATATGCTTTCTGAGGTATTACTTAATACCATTAGTCTGGTAGAAAAATTACCTGTTCCTTCTTACAAACTTTCACTTGAAGGGGGGGAGGTCGAGGCTCCAAGAAAGTCTGGCAGAATGGATGTCGTCTTGAAGGCACCTAGAACTGACTTCTATTGTGTGGTGGATGCAAAGTATTATGAAGCAAAAACTCTTGAAACCTCTCCTGGTTGGAAAGACTTAGTAAAGCAATTCTTTTATGCCAAGGCTATTAAGGAGGTATTCCCTAGTAGCACTGTAAGCAATGCGTTTATTTTTCCGGGCTCGGTTGATCATTGGAAATCAGCGCACATGAAGAACAGGCAGACTGGCACCTTGATGGATACAGATTATGTACCTATTAAATGCTTTTATGTTGATCCGTTAGAAGTAATGGATAGCTTCGTTCGTGGCACAAAACTTAAGGATTTATCTGAGCGCATCTTACAGAACTGAAATTTTAGAAATTTAAAGGGGTCAAAGCCCTTTAAATTTGGTTCCTTAGCGTCATTGATTCTACAAACTAGTAATGAGTGTAATATGATTTCGTATGGGTTACCCCTCATTCTCTATCCATCTAGCATAGGATTTATAGGTCTGAGTCGGAGAAGCATGACCCATCTGGCGCGAAACCCAGAAGGGTGTTTTATTTTGCATTAGCATTGTTGATGCAAAAGTATGTCTTGTTTGGTAAGGCTCACGGTATTTAATACCAGCTTTTACTAAAGCTGGTTTCCATATAATCTTTCTTATTTTTTGATCATCAAGCCGAATGTTTAAGTTTGTTGAATCAGTGAAGACATACCTTTTAGATTTACCAAAATCGTTTGCTTGTGCCTTAAGTGCTGCAAATGAATGCTCGTTCAATTCGATTCTTCGATTACCTGAGTTAGTTTTTGGCTCCTTTTCCACATTTCTGACAATAACGTTTCTTATGTGGATTTGTTTCTTAGAGAAGTCTATATCGCTCCAGCGTAAGCCGATTAGCTCAGAGGTTCGCATGCCTGTCCAAAAAGCGGTTTTTATTAAGTTGTGACTTTGCCCTTTTAGTTGGTTAAGTATTTCAGCTATTTCTTTTTGGTTGAAAGGTTCAGGTTCTCGTGTTTTGACAGGAAGGTTTTTAATTCGTCTAAGCGGATTTTTATGAATGACTTCGTCTTCATAAGCATCTTCAAAGATCATCCTTAATGGGGTCATAATGTTGTTAATTCTTTTAGCTGAAATTTTTAAAGAGGCCATCCAGTTTTTTATCATAGGTGCTGTTAAGTCAGATAAATATATATACCCAAAGCTTGGTATTAAATGGTGATTGATGGCGCTAATATAATCCCTTATTGTACTCATGGCTAAGCGGCGCTGATGAACGCGCAGCCAATTATCTAAGGCTTCTTCAATGGTGATCAAGCTTCCTGCAGAAGTAGAATATTTTTTAGCATGAATGCTATTAGGGAATCGTTTTGCATAGTCAAAAGTACCGAGTTTTATTTCAGTTAGAATCATTTGTTTTATTTCATAGACTTCTTTTAAGTTTTTCGTGCTTGGTTCGCGAGGAATGATCTCGCGACACCTTTTCTCCTGATACATGAATGTAATCTGAATGCGCTTGCCTCTCACAGTTACGCCTCTGAATTTTCGATCCATTTTGAAATCTCCACTAAGTTAATGAGTAATCTTCCGTCTGGTGCTCGCTTGTAATGTAAGCGGTTGCGCCATTGGTTTTTTTTAATTTTTTGTCGTGCAGCTTCTTCGCTATATCCAGAAAGATCCGAGAATTTTTTAATCGTTACCCAGTTCCAGTTCATATTTAGTCTCCGTCGGTATTGGTTGGTTTACGGGGCCCAGTATTTCTCATAAGATATTGTTTTTTCAGGGTTCGGAACCGGTAAAAAACCGGTGCATAGGAATAGAATGATTGAAATAACAGAGTTGGAAGCGCTTAAGGATATTGTGGTGAAGCGTGTTACTGAGCAGCTTGGCGACCCAAATCTAAATGCTTGTAAGTTGTTGTACGCATTATCTGAATTGACGGTTCATGATGCTTCAGAACCTGATATTGGTTGGGATAATGCTAGGTATCACTCTACTCGATTGGCTGTTGAGTTAGGTAATGCCAAAAATGATTCTGATAAAGATAGGCGTTATATCAATCGTATATGGAAAGATATGATTGAAGCTTATGAGGTGATTGAGCCTTCTATAGAAAACGATGCTCGTAAGGCGGGCTTTCGCAAAATACTAAAGCCCCGAAAAACAGACCCGAAAACCGGTAGGGTAGAGTTTTATCTTGATATCGAAAAACTTGATGAAGATAGGTATCCAGAGGATAAGCAGGCTTATACAAAAGATGGAAAACATATAATCCATTACGAGCGGGTTAAGAACCCTAAGCCAAGTATTTTAGGGCGTTTTCTAACGAATATTGTTATGGATAAGGTTGGATATTTTATGTATATAGCGTTTCCGGTGACTCTCTTTATAGTGCTTGCCGGTTGGAGTTTATGGGTTATCAATGATGATAGCGTACCAATTAATACTGCTTTCGTGTTGTCCTTTATCTACGCTTTTTGTGCAGTATACATTTTTAGAGCATTCTATCAGGTGAGAGATAGGATGATTATAAAGGCACCGTCATGGATGACTAAATATTTTCAGGGTGCAGATACAAATGAACATGCACAGTTAGAACTCGTTCTCAGTGACAAAGAGGGTTCCAATGGTGAGTTTTTACCGGCTATATCACTTGTGGTTTATAGCAGTACTTGTCCAGTTTGTGAAAGGTCTATAGTGGTCGACCGAGGAGCCGGTGTATACAAGGGCAGGTTAGTGGGTAAGTGCTTGTATAGCCCAGTAGAACATTTGTTTAGCTTTGACCATGTTACGAGAAAAGGGGTTCCCCTTAGAAGTGATACTTATCTGGGGTGATCAGTGTATTTTCGGTTCTAAGCCCGTAAACACTAGCTTATTGAGCTGAGGAAGAGAACCGAAATTAACCATTTACGAATAAATTATGAACCTATAGCTCATGGCGTGAAGCTATAGGTTCCTGCTATAAAGTATATTAAACTTTAAAAATCCATATTGTTAAAGAGCATGGCTACTATAGGGCCAGTAGAGGCTAGGAGTTATTAACTCCTGAGCTTCTCATTGAAATTTTATTTTGTAGTCATCATGGATGGTCGTCAGTTACGATTTTTAAGCTTGCTTCATACTCAGCTTGGGTAAACTGGACTATGTGCTCGTAGAATTGAATGACAATTTCTATTTCTTCGTTTAGGTGCAGAACCCCTGATACAATGCCTATATTCTCTAGGGCTCTAGGTTTGTTCAGGTCTTTTTTATACATCACTTCCTGATGCATTAGTTTTGTTGCTTCCTCAAGGCTGAAACCGAACCCTACATATTCAAATGTGGCTTGATCTTCTGTTGTGTTGTTCATATGTCATCTCTCAAAATTAGTATCGGTGTATCAAAAATGTCTCGCTTTAATGGGCTGTCTGCGTCTCCGTACAGTTATTTACACAAGTCCAAGTTACGCTAGCTTCGCTATCGTTTTTAGGGCTTAAGATTAAAGAGCCTAGAGCCGAATCAAGTGCCTCGGATGTTAGTGGTTTTAGTCTTCGTCCAGGGCTCCAAACAAAAGTTCGGGTAGGGATAATCATGTTGTTGGTTGAAAGGCCTCTAATAGCCTTTTGACAAGTCTCACCATATTTATTGGTATCAAGAGAAACGTACTCTCCTGTATCGAGGTCAACGGCTTCAACATGGGTGTAGTAAGGTTTTATAGGGCGGTCTGAGGCTTTCATGTTAGGGCCGCCCATTGCAAAGGTGTAGGCCGCCCAATTGCTACTATCTGCTGCTAGGCGCGCTTCTTCTGCTTTACTGTCATTGAGTGTATTTTTGAGTTTTCGCAATTCACGCCATACTGTTACGCTGGGTCCACCTATTTGTTGGAACTGTCGAATACGATGATCACTTGCCCAAGTTGTGATTCGTTGAGCACTACTTTTTGCATCGATACCGTAAAGGTCTTCATCTAAATGCTCACCATCAACATTCTTTGAAATATATTTGGCGATATAGGCAGTTGCGCCGCCTTTGCTTGGATCAATGTGCTCAACGGTCATTCGTCTTTGTTTTGCGCCTCGCTCATTTGGAGAGTCTTGCAGCGAATATCGATATAGAACCGATTTAAGTTGTTCTTCTTGTTCTGGTCTGACAAAAAGCAGTAAATGCCAGTGTGGTGTTCCATCATGATGTGGCTCCGCGACACGAAAGCCATAAGGCGCAACATTAAGACGATGAAGTTCTGCTCGTGCTCTTTCCCATAATCGACAAAGGTATTGCTGCGCGTCATTGGGGGTGGTGCCATCAAATTTAGGATTCAATCTGCTGTTCTTACTAAGTGAGCGGTGCATCCGAGAAGGGGTAGTAATGGTGAAAAATAATGCTGAATGCCCACAAACTTCAGCAACCTGCTCAAATCCTCTAATTCTTGTCATTAATTCCGCACGACGGATCGCAGGATTGCTCACATTCTTAGCAGCACAATCGGCTAAAGAAAAAGTTTCGTTGTTATGATTTTTGAGCGTTTGTCGTTCAAGAAATTCATGTTGCTTTACTTTTCGGTAGCGCTGATTTCTTAATGATCGGTTACTTGAATAAATCTCTTTATTTTTTGTCACAATGCCAATATCGCGTTCAATTTCTGATAAAACCTGGTCGCGACGTTGTCTAACTTTGCGATACCACCAATCTTTGTCTGTTAGGCGATTAAGTTTATGGGCTACATTTTGTTGTGTTGGTGGGTTTAAATTATATTTATTGAGTAATTTTAGGCTTCTTTCACAAGCATCAGTTTCGTTTAGGTGTGTTTGATAGCCTAAACAGATGGCAGATTTATCTAGCGCAAATAGCTTTAGGTTCGAATCTGCTTCTGTGAGATTGAGGTCAAGTTTTCTGAGTTGAGTTTCGCGTTTGCGTAAGTGGCTATTGGCTTTAATGTGATTTGATGTATGAGCTAGGCGTAAATATTCTTTGGTGAGTATGTTTGTGAAGGAAGGAAATGTGTCGAAAATGCGTTTTCTGAAGAGAGAGCACTCATGTGTGCCAAAAGGTTTGGTGGCTTCTTGTGCCCAATCTGTGTCAAAAACGTGCCGATTTGAGGACTTACTAAGACCATCTGAGACTGAAGAGTAGGAGTAGGTAGAGTTTCTAAGGGGTTGATTTGTAGAGGAATTAACCGGTCTAGAAGGGTCTAGACCGGTTTGGTAATTGGTGGAGACGGCGGGAGTAGTGTTTCTATTATAACTTTATGATTTTTAAGTAAAAAATTAATAAGTTTGTTTGTCGATGTTACTTGCAGTGTTACTAAGAAAATTTCTCATCGTTTCTTAGTGTGGATTTATATTTTTTTGAAACCATCAATAGGTTTACAAGTAATTTTAAATTTTTGAGGACTTTGTCTAATTCGAATTACATCTTAAGTTCTGACCTTGTCCTTCGTTGGATGCTCTTTCAAAAAGCTATCGCTCTAAAAAAACGTCGGAAATAAAATTTCAGTAAGTCCATATCTTAGTAGGTTTCTGTTTGAAAGATCTAATTCTTCGCTCAAACCGATACCCAGATCAACAGGTGTTACCCAGTAGTAATGCTCTGTATCACCAAAAGGAACTTGTCGTACCGCCTTTGCAACTATGACTTGCTTCTTTAATCTTAGAACTTTAAGGCTGTAACTTCCATCAATATTAGATGTGGTTACGTTTGAAGTGGTTACAGATTTGAAATCGGGCATTCCTTCAAAGTAGAAAGCGGGGCTGGTGCAGTATGCGTGTCTATCGTTCAATTCAATGAAGTCATCTCTACCATCGGTTACAGAAAGTTCAATCTCTTCTATAGTGGGGCATGTTTCAGTGTATTCATCTTTCTTTTTTATTAGGTGAGCTTTAAATAAATCGTAATCAATAGCGATGATGTCGATTTGGGCTAACGGTATGGAGGTTCCTGCATTGGTCGCAATATAGACATGTCCTGTGAGAGTTCCCTTTATTACGAATGCCGCAGTCAATGTAATAGCGCATATTATAGTGATTAGTATCTTTTTCATCTTTTTCCTTTTAATTTTTTTTGTTTTTGTTTTTGTTTTTGTTTTTGTTTTTGTTCTAAGGTGTCTTTTAAGTTGTTGAAGGATGCTTTAAAGGTTTAACTCTCTATTTTTCTAACACAACCATTTTCGAAGAATACATATCTTGTCCCTGTAGGAAACCTATAGGCCCACATGGGGTCAGAGTCTCCGTGTACGGCGCTGGGGTTTCCCCATGAATCAATAACGTTTTTCATTTTCATTCCGGTAATAATTTTGTGTTGTATGGCATACCTTTTTAAGCTGGTGCTTTGAATTAATTTGCATACGTCGGTTTTATCATTTTTCTTTGATGCGTCTGAGCTTTTTTTAGCCCTGTTTTTATATTGAAATTGTAATTTAGACCCGTCTGGATTTTGACCCATCTGCATGCCTGTAGGGGTAGTGTCCACAGTTATCTTTTCTGCATTAGGTGAGCATGGTGTATCGCTAAAAACGGTTTTTCCTTGAGTGTCTACGCATTTGAATATTTCAGCATTGGCGCAAGTTGAACCTAGCAAGGAAAGTATGAAAAGTAGTGTTGTAGTAAAACTTAAATTGCTTGGTTGATAATATTTTTGTGGCAGGAGCATTTTTATACCTTATAAATCTTCGTTTTTTTTAGTTAGTTTATTCCAGAAAGTTAGAGTGTGGATTGTGATGTGATGCCACGCTCTGAATCTTTGAGGCCAATGTCCGCAGTTATTATATTGTACAGATGCTTACAATATTGGAGCCGAAGTTAGGCTTGCTCCATTTCAAGAATGAAAGTATCTCTAGCGATATTCTTAGTTGTGTTTGTGCTTACAGAGTCAAATGTAGCGCCTAGGTACTTAAAGTTTTTTTGATTTCAATTAAGTGACTCAAGCCTAGTCTTAACTTTTTTATTGAATTTATAGATATATTTTGACGTTAGGCTATATCAGTAGGTGAGTGTAAGAAAGATTCAGAGTGAAAGCTAACTATTTAAGGACTGAAATCAGAACTAAATATCTAGATTTGAAAAATGTTATGTCTATATTATAGAAATATTAAAAAGATAATTGAAGGCTGTTTTAGGTTGTTTCTATACACAGCTAGCTAATGTTCTCAGCTAGATCTTCTGAGCTCCCTTGGTGGTAGATTAAGCCACTTAATGCTATAAATATCAGTCCCCAAATCGCACTAGCAGACGCTGAAGACTTGTTTGCATTTATCACCTATATTCCTTTTGTTGTGGCAGACAACACCCAGCGCAGATATTATGTGCTGCTCTGAAATACTTATTGTTCGTGTCATTTTTGGATTATTGGTTAGGTGCCGGATTTGACCGCTTAATGTTTGAAAGTAGTTATTAGGTATTCAGGATGCTGCTAACTTAGACAGCACATCCGTTAGTACGTATTTCATCCCTTTATTAAGATGTATTTGTTTGAGGCTCTGTTATAGTCCATTTAACTGAAGGCACTCTAGGTTGGCAGTATCTTAAAATGTTTAAGATTATATAAAAAAAATCAAACACCTTTATATACGAAATCTATATGTTAAATGTAAGGCTTGGCCTGAAATTTTTTGTAAAAAATACATTAAGAACTAACTCTAGAGTAGGGTGTTTTTCTGTCCAATATTTATCAAACCAAAGTTAAGCTGAGGTAACTGTGTTCAAAATAAAATCTATAAAGATTGCTGGCTTCTGGGGAGAACATACTCTTGAGGCTGATTTTTACAAATCTGTAAATGTAATAATCGGAAGGAATGGTTCAGGTAAAACTACATTTATGAGTATTCTTCATGCAGTTTTAACCGTAGATGTTGAATGGCTTTACGATTTTGAATTCAATGAAGTTGAGATAAAGCTGAATGAAGGAAAAAGTTCAAAAACCATTAAGGTTAAGAAAATTGAATCTGACGATTACAGATTCCCGCTTGTCGAATATTCTATTTCAAGAAATAAATTCCGTTTGCGAGTCATAGGCTCTGACGAAAACGTACCATTGCACCATAGAAGAAGAATAGTTGAGGCGTCGGAAGAAATTAGAATTAAAATGGATGAGTTAGTTAATATTACTACTCTATCCGTATACAGAATAAAAAAAGACTACGATCAAAGCAGAAGAGAGCGTCAAGAAGCTAGACATATTTCTCCTGTAGATCTAATTCTACAAGATTTAGTTCAACGCTTAACAACCTATCAACTTGAATTGTCCGATAAAGCTAGAGTAGTTTCATCATCGCTTCAACGAAAAGTATTAACTTCACTTTTATATACAGGTGAAAATGAGCAAAAATCAGGTTATAACTTAGAGTTTGTGGAAAAGGATGAAAAGAAGAAATTAATCACAGCATACCGACAGCTTGGCGTGCTGGATAGTAAGGTAAGAAATGATATTAATCTTCATATAGAAAAAGTTGCTGAAAGCTTTAAAAAAATGAAGGACGCAATAGCACACACAGGAAATGACGAGCCTATTGATCTTGATTTCAGCCCTTTAGAAAGGATTAAGCAAACTAACAATGTTGTACGAATGTCTTTAGATGCTGAAAAAGAAGAAAAACAAATCTTTAAACAGCGCGATGACTTTCTTAAAATATTAAAAGAATTTATAACGGACAAAGACTTTACGTTCCTAAATGGTAACTTAACTGTTCAAAAGAATGGATTTGTCCCTATATCAAAATTATCATCAGGAGAAAAACAACTAATAATACTGTTTTCTGAAGCATTGCTTCAACGACAAGAACCTTACATTTTCATTGCTGATGAACCTGAATTATCTTTGCATGTTGCTTGGCAAAGAAAAATCTTACCTGCCATAAGACAACTTAATCCAAACGCTCAACTTATTGTCGCCACTCATTCACCTGAAGTTGCAGGAAAATACTCCGATAAGCTCATTGATATGGAGGATTTACTTAAATGAGTGATGTAGAGTACTCGCGAGAAGCTGTAAATGTCTTAAGCAAGTTTCACCGATGTGAAAGGTTAATTTATGTTGAAGGGGATGATGACGTCCTTTTCTGGGATACCTTATTTCAATATTTTAAATTTTCTAACTTTAAAATAGAAGTGAAGGATGGTTCTTGTGAGTTAGATAAATATGCGGATAGGATAATTTCCGAAGATTTGAACATAATAGTTGCTAGAGACTCTGATTATAAAGTACTAACTGAAAACCTACCCAAGCATGAGCGAATTATAACAACCTATGGGTATTCTATTGAAAATACACTTTTTATTGCTGAGTCTGTAGTTGAGATAACTAAGCTTTGGATTAAAGATAATAATTTCCCGAATTCAAATTATGATGAATGGATTAATGATTTTTCTAGTCATTTAAAAGAACTTATTTACTTTGATGTAGCTAACGATTGTTATGATTTGTACCTTGATGTCATTGGTGATAATTGTACGAGATATATGAAAACTCAGTCATGTTCAAATATTGATTTAATCAAGATTAATAAACACAAAAATAAATTGAAGCCTTGTTTTTGTGATGAGCAAGTCAGTCAAGTATCTGACCTAATAAATAAATCTGATAGGGAGCTGTGGGAAATTATTAGAGGTCATTTTTTACAGTCCGCTATCTTAAAATTCATCAGTAGTCATGTTGATAAAAAAGGGTTGAGGTTCAATATGTCTCATGATGCGCTATATACAAATGCGATACAGCAATTGAAGAATACGTTTAATGATGATCACAAGCATTTTGAGTTCTATTTCCAGTCTATTACTCCACTAATACAAGTGGCTTAATTGGGTAACTCAGGGCAGTGAATCATAATTACACAATAGTAAAAGGTGACGGATATATTATATCAATGTTGGTTTCCGCCTGTAATGTAGTTAAATTTCATGCTTGGTGATAGCCCTAGTTGTAGTCAAAATTGACATGATGATTTTAACGCGAGATGACTGTTTTGGCACAAGAAAGTCACTTAGTCCATGATCTATCAACCTCAAAATGGCGCATTTCAGGCTGTCAATGTTTATGGGGGTATTGGTGTGGTAGTGCGATTTGATTTAACTGTTGGATAGTGTTCAGGCTTTACAGGTTGCTAGTAACAGAGCCCTCTATTGGATTCTAGGAGGGCTGTTTGTTGTATTTCCGTTTTGCTCATAGAGGTTTCAGAAGTCGCGCAAAGATTGAAAAAGATCTTGTTTTCGTTTCTCTCTTTGTTCCTCTTCATAAGTTAGTGTTTCTAAACCAATTTCGCGGTAGGCATGTAGCGTAGGGTTTAGGGTTTCAACTCCGCTTGATCTTAGGATTTTCTCAATAACTTTGAGCTTGATGTTGGGGTTGTCAGAGTCTAGCAGGTTCTTAAGTTCTTCAATGGCTGGTGTTAGAAGTGCTGATATTGATGCTCTAGCTTCGTTAACATAGCTCCTTATTTCATCTTTTAAGTCCTCCATAAACCAATCATTTGTCTTCCAGTTGTATATGGTTGTTTCAGTAACTCCAATGTTCTTTGCTGCTGATTTTACTGTTTCTCCGCGAGCTAGCAAGATTATGGCCTGCTGTTGCTTGGAGGTTGGTTCATCAGACGGTATTCTCATTTCTTCTTTCATGCTCAAAATTCCTCAAATTAACTAAATCTGCATTTATTGTCTTATGCGGCTAGTGGGTAGATGGATAGAAGTTCGTCAATTTGGAACTCCATGTTTTTGCAGTGAGAGGTTATGGGGTTTGATTTAAGCTTCTCAGAAATATTCTTACAAATAGATAATGAAAGAAAGTCAGATGCTTTTTTTGTATTTTTAGTTAGGTGACGTTGGCTGCCTACGGATTGCATAAGGTTTAGAGACTCTTGTAGTTGTTTGTTGGTGAACTTTGCATCAAGTACATGAATGGTTGAAAGTACGCTTGTAAGGGTGTGTATGTCCTTGAAGAGGATGTTATCTTTCTTGTTGCGCTTAAGTCTTGCTTCGATTCTAGTAACTTCATAGTCAGGTACGCTTAAAACTCCTTTGACGGGATCTTTTTCAAATACTTTTTTGGCGGCTTTTCTGTCGTAAATGACGACATATTGCGATGACTTCATTGAACCAAGGTAGGCTGTTTCTAGTCTACCGTTTTGATCGTTAACGTAGGATGAAAACTTTTTATAGCCATGGCTAACTGCCCAAATGAAATCAGTAGGTTTGTAGCCTATGAAGTCGATGGCGAAATCTATTCTTGTGATATACCCCTTATCTAAAAAGAGAGCCCAACCATCAGGAACAGCTTTGTCTACAATGTTTGCAATTAACTGCAATGCTTCTTTGTTTTGGTAGTTGAAGGATATTTTGATGCTGTGACCCCCGTGACTTGCAGGACAGCATTGTATTTTTAGCCACCAGCCTTGTTGTGCTTGGTTTATAACGATGCCATTTTTGAAGTGTTCTTTGGCGTTGTGCCAAATGCAGGGTAATATTTTCTTAAGTTCACTAATATTTTTTTTAGTCTTATTTTCTGTGTGAGGGTCTACTTCACATATGACTGATACATAATCAATCTTACTGCTTACAGAACTACTGTCCATACTGTTATATATAACTATCATATCTTTACCTATTAATAATATTATTTATAGTCACTCGCTCAACTCGTAGTTAATAGCTACCAGTGAGGGTAATAATTGCCTATGTCTTCTAGTAGACCGACAACTAAAGTGTTTGGTTGCTCCCAATAACAAAGACAGCCCATAAAATTAAGATCAATTAATTCTTTCAAAATGTCATCCTTTTGAGGTTTGCAGTTAATTGCACAAGTTTTTTCTGCAAGTCTTCCTCGGAGGGAAATCGTGAACTTAGGTTGGTGGTCGATCTTTGATGCTGGTTGGATTTCGGAGGCTGTCATTTCGCCACCTCAATTGAATTAATCCAATCTTCTATTTCTGACTTTTCCCATCGGACTGCACGAATTGATAGCTTTTTACGTCGCGGGAAGTTGCCTGCTTTTTCATATCGATTTATTGTTGAGCGTGAAAGTCCGGTCATTTGTCGGACTTCTTTGAAAGGAAGTAATTGCATTTTGTATTGCCTCTGTTCGTTGGTAAGAGGGCTTAATTTAGTGCAGATCGTTTCAGGTTAAGTTACCCAAAAATATATATAATTAGTGGGTTGTTTTAGTTACTTTATTGTGCTTTCACATAGAAGTGAGTTGAGAAATGTTTCAGATGTTGCTATATCAGTGAAGTGTTTACAGTTTGTAAAATCTTTTGATTCGAATGATCCTTTTTTAAGCTTTGGAGGTTTATTGAGTGAGCTTGTTGCTTTAATGAGATCAAAATTAATGTGAGTAAGTAATCTCTTGTACAAATCTGAGCTGATTTTGATTTTATGGGTGTTGGCGTAGATTAGTATATCTAGAAAAGGGATTATTAGGTTTGATTTTAGTTTGTAGATACTTAGGCCTGTCTGTGTGAAGAGGGGGTTGTCTTCATAGGTATCTTTCTCTCTAAGTTTTTCAGCGAGTTGTCCTATATCAGTTTTAAGCTTCTCAATATTCGCGAAATGGTTTATATATAAGATGTTTTCTGAAGCTACATTGCTAGGGTTTTGAAGTTGATTTTTTTCTAAGAGTTCAAGTGCGTGAAAGAATTCCAGTCCCTTGTATTCTTCTAAATTTGGTAATGCCTTAAGAAGGCTTACAACTTCAAATCCGTCCATAGGGCGAAATGCTTGGTGCTCTGGAAGTATCTTGATTAAGTATTTTGCCTCATCTTCATAGTGCTCTAGGTTAATAGCTTCGCCAATATTTAGGTCGTTCTCGAAAGAAACGCTTTTAATACGGCTTTCAGTCGATAGGTGTAATGCTTCAATTCGCTGGCTCAACAGCGCATGCCAATAAATATATGTTTTCTCTGTATCATAAATGTTTTGATAGTAGTTGGCGGTTATAATTTTTTTTAGTTTATGTTCTTCACCTTTATCGTTGAAGTTGGAGTTTTTCTCTAATGCTCTTGTAAGTAAGCTTTTCATTCGACTGCACCAAGTTTTTTATTAAGGTGATGTTGGGGGTGGAGATATCTTCTGAAGGTTATGAAAGTAGATTAGACCACCAGTTCATCATGTCTCTTCTTTTCTCAATGTACTCTGCTCTGTTGTAAGCTTTTCTTACTTCATTGCTATCCACGTGAGCGAGTGCAGCTTCAATTACATCAGGGTTAAAGCCTTCTTCATTTAATGTTGTGCTTGCTATAGATCTAAAGCCGTGAGCAACAAGTCTCCCGCGATAACCCATTCGTTTAAGGGCCATGTTGGCCGTTGATGGGTTGGTGTGGCTTCTCGGGTTTCGTTCAGAGGGAAATATATGTACTCTTTTTTCACTGAGTGGCTTCATTCTTTCTAATATTTCTATGGCTTGTTGAGTAAGGGGGACAGAATGGCTAAGTTTTTTCTTCATTCTTTCGGCAGGGATCGTCCAAAGTTTACTTTTGAAATCAATTTCTTCCCATCGGGTGCCAGCAGCTTCTGAAGGCCTCACCATTGTGTGTAATTGCCATTCCATTAGTGCTTTAGTTGTATATTGGATGTTTGCGTTCCCTAAGTCTTTCAAAAATGTGGGTAGTTCTTCTGGTTTAATTGACGGGTAGTGTTTTTTCTGTGGGGTTTGAAAGGCTTTTCTGATGTTTGCAGTAGGGTTTGAATCAATTAGTCCAGAATGTAATGCGAATATCATTATTTCATTGAGTCTTTGGGCGACACGTCTTACGGTTTCTAGACTTCCTTTGGTGGCAAGAGGTTTTAACGAATCAATTGCTTTTGGTGCAGTAATGCTGCGAATAGGTACTTTTCCAAGACTGGGGAATACATGCAATTCAAGTGATCGCCACACGTCTTCAGCATGATCTTTAGAAACTTCGCTTTTTTTGACTTTCAGCCATTGTTCGCCTACAAAATTAAGTGTTTGACTTGTTTCTAGGCTTCTTTGTTGATTATGTGTGTCTCTATGTTCTTTCGGGTCGATATCCTTTGCTAGTAGCTTTCGGGCTTCATCACGCTTTTCTCTCGCATCTGCAAGTCCTAAGGTTGGGTAGGGGCCGAAGCTGATGTTTACTCTTTTCTTAGAGTGCGGTCGATAGTAGTTGAATAGCCATGTCTTCGTGCCATTTGGCTTTATCCGCAAGGATAAGCCTTGTCCGTCGGCGAGGTTATATTCCTTCTCTTGGGCTTTAGCTTGCTTTATCTGTGTGTTGTTCAACGGTTTAGTTTGGCGTGCCATAGTAACACTCAATTTATTGGTGGTATCTTGATGTTACTATGGATGTTACTAAAAAAGTGGAATGTTGTAACTAGAATTGAAGCAATGTGGGCATAAAAAAACCCGCGAACCGTTATGGTTGCGGGCTTTTCGGCGTGTCCTGAAATGATCTGGAACACTATGTTGGTGGAGACGGCGGGAATCGAACCCGCGTCCGCCAGCACTCTGCCATCGGCTCTACATGCTTAGGGTCCTTTAATTGGTTTAA
>Ga0209184_1000921_pt1 | contig 24065 bp, 18 predicted proteins | sample EN8Hudsemesocosm_2_FD_184627 | JGI IMG/M metagenome (GOLD analysis project Ga0209184, IMG submission 184627) | Methane-oxidizing microbial communities from mesocosms in the Hudson Canyon - EN8C Hudson Canyon (SPAdes) (version 2) | ecosystem: Environmental > Aquatic > Marine > Cold seeps | place... | reverse complement strand
GTCGTTGCATTTGGCCTACTTTGTCTTGTAGTAATCGAGTTTCGGTTAAATCAGTGATCATGATTAACTGACCTGGTTGATCACCTAAACTGGCTATTTCTAATTTTACTCGGCGACCATCTTTAAGAGAAACTTCATGCCAATCATCTTCTCGAGGTTTAAATGAACGAGCAATAACATTAAACCAAGGCTGTCCTAATATTGGTTCATCTAGCAAACCCCTAGCAACTTTATTGATTTTAACGACAACACCGTTACCATCAAGCATAACAAGGCCTGTTGGCATCATTTCAATAAGCTGATCAGCCATTTGTGAGTGTTTTGTATATTGAGGTTTTTGTTGATGAAAGTTTACGTCAACTTGAGACAACTTAGGTTGTACCACATGGCTTTGAGGTAGTTGAGCGCGCAATAAAGCTAACTCACCGGGAAAAGCTTCTTTTTCTAACAATGCTTCTTCTGCCAATGCATTGTTAGCCAAAGGCATATTTACAGGGTTAAAACCATTATTAGCAATAAAGTGCTGTGCAAGTGCCATAAAACCAACATCCAAATGAAATTTATATCATGTTGATTAAAGCATTTAGCATGCCATAGTTTTTATCATTAATTTTCAAGTGATTAGCTAAAAATCAGTATAGATATTTACTGTCAAACTATTGGCTATAAGTTCCGGGGATTTAGTTTCGAATTTCAAAAACACCCTACTAAGCGGGTGAGAACTTCGCCACCAGTAACTTTTCTTGCTCGACGCTTTTTATTGTTATTATGCTGGCTTTTGCAAATCATATTTTCGCATTTTTTCAACTAAGGTCGTTCTGCGCATACCTAAAGTTTCTGCAGCTCGAGCAACTACATAACCATGTTTAGTTAATGATTGAGAAATAAGTGAAATTTCTAATTCAGCTAAATGCTCTTTCAAGTTCAAACCATCACTGGGTAATGTACTCACATTTGCAATAGAATTGTTACTTTCTATGGCTAAATCCTCATTTTCCTGCTCATCAGTATCGTCATAATCAAAGCCCGCAAACAACTCATTAATGGCATCTTGTTCTTGTAACTCTTCTGGGTATTCAGGGGTATATTCTTCCACATCAATATGTTGATATTTATGTGGTAACTCCGCTACATCAACAATTTGATCGCCATACATAATTAACATGCGTTCAATTAGGTTAGATAGTTCACGCACATTACCATCCCATGAGTGTTCCATTAATGACTCTATCGCTTTTTCAGTAAAGCGAACAGTTCTTCCTTGCTCATGTTCAAAACGGGTTAACAACTCTTTCAATAATAATGGGATATCTTCTTTTCGTTCTCGTAATGCTGGTGTTTCAATAGGAAAAACATTTAAGCGGTAATATAAATCTTCGCGAAATTCACCTGTTTTGATCATATCTTCTAAGTTTTGATGAGTCGCCGCAATAATACGAACATCGGCTTTTAAGCTTTTACTCCCGCCGACACGTTCGAATGTACGCTCTTGCAATACACGTAATAATTTAACTTGCATTGGCTGTGGCATATCGCCAATTTCATCTAAAAATAATGTTCCGCCTTCAGCTAATTCAAAACGCCCTTTGCGAGTAGAAATAGCGCCCGTAAATGCGCCTTTTTCATGGCCAAATAGTTCACTTTCTAATAACTCCGCAGGAATTGCACCACAGTTTATCGGTACAAAAGTGCCTTTAGCACGATCAGATAAATTATGAATATTGCGGGCAACCACTTCTTTACCCGTGCCTGATTCGCCTAACACCAGTACGCTAGCAGGATTTTTTGCAACTTGTTCAATTAAAAAGCGAACTTCGTTCATTGACTTACTTGTGCCAACGAGCGAACGAAATAAAGCGCTAGAGCTAAGTTTCATTCCTGTTCGAGGTAATTTATTGTGATATTGATGACAATGATGAATTAACTCTGTTAATTGCGCATAATTTAATGGCGTACTTAAACTCGCAATAACATTCACATAACCATTTACAGCATTAACATCAAGAACGTCATGAAGGAGAAAAGGTATTTTTGGATTGCTTTTCACAAGTAACTCTGTTCCAGAGGATAGTGTTCCAGAGAGTATAACCGTTAGCAAGTGTTCACTTTCTTTAAAGGCTTCGGCTGCTTGTTCTTGAGTGCATTGAACAAAATGTTCACCAACAAAAGACAGTACTGTTGACATCTGGTGAGCCCTACCCTCGTCATTATCAATAATAAGAATTTGTTTGTGACCTTGAAGGTGAAGTGTTGAATTCATAAGCAACTGTTAATTATATCTATTAGATTAAGCTACTAGTGATTTTAACAATTAGTTCAAAATAGGCAACAAATAATTGACACTTAAATGTCATATTATTGACTCATCTATTAAGCTGGCTTCTTATGACAAAAAAATAGCCCTGAACGGGCCATTTGATTACAACGATATATTTAGCGAGCCAAATTAAACCGTGATATCTACGTGTTGACCCAAGTTTGACCCTGAGCTAGATGCTTGAACAGGAGGAGCTACCGATTGCAAAAGCTGATTGGTAATATCTGCCTGTTGTTCATTTGACTGCTTTAACAAGCTCACATTCACTTTTTCAAGTGTTTGCCTTTGTGTTTCAGCAGTAAGAACAGCACCGACACTGCTTAGATTCATATTTTCTCCAAAATTAAGAGTTCTAATACCCTCAATTGTTTTTATCGACTGAAAAAACGAAAACTTAAAAAATTTAATGTATTAAATTCGCTAAAGGCTGTTGCACTCGTTAATACTTTATAAGATAGTAATAACTAATCATTGTATTGTTTGTTCAGGGCTCCCTAAAGAACAAACATGGCTTAAAATTTGCTTGAGTTACTATTGTCTATAGTACTAACCTTTTTAGGCCTATAGAAAACCAAAAATTTATTAATTGAGTAGTGAAATTATGAGAGCATCAATAAAGAAATATAGAAATGCCAATGCTGACAACGTAGCTGACGCAGATCCTCATCAACTAATAAGCATTATTTTTAAGCATATTTTAGCAAATGTCGCTATAGCAAGTGGCGCAATTGATAGAAGTGAAACAGAAAACAAAGGTAAGTGCTTAACTAAGGCGATCGCTTTAGTGGGAGAATTACAAGATAGTCTAGATATGGAGCAAGGTGGCGAGATCTCAACAAATTTGTTTGATTTATATGATTATATTATCCGCTGTCTTGTTCAAGCCAATATTTCAAACGATACTAAAAAATTAGATGAGGTAAAGAACTTAGTCACAGAAATAAAAGAAGGTTGGGATGCTATTCCAGCAGAGAAAAGAATTAAGCCCGCTTAATTCAACAATGTAAGGTAGGCTACTCTGATGACAGATATAGAACGCGATTTAGACTTCATTATTCTTAAAACTCAACAACTTTTTGGCATCATAGAGCAAGAACAATATCAACGACTTGAAACCAAAGAACTCGTTAGAAAACAACTTATTGAGCAGTTTTTCTTAAATTACCCGGCTGATGAAATTGCCACGGTAAGTGAAAAATTTCAAAAGTTAGTCGATCTTTCTACAGAAGTTACTGAGCATTGCGAGGGACTTTTTGAACAAACCAAACAAGATATTTTAAAGGTAAAACAAGTCAGTAAAATTAAAAAAGCTTATAAATAAAACTTTATTAGCTATTCTCTTCTCTTCAAAAAACTTATTGAGCAAATTTAGTACAAATAAATTCAAGCTATTTGTTTTACTGCCGATATAAATTTAATTGCACAAATGAATGCGACTTTTTTATGTCACTATCGGTAAACACAAATATTGGAAGCTTATTTGGTCAGCGCATGCTGAACAAAGCAATCAATAACCAGAGCGTTGCTATGGAGCGCTTAAGCTCAGGGTTGCGTATAAATAGTGCCAAAGATGATGCCGCAGGCCTTTCCATATCCAACGGTTTTACCTCTCAAATTAGAGGCACAAACCAAGCAATCCGTAATGTCAACGATGGCATTTCAGCCATACAAACCAGTGATAGTGCTTTAGGATCGATAACAAACAATCTGCAACGTATAAGAGAGCTTTCTGTTCAAGCGGCTAACGGAACTAATTCTGCATCAGATAAAAAAGCAATTGCCGCCGAAGTAAAAGTGCTAGTAAGCGAGATAGACAGAGTTTCATCAACAACAAAATTTAATGGACAAAGTCTATTTGAGCGTGGCGAGTTACCTGATTGGGTAGATGAAGATCGTCAATTTAACGTCGACCAGTTATATGGTAATTGGTTAGCCGAATCAGAAAGAATGATCGAAAGTGCTTATGGCTTAAAAGCTGACGGCGAAGAATCCCTTAGTATTGTATTTGATGATGATCCTAACAGCAAATTTGCCGCAACGGTTAGCTATAGTACTACCGACACTTTAAATAGAGCAACCAATCAAACCCTAACCCTTTTCACCAAAGCTTTTCCTGAGGGACAAGCCCCTCATGGTGGGGGGTCTCCACAATATAGTGATCGCATTATAGCGCATGAAATGGTTCACGCGGTTATGGGGCGAACCATGGATATGGCCTCGTTAGACACTTGGTTTAAAGAAGGCGCAGCTGAACTAATTCAAGGGGCAGATGAGAATGTGCTAAATCAATTAATTGCCCAAGATGATACCACTACTCACTTTGATGCTGCAGATAGAGCAGCATATTCAGCAGACAATACTTTTTTTGGCACTTGGGATAGCTCTTCAAAACATTATTCTCAAGGTTACTTGGCGGTAAGGTTTTTACATGAAGATATAGTCGCTAATGGTGGAGAAGGCCTTAAAGATGTAATGAGCTTTCTCAGCGATGAAGACAATTTAGCTGCAGGTCTTACAACCCTAGATGACGCTATTTCCCAACTCAATACCGATGGCCTGACAAGTTTTACCAGCGATGCAAACTTTCAAACGGCTTTTACCGCCGGAGCAGATGCTTTCATTCAAACCTTAAATTTTTCGAATCTTGATACGGGGGCAATAGGCGGGTTAGATGTTGATGACGGCGTTGAAAAAACCGCTGAGTCCGTGGTTGATAATAGCAATGTCTTTTTATCTTCAGCACCATTAGAAGGCTATAAAACGGTTGAAGTTAACAGTTCTGGTGTAGTCGATCCATTACTAGCCAGAAATTACAGTTTAAAAGTAGGTTCAGAAAGTGATCATAATTTAGAACTAGCATTCTTTAGAGTTGACTCTGATGTACTGGGTTTAAATCAACTCGATATTGAATTAGATGCATCAGCCGCAATTTCACTTGTTGATAGGGCATTAGGGTATATTTCTGATCAAAGAGCAAACTTGGGTGCTATATCTAATCGTTTAGCAAGCACCGTTGCCGTTAATGAAAGTGTTAGTCAATTAGCAAGCAGTAGTCGCTCACGTATAACTGATGCGGACTTTGCTGCAGAAACATCACAATTAGGCAAACAACAAATTTTACAACAGTCCTCAAGTGCCATGATCTCTCAAGCCAATAGCAGCATGTCTAGTGTTTTGAGCTTACTTTCCTAAAATATTGACTACTCTTCAATAATATTACTCTTCAGGCATGTTTATTGCTTTGATATTTATGCTTTAATCTTTAATATAAGTTAAAGTATATTATAAAATATAAAACTCAAATAATGTCATTTATTAGCCATAATTAAGCTTTTTGGCGTGGCTATACACATTAAAACGTCTGGAGACTAGCGTATGTTTAATAACAAAACTGTTTTGATTACCGGTGGAACAGGCTCTTTCGGGAAAAAATACGTCAAAACACTACTTGAGCGCTATTCCCCTAAAAAAATCATTATTTTTTCTCGTGATGAATTAAAGCAATTTGAAATGCAACAAGATTTTAACCAACCTTGTATGCGCTATTTTATTGGCGATGTGCGAGATAAAGAACGCTTAACACAGGCAATGAACGGTGTTGACTTTGTCATTCATGCAGCAGCTTTAAAGCAGGTCCCAGCGGCCGAATACAATCCAATGGAATGTATTAAAACCAATATTAAAGGAGCTGAGAATGTTATCTCTGCAGCCCTTACTCACGATGTTGAGAAAGTTATTGCTCTTTCTACAGATAAAGCAGCAAACCCTATTAATTTATATGGCGCAACTAAGTTAGTATCAGATAAACTATTTGTTGCCGCCAATAATATATCGGGCGGACATGAGACCACTTTTTCAGTAGTGCGTTATGGCAATGTTGTAGGATCTAGAGGTTCAGTTGTTCCTTTCTTCCAAAAACTCATTGACGAAGGTGCAACTGAATTGCCAGTTACTCATGATGAGATGACCCGCTTTTGGATCACATTGCAAGACGGTGTCGATTTTGTCTTAAAAAACTTCGATCGCATGCTCGGTGGTGAAATTTTCATTCCTAAAATCCCCTCTATGCGTGTCATTGATTTGGCCAAAGCTATGGCACCTGATTTATCAATAAAAATCATTGGTATTCGTCCTGGAGAAAAACTTCACGAGATCATGTGCCCTGCTGATGACTCTTATCACACCTATGAATATGATGATCATTTTGTAATTGCCCCAAGTATTATTTTTTCTAGCCGCAGCAATGATTTTACTATCAATGCAATACATGAAAAAGGTAAACAAGTTGAAGCCGGTTTTGAGTATAACTCAAAGAATAATAACGAATTTTTATCTCAAAAAGAACTGTTAAATTTTAATGATATGGCTGAACTGTGACAATAAAAATGATCCCTTATGGGAAGCAAGATATAGACCAGTCAGACATTGATGCTGTTATTAATGTATTAAAATCAGACTGGTTAACACAAGGGCCTCAAGTACCTTTGTTTGAGCAAGTTTTGGCTGATATATGTCAAGCAAGTTATGGTGTTGCAGTTAATAGTGCTACTTCAGCTTTGCATATAGCCAACCTAGCATTAGGCGTTGGCCAAGATGATATTGTTTGGACAAGCCCTATTACTTTTGTCGCAACTGCAAATAGCGCTCTTTACTGTGGTGCTAAAATTGATTTTGTTGATATTGATTTGAGCTCAGGAAATATATCAGTGGCTGCTTTAAAAGCAAAACTACAATGGGCTAAACAGCAAAATTGTTTACCAAAAGTTGTTATTCCTGTGCATTTAGCAGGTCAATCATGTGATATGAAAGTAATTCATCAACTAGCTAAAGAGTATAATTTTGCACTTATTGAAGATGCCTCTCATGCGGTTGGCGGCCAGTATCAAAACGCCCCAATAGGAAACTGCCAGTATAGTGACATTACAATATTTAGCTTTCATCCTGTTAAAATAATAACTTCAGCCGAAGGTGGTATGGCATTAACTAATAATTCTGAGCTAGCTGAAAGTATGCGACTCTTTCGAAGCCATGGTATAACGTCACAAACAGATAAAATGACAGAACCAAGTCACGGGCCTTGGTATTATCAACAAGTTGATCTCGGTTTTAACTATCGCATGACCGACTTACAAGCCGCTTTAGGGTTATCTCAACTATCACGAATTGATGAATTTATTGAAAAGCGTAATGAACTAGCCAACAACTATGATAAAGCTTTTTCTAGTACCGCATTAACTTCGCTAACCCCAGCGGACAATTGTCAATCAGCTTACCACTTATATTTAATTTTATTACCCGAGGCTGATGCACAACAACATAAACAAACTATTATTGCGTTAAGAGAACAAGGTATTTGTGCTCACGTACATTATATACCTGTACACCTGCAGCCTTATTATCAGCAACTTGGTTTTAAATTAGGTGACTTTCCAAATGCAGAGCAATATTATCAACAGGTGATTTCTTTGCCTTTATATCCCAAACTGTCATCATATGATCAAGACCATATCATTGAACAAGTGAAAGTACTCTTATGAAGCTTGCGCTAGGTACCGCACAATTTGGTTTAGATTATGGTGTTAGCAATACACAAGGACAAGTTTGTCCAAGCGAAGTAAATACAATTTTGACTCTGGCAAAGCAGGAGAATATCAATATGCTAGATACTGCGTCAGCCTACGGTGATAGTGAAAATGTATTAGGTAAAACAGGGCTTGCTAAACAATTTAATGTCATCAGTAAAATACCACCTCTTAACGATAATGATATAGACGTTGAACAATACGTAAAGATTAGCTTGCAACAGCTTAATATAGAAAAGCTTGCTGCAGTTTTGTTTCATCATGTAGACGATATTATTTCTTCACCATTTGCCCAAGAACGTTTTAATGCGCTAATTAAAATAAAAGAACAAGAGAAAGCCACTAAAATTGGGATTTCTGTTTACACACCTGAGCAGCTAGAGTTTTGCATTAAACATTACCCTATCGATATCGTACAACTGCCAATGAACTGTATTGATCAGCGCTTCATTAACACAAAGTGGCTTAATAAATTAGCGGATAAAAACATTGAGATTCATTGTAGATCCATTTTTTTACAAGGGTTGCTATTAATGGAACCAGAAAGCTTACCTAGCTACTTCACTCCTTTTAAAAACTACTTCCAGCGTTTTTCAGATACCGCGGAACAATTAAAAGTATCTCAACTAAGCTTAGCATTAGCCATAGGAACTCAACATAAGAGCATTGAGAAAATAGTTGTTGGTTGTTGTAGTGCAAAGCAATTATCAGAAATAATTAGAGCTTATACTACCGCAAAAGAAATCAATGAAGACTTATCTTCACTTGTTTGTGAAAATGAAAACTTAATCATTCCAAGCAATTGGCATTAAGGAGATTTAATGATGAATAAAGATTTATTAGAAGATAAAAATTTTTTAGAGAATAAGAATATTTATCTAAGAAATGTCTGCTTGGAAGATGTAAATGACAGTTACTATCAATGGCTAAATGATCCACAGGTTAACCAATTTTTAGAAACTCGCTTCGTTGTACAATCAAAAGAAAAAATTGCTGAGTTTGTTACTAGCAAAGATGGTAATGCCAATGAAATTTTATTGGCAATTTGCGATAAAAAGCATAAATTACATATAGGTAATATCAAGCTTGGTCCTATTAACTGGCATCATCGCCGAGCAGAAATAAGTTTATTAATAGGCAATAAAAGTTATTGGGGCAAAGGCATTGCGACCCAAGCCATAGAGTTAGTCAGTCAATTTGCTTTTCAAACGTTAAATTTAAATAAGCTTATGGCTGGCGCTTATAAAGCCAATCTGGGCAGCATTAAAGCTTTTCAGCATTGCGGGTTTAAAATTGAAGGTGAAGTTGAAGATTACGCTTTGGTTAATAATAAAGGTATTTCTGTAATCAAAATGGGCATAACAGCAAAACAGTATCAGAATAAGGAAAAGTTATGACTGTTATCGCCATATTACAAGCTAGAACATCATCAACCAGATTACAGGGAAAAGTACTCAAACCTATCCTTGGTAAACCTATGTTGCAACTAGAATTAGAACGTATACAAAAAGCTAAGCTTATTGATAAAGTTGTAATTGCAACCAGTAAACATAGAAGTGACGACGGTGTAGCATCACTTTGCCAAACACTGAATATTGAATGCTTCCGTGGTGAACTTGACGATGTTTTAGATAGATATTATCAGGCCAGTAAAAAATATAAGCCAAAACATATTGTCAGGGTTACCGGAGACTGTCCGTTAATTGACAGTGATATCATTGACCAAGTAATAGATCTTCATATAAATAGCAATTTTGATTATACCTCTAACTGTGAGCCGCCTACGTTTCCTGACGGTTTAGATATTGAAATATTTACCTTTAAAGCACTTAAAAATGCTTGGAAAGAAAGTAAAAAACCATCTGAACGTGAACATGTTACACTATTTATTCGTAATAACCCTGACTTGTTTACTTGCCAAAATTATACATATAAAGACGATTTATCTTACTTGCGATGGACAGTAGATGAACCTGAAGATTTCGAGTTTGTTACTAAAATATATCAAGAGCTCTACCAGAAAAAACCAAATTTTTTGTTGAAAGATATACTTTTATTATTAGAGCAAAAGCCATTATTAAAAAAAATCAACAATGAATTCATTCGTAATGAAGGCCTGTTACTCTCCAAAAATAAAGATAAGGAGCTAGGTTATGAATAAATCCTATGAAAAATCCAATGCTTGGTTAAAACGTGCCGAGCAAGCGATTCCTTTAGGTTCGCAAACATTTAGTAAAAGTAGGCTATCTTTTCCTTTAGGCGCCGCACCATTATTTGTTGATAAAGCGGAAGGCTCTCAACTTTTTGATATAGATGGTAATCAATATACAGATTTCATTAACGGCTTATTATGCATCAGTTTAGGCTATCAAGATAAAGACATAAATGAAGCTATTATTGAACAGCTCAATTCAGGTATCAGCTTTTCTCTACCCCATAAATTAGAAACAGAAGTAGCTGAGATTTTAATTGATATTATCCCTTGTGCGGAAATGGTTCGTTTTGGTAAAAATGGAACCGATGTTACGAGCGCAGCAATTCGTTTAGCTCGAGCTTATACGGGTAAAGAAGAAATAGCCGTGTGCGGTTATCATGGCTGGCAAGATTGGTATATTGGTTCGACAAGTCGTAATCTCGGCGTCCCCGAATCAACAAGCAAACTTACTCATACCTTTGTTTATAATGAAATAGAGACTTTAGAAGATATTTTTATTAAAGCAAAGGGAAATTTAGCCGCCGTTATTTTAGAGCCTATAAACATATTACCACCTGAAAACAATTTCCTTGAAAAGGTGCAAGCGCTATGTAAAAAACATAATGCCATTTTGATTTTTGACGAAATGATTACTGGGTTTAGATATCATACTGGTGGAGCGCAATCTTATTTCAATATAACACCAGACCTAGCAACATTTGGTAAAGGTATGGCAAATGGCTCCCCCTTATCAGCGATAGTGGGTCGAAGAGATATAATGATGCTGATGAATGATATCTTTTTTTCTGGCACCTTTGGTGGAGAAGCACTATCACTAGCAGCAGCAAAAGCTAGCTTGTTAAAAATGCAAAAAATAAACTTCGCTGATGATATATGGGAAAAAGGGCAGTACTTAATCAAAGGCTTTAAGCAATTAAAATTTGCAGGTGAGATGTTTGAAATAAAAGGTCTGGCTCCATGGACTTTTCTACAAATAAATCCTGGAGTAAATACTTCTACATTAATTTTAAAATCATGGTTAATCCAAGAATTATGTAAAAGAAATATACTTTTTATTGGCAGCCATAATTTATCTTACGCGCATACATTTCAAGATATTGACCATTTATTAGCGAGCTATGATGCGTTATTTGAAACCATACATTTACTAGATTTAGAAAATAAAGTTGAACAATGCTTAGATGGTCAACCTATTGAAAACGTATTTAAAGTGAGATGAAAATGGAACTCCAACAAATAGAAAACCATTGGAAAAATTGGGCTAAAGAATTCAAAACAGACTTACGTGCAACAACGAAATCAGGAACCGCTAAAGAGCTTGAAATTAATGCTTTAGTTCAGGCTATCTCTCAATATAAACCTTCAAATAATGACTTCTCCATATTGGAAGTAGGTTGTGGAAACGGACATAATTGTTTTGCATTACAGCATGCCTTTACCGACGCTAACATAACAGGAATTGATTTCATTAAAGAGATGGTTGAACATGCGCAAGAATTAAACGTGCATTTTAAAACAAAAATCCCTTTCTATCAGGGCAATATTCTCGAGCTTGCTCAACAAAAATTATTGAAAGCGCAGTATGACTTTGTTTTTACCGTTCGTTGCGTAATCAACCTAAATTCAGATGATTTACAACATCAAGGCATTGAGCAGCTTATTACGAAAGTTCGCTCGGGGGGGTATTTGGTTATGATAGAAAACCAAATGCAAACTCATGAAAAGCAAAACCATTTAAGAGAACTAACAGGGTTAAAGTCAAGAGATGCTGCTGACTTCAATCACTTTATGGATGAAACTTCATTATTAACCAAAGCAAAGTCGTTAGGACTAAAACATGAAAAATCATACAATTTTAGTAGCTTACACGATATCTTACTTTACACTTTAGTCCCCATGATAAATGGTGGCAAAGTTGATTATGAGCATCCGTTAGTACAAGCTGCCGCCGATTTAATAAATGCCGGCGGTGAGGAATTAATGGATAGTTTTGGTGATTTTGGTCAAAACAAGTTATTTATTTTTAAAAAATCATGATACATAAAACGGGTGTTATATTTGATATGGACGGCGTATTAGTAGATACAGTCAACGCACTGTATCAAATATACCTATCTATTTTAGCTGACTATAAAATACATGGGTCTATAGCTGAGTTTAACGAACTAAATGGACCCAGTATTAAAGAAGTATCTACTATTTTATCCGCTAGATACCTGTCATTACCTACACCTGAAAAACTAACTAAAGTCTTTCAACTTGCTCATAATTCCTTGTATGAAAGTATTGAATTAATCCCGGATGCAATTGAGACTTTACAGGAATTAAACCTTTTAGGTGTGCAAGTAGCATTAGCCTCCTCATCAAATAGACATAATATTAATATTATCCTTGATCGCTTTGATTTAGCTAATTACTTTCACTTTACCATCAGTGGTGATGAAGTTAATCATGCTAAGCCTCACCCTGAAATATATCAACTAGCTGGCAACAGCTTAAATGCTGAGCATATATATGCGATTGATGACAGTTTCAATGGTGTAAAGTCTGCACTTAATGCCGGAATTAGTGCTATTCAATTCACTAAAGATGACCCCGTCATCAATAAAAACGCCTCATACAATATTATTAAATTGACACAAATCACAGCTATTATTCAGTCTGATTGTCAGATATTAGGCCAGTATAATAAGTTTGATTTAGTCATTGTTAACCTCGACTTAACGCCTTATTTTACCCTTATAGATGATTATTGGCGTAAATATAAAGATGAATCAATGTTCGATGCCGACGTTCTTTTATATTTAGGTGTAAAAGGCAATGAAGTACAAGTAATTGAGCAAAAATATAAAACCGTGTTTTATATTTTACATAACCCTACATCAGCGTTAGCAAAAATGTTATCTCCTATAGGGGTTTCTGGTTTTGTCCTAGATATGAATGACAATATACTTTTAGCTAAACGCAGTTCCTTAGTCACTCAGTATAAAAACGCTTATGAATGCCCTCCTTCTGGCAGCATTGACTGTGTTAACAACTACCAAAATCAAATATTAGTTGAATTAGAAGAAGAAGTTAACATTCCTAAAAGTGAAATTTCTAAGCTTATAACTGTTGCGCTTATTAAGGATAAAATTGCTAATCAATTTGATATAATTTTTAAAATAAAACTTAAATCAAGTTTTGAGTTAATCATGCAGAATAATAATGAATATGACGGTTTTAATTTTTTACCGATAAAAGATTTACATTCATTTACTACAAATAATGACTGCTTACCTGAGACATCACTATTTGCCCAATTTTTAAGAGAATGATATGAAGCGAAGCACTAGAGTCATGAGCCCCCCCCCTTCCTCCTGAAATTGCTGGAATGTCAGTAAATCATCATAGTAATCCACAAGGACTTTAGAAAAATGCAAAATAAACATATTGAAATTGATGGATTAAAGATAGGTCCTGATTACAAGCCTTATATTATTGCTGAATTATCAGCGAATCATAATGGCTCTATTGCACTTGCCTTAGAAACAATAAAAATGGCAAAAGATATGGGGGCTGATGCGATAAAAATCCAAACTTATACAGCAGATACTATGACAATTGATTGTGATAGTGATGAATTTAAGATCTCTGGTGGTTTATGGGACGGTTACAACCTTTATCAGCTTTATCAAGAGGCTCACACACCTTATGAGTGGCATGACAAATTATTTGCTTACGCTAAAGAAATTGGCATTACTTTATTTAGCAGCCCTTTTGATGAAACAGCCGTAGATTTATTAGAGTCACTTGATACTCCAGCCTACAAAATAGCTTCTTTTGAGCTTACCGATTTACCCTTAATTGAATATGTTGCTAAAACCCTAAAGCCGATGATTATGTCTACTGGCATGGCTAATTTAGCAGAAATAGAACAGGCTATTACGTGTGCACAACAAGCCGGTTGTAAAGAGTTAGTGATATTACATTGTATTAGCGCCTACCCTGCTTCTGCAGAAGAAAGTAATTTAACAACAATACAAGATTTAGCAAATAGATTTAATGTTATTGTCGGTTTGTCAGATCATACTTTAGGCAATACCGTTGCCATAACAGCAACTGCGCTTGGTGCCAATGTTATCGAAAAGCACGTTACCCTGTCCAGACAAAACAAAGGGCCTGATAGCGAGTTTTCACTTGAGCCAAATGAGTTACAAGCCTTATGTCGCGAAACTAAAACCGCATGGCAGGCATTAGGGGTTGCAGGATATGAACTAAAGCCTGCAGAACAAGGGAATAAACGTTTTCGTCGCTCAATTTATTTTGTTGAAGACATCCCTGAAAATACTACGATAACTAAACAACATATCCGAAGAATTAGGCCTGGCTTCGGCTTAGCACCTCAATTTATTAATGATGTTTTAGGAAAAGTGGCTAATCAAGATATATCACGTGGCACACCAGTCTCATGGGAGTTACTAAAGTAAAAAAAACAAAGCCTCTCAACAGGTATGAGTTTACCACTTTTGCCAAACTATTTTGTTGACATCAGCCAGTATCAAAATGAAAAAAAAGAATTATTAGAAAAGTACCAACAAGAAATGAAGCCTTACCCACATACTTGTTCGATAAAGGCGATTAGCTATTAAAACAAAGTACGAGGAAACGCTATAGGAGCTATATCTGCAGAAGCTTTTTGCTGGTTAGAGTAATAACCTAAGACAGACCTACTGGCAATGTAGATCTGTCTTAAACATACCAACTTTATTCGACTATTTTTTAGCCGCTCCACCATTTTTGGCTAGCTTATCAAGTAAGTAAAATAAGTGAGAATGAAATATTTCTAACGCATAATTAATATATTCTAACTGCTGCTCTTTATCTTGGTAACAATAAGCATTGGTCATAATGTTTGATTGAAAATAATTCACTGAACCTTGTAAAAATCGGTAAAGCACTTGTGTTTCTTTGTTTGATTTAAAACTTGCAATATATTTAAACTGATTAGAAAACAACTGTGTTAAATGCAAGCGAGAATTAATTTTCACTGAAGTTATGCCAACCGTCATTTCAATTATATGCTTTAATTTATCAAGTTTGTCTTGAAATAAAGCATCTAGATTCAAAGTTCGAACCTCTTCTTGAGAAAAAGCATTAGTTAATAGATCTGCAATTGAATCAGTCTTCGCATCTATGGGTTGCAAGTCAGGAATATCCGTATATTTTAATGGCTTAGTTAATTCGATATTTGCACCATTACTACAGTTATAACAGCTAATGTCTGGATTTTTTTCTAATAAAATCTCTAATGAAGCCCGTGAACTATCAAAATGCTGAGTAGTAGACACTTCCTCTTCAAAGTTACCTGCAACTTTCATGTCAGCTTTCATAGTTTTACGTTCTGCATGAGAGCCTTTTTGATAATAGATACTGCCTTTAGAGTGGTGATGTTCTTCATCAATCCAGCCGTAATCAACCCCAAATAAGTACATGGTTTTAAAGCCTAAATATACCGCAGCAGCTGTAGCTGCATTAGATACCGTTGGATTACAGGCATCAACTGCAGGGTATTTATCAGCAGCTAAAAATTCATATAGAAAGTCCATTCCTCCGTCTTTGGGTTTCGACAGCAGGTATGCATTTTTAAATAATTTTAGTATTTTGGTATAAACAGTATTTAAAGCAATAATATCAATTTGTTTTAATTTATCTTTATGACCTATAGCATCAATCCAGTCATACAGCTCAGCGGTACGTTCCATTTCAATATGAAAGTCAGGCATTATACCGGCATCTAAAACGGGCTTAAGTGCAGTACCGCACGAAAAAATAACCGCATTAGCTGCATTATTTTTTATAAAGCTAATCGTTTCATCTAACGATGGGCCATTACCAATAATAAAAACAGGTTTGTCGTTGAGTTGATTTTTAAAGTAATCTTGACTTAAAATAAATTCAAATCCAGCTTCTACATTGGCGAGCGTATGGTCAATACTTATAATTTCATCTTCAAAAAATCCCCAACCGCTACTATATCGATAAGCTAATTCATAAATCCGTTGAAAGGTTTCATCGGTTGCTTCACTACGGTAATGACGATAATTAAAAAAGCGGGCAATATTATAAAAACCATGAGCAGTTAAAAACGTACTTAACCCATTAACATATTGGTTAGCGTTGCCACCTAGTTTGATAGTAAAAGCACCGCCAAGGCTAAAGCATCGCTCAATTAATGGGCCAAAATCAATACAATGCATTGCACAAAAAAAACAATCTGGATCAGGTTCATATAAATAGAAACAACGTACATCTGATAACTGAAACAATCTTTCTATATGATAACCAAGCCCCACGCCTATCATGGTAAGCAAGTCTATATGTTGCTCGTGCTTGAGCAAATTATACTTGGAATTGGGGTTTTCTTGTTCTCGCTTAGCATAAATTTTTCTCAGGGCGCTTTCATGCTCAAACAGGTCATTTCCTTCCTTACTTAAGACATAAGAAAACAAACGCGGCTCTTCATAGAACTTTTCAGCTTGTTTGTAGCTACTTTCTTTTGCACGCTCCTCATAAACTAACGCCCCTTCAGAAACCATATTAACTTCACCATTATGGTCAAAAGTTAACTTCACTCTTGTCGGAGAATAATTTTGGTAAAAATCAAATATTTCTGGCATGAATTTTTTCATCACCGCCATATTTGTTAGGAAAGTTGCTCGTAATAGTTTTGTTTGAATATCTAATTCAAGGTCGGAAATCTGTGGCATGAATAATCCTGATAACAAAAAATTGACACTTAGTTATCAAGATAAAGCAAAATATGAGCCAGAACAAGGAATTATATTTTCTTTAAATCGCCTACAATATAAAAATACTTAATCTGGTTTTATTGATGGGTTAGTGACTATTTTTCTCTAGTATAACCTGGTAATTGATCTAACATTGATTCTAAGCTACCCATAGTGCCATTTAATGCGGCAACAGCAGAATCCATGGCATTGAATTGCTTATATAGTCGCGCTTCATATTTATCCATTTTAAGTTTTAAATCAGCATCTTGTCGATCGAGCTGTTCTAATTTTTTATAAAGCGAGTCCGTTATTGAATCAATCAAGGTAGAAGCAGGAGCATTTTCAACATTTGATGAGTAAACATCGCCACTGGCATTAGTGATTTGCGTATCAATCATCCCTAGTAATAGCTCGTTCATTAATACCGTAGTACCTTCTGAAAATGATATTGAACCTCGGCTACCAAGCGCGCCGCCGGTTATTTCTAGCTTGATACCTGATGAGTCACCCGACTCTGATAACAAGAACTGACCATCGGCAAACGCATCGACGCCATCTATTTTACCGGCAACATCAAGTCCCATAATACCTTGTTGAACATCAATTCCTAAATCGCTAAGAAAATTGGTGTCAACTTCGGTAAAGGCCACCGACGAAGTCGCACCATATTTGCTCGACTCAATTTTGAGCTTACCGGCGTCTTCAGTAACAATAACACTGACACCTTTATCTAAAAGCGTGCTGTCCGAATTAATTTTTGATTGTAATTCCGTCGCTAAATCGGCTATCGAATCATAGAGTTTATTAGCGATGACAATGTCATTAGACAAAATCCCGTCAAGACGCAACTTAAAAGTATCATTCTCATTGACGCTGCTGATATCAAGGTTATTGACCGACAAGCCAGTTAACACTCCTTTGGTAGCTAATTGACTGACTTCAACTGCATAAGTGCCCGGTTGAGTGATAGAATTAGAACTGGTAAAATTCACCTGACTGTCGGTAGTTGATCCGGTTGCCGTAAAAAAATCCGCGACATCGGCAATATTATCTTTTATTACCTCAGAAAACTTAGGTAATGCAGAGTTACTTTCGTTAATTTCAAGCGTACCATCACGGTTAGTAAAAATCCCTAGGTTAGCAAAACTCTTTATTGAGCCCGGCAAGTGCTCCAAACGATTATTTAGCAGCCCTCGTAATTGGTTTTCGATATTACGAACCGTAGCATCACCAACCAGAACACCAGTTTCACCGTTGCTAGAGTCTACTTTACTAAATTCATTAAGTTGTACGGTTAACGCATTATAATTATCAACGAAGGCACGAATTTCATTTTCTACCGTCGAGGTGTCTTTATTAATATTCAGGCGAATATTTTCACCCGGCTTACTATCAAGTAGCTTGATAGTAACACCCGTAATAACACTCTCAATATCATTAGAATTACGTGTAATAGTTAAGCCATTCATGACGATTTCAGCATCTTTTGCCGCAACCGATTGCGTGACATTTTTATTGGCATCGTTATAAATTAATTGTGAAATGCCCGAGGTATTATCAGCATCATCGCCATCATCATCATCGACGGTGATTTCCATGGCAAATTCTTCACCGGTATTATCGCTGGTCATCACTAAACGGTAACCACTACCGTCATTAATAATTGATGCTGTTACACCATTGTCTTCATCAGCATTCAACGCATCTCTAAAGGTGGATAAGGTATTGTTTGATGAATCAATGGTAATATTTTGAATGGTGGTATCAGCATTAACTGCAAAAGTACCCGTTGCATAGGAGCCAAAACGTATAGTCATGGTTCCTGTTCCTATAGAATCATTGGGGCTGGAAAATGCGGCTGTTGCCAAACTTTGCGCCTGCGCTTTTTCTATAACTTCGATATCATAAACACCAGTTTGTGCGCCAAGGCCGGCAGTTGCTGTTAGTACAGACTCATCGGAAGAAGAAATATCTACGGCAGAATAACTAGATGTTTTAGAAAGGTCTTTATAAGAGTCTTTAAAGGTTGACAGCGCGCTATTAATACTACCGAAGGCTGAGATTTTCTCGGTAGCTGTCACGGCATCACGGTCAATTTTTCCTTGAGCAGGCACTTTTTCAGCGTCAATAATTGCCGTAACAATATCGTTGATTTGAAGACCTGAGCCTAACCCTGTGGAGGTGATGGTGGCCATAATAACACTCCTGAAAAGTGAACATTTCTAAGTTAAAGTATGAGTTAGTTAGTCTATTGTATCAAGTTAGAAACAAAAGCCTTTATCCTAACAAATACAAGCAAATAACTTGCCAACAAAAACTACTAAATAAATTGAATAATTAGTATTTTACTAAAACGTTCAATTAAGCTTTCTTTTAACGTTCTAGCTAAACGCTTTCGCTAAATAAAACACCAACCATAGTGTCCATACGCTTCAATAATTCAAGTGTTTCCTCACTTGGAATTTGACGAATTAACTCTTTAGTATCTTTTTCAAAAACCGAAATAACATCGCGACCACTTGTTTCATCCACTTCAAATGAAACATTACGATCCATCAATTGCACAAAAGCATTTAAACTGGCAACCGCTTCTTCAACCTTACCAGGGGATAATTCAGCTTGGGCACTTTCCTTTACTTGTGCTACCGCTTGCTCTGGTTTTAACACCTCGCTTTCTGGCACCTCTGAAACTTGAGTTTGTTTGATAGGCTTACTATCTACCTGCACAGGAGCATTACCTGCACTTACCGGTGATTGCTCAATCATTTTAGACTCCTCATTTACCATTCAACATCTTTTAAGCATTTAAAATAATTCAACTACTTAGAAAAGAATAAAAGCTCCCCAGTAAAATTACTAGGAAGCTTGTACTGATTTTACACTATTTTCGAAAGCTTATCCCAGTAATGATAACACGCTTTGTGTTGAAGCATTCGCTTGTGAAAGCATTGCTGTACCTGCTTGTTGTAATACTTGTGACTTACTTAACGCTGATGTTTCTGCGGCAAAATCGGCATCTCTAATTCGAGAGTTCGCTGCTGAAATGTTTTGCGATACGTTTGACAAGTTAGAAATAGTTGAGCTTAAGCGGTTTTGAATCGCACCTAAGTTTGCTCGGCCATCACTAATTTTGTCTAATGCATCATCAATACGGTCAATCGTATTATTAGCATTAGCAACAGAGTTAACACTTAGGCCAACACCTATTGACGAAGAACTTCCACCCACTTGAGTCACACCCAATTTAGTTAAAGCGTCATCTTGGCCTTGTTGGTTTGAAGCATTACTAGTGATTAATACATCAGCACCATCTTTACCTGTTAAAGAAATTGAGCCATGAGTTTTGTCAGCGCCTGCTAAACTAGTACCTAAAGTTGCACCAACAAATAGTTCGCCTGCCCCATCGGCACCTTCTGCAAATACATTAATGTCAGAACCTGCTTGTGAGGTTAAGACTAAACTACCTGTTGCTTCATCAGCGGTAGCAACAACCCCTTGAATACCAGCACCATTAATAACAGCAACCATATCATCTAATGAATCAACAGTATTTGCAGCTAACTGGAAGTTAATCGAAACACCATTAATACTTAAAGCTGACTCAACCGCAGCTTGTGAAAGCAGCACTTCATATGTCACTGACGTAGTTGCAGAAGCACTAACACCGGTTTGATCTGTTATCGCATTAATGGCAAAGGCTTTGTCAGCAGCGGTAGTACCTGTAACCGCACCTAAATCGACACCATTAATTTGAATAGCATCAGTGGAACTAACAGCACCCGTAGTTACCGCTCCACCAGTTATCTTATCTGAGCCTGTACCTAACATAAAGCCCATTTGTTGAACCTGTGCACTACCAACAGCTTCAGTTACTGTTGGGGTATTTGCAGAAATAGATATCTCGCCGCCATCAGCGCTTGTTAATGAAACAAAGCCTTGATAATCATCGACAACTAAACCAGAGCCAGCAACAACACCACCAACATCTATTTGATTACCCGTATCATTACTTAAACTTAACGCACCTTCACTATTAAGTGACGCGGTAACACCTGAAATATCGCGGTTAATGGTATCAACTAGCTCGGTCATACTACCAGTATTAGCAACAGCGGCACCATTAATGGTTAAACCAGCGGTAACACCCGTTTGTCCAGCTGTACCTTCTACACTATTATAAGCAGATGCGGTAACACCCGTTAAACCTGTAGAAGCATTAATCATGTCTTTAACATCGGTAGCCATATTCGCGCCAGCAGCACCAGTACCTGATAATGTCACACCGTTTAGATTAACAGCCGTTGATGTCATTGCCGCAGTGGTATTTGCTCTACCACCATTTAACTCACCTAAACCAGAAACCGCATTGAGGTTTAAGTCTTTAGTGGTTACCGCTTGAATTGAGAAAGATAAAGACTGTCCTGATTCAGAGCCGATATGTAAGCTAGTTGACTTGTTAGAGCCATCAAGTAAGTTAATACCGTTAAAAGAAGTAGTTTCTGCGATACGGTCCATTTCACTGTATAGTTGGTCAATCTCAATTTGGATAGACGCTCTGTTTGATGAAGAGTTCGTGTCGTTAGCTGCTTGAACACTTAGCTCACGCATACGTTGAAGGATGTTGGTCATTTCGTCCATTGACCCTTCAGCAGTTTGCGCCATTGAAATACCATCGTTGGCATTACGAACGGCTTGGTTCAAACCACGAACCTGTGAAGACATACCTGTTGAAATGGCAAGACCAGCAGCATCATCTTTTGCACTGTTGATACGTAAACCAGAAGATAAGCGTTCCATTGCAGTATTTTGTGACAACTGCGATTTATTTAGTTGACGCTGTGCATTAAGCGACATTACATTGGTATTTACAATTGAAGGCATAAGATGCTCCTAGTTTTTGCATAAAATCAACAGATAAGTCTGAAGAATAAGTTACGTCAGTTATCTGACTTACAAACTTTATCGGAAGCTTTTATTTTTTCTTTAACCTTTTTTTTCAATTAATTTAAATAAACTCAAATTTTATAAGGATATAAGTGGGGGTTTTGATAATGCAGATATGACAAAGCCAAGCTAGAGCTTGGCTTTGATGAATATAATTTAAAACTAAAATTTAATTTACAAAATATTAAATTTTTTTTAAATTATTTAAAAATAAGCTTATAGTAACAATTGATTAACCTTTAATTAATTATTACTTAACCATTAACCTTGTAAAAGCGATAGCACATTTTGTGTACTAGCATTAGCTTGCGACAACATGGCTGTACCCGCTTGTTGCAATATTTGCGCTTTACTTAACTTAGAGGTTTCAGAAGCAAAGTCGGCATCGACAATACGAGATTTTGACGCTGATAAGTTTTGTGAAACATTTTCCAAGTTAGAGATGGTTGATGCTAACCGGTTTTGAATCGCACCCAAACCTGCCCGTGAATTTGAAATTTGTTCAAGAGCAGAATCAATGCGTTCAATAGTGTTTTCAGAATTTGCTACCGTTAATACACTTAAACCTGTACCAATAGCTGAAGAGCTACCACCAAAATCAACTAACCCTAATTTCCCTAAAGCAGTATCTTTTGCTAATTCAGAATTTGCATTACTGGTTACAGAAACATCTTTTCCTGCAGCTCCTGTTAAGGTGATTTCACCGCGAGTAATTTGAGTAGCACCGTTAGTATTAACAATAACACCTGCAACATCATTAAAAACATCACCTACAACAGTATGAATAGATAAATCACCACCTGATTGCGAGGTAAAAATAATTCTACCTGTAGCATCATCAGCAGTAGCAACCACACCTTGAATACCTGAGTTATTCACCGTTGCGACAACATCATCTAATGAAACTGGCGGCGTTGTTGCGGTTGCTGCAGTAAAGTCGATAGACAATCCGTTAATAGTAAATACTGACTCAATGGCCATTTGTGAAATTAATACTTCATATTGAACTTCTGTTGTTGCGGAAGCGCTCACACCTGTTTGGTCGGTGATGGCATTAATTGCAAAAGCTTTATCTGCAGCCGATGTGCCAGTAACAGCACCTATATCAACACCATTAATTTGAATACCATCTGCACCTGCAATAACACCTGCTGTTACTTGGCCACCCGTTATTTTATCCGATCCCAAGGCTAAGTTAAAACCAAACTCTTGCAACTGTGTGGCTGATGCAGTATTAGCAGTACCCAAACCTATTTCGATTTTGCTTTGATCTGAGCTTGTTAGCGCAATAAAACCATTATAGTTATCATCTACAAGACCTACTTCGCTTCCTCCAGCACCAATGTCGATACTAGAACCGGTATCGTTAGACAGAAGTAATGCGCCACTATTCGAAATGGAGGCGACAACGCCTGAGACATCACGATTAACAACGTCTACTAACTCACTCATAGAGCCTGTAGGTGGAATAGCTGTACCATTAATCACTAAATTAGCTGTTACACCTGACTGATTACCTACACCTTCAACGGTATTATAAGCAGAAGCAGTTACACCAGTAATACCAGAACTCGCATTAACCGCAGAAGCCATAGATACTGCACGGTTTGAGCCGTTTGCAACAGCACTTAAAGCAACTCCATTAATAGTGACTTCATCTGCCAAGGTTGCGGCATTAGTATTTACACGACCACCATTAAGCTCACCTAATCCTGATACTGCATTAAGGTTCAAATCTCTTGTGGTTACTGAGTCAATAGAGAAGGTTAAGTTTTCACCTGCATTAGCACCAATTTGTAATGTAGTAGAACCAACACTACCATCGAGTACATTAACGCCGTTAAACTGAGTAACATTGGCGATACGGTCTAGTTCATCATATAATTGACCAACTTCTGCTTGTATTGAGGCACGGTTAGACGCTGAGTTAGTATCATTCGCTGATTGAATAGCTAGCTCACGAATACGTTGTAAAATATTGGTCATTTCATCCATCGCACCTTCAGCGGTTTGCGACATTGAAATACCGTCATTTGCATTTCGTACAGCTTGGTTTATACCGCGTATTTGCGATTCCATGCCTGTGGCAATGGCTAGGCCTGCAGCGTCATCTTTTGCGCTGTTAACTCGAAGTCCAGAAGACAAACGCTCCATGGCTTCATTCTGCATCAATTGAGATTTATTCAATTGACGCTGTGAATTTAGCGACATTATATTAGTATTAATAATCTGTG
>Ga0209184_1000917_pt1 | contig 24177 bp, 17 predicted proteins | sample EN8Hudsemesocosm_2_FD_184627 | JGI IMG/M metagenome (GOLD analysis project Ga0209184, IMG submission 184627) | Methane-oxidizing microbial communities from mesocosms in the Hudson Canyon - EN8C Hudson Canyon (SPAdes) (version 2) | ecosystem: Environmental > Aquatic > Marine > Cold seeps | place... | reverse complement strand
TTATTTCAAGCCTTGCTAAAAGCAGCTTCTGACGTTACTGGTTGTGCTGATTTAGAAAACAAATCCTTACGAGTTATTGCCGATCATATTCGTTCTACAAGTTTCTTGGTTATGGATGGTGTTTATCCTTCTAATGAAGGTCGTGGTTATGTTTTGCGTCGCATTATACGTCGTGCGGTTCGTCATGGTCATATGTTAGGTGCGCCAGCAGGATTTTTTCATAAATTAGTTGTGGCTTTGGTTGGGCAGATGGGTGAGGCTTACCCGGATCTCGTTAAGTTACAGGCTCAGATTGAGAAAGTATTACGCCTTGAAGAAGAGCAGTTTGCTAAGACGCTTGATAAAGGTATGGGTATTTTAAATGATGTCATCGCTACTTTAGAGGGCGATGTTATTCCAGGTGAAACCGTATTTAAGCTTTACGATACTTATGGTTTTCCAATGGATCTAACCGCTGATGTGGCGCGCGAAAAAAGTTTAAAAATTGATGAAGAAGGCTTTGAGAGGTCAATGGAGCATCAGCGTGCTACCGCGAGAGCTGCGGGAAACTTCAGTATGAAGGGTGGTGCGTCATTAGAATTAGAGGGAAAGACAACTTTCTTGGGCTATGATGGTTTAGCGAATCAAGGTTCGGTACAGGCCTTATTTGTTGATGGTCAAAAAGTTGAAAGTATTTCTGCGGGTGCCGAGGCTATGCTCGTTTTAGATGAAACTGCATTCTACGGTGAGAGTGGTGGCCAAGCGGGCGACTCTGGTTTCTTAAAATCGGTAGGCGTTGTTTTTCAGGTTAAAAATACCGTGAAAGAAAGTGGTAGTCATATTCATCAGGGTGTTTTAGTAGAAGGCCTTGTAAAGACGGGTGATCAGCTTATCGCTGAAGTCGATGTTGAAAGGCGCGCGTCAACAACTTTGCATCACTCGGCAACGCATATCTTACATGCTGCTTTACGTGCCACATTAGGTGAGCATGTTGCGCAGAAAGGTTCGTTAGTGACGTATGATAAATTACGTTTTGACTTTTCACACCTAGAGGCTATGACTGCTGAAGAGATCGCTGTAATCGAAAATCGAGTTAACGCTGAAATTCGTGATAATAGTGAAATTACGACTCGTCTAATGAATGTTGATGACGCAAAAAATAGTGGTGCGATGGCATTGTTTGGTGAAAAGTACGATGAAGAGGTGCGTGTCTTAGCTATGGGGACCGGTGAGGGTGCTGATCAATTCTCGATAGAGTTATGTGGTGGAACTCATGCAAAGCGCACGGGTGATCTTGGTGTATTTAAGATTATTTCTGAGGCTAGTGCTGCGGCGGGGGTGCGTCGTATTGAAGCAGTGGCGGGGCCAGCGGCGCTTGAATTTATTGTTGCTCGAGATAATACGTTGAATGCTATTGCTCGCGCCGTGAAGGGGAGTAGTGAAAATGTTGGTGAGAAAGTTGAGCAAGTAATTAACAAAAACCGTCAGCTGGAAAAAGAACTGGAGATATTAAAAGCTAAACTAGCCAGCTCTGCAGGTTCTGATTTGGCTTCTCAGGCAAAAGAGGTAGATGGATTCAAGGTGTTGTCGGCACGAATTGATGGTGCTGATGTTAAGACGATGAAAACCACCTTGGATCAGTTGAAAAATAAGTTAGGTTCTGCTGTGATTATGTTAGCGGCTGACACTGAGGGTAAGGTGACGCTCCTTGCTGGCGTGACTAAAGATCTTGTCAATAAGGTGAAGGCGGGTGATATCGTTAAGGAATGCGCACCTTTTGTAGATGGTCGCGGCGGTGGTAAACCTGAAATGGCGCAGGCGGGTGGTAAAAATAGTGCCGGTATTCCGCAAGCGTTTGAAGCGTTCCAGGCTTTGGTGGCAAGGCTTTAGTTTCTTGATGCATAGGTTTTGTCTGAGTCAATAAGTGTAAAATATCTGAATTTAGCTTAATAAATGTCAATAAAGGCGCTTGATAGCTCTATCAATCGCCTTTATTGATTTAAAAGCAGGCAAAAATAGTGTTTAATTAGCCTCCTTTTTTCTTCAGTTAGTCAGAATCATGGCGTTATACGTACAAAAGTACGGCGGTACCTCGGTAGGCACCGTCGAGCGCATCGAGCATGTCGCTGATAAAGTTAAGTCCTTCCATGATGCAGGTCACCAATTGGTGGTTGCGGTATCTGCAATGAGCGGAGAGACAAATCGTCTTATCGGTCTTGCGAATGGTATATCAGATAATCCAACTCCACGTGAAATGGATGTCTTGGTTTCAACTGGTGAGCAGGTAACGATTGCGTTATTGGCAATGGCGTTGCATAAGCGTGGTGTGAGTGCTAAATCATACACGGGTTGGCAGGTGGGAATTAGAACTGATAGCTCGCATATGAAGGCGCGCATCGAAGATATCGATACCGATGCAATGCGAAAACAGTTAGATGCGGGTAATGTCTGTATCGTAGCTGGCTTTCAAGGTATTGATAGTGATAACAATATTACAACTCTGGGGCGTGGTGGTTCGGATACTACGGGTGTTGCTTTAGCGGCGGCTTTAGGTGCTGATGAAGCTCAGATTTATACTGATGTGGATGGTGTATATACTACGGATCCTCGAGTAGTGCCTAGCGCGCGTCGCATGGAAAAAGTGACGTTTGAAGAAATGCTGGAAATGGCAAGCTTAGGCTCAAAAATCTTGCAAATCCGTTCAGTTGAATTTGCGGGTAAATATAATGTGCCATTAAGGGTGCTATCAAGTTTTGAAGATGGCCCGGGTACATTAATTACAATTGAAGGTGATGATAATATGGAGCGAGCAGCGGTTTCGGGTATTGCGTTTAATCGTGATGAAGCTAAGTTGACCTTGGTCGGTGTGCCTGATATTCCAGGTATTGCGTCGAAAATATTACGTCCAGTAAGTGATCAAAATATTGAAGTCGACATGATAGTGCAAAATGTTGGCTTGGATAAAAAAACAGATTTTACTTTTACAGTTCACCGAAGTGACTATAAAAAGGCAAAATCTGTGCTTGATGAAGTGTGTGAAAAGCTTGGTGCAGAGAAGTCAGCGGGTGATAACGATATTGCAAAAGTATCGATCGTTGGTGTAGGGATGCGATCTCATGCTGGGGTAGCTACCAAGATGTTTGAAGTGCTTTCTGATGAAGGTATTAATATTCAAATGATATCAACCTCTGAAATAAAAATTTCAGTCGTCATTGATGAGAGGTATTTAGAGCTAGCGGTTCGAACGCTGCATAGTGCTTTTGGTCTCGATGCTGAAGAGGTTTGATTATTGTTTATCTCTGTTTTACTTAAATAGTAACCAATTAGAAAAAGTACGATTAATTTCCATATAAAACTGTCTTTTTATGAATTTTAGATAATACTCATTATTTAAATGCAGTAATGCTGCTGGTTTTGCGTTTAATATTATAAATGTTTGGAAGATTGTACATAAAAAGGAGCTAGTAATGCTTATATTAACTCGTCGTGTAGGTGAGACGTTAATGGTTGGTGATGATGTGACTGTCACTGTTCTTGGTGTAAAGGGTAATCAGGTACGTATTGGTGTAAATGCGCCTAAGGATGTGTCTGTTCATCGAGAAGAAATTTATCAAAGGATTCAAAAGGAAAAGGCTGACGCGCAGCAATCCGGGGAGTAAGTTGGTCAGCAAATGTGCTGCTTGATCAAGAAATATACAAGAGTTTGAAAATTAAAAAATAATTGCATGCGGCCATTGGCATTTGAAATAATTGTGTTAATATACGCCGCGTCTTAGGGAGAGATGGCCGAGAGGCTGAAGGCGCGCCCCTGCTAAGGGCGTATGGGTTAACACTCATCGAGGGTTCGAATCCCTCTCTCTCCGCCATTTGACTTGTTCTTATGGCACCTTTGAAAGTTTAAAGTTTAGCGGCTGTAGCTCAGCTGGATAGAGTACCTGGCTACGAACCAGGCGGTCGGAGGTTCGAATCCTCCCAGCCGCGCCACTTTAAACGCATTCTAAGAAAATCTACTGCGGCTGTAGCTCAGCTGGATAGAGTATCTGGCTTCGAACCAGGTGGTCGCAGGTTCGAATCCTGCCAGCCGCGCCAAAATCTAAATATCCCTCATTTAAAATTCTATTGCTTTTATTCTTTCTGATAAAAATCGAAATATTCCTAATTAAAGTGGTGTATTCGAGTTGCCTATATATGCGATAACAGGTAAATTACGCTGGCTTTAGTATAAGCGGAATTTATTGAAAATCGCGGGTGAACGTATTCACTCAAAAACTGGACAGAATTGAATAGTAGGTAGTCAAAATATGTCTGAATTAATGTCTAACGCTATCGATTTGATGGTTGTGGGGATGGGCTTCGTGTTCGTGTTTTTGGTGATTTTGGTTTTTGTGACCACGCTCATGTCAAAGCTCGTAATGAAGTTTGCGCCTGTTCCAGAACCAGTAGCTCCGGCTACATCAAATTCTAATGCTGGCAATGCATCAAATGATGCTCAACTACTAGCAGTACTCTCTGCTGCAGTTGCTAAATATCGCTCAGACCACAAGAAGTGAGCGAGATCTAAGATTTGAACCTTTAAAGAAGGCTTGAGAAAAATGACTGACTCAAAGAAAAAATTGGGTATTACCGATGTCGTACTACGTGATGCACATCAATCTATACTTGCAACACGCATGCGCATTGATGACATGCTTCCTATTGCAGAAAAACTTGATCAGGTTGGCTATTGGTCGCTTGAATCTTGGGGTGGTGCAACATTTGATTCCTGTATTCGTTTTATTGGGGAAGACCCATGGGACCGTATTCGCGAATTGAAAAAGGTGATGCCGAATACTAAGCAGCAAATGTTATTAAGAGGTCAAAACCTTTTGGGCTACCGTCATTATGCAGATGATGTGGTTGATAAATTTGTTGAAAGAGCAGTTAAAAATGGCGTAGAAGTGTTTCGTGTTTTTGATGCAATGAATGATCCGCGTAACTTGGATCGTGCGTTAAAAGCAGTTAAAGCGAATGGCGGTCATGCTCAGGGTACGCTTTCTTATACAACTAGCCCATTCCATACTTTAGAAAACTGGATAAGTCTAGCGAAGCAAATCGAAGACTTGGGTGCTGATTCTATTTGTATTAAAGATATGGCGGGTACGTTAACGCCCTATGCGGCATTCGAGTTAGTAAGTCGATTGAAGTCACAAACCGATCTGGAAGTTCAGTTGCACTCGCATGCAACTTCAGGATTATCTGATATGACAATACTGAAAGCTGTAGAGGCTGGTATTGATCGTGTTGATACGGCTATTTCTTCTATGTCGATGACATACGGGCATACTGCAACAGAAAGTGTTGTTGCAGCATTGCAAGGTACAGATAGAGATACTGGCCTTAATATGTCGTTGTTGGAAGAGATTGCGGCATATTTCCGTGAAGTGCGTAAGAAATATGTCAAATTCGAGGGCTCTCTTCGTGGTACCGATTCGCGTATCTTGATTGCTCAGGTTCCTGGTGGCATGTTGACTAACATGGAAAACCAGTTGAAAGAGCAGGGTGCTGCCGATAAATTTGATGAAGTACTCGAAGAAATTCCACGTGTCCGTGAAGATTTAGGGTTCATTCCTTTAGTGACGCCTACTTCACAAATTGTTGGTACTCAAGCTGTATTGAATGTGTTAACGGGTGAAAGGTATAAGTCGATTTCAAAAGAAACGGCGGGTATCTTAAAGGGCGAATACGGCGCAGCGCCATCAGCATACAATAAAGAGCTGCAGACGCGTGTATTAGATGGTGCGGAGCCAATTACATGTCGACCAGGTGATTTACTTGAAGCGGAGATGGATAAGCTAACGGAAGAAGTTAAGAAGGCTTCTGCTGATAAAGGCTTTAAGTTATCTGATGATATTGTTGATGACGTTTTGACCTATGCGTTATTTCCACAGATTGGTCTTAAGTTTCTTGAAAATCGTGGAAATGCAGATGCATTTGAGCCAGTGCCAAGTGCTAATGATGTTAAGGCTTCAAAAGATGGTAAAGAAGTATATACCATTGACGTGAGTGGTCAGTCGTATGTGGTAGAAGTGGAAGAGGGTGGCGATATTACAGGTATGGTTCCTGTAAGTGGTGCTGCGCCTTTGACGCCTGCTTCAGGTGCTGCGGCGGCACCAGTTGGCGGTGGCGATCCGGTTGCTGCGCCACTAGCGGGTAATATCTTTAAGGTAGTTGCTACGCCTGGTCAAGTGATTCAGGAAGGTGATGTTCTTATTATTCTCGAAGCAATGAAGATGGAAACTGAGGTACGTGCGCCAAGAGCGGGTACAGTTGGTTCAATCTCTGTTGCAGTTGGCGACTCTGTTGCAGTTGGCGACACGCTGTTAACTTTGTAATAGGGTTTTAATACGATGGAGAATATACTTAATTTATGGACCGGCAGCGGTTTATATAATCTCTCGATTGGACAGGCTTCGATGATCGTAGTGTGTCTCTTTCTTTTGTTTTTGGCGATCAAGAAGGGTTTTGAGCCCTTGCTGCTAATACCCATTGGTTTTGGTGGTGTGTTGGCAAATATTCCTGAGGCAGGTTTAGCGCTCACGGCAGTGGAAAATGCAATTCATTTCCAGAAGCCCGAAGTGCTTGCAGCGCTTTCAGAAGTGCTGAAAGTGCCGTTTGAGCTTGGGCAGGAAATAACCAAGGAAACCTTGTATGCATTTAAAGATGCGTATAAGCATGCGGACAGTAGTACGTATGCAGCAGCGCAAAGTATTGCGGCAGATAATGGTTATGCGAACGGCATGTTGGCAAACTTTTATAATGTTGTGATAGCAAGTGGTGTGGGTCCGTTGTTGATCTTTATGGGTGTGGGGGCAATGACCGACTTTGGTCCAATGCTGGCCAATCCAAAGACTATCTTGCTGGGTGCAGCGGCTCAATTTGGTATCTTTGGTACTGTTTTGGGTGCAGCCGTATTAACTAGTTTTGGTATTGACGGGATGGCTTTTACCATCAAGGAAGCTGCCACAATTGGTATTATTGGTGGTGCTGATGGTCCGACGTCTATATTTGTATCAAGTGTGCTTGCGCCGCATCTATTAGGTGCGATTGCTGTTGCAGCTTATTCGTATATGGCTTTGGTTCCTGTTATTCAGCCGCCTATTATGATGGCTTTGACGACTGAGGCTGAGCGGAAAATTACCATGGTTCAGTTACGAACTGTTGGTCAGCTCGAGAAAATACTTTTCCCAATTGCCGTGCTTTTATTGGTTGCTCTATTTTTGCCTGATGCGGCGCCTCTTTTGGGTATGTTCTGCTTTGGTAATTTGATGAAAGAGTCTGGTGTAGTGGATCGTTTGTCTGATACTGCTCAGAATGCATTGATCAATATTGTGACGATTTTCTTGGGTCTTTCTGTTGGCTCTAAGTTAAGTGCTGATAAGTTCTTGGATCTTCAGACTCTAGGTATTCTGATGTTGGGTATGGCTGCATTCGCGGTAGGTACTGGTACCGGTGTAATGATGGCCAAATTAATGAACTTGTTTAGTAAAACGAAGATCAACCCGTTAATTGGTTCTGCGGGTGTGTCTGCCGTACCAATGGCAGCGCGTGTATCGAACAAAGTTGGTTTGGATGCGAATCCGCACAACTTCTTGTTAATGCATGCTATGGGGCCAAATGTTGCTGGTGTAATAGGTTCTGCAGTTGCCGCTGGTGTAATGATTAAATTTTTGGGTGGCTAAGTTTTAGCTCAGTGTTATATATTAAAGCCCCAGCAATGCTGGGGTTTTTTGTTTGTACCAAAGAAAGTTTTATCAATTTACTAATGGTGGGGGTTCAATGAGATTTAAAAGTAAGGGTATTTTGAATAAGGCTTTTTTCTCAGTTTTGAATGGTGTTGAGCAGTATGTTTCGGCTGAAAATTTTAATATTTCGAACTTGAGTCCTTATGATGAAATATATTCTGACCGTATTATGTCTGTCAGGCATTATCACGCTTTAGGGCGGGATAGTATCGAAATGGCGGGTGAGAAAATGGCTGTTGAGGCAGAGCGGCATCGTACGCCGGTTCTTCTGATACCCCCTTTGGCTGCTACGTCAATGATTTTTGATTTAATGCCTCATCGAAGTATTGTGCGTTTCTTTTTGGCAAGAGGATTTGATGTTTATCTGGTTGATTGGGGGCATGTGACTGCTGATCATACTGACTTGTCTCTTGAAACTTATGTGCTTGAATGGATGCCTGGAATTCTGAGTGCGGTTCGCAAAGATAGCGGTGAAGAGGGCGTGTCACTCTTTTGTTACTGTATGGGGGGGTTAATAGGGTTAATGTATTTGGCAACCTCGGGTGATAAGCATGTAAAGAATCTAATTACAGTGGCTAGCCCGGTTGATATGCATCAGAGTGGTGTTGCTGGTAAGGTCTTGTCCGCGATATATCAGCCGGCACAAACTATTTCTAGTGTTTTAAATTTTTCATTGCTTGATTTGCCTGCGCGATATTTTCATGTTCCGGGTTGGGCGTCATCCTTAGCTTTCAAGCTTACGAACCCTATAGGCTCTGCAATAAATAGCTTTGAAAAATTCCTGAATTTGTGGGATCGAGAGTATCTGGAAGAAAGTCTAACGATGAGTAAATGGTTTGATGATATGGTTGATTATCCTGGGGAAACTATAAAGGATATGGCTGTGCATATGATGATTAATAACAAGCTCGCGTCAGGTAAAATGAAAATAGGTGACGCTAAGGCTGAATTTAATAAAATTCAGTGTGCAATTTTGGCGTTTGCAGGTGAGTCGGATAAGTTGGTTAGTGTTACAGCTGCGAGAAAGGTTCTGGATATCGTTTCGTCAGAAGATAAGGAGTTTTGTGTTGTGCCGGGTGGGCATGCGGGGGTTTTTGCAGGTAGTAATGCGCCTAAAAATACTTGGTCAATTAGTGCTGATTGGTTAAGTTCCAGGTCAAGTTGAGGAAAGAATATGACTGAGAAGAAAGTGTATACCATAAATTACTGGTTGAAAAATGGTGCTGGTGAGGTGGTTGATACCTCTGAGGGGGGGGAGCCTTTGGTTGTTCGGTCGGGTGCAGTTAATGTTATACCTGGCTTGATTAGAGCGGTGGAGGGGCGAAAAGAGGGGGATAAACTTGAGGTTTTGATTCCGCCTGAGCTAGCTTATGGTAGTCACAAACCTGAGTTGCAATCAGAAATTTCTGTTAATGCTTTTGATGGTGTTGAGCAGGTGATAAAGGGTATGAAGTTCCAAACAAATACAGGTGGAGAGGCACAGGTTGTGCAGGTTGTGGCTGTGAATGGTGATAAGGCTACGATAGATGCTAACCATCCGCTTGCAGGCTTGTCTTTGAATTTCGATATTGAAATTATAAGCATTAAGGATGTAGATGCTTGAAGCTGTGCTTGAGATAGTCCTAATTTAAAAATTAATTAAGACTAAAAATTATGCAATTTTCCATGTGTTTTTTGAAACAGCATATATACTTACTGTTACATAGTGGAAAAATGCATGAAATATCAAGGTACTTGCTCATTCATGCTATTTTTTTAATAGTCACATTTAAGATAAGAACATGCAGATGGAAGTTGAAGAACATAATGAAGCTTGGCGAATATTAATCGTCGAAGATGATGAGCGTTTAGCTGATCTCACTAAAGAGTATCTTGAGAGTAATGGTCTGGTTGTGTCGGTCGAGGGGAATGGCTCTCATGCGGTTGATCGAATAATTAACGAGAAACCAGACTTGGTCGTTCTTGATTTAATGCTCCCTGGTGAGGATGGTTTATCTATCTGTCGTAAGGTTAGGCCCAGTTATAACGGTCCTATTTTAATGCTGACAGCTAGAACGGATGATTTGGATCAGGTGCTTGGCTTGGAGATGGGTGCTGATGACTATATGTCTAAGCCGGTTCGTCCTCGTGTGCTTCTCGCTAGGATTAGAGCGCTGCTGAGGCGGATTAATGAGCATATGGAACAGGTTGAGGCTGCGTCAAGTGACAAGGCTGCTAATGCTGCTGATGCAACGCGTTTGGTGTTTAATAATCTAACGGTTGATAGCTCTATGCGTGAAGCATGGTTGAATGATGAAAGTATTGATTTAACAAGTGCAGAGTTTGATTTGTTGTGGTTGTTATCGAGTAATGCTGGAAATGTGCTTAGTCGCGAAGAGATATTTACGGCCTTGCGTGGTATTGAGTACGATGGTCAAGATCGCTCAATTGATGTTAGGGTGTCTAGGATTAGGCCAAAAATAGGTGATGATCCGGTTCATCCTCGACGTATTAAAACTGTTCGTAGCAAGGGTTATCTTTTTGTTAAAGAAGCCTAAATCTTGATTTCTCAGAAATATGCTACGAGTTTTCAAAATTATTAAAATCTCTGTTGGGTCCTATCTGGCAGTTTGTCGAGTTGTTTGTTTTGAATAAAATATTTAACCGCATTTTAATAGGCCTAGTATCAGTTATTACTGTGCTAGGTTTTTTCAGTTTGGCTGTGATCAAATTTTCTAACAATGTTCGTCTTGAGCATTATTGGCATGATTTGCTTGGGCCGCCTTTAAGTGAGCTTGTGGCTACTAGTTCATTCATTACTGCGAAATTGCCTAACAGTATTCTTATTTTGGAAGCAGAGTTAGCAGAATTGCCAGATATTGTTTATGCCCGGCTTGATCAAGGGCAGATTGTCGTTGATATTAATGCTGATGGAGGTGTTTTCAAGGCATGGATTCAGGGGGAGGGTGGTAAGTTAGTCTCATTTGAATCTAGGTTATCTGGTAGTGAGGTTTACGAGCTGTATCGGATGATTATAGCGACGCGCTTAAATTCTCTTTCTATGAATGGCAATATTGAAACGGAGCTGGAGGCTTTACGGGCGCTGTTAAGTGTTCAGATTTCTAAGGTTCACAATGAAGTTCAGATTAGTTCTCAATTGATGTTAAATGATTTGGCTGAAAAGGGTTTTTATCATTATGAGTCTGATAGTGATGTGGTAAGTATTGTACGCTTAAATAATGGAGAGCTATATAAAGTCGCTTTTCCAGAGCTTTATGGGGTGTACTCTTGGCCTATATTGATGTGTTTGTTATTGGTTTTTGTGGGCGCTTTGCTGGTATTGGCGTTCTTGGTCATTCAGGGTTTTGATCGTAGGCTGCGTACAATAGAAACTGCGGCAAGCAGAATTTCTCGGGGTGAATTAGATGCTCGGGTGAGTCGTGCAGGTGAAAAGGATGCTATTAGCCGTTTGGGTACGGCTTTTAATAGTATGGCTGACCATATACAGCGTCTCATGTATGTTCAGAAGGAGATGATTCATGCTGTTTCTCATGAGTTAAGAACACCTGTTGCACGGATTCGATTTGGGGTTCAAATGATAGCTGATTGCCCTACTGAGCAAGCAATGGAAAAGCAGGTTCAAGGAATTGATGGTGATATTCAGGAGTTGGATGAGCTAATTGATGAAATTTTGACTTATGCTCGATTGGAGCAGGGTGGCCCAATACTTGCTTTTCAGGAGGCTGATGTAGGCGCTATTGTCGAGCAGGTGGTTTCTGAGCAGAGTAGTGTTAAGCCTGATATGGAGATATTTTCAGAGTATAAAAAAGGCTCTGATGTATGGAAAATTTCAGAGGTAGAGGCAAGATATATTCACCGATCTATACAGAATTTGGTTGGTAATGCGACGCGTTATGCTGATGGTAAGGTAAGGGTTGTTTGTTCCTTTGATGCAGAGACCTGTCGGGTTGATGTTGAGGATGATGGTCCGGGTATACCTGAGGAGGACTGGGAGTCCGTTTTTACGCCTTTTGCTAGGCTTGATGATAGTAGAACCAGGAGTTCAGGTGGTTATGGGCTTGGGTTATCGATTGTTAGGCGAATTTTGTATTGGCATGGCGGGCAGGCTTTCTTGGGAAGAAGTTCTATGGGAGGGGCTAGATTTAGTTTGGTTTGGCCTCGCAAGCAGTCAAAGGTATAGATTGCTATCAGGTGAAGTATAAGAAAGGCAGAGTGTATCTGCCTTTTTTTGTGGGGGTATATGTTTGGTGGTGGGGTTAATGCTGTTCTTTTGCGGTGTACAGTCTCTCAAAGCTCCAGACTAGTAGTAGAGGGATGCTGACGGCTAATGTCGCTAGGCTGTAGTCGTTTGGGGAGCGTGTGGTTAGGCAGTGGACTAAAAACATAAATATATCCAGGGATACTAGTCCAAAAAAAGCGCCTGAAATATAGTCTTCATAGCTTTTATACCAAGGTGTGTCGTGTGGTTTACTCATTATTATTTCTACCTTTATTTTATTGTTTGTGGCAAGTTCTTAACGATAGGGTTTTATTTTTAGTTGTGCGATAAAAGCATAGTATCACTTGTTGTAGTATAAGGGCTTGCCAGTGTTGTTGCTAGGGTAAAAGGCTTGCAGTGTGCGTTTGTTGGTGCTTAGTCTAGTTTTCAAAATATACTTGGTTTTCACCATTTTCGCGAGCTAAGTGGAGTTGGTTGTCCGCTCTTTTGAGGAGCTCCATTAGAGGGGCGTTTGTGACGCTAGTGATGCCGGCTGAGATTGTGAAATTAAAACTCATTTCTTCAAGTAGTATTATATGATCTTCAATAAGCTCTCTGAAGCCGTCGGTTAGTTTAGCTGCTTGCTCTATAGAAAGTCCGGGCATTAATATGGCAATGTCTGAATCGTTAATGCGTGCATATAAAAAACGACCAAATGCTTTTGGTAAAAGGGTTGTTAGATTTTTTGCTGTTGCGTCTGGGGCATCTATTCCGTATTTGTCTTGAATGTTATGAAGTTGGTCGATGGATATGAGTGCTAGGCTGGCCGGTATCGATTTTTCTAGTAATTTATTTAGCTCTGTAGTGCCATCAATAAAGAATTTTTGTTTGTTGGGGAGGCCTGTTACAAAATCGTGAAAGGCCATGTGCTTCATTGTTTGGGAGTATTCAAGGTTTTCGATGTTGTGAAGTATTCTGCAATGGAATTCTTCGTGACTAAAGGGTTTGTTCAGAAAGTCATTAGCGCCATTTTTAATGAATTTTGCTGTTAGTTGGCTGTTGCCTTCACCCGATAATCCAATGATAACCAGATCATTTTTACTGACTTCTCTTCGGATATTCTTGACTAACTCAAAGCCATTCATTCTAGGCATATTGTAATCTGTTATGAGTAGCTTTATATCAGGATTTTGTTCTAGTGCATCAAGTGCTGTGTCGCCATCATCTGCCGTAAAAACCTGATATAAGTGATTGTTTAATAATTCTTTTATGTAGTTTCGTGACACTTTTGAGTCATCGGCGACAAGAATTTTTATGTTTTGATTGTTTGCGAGTCTATGTATGAGCTTGATGACATATTCATAAGAGAAACGGCTCTCTTTGACGACATAGTCGACAATTTTCTTTTGAAGCATTTGTTCGCGCTTTTCATCGTCATAGTTGCCAGTTAGTACGATAGTGGGGATTTTTTGCTGGATGGTATAGTCGACTACTTCTCCATTAGGGGCGTCTGGTAGGTTTAGATCTACGACGGCTACAAAGTAGTGGTCCGGGCCGTGTTGGCTTATAAGTTGTTTTGCTTCTTTAAATGAAGTGGCGGTGTCGTACTGAAGGGGTGATTGCGCTTTGCTTATGTGTTTAATAATCTTCACGACAAGCGGGCTATCTTCGACGAGCAAATATTTTTTCATAATTTAATAATGTATGTGTTGAGAGAGTTTTATTTATCTGTTTTTTATTTACTGTTGCCTGTATTTGGCAGGTATTAGCTATTAGCTTAGTTGTTCTTTTCGTAGACTCCAGTTTTTGAATTATAAATGCGCAATATAGATCACTATTAGCTTTCAAATATGCTAGAATCGCGAGCTTTATTTTAAGAATTCGAACAACTTTATTTTAATAATCAAAATAAATAGGAACGCTGTCCATATGGGTGAGCAAGCGAAAGAAATCCTTCCGGTAAATATTGAAGACGAACTGAAACAATCCTACTTAGACTACGCCATGAGCGTTATCGTTGGGCGAGCGCTACCAGATGCTCGGGATGGTTTGAAACCTGTGCATCGTCGTGTTTTATTTGCGATGAGTGAATTGGGCAACGATTGGAATAAGGCGTATAAAAAATCAGCCCGTGTCGTTGGTGATGTTATTGGTAAATACCATCCACATGGTGATTCTGCTGTTTACGATACAATTGTTCGAATGGCGCAACCTTTTTCCTTAAGATATATGTTGGTTGATGGTCAAGGGAACTTTGGTTCGATTGATGGTGATAATGCAGCGGCTATGCGTTATACCGAAATCCGTATGCAAAAACTTTCTCATTCTTTGTTGGCTGATTTGGATAAGGAAACAGTCGACTTTGTACCTAACTATGACGGTACTGAGTTTATACCTGAAGTCATGCCATCCAGAGTGCCAAATTTATTAGTAAATGGTTCTTCCGGTATTGCTGTCGGTATGGCAACGAATATTCCGCCTCATAATATCAGTGAGGTCATATCTGGTTGTCTAGCTTTAATGGAAAATCCAGATATTTCTTTTGAAGAACTGTTACAGCTCATACCTGGGCCAGATTTTCCTACGGCTGCTTTTATTAATGGTCGTGCGGGGATTGTTCAAGCATACCAAACCGGTCGCGGTAAAATTTACTTGCGTGCCCGTTATGAAGTTGAAGCGGAAAAGAATGGTAAAGAGCGCATAGTCGTAACGGAAATTCCTTATCAAGTAAATAAAGCGCGCTTAATAGAGAAAATAGCTGAGCTTGTTAAAGATAAAAAAATTGAAGGTATTACTGAGTTACGAGATGAATCCAATAAAGAAGGGATGCGGATTGTAATAGAGTTACGTCGTGGTGAAATGCCAGATGTGATCATGAATAATTTGTATACCCAGACTCAATTGGAAAATGTGTTTGGTATTAATATGGTTGCTTTGGTTGAGGGTGAGCCGAAAACAATTAACCTTAAGCAGGCTTTAGAGATATTTGTTAAACACCGTCGTGAAGTTGTTACCCGGCGAACAGTGTACCTCCTTCGAAAAGCGCGAGAGCGTGGTCATGTATTGGAGGGTCTGACTGTTGCCCTAGCTAACATTGATCCCGTTATTGAATTGATAAAGAAATCTCCTAATTCGGCTGAAGCGAAGGAGTTGTTATTGGCTCAAGCCTGGAATCCAGGTGAAGTAACTGGCATGTTAGAGAAGGCGGGTGAAAATGCTTGCCGCCCTGACGATCTAGATGCGCAGTATGGTATGCGAGATGGAATGTATTATCTATCTCCGGTACAAGCGCAAGAAATATTGAATATGCGTTTGCATCGCTTGACGGGGCTTGAAACCGAAAAGCTGATTTCTGAATATCGAGAAATATTAGCGCGTATCTCTGAGTTGCTGGCTATTTTAAGTGATCCAATTAGGTTGATGCAGGTTATTCGTGAAGAGCTTGAAGAAGTTCTGGAAGAATATGGTGATGAGCGTCGTTCTGAAATTATTGCTTCAAAGCGTGACTTATCTATTGCTGATTTGATAAATGAAGAAGATTTGGTTGTTACTATTTCTCATAGTGGTTACGCAAAAACCCAAGCGGTTGAAGATTATCAGTCTCAGCGTCGAGGTGGGCGTGGTAAATCTGCAACTTCAATGAAAGATGAAGATTTCATTGAGAAACTGTTAGTGGCTAATTCTCATGACACGATTTTATGCTTTACCAATAAAGGTAAGGTCTATTGGTTGCGAGTGTTTGAGATCCCGCGGGCAAGTCGAGGTTCCAAAGGTCGTCCGATGGTGAATATTCTGCCATTGGGTGAGGGGGAACGTGTCACAACCTTCCTTCCTGTGCACGAATATACAGAAAATAACTTTATCTTTATGGCAACAGCGAAAGGTACAGTTAAGAAAACACCGCTAGAAAATTTCGCCCGTCCGCGGACCTCAGGGCTAATCGCGCTTGCCTTGGATGAGGGTGATACGCTTATCGGAGCTGCTGTCACAGATGGTGAGCGGGATATTATGCTGATGAGTAATTCAGGCAAGATGATTCGCTTCAATGAATCGAATGTGCGGGCAATGGGAAGGACTGCTCGCGGTGTTCGAGGAATCAAGATTGCTGAAGAGTTTAGTGTTGTTTCGCTTATTCTGCCTGAAGAAGATGGTTTGTTGTTGGTTGCTAGTGAAAATGGTTATGGTAAGCGTACCAAAATGGAAGAGTTCTCTGTCATTGGTCGTGGTGGTCAGGGTGTCATTGCGATGCAGTGCTCTGAGCGAAACGGCTTGCTTGTCTCTGCTGTCCAGGTCAAAGAGGGTGACGAGATGATGCTGATTACCGATAAGGGCACGCTTGTGAGAACGCGTACTGAAGAGGTTTCTATTTTAGGTAGAAATACTCAAGGTGTTAGGTTGATAAAGCTCTCCCAAGAGAATGAGCACTTGGTAGGGCTTGAAAGGATAGATGAGCCTGCTGCTGATGAGCTAACTGAAGGCTTGTCTGAAGAGGGTGCGGTTGATGGTGATGATGTGGTTGATGCTGAAATTGTTGATGACGCGTCGGCATCTGAAGTAGGTCAGTCTGAAGTAGGTCGCTCTGATGAAGGTCAGTCGAGTCAAGATGATAGTGAAGGGTAGTTATCATGACTGAAGAGTCTAAGGAGCTAGCCAAGCTGCGTACTCAGATCGATGAGGTTGATCAACAGATTCAGGTGTTGATTAATAAACGAGCGGCTTGTGCGCAGCGGGTGGCAGAGGTCAAGCAGGCTTCTGCGGGTGGTAAAGAGGTTCAATATTATCGCCCAGAACGTGAGGCTCAGGTTCTGCGTTCGGTCATGGAGCGTAATACCGGGCCAATGCCTGATGAAGATGTTGCCAAGTTGTTTCGTGAAATAATGTCCTGTTGCTTGGCATTAGAAAAGCCAATGAATGTGGCGTTTTTAGGTCCTGAAGGGACCTATACTCATGCGGCGGCGTTGAAACATTTTGGACATTTCGTTAAGGTTCAGCCGCTTTCTGCTATTGATGAGGTGTTTCGTGAGGTTGAGTCTGGTCAGTCCAGTTATGGTGTAGTGCCCGTAGAGAATTCTACCGAAGGTATGGTTAATCATACTTTAGATAGTTTTGTGAACTCACCTTTATATATTGCTGGTGAGGTTAAGTTACGTATTCATCATCACCTGCTGTCAAATGAAAAGCTTGAAAAAAATGAAATTAAGCGAGTCTATTCTCATCAGCAGTCGCTCGCTCAATGTCGAAAATGGCTAGATGTGAACTTTCCTAATGTAGAGCGGGTCGCGGTCAGTAGTAATGCAGAGGCGGCTCGCCTATCTGTCGAAGAATCTGGATCAGTCGCTATTGCTGGTGATATGGCTGCGGAGCGTTATGAGCTTGATAAGTTGTTCGAAAATGTTGAAGATCAACCGGATAATACCACGCGTTTTTTGATTATTGGTACTAAGGTTGTACCGGCGAGCGGTCAGGATAAGACGTCTATTTTAGTTTCTGCAAAAAACAAGCCGGGCTCTCTATATCATGTGCTGGAGCCTTTTCATCAGCAAGGTGTAAGTTTGACTCGGCTCGAAACGCGGCCAAGCCATTCGGGTACTTGGGCTTATGTTTTCTTTATTGATTTTGAGGGTCATATTGATGATTCGGATGTTCAGAAGGTAATTGGTGAAGTGTCTGCTGATGTTGTCGAAATTAAGCATTTAGGTTCTTATCCGATAGGTGTTCTCTGATGAGTGAATCGCTTTGTGATTATGCTGCTTTAGCCAGTAAGGGAGTACAGGGTTTACATCCTTATTTGCCGGGGAAACCAATCGAGGAGCTTGAAAGAGAGTTAGGCTTAACTGATATTGTTAAGTTGGCGAGTAATGAAAATCCTTTAGGTCTAAGTGCCAAGGCATCTATTGCTATTGGTAAGGTAGTGGCTAGTGGTGCTCGATATCCGGATGGTAATGGCTATATATTAAAGCGGGCACTTTCGGACTATTTTAAAGATCGTCAACAGCGGGTTGCATTGGAGCAAATTACATTGGGTAATGGCTCTAATGATGTTTTGGATATAATTGCTAGAGCCTATGCGCAGCCAGGGTCAGAAATTATCTATTCAGAGTATGCCTTTGCAGTTTATGCCATATCGTGTCAATCAGTAGGGGCGACGGCGGTTGTGACGCCTGCTAAATCGTGGGGGCATGATCTAGAGGCAATGCTGGGTGCTATAACTGATAAGACTAGTCTGATATTTATTGCGAATCCCAATAACCCGACTGGCACAGCTCTGACATATGTACAGGTTCAAAGATTTCTAGATCAAGTTCCAACTAATGTGCTTGTTGTTTTGGATGAGGCGTACTGTGAGTATATTGATGATGAAGACTTTCCTGATGGGGTTGCTCTATTGTCATCTTATTCAAATTTAATTGTTACCCGCACTTTTTCTAAGGCGTGGGGTTTAGCGTCTATGCGCGTTGGCTATGCTATATCAAACCTGGTTATCGCTGATATTCTAAATAGGGTTCGACAGCCTTTTAATGTTAACTCATTCGCGTTAGCTGCAGCCTCGGCAGTGCTAAAGGATTCCGAGTACCTGTGTAAAGGTAAAGAGATAAATCAATCTGGACTGAAACAGGTGTCGAATGGTTTAAGCGCCTTGGGTTTGTCTTATATTCCCTCAAAAGGGAATTTTATTAGCTTTGATGTCGGGCGTGATGCTGATGAAGTTTTCCAGGCCTTGTTGTCTGAAGGGGTTATAGTTCGACCGCTTGCAAATTATTCGATGTCGCACTTTCTGCGAGTTTCTATTGGTTTGGAATCTGAGAATTTGCGTTTTCTTGATGCGCTACAAAAAGTTATACGAGCATAACTATGGCTGTTACTGGTGGTGTTCAGCGTTTGGCTGTCATTGGTTTGGGCTTGATCGGTGGCTCATTAACTAAATCTATACGAAAGAATAAATTTGCCTCACAGACTGTTGGTTATAGCTTAAATTTTAGCGAAACAAAGTTGGGTGTGGAGCTAGGGGTGGTTGACGAGGCAGCAGCATCGATTGAAGAAGCTGTTAAGAATGCTGATGTAGTTGTTTTGGCGGTTCCTGTAAAGGCTTTTGAGCAAACGCTTAAAGAAGTTAAGCCTTATTTAAAAGATGGTGCCGTTTTAACTGATGTTGGTAGTGTTAAGGGGTGTTTTTTAGAGGCGATTAAGCGTGTGTACGGTAATGTGCCTGAGTTTGTTGTGCCAGGGCACCCTATCGCAGGTTCAGAGAAGAGCGGGGTGATGGCTGCGAATGAAAGGTTATTCGAGCGTCATAAGGTGATTCTCACGCCTTTGTCGCATACTGCGCCTAAGGCGCTGCAGTTGATTCGTTCTATGTGGGAGGCTTCTGGTGCTGTCGTTTTAGAAATGTCTGTTGAGCATCATGATGAGGTGCTTGCTGCGACAAGTCACCTGCCTCACTTAATCGCTTTTTCTATGGTTGATACTTTAGCGGGTGAGGAGGCTAATCAAGAAATATTCCGATATGCTGCGGGTGGTTTTAGGGATTTTACCCGAATAGCTGCGAGTGACCCTGTTATGTGGCATGACATATTCTTAGCTAATCAGAGTGCCATACTGACGGTTCTCGATCATTTTACTGATGATTTGGCGCTGCTTCGAACGGCAATTGAGCAGCGTGATAGCCAGCGATTACTGGGGGTTTTCACGCGTGCAAAATCTGCTCGAGAGCACTTTACAAAAATTTTATCTGGACAATCTTATACAAATACCATGAATACTAAAAATGTAACTTTTAAAATGCAGCCAGGTGGCTCCGTCTGTGGTGACATTCGTGTCGCAGGCGATAAATCAATTTCCCATCGCTCAATTATGCTGGGGGCTTTGGCTGAAGGGGTCACTGATGTTGAGGGCTTTCTGGAGGGTGAAGACAGTTTGGCAACGCTTCAGGCATTTAGAGATATGGGGGTTGTGATTGAGGGGCCTGATGAGGGTAAGGTGCGTATTCATGGTGTCGGTGTTAATGGTCTAAAGGCGCCTCCTGGTCCTATATATTTAGGTAATTCAGGTACGGGGATGCGTTTATTTGCCGGTTTATTGTCTGGCCAAGCCTTCGATACAGAATTGACTGGCGATGAATCTTTGTCAAAGCGGCCTATGGAAAGAGTTGCCGCTCCATTAAGGTTGATGGGGGCAAAAATCGAATCTAATGATGGTGGGCGTCCACCCTTGAAGATTAAGGGTGGCGTCGCCTTAAAGGGCATTCAGTATGATATGCCTATGGCAAGTGCTCAGGTTAAATCTTGTCTGTTATTGGCGGGCATGTATGCGGATGGCGAAACGCAAGTAACAGAGCCTGCGCCAACGAGAGATCATACTGAGCGTATGTTGAATGGTTTTGGTTATAAAGTTGATCGTGTTGGTGCGCTTGCAAGCTTATCTGGTGGCGGCAAATTAACTGCGGGTAAAATTGACGTTCCAGCAGATATTTCTTCGGCGGCATTTTTTATGGTTGCGGCGTCTATTACGCCAAGGGCTGAATTACTTCTTAAGCATGTGGGTTTGAATCCTACGCGTGTCGGTGTAATAAATATACTGCGACAAATGGGGGCTGATATTACCGTACTGAATGAGTCGGTAGTAGGTGGTGAGCCGGTTGGAGATATACAGGTGAAGCATGCTCCTTTGAAGGGGATACATATTCCTGAGGATCAGGTGCCGCTAGCCATTGATGAATTTCCAGTTCTATTTATTGCTGCTGTTTGTGCTGAGGGTGAAACAGTTTTAACCGGTGCGGAAGAGTTAAGAGTTAAAGAGAGTGATCGTATACAGGTGATGGCAGATGGTTTGGCGCAGTTAGGTGTGCGAACAGATGTGCGTCCTGATGGTATCGCTATTAAGGGTGCTCCAATCGGTGGTGGTACCGTGCATAGTCATGGGGATCACCGAATAGCAATGGCTTTTGCTGTTGCGTCTTTAAGGGCTCAAGAAGCTATAATTATTAAAGATTGTGCCAATGTGGCTACATCATTTCCAAACTTTGTAGAGTTGGCTGAGTTTGTTGGTATGAATATACAAGTAGAAGAGGTGTAATTGATGTCAGCCATTAATGAGTCTGCATTGTCTGTCTTAACGATAGATGGGCCGAGTGGCTCAGGTAAGGGTAGTATTGCGCAGCTAGTGGCAAAGAGGCTTGGTTGGCATTTGTTAGATAGTGGTGCTTTATATCGTTTGACGGCCTTGTCGGCCGCTCAGCAGGGTGTTGATTTTGACGATGAGGGTGGTCTGGCTAGTGTTGCTGAAGGCTTGGATGTTGAGTTTTTGCCCTCTGAATTTGGCGAGCCTGTTAGGGTTTTGTTGGCAGGCAAGGATGTGACGAATGAAATTCGCACTGAAGTCGCGGGTAATAATGCGTCAAAAATAGCGCCTTTGGCTGCTGTTCGTCAGGCGTTGTTGCAGCGGCAGCGTGATTTTGCTCAAGTGCCCGGTCTTGTTGCCGATGGGCGGGATATGGGGACGGTTGTATTTCCTGCTGCGGAATATAAAGTATTTATGACGGCTAGTGCAGAGGCGCGAGCGGAGCGGCGTTATAAACAGTTGAAGAATAAAGGGGAAGATGTTAAAATCGCGCCCCTTTTAAAGGAGATTGAAGAGCGGGATGCCCGTGATATAGGGCGTGCGAATGCACCGTTGAAAGCTGCGGATGATGCGCAAGTTATTGATACGACTCAATTTTCTATAGAAGAAGTGTTGACTCAGGTTCTTGGGCTAATTGGCTCAAAAACTGAATAATTTTATGTTATTTTCTGAAAAACGTTGGCCAGCAACGCAGAAAGTAATTAAATAAATAAACCGTATTAGCTGGTGATACGGAGATGATTAATCACACAGGAAATCTAATGAGCGAGAGCTTTGCTGAATTATTTGAAGAAAGCCTAAAAGAAATCGATATGACCCCAGGTTCCATTATCTCGGGTATAGTTGTCGATATTGATAGTGACTGGGTAACAGTTAACGCAGGCTTGAAATCAGAGGGTGTTATACCTCTATCACAATTCATGTCGGATAACGGTGAAATCGAATTAAGCATTGGCGATTCAGTTGATGTTGCACTTGATGCTGTTGAAGATGGTTTTGGTGAAACGCGTTTATCTCGTGAAAAAGCGAAGCGCGCTGAAGCTTGGAAAGAGCTTGAGAAAGCCTTCGAAGCTGAAGAAATTGTTAAGGGTGTGATTAACGGTAAGGTAAAAGGTGGTTTCACTGTTGAATTGAAAACTATCCGTGCCTTCCTTCCTGGTTCATTGGTTGATGTTCGTCCAGTGCGTGACACTTTGCACCTTGAAGGTAAAGAATTAGAATTTAAAGTTATCAAGTTAGACCAGAAGCGTAACAACGTTGTTGTTTCTCGTCGTTCAGTACTTGAAGCTGAAAACAGTGCAGAGCGTGAAGCATTACTTGAGTCTATGACTGAAGGAATGGAAGCGAAAGGTATTGTTAAGAATCTAACAGATTACGGTGCTTTCGTAGATCTGGGTGGTGTTGATGGTCTATTGCATATTACGGATATGGCTTGGAAGCGTATTAAGCACCCAAGTGAAATTGTAAATGTTGGTGACGAAATCAACGTTAAAGTATTGAAGTTTGATCGTGAGCGCAATCGTGTATCGCTTGGTCTGAAGCAATTGGGTGAAGATCCATGGGTTCAAATCAAAGAGCGTTATCCAGAAAATACTCGTGTTACCGCGCGTGTTACGAATTTAACTGACTACGGTTGCTTCGCTGAGATCGAAGAAGGTGTTGAAGGTTTGGTTCACGTTTCTGAAATGGATTGGACTAACAAAAATATTCACCCATCTAAGGTTGTTCAGTTAGGTGATGAAGTTGAAGTAATGGTTCTTGATATTGATGAAGAGCGTCGTCGAATCTCTCTAGGTATTAAGCAGTGTCATGCTAACCCTTGGGAAGAGTTCTCAAGCCGATTCAATAAAGAAGATAAAGTAAGTGGTAAGATTAAGTCTATTACTGACTTTGGTATCTTTATTGGTCTAGACGGTGGTATTGACGGTCTAGTCCATCTTTCAGATATTTCTTGGCACGAGACTGGTGAAGATGCAGTACGCAAGTACAAGAAAGGTGATGAGATTGAAACTGTTATCCTTTCTGTAGATCCAGAACGTGAGCGTATTTCACTAGGTGTTAAGCAGCTTGATCGTGACCCATTTGCTGAGTATGTTCAGGTAAATGATAAAGGTACTATTATTACTGGTACCGTTAAGTCTGTTGATGCTAAAGCCGCTATTTTATTATTGGCTGAAGATGTTGAGGCAACGTTGAAAGCTTCTGAGATGAGTCAGGATCGCATTGAAGATCTAACGACTCAATTGAAAGAAGGTGATGAAGTTGAAGCTAAGATAATCAACATTGATCGTAAGAATCGCGTAATCAACTTGTCTGTTAAATCAAAAGATATTGATGATGAGAAGCAGGCGATGAAAGACGTTCGCGAGAAGCAGGTTGAGTCAGCTGGCCCGACTACAATCGGTGACTTGATTAAAGAGCAAATGCAAAACAAATAGTTGGCTGGTGCGTGAGCACAACTAACTGATTGTAATGTAATCAAAAAAAACGGGCTATATGCCCGTTTTTTTTGTTTTTTTGATATCTTTGTCTACACTAAAAAAAAAGCTATTTTTTGTAGGATTCTAGTAGGGATAGTATAGTAAATGACAAAGTCAGAATTAGTTGAAATTATTGCTGCCAAGCAAACGCAACTATCAGTTAAAGATGTTGAGTTAGCTATTAAAACGCTTATAGATTTGATGTCTAATACTTTATCTTCTGGGCAGCGAATTGAAATTCGAGGTTTTGGAAGTTTCTCATTGCATTACCGGGCACCGCGTTTGGGACGAAATCCTAAAACAGGTGAATCAGTAAGTCTTGAGGCTAAGTATGTACCTCACTTTAAGCCTGGTAAAGAGTTGAGAGATAATGTGAATGATAGCTTAAAAGAAGGCTATTAAATAACTGGCTCGCCACATAAGATCTTAGCGTGTTATTATGTGCTCTGTTTCTGATTTCGCCTTAGGGTGCTAACAATTGGTCAGGGTTGTCGTATATGGCATTTCTTAAGCTTGGTTTATCAGTGTTGCTGGTGGTTTTATTTATTGTTATTGGGATGTTATTTATTTTCCATAATAGCGCTCCCGTTTCGGTAAGCTTTTATGTTATTCAAATTTCATC
>Ga0209184_1000915_pt1 | contig 24248 bp, 23 predicted proteins | sample EN8Hudsemesocosm_2_FD_184627 | JGI IMG/M metagenome (GOLD analysis project Ga0209184, IMG submission 184627) | Methane-oxidizing microbial communities from mesocosms in the Hudson Canyon - EN8C Hudson Canyon (SPAdes) (version 2) | ecosystem: Environmental > Aquatic > Marine > Cold seeps | place... | reverse complement strand
ACCCATACTGTGAATGGAAATGCCCTGTGCATAACTTCATCCCTAACTGGTTGAAGCTAGCGACAGAAGGCAACATATTAGAAGCCGTTGAGCTGAGTCATCAGACCAACTCTTTGCCAGAGGTTTGTGGTCGTGTTTGCCCACAAGATCGCCTGTGTGAAGGTGCTTGTACATTGAACGACGGCTTTGGCGCTGTGACCATTGGTAATGTTGAAAAATACATCACTGATACCGCATTCGCTATGGGCTGGAAACCTGATATGTCCAATGTTAAATGGACAGATAAAAAGGTTGCCATTATCGGTGCGGGTCCTGCGGGAATCGGCTGTGCTGACGTATTGGTTCGCAACGGTATTAAGCCCGTTGTTTTTGATAAATACCCAGAAATCGGTGGCCTATTAACTTTCGGTATTCCAGAATTTAAACTGGAAAAAGAAGTGATGGTTAACCGCCGTAAAGTATTCGAAGAAATGGGCGTAGAGTTCCGTTTGAATACTGAAATCGGCAAAGACATCCAGTTTGAAACGCTTCTAGAAGAGTACGATGCTGTTTTCTTAGGTATGGGTACTTATAGCTATATGAAGGGCGGCTTCCCTGGTGAAGATCTTCCCGGTGTTCACGATGCATTGGACTTCTTGATTTCCAACGTTAATCGCAACATGGGCTTCGAAAAAGACGAAGCTGATTTCATCTCCATGAAGGGCAAAAAAGTTGTCGTTCTGGGTGGTGGTGATACCGCGATGGATTGTAACCGTACTTCTATCCGCCAAGCGGCTGAATCTGTATCGTGTGCTTATCGTCGTGATGAAGCCAATATGCCGGGTTCTGTTCGTGAAGTTCAGAATGCTAAAGAAGAAGGTGTTAACTTCTTATTTAACCGTCAGCCTGTTGCCATTGTTGGTGAAGATAAGGTTGAAGGTATTAAAGTTGTTTCTACTCAGTTGGGTGAGCCAGACGAGAATGGTCGTCGTCGTCCACAGGTGATTGAAGGTTCTGAAGAAATCATTCCTGCCGATGCAGTATTGGTTGCTTTTGGTTTCCAGCCTAGTCCTGCTCCTTGGTTCGCTGACTTTGGTATCGAAATCAATAGCTGGAAAGGTGTTGTTGCACCAGAACAGCAGAAGTTCAAATTCCAAACTACCAACGAAAAAGTATTCGCCGGTGGTGATATGGTTCGTGGTTCTGACTTGGTTGTTACGGCAATCTGGGAAGGTCGTGAAGCTGCAGATGGGATTATGGATTATTTGAAAGTATAGATTATAGTTTAGATCTTTACCTTTGCTTGAATAAAACGCGACTCTTGTCGCGTTTTTACGTTTAGGCAGGTTAATAAGTGATAAAGTCTGTTACATTTTGTTTCTAGCGCGATTATATGCATAGGTGTTATGCTGCGCACTTAAGTGACAGAAGTATGGATAGCCACTGTGCTGGAGCAGAAAATAATGAATCCTATAACAACAATTTTAATTGTATTCTTTACACTCCTATTGACCGCGTGCGGTGGTGGGGGGAGTCCTGCGTCAGGGACGGATGCCGTAGATCCTGATGCTGGAGATGATTCGGGTGATGGAAGTGGTGTTTCACCAGATCCAATTCCAGGCGCGATTACCAATATTAACTTTGGCTCAGGTACGAGTGACAATTTCATACCAGGTGCGATTACTCTTAGTAATAGTTATTCATTGTTAGCAGGTTCACTTCAAGTTAGTGTCGATGTAGTTGATAGTGATAATGCTAACACAACAGTCGCACAAGCCTATCAATTTGAATTTAGCTCAACTTGTAGTGTCAAAACTCCAGCAGAAGCTTCATTTAGCGTTGCCAAAATAGGCAGTAGCTCTGGTGGTGCGGCAACGACTTATCGTAATATTAATTGCCGCGACTCAGATACAATCACGGTTAATTTATTATCTCAGGATGGAAGCCAGAGATTAGCTAGTGCAACTGCTGTTGTTCCTGCATATGTTCCGCAATTAGGTTTTGGAAGCGGTGCAGAATATATTGATAAAAAAATTAGTGGCGAGACTATATTATTAAACTCACCTTCTTCACTCTTAACGGCGAATGCTGTTGATGTCGCAAGTATCAATAAACTAATTTCAGATGAGAACTACACGGCAATCTGGCGTAGTAGTTGTTCAGCTTCTAATTTCAGCGTGATATCTCAAACTTTATCTTCAGGGAATTTAGTTACTCGCTATGATGCGAATAGTTGTGTTGGCGTTGATATCGTGACACTAACGATTTATGCAACTAATAACTTACAGGTTGCCTTAGACTCCATTTCAACCAGTATACAAAATGGACCAGTTATTGATAATACTGCCACACCAGCTTTGAGTGAATTAACCATTAGTAATGATTATGTGTTAGCGGGTGGTAGCTTGGAGGTTCTAGTCAAGGGAGTTGATAGTAATGACGGATCTCCACTGGTGGGGGATTACAAATACCAGTTTATTAGCAGTTGTGCAGATGGTACAAGTGAATTTGAATCTATGCTGGTCGTTGCAAGTTCTGGAGCGGTAAGTAATAGACTAAAGAATAAAAATTGTGTGACGAGTGGTGATAGTACTTTAACAGTTAACCTGTTTGAAGCGGGAGCGGATGTCGAAAGTGATGCGCCGTTAAGTGTTATTTCTACAGTGTTTAAAACAGCTTATCCGAAGCTTGGGTTCGGTAGTGGTGCTGATTTTGTCGCAGGTAAAATTGAAGGAGTAACCAATCTTATTGATGAGGCGTCCACTAAATTAGCCGTTAATTCAGTCGACGTTTTAAATCTTAACAGCTTAATTAACTCGGATAATTATGTAGCGCAATGGAGTGCAGAGTGTGAAGAGGCAACTTTCAGTGTTGAGAGTCAATCACTGTCTACTCCAAATGTAGTAACACGTTATGATGCTAATGACTGTGTCGGTAGCGATACGGTCATGGTTAAGGTGTTTGCTAAAAATAATTTAAACACAGAGCTAAATAGAGCGTCACTAAAATTGACTATTGGTTCCGCTGCAGGCGTCGATGTCGATGCGAAGCTGAGTGATCTAGAGCTTAGTGGAAATCATGCATTAGCAGGTGAGTCTTTAGTACTGAACATTCGGGGTATAGATCTTAAATATGAAGAAGAGTTATTAAACGAGAACTCTCAGAATGAACTATTAACTGATAATTACGTTTATGTGTTTGAGAGTACTTGTGCTCAAACTAGTTTTGATAATGCCAGCATACAAAGTAAAACAGGCGAAATTGTTAATACATATTACAATAAGCAGTGTGGTGCTAGTGGTGCTTCTTCAACCGATACCTTATCAGTAAAACTATACGCTGCGTCAGACTTAGAATTTACAACAGTGCTCGATTCTAAATCAATTACCATTAATACATCTTACCCAAGACTGGGGTTTGGCACTGGCGCAGATTTTGTTATGGGTAAAGTCGAAGGTATCACTAACCTTATTGATGAAGCCTCAACTCTTTTAACCGTTAATGTGGTAGATGACTTAAATTTAAACAGCTTAATCGAATCAGATAATTATATTGCACAGTGGAGCGCAGTCTGTCCAACTGCAAGTTTCAGTATAACGAGCCAGTCATTATCTACGTCAAATGTTGTTACTCGCTATGATGTAAATGATTGTGCTAGCAATGATACCGTGACGGTTAAGCTGTTTGCTAAAGATGATTTAACAACTGCACTGGATTCTATTTCGGTACCTATTTCAATAGCGGATACTGCTAATGTTGGAGTCGTGCCAAAGTTGGGTTCTGGTAGTGGAAGTGACTTCAATCTTGGCCAGCTAAGCCTTAGCGCGAACTATGCTTTGGCAGGTGGAGATTTGGTGGTTGCTGTGAATGGTGTGAATAGTCTTGATTCAAATTCTTTATTAGAAGAAACCTATTTATATAAATTTGCATCAACCTGCGCGACTGGTAGTACGCGTTTTAGTTCAGATGTCGTCACAAGTGCCACAGGAATAGTGACTAACACGTATTTTAACCAAACTTGTGAAGGTGGTGATACGATCACCGTAAGTCTATATCCTGCAAGTGGTGTAACTGCAACAGCGCTTGCTACAGCAAGTGCAACATTTGATACCGCTATGCCGAAGCTAGGCTTTGGGAAGGGTGCTGACTTTGTTGATGGCCAGCTGTCCGGGAATACGAATTTGATTGATGAGGCTTCAACTAAGTTGAGTGCATCAGTTATTGATCCTTTGGATGTAAATAACCCACTAATATCTGTTGATTATTATATTCAATGGAGTTCACCTTGTACGACTGACAGTTTTAGCATTGAGTCGCAAAACTTAATATCAGCCATTTCAACACGTTACGATGGTGATCCGGATACTGCATCATGCAAAGAATCTGTGGTAAAGCTAACACTTTATAATAAGTTTAATGACGAACTTGATAGCATATCAACAAAGATCATCATCGGAGAAGGGTTGGAAGCGGTCGAGCCAGTAATAGGCACTGTGGTACAGGGAACTTTTGTGGAAGGTGTTTTAGGGATAGCAGAGTCTGACAAAGAAATTACCGTTAAGCAGAATATTTCTATGTCAGTAAAAATTGTTGATATCACTAAAAATTATGCTGCATTAACGGGCGATGAATATACTGTGGTATTTGATTCTATATGCGCTAAAGGTGGTCGAGCCGAATTTGATACTTTGGGTATACCAGATAGTGAAGGGGTAGTTGACGCCGTTTATCGTCCTTTAGGCTGCAGAGGTCAAGACGAAATTAGTGTTAAGCTTCATTCGGTGAAAGATGGGGGCACGATTTTATCGCTAGTTCAGAGTAGTATTACAATCACAGAGCCATTAGTTAATACAATTGAATTCACAGATATGACTGCTCGCCAAATTGCAATGAAAGGCATCTCATATACATCGCTACCGGAAACAACAGCGGTAAGTTTTGTGGTACGCGATGAATATAATGACCCAATTAGCGGTGAAGAAATAGAGTTCTCTTTATCGAATTCATCGGTTGGTGCAACATTGGCAGGACAACCTGTTGATGGAGTTATTACTAGTACTACAGATGCTGAAGGAAATGTAACAGCTTATGTTAATTCAGGGTCAGCTCATGGACTAGTTGCTGTCTTAGCTGTGATTAAGAGTGATCCAACTAAAAGAACGCAATCATTTAACATATCTATTACAACGGGACTTCCAGTACAGTCTGCTTTTTCGATTGCAGCAAGTAACTATCATCCTCAAGGCTGGGATAAAAATGGTACTCCTGTCACAATTGAAGTAAATCTAGACGACCATTTCAAAAACCCAGTACCAGATGGCACGCAGGTTAATTTTGTCACTGACGGTGGTCAGATTGAACCTTTCTGCTTGACGGGGGGAGGGCTTTGTACAGTTGTGTGGACTTCATATGACACTAGACCTGGATTTGGCATTGATAATATCAATATTGAGCAAAGAAGCCGTCTACCGCATCCAGCAAATGATTCGACTTCAAGTCATTATTGCCCAGGTTGCGTGAAAGACGATCCCACTTGGAATGGAGGGCGCTCTGGGGTAGTGACTATTTTGGCTTACACCGAAGGTGAAGTTGGTTTTGCTGATGGAAATGGTGCATCTGGCGAAGCCAATGGACGCTTTGATGATGGTGAATATTTTAGCAAAATGTCCGAAGCTTATTTGGACGCTAATGAAAATGGTCAATATGATGTTCCTGATGGCAATAATCCATTTGAAAAATTGATTGAATATGATGCTTCCGGAGGTTATACACCACTTGTTGATGTCCCTGATTTCTATCAAGGCGGGACCTGTACAGACGCTGCCCGTGCTTTAGGGCATTGTCAAAATCTGGTTCACATTCGTCGTAGTTTACAGTTGGTTATGTCATCAGACCTCGTTGACATTAAGTTGGATTCAGTAGCAGGGGCTAAAGATACTGATACGGGGATAGCTAAAGACTTTTCAAACTCGAGCTGTATTAATTTATCTGAAGATGGTCCTATAACTTTTAATTATAAAATCTCAGACTTTAATGGGAACGTTCCTATGAAAGCAATGTTGTTAAATTTTTCAGCTCTAGGATATGAAGTTGAAGATATGCCTGGCGCTGTTAGAAGTCTTACTACTGGTCTGACTAGTGCCTATCCTGTGAGTGTCACTATTGACGCTGATTATGCTGCTGTTGATGGCGGGTATGTTCGCTTGTATTCTATTATGGCTGATGGACAAGTTTCTGGGAATTCAGGAAGAAGTATGAAAGTAACGGATGATCCCTCGATTAATATTTCAACAGATGACTATATCTTAGACGTATCGGATGAATCAGGTCCAGTTGACGGTGGTGGAGCCCCCACTAATAAACAAATTGTCTCTTTTAAGTTTAGAGATGCTTGTGATATTGCACCAGCAGCCGGAGATATTATTGTTGTAAGAACAGAAGGTGTTTCTGTTGCTATGTACGAAAAAGATGCAGTAATTACTGCTGATCCGGTTACAAATGTTAAAACGACAGCCGCAATCCCTGTCTCGAAAAACCCACGTTTTCAGATATTTGGTAATCAATTAACATTAGACAACCCTGCTTCCGATGATGATGAGTCTGGTTATATGAGGGTATTAGTTGAGAAATTGCCGCCTGTGATAGGTGAAGACCCCGTTGAGGAGGGCACCTTAGACATTACTATCTATAAACGTACAACTGGTGTGGGATATTCTGTGATAACTCAAAAAATTCAGTTATAAAGTTTTATTTAGCTGCAATGGCAAAGATTGAAAAGAGAATATGAATTAAAACTCCCAGCCATGTGCTGGGTTTTTTTTAATTACAACTTCTAACGAACGGTTTCAATACATTGTGCTAGCCTTATTTTAATACTATGTATTGGAGTAAGCAGATGTTTTCAAGAAAAAATTTCTTAGTTATTTATATATCTTTGATACTGTCAGCATGCGGTGGTGGCGGTAGTCCAAGTAATAGCAGTGATGCGACCACTGCAACAACAACAACGGGTGATGGTACTGATGTGTCAACAGGCACTGATCAAAGTACTCTTGCGCCTGCATTGGGTACGGGTTCTGGCAGCAGTTTTACTGATGCTGCAGTCAATGTATCCGTGGTTAGTTTAGCAGCGGGTGGTAGTACTGAAGTTAGTCTTAATATCGTAGATACCGCTACTGGTAATGGGGTAATTGTTGGTACTCAGTATGCTGTGCGTTTTAGTTCAGCGTGTACTGATCAAGAGCCTGCAAAGGCAGCATTTCAGCAAGCCGAAATATTAACTACTAGCGGTACGGCTTCTACTTTCTATCAAGCTTTAGGTTGTGCGGGTGAAGATCGAATCTCTGCGACTTTGTTTAAGGCTGAAAGTGGGGCAATAAGTGGTGAGGCTGTTGATGCAGCTTTAGGTATAGTTACTATTGCGCTAGCCGAAGTTAATAATATTGAATATGTAGACGCTTCTGCATCCTCTATTGCTCTTAAAGGTCTGGGGTTTACAGTTTTACCAGAAACGAGCGCCGTAAGCTTTGCTGTCAAGGATGAGTTCAATAATCCAATATCAGGAAAAGCTGTCACCTTTACATTAAGTAATAATTCAGTAGGTGTCACTTTAGCAGGAGATGAAGACGCTAATGGCTCCGTTGAAGGGCTAACGAATGCTAACGGAATTGCTGTTGCCTATGTGAATTCAGGTACAACTCATGCATCTATATCTGTAAAAGCGAGTACGACGAAAAATACAGGCGGTGTTATTGGTACTCAGTCTTTCCCTATTGCTGTCACTACTGGGGTAGTTGATCAGAATAGTTTTAACTTGGTGGTTGATACTTTGAATCCTCATGCATGGGATATTGATGGTGAAGCGATTAACTTTTCAGTCAGGGGGGCCGATTCTTTTCAAAACCCAATACCTGATGGAACAGTGATTAATTTTATGGCTGAATCTGGTCAAGTTCAGCCGACATGCATCACTTCAGGTGGCGGTTGCTCTGTGACTTGGACAAGTACTAACCCTCGTCCAGGTACCATGTTAGATGGCTCATTAAAAACCAATGCAAGTGGATTCCCAGGCTTTGATGCGGCGTGGCAGGGCGGTCGTGCTGGTGTTGCTACGGTGTTAGCATATACATTGGGTGAGTCAGGCTTTGCTGATGCTAATGGCAATGGCTTATTAGAAACGAATGAAAGTTTTTTCACCATGGCAGAAGCATTCTTAGATGCTAATGAGGATGGGAACTTTGATGCGAGTGATGCCAATAACCCTTATGAAAAGCTGGTAGATTTCGATGTGAACGGTATACAAACAGCCGCTCCAGTAAATTATCAGGGAGTATCTTGTTCAAATACTGCATTAACAGCAGGGCATTGCTCGGAACTCGTTCATGTGCGTGACCAATTACGCTTCATCGTTGCTGATGGGAATGCTGCGACGTTAACATCGACTGGTATTAGTGGTGGAATTACTGGAGACTTATCAGCAGCGTCATGTATAAATGTTCGAAGTGAAGGCACAGTAACTTTTCACTTTAATGTAGCTGATAGTAATGGCAATATTCCACCAGTTGGTACGGCTGTAACTTTTACTGCTGATGGTTTTGATCTCATTGGCTCTGCACCCTCAAAGATACCGAATGCTTTTAGTACGGCCGGGTATGATTATTCAGTTACTATTGAAGCAGACGATATCCTTGAAAATGGTAATGCGATATTTGAAGTTACTTCACTTCGAGAAGCTGTGACTGCTTGGACTTCGGTGACACTGACGGATGACCCAAGAATTTTAGTAGGTACTGATAGCTATCTATTGGATGTTTCTGCAGCTTCTCAATCAGTGGTGTACACTTTTGCTGATGCGTGTGGAAATGTTCCAGCTAATGGAGACATTATATTAATTGAGTTAGCGAACGCTTTGTTTACGCATGCAACGCTTGCTGCTGCTCCTGTAAATAAATTACAGCTTAGCGGAGCCGATTTAAATGCAAGCGGTCAACTAACGATTTTATATGAAGATGATGGCACACCGACTATCGGTGGTGGTGATGTTAAAATTACAACAATTACTACAAGTGGCTCTTCATCTGAAACAACTTATACTATCACTGACTAAAGTCATGATTTCTTCATCAAACCCAGCCTAGCGCTGGGTTTTTTGTTATTATATTCCCCATCTTAAATCTGAAGTCGAAAATATCCAATGTCAGAACTTAAAAACGATCGCTTCCTTCGCGCACTATTGCGTGAGCCTGTAGACCAAACTCCTGTTTGGATGATGCGCCAAGCTGGGCGTTATCTACCAGAATATCGCGCTAGCCGCTCTACGGCTGGTGATTTCATGAGTTTGTGTAAGAACCCTGAGTTCGCTTGTGAGGTAACGATGCAGCCACTTGAACGCTATCCGTTAGATGCTGCGATCTTGTTCTCTGACATCTTAACGATTCCAGATGCAATGGGCTTAGGTTTGTATTTTGAAACAGGCGAAGGCCCTCGTTTCAAGAAAGTCCTGCGTACTGAAGCAGATGTTGCTGCATTGAAAGTGACGAATACTGCAAAAGATCTTCCTTACGTGACTGATGCGGTTAGTACGATTCGTCGTGAATTGAATGGTCGGGTTCCTCTTATTGGTTTCTCTGGTAGCCCGTGGACATTAGCTACCTATATGGTTGAAGGCGGTTCTTCTAAGGACTTCCGTCATGTAAAAGCCATGATGTACGATACGCCAGAAGTAATGCATCAGTTGTTGGATGTATTAGCAGATTCTGTGACTGAGTATTTGAATGCCCAAATCGCAGCGGGTGCACAAGCCGTGCAGATCTTCGATACTTGGGGTGGCAGCTTAAGCGATGTGTGTTATCGCGAGTTTTCATTGAAGTATATGAATAAAATCGTAGCTGGCTTAACCCGTGAAAATGAAGGCCGTAAAGTGCCGGTTATTTTATTCACTAAAGGTGGCGGTCAGTGGTTAGAACTTATGGCTGATACCGGTTGTGATGCGTTAGGCATCGACTGGACAACCGATATGGGTAATGCCCGTAGCCGTGTTGGTGATCGTGTTGCACTGCAAGGCAATATGGATCCTTCAGTTTTATATGCAAAGCCAGCAACAATTCGTAAAGAAGTTCAGCGAATTTTAAATAGCTACGGTCCAGGAACAGGGCATGTATTTAATCTGGGCCATGGAATTCACCAGTTTGTCGATCCAGCTCACGCCGGTGCTTTCATCGAAGCGGTGGTTGAATTGAGTCGAGAGCAGTATAAGTAATAGCGACTGATGCTGTGAAAAAGCCCGCCCTGTGCGGGCTTTTTCGTTTTTGGAGTTTACACAGAGTGCCAGGAACTCCGTCAATGACCAAAGTTGACGAATCAATAGCCGAAGTTATCCAGTAGGTAGAGTTCGTGAAATAGTGTAATATATGCCGCGAAAAATAGGTGAATGTTAAGCAATAGCGATAGGCGAATTGGTAATGACAGTGAAGACAGTAGATGCCTTGTTAGTAGGCGCTGGAGCGATGAGTACAACTCTCGCGATGATGTTAAATAAGCTAGATCCGTCTCTAAAAATTTGTGTGGTTGAACGGCTTGATCAGGTGGCTCACGAGAGTACTGATGGTTGGAATAACGCAGGCACGGGTCACGCAGCCTATTGTGAACTGAATTACACCCCAGAAGAAGGCAAAGGCAAGGTTAATATATCTAAAGCCTTGGATATAAATGCCTCTTTTGAAGTGACTCTGCAGTTTTGGACCCATCTAGTGAAAACGGGTGCTTTGCCAAGTCCTAAAGAATTTATAAATCGTACGCCACACAAGAGCTTTGTTTGGGGTAAGAAGAACGTTGAATTTTTACGTCAGCGTCATGAATTAATGAGTGCTCATCATTTATTTGAAGGCATGGAGTTCAGCGAAGATCCAGCTACGTTAGCGGATTGGATGCCGTTAGTAATGACTGATCGTAAGGGTAAAGACCCTGTTGCTGCTACTAATGTGCAGCATGGCTCAGATGTCGATTTTGGTTCTTTAGCGCGTAATATGGTTTCACATCTTGAGAAACAGGATAATTTTGAATTATTACTGGGTCACTCAGTAGAAGACATGAAGCGCAGCAGTACCGGTGGCTGGTCCGTTTTGTTAGAAGATAATAAATCAGGCGAAGTGACTCGTGTGCGTTCTAAGTTTGTTTTCTTAGGCGCGGGTGGTGGCGCTTTACCCTTATTACAGAAGTCTGAGATTCCTGAATGTAAAGGTTATGGTGGCTTCCCTGTAAGTGGTCAATGGTTAGTCTGTACGAAACCTGAAGTTGCCAATCAACATTTTGCCAAGGTGTATGGTAAAGCGGCTATTGGTGCGCCACCAATGTCGGTTCCTCACTTAGATACTCGAGTTATTAATGGTGAGCGTGCATTATTATTTGGTCCTTTTGCGGGCTTCACTACGAAGTTCTTGAAGGAGGGTTCTAATATGGATCTTCCGGCTTCTATTAAAGCCAACAACTTGAAGCCAATGGTTTCTGTTGGTTTAAATAACATGGCGCTGACTAAGTACTTGATTAGTGAAGTATTCCAGTCAGATAAGTCTCGCATGGATTCATTACGTGAATACTTCCCTGCGGCTAAAGACGAAGATTGGACGTTAGCCAATGCTGGCCAGCGTGTTCAGATCATCAAGAAAGATGAGAAGGGCAAAGGTAAGCTAGAATTCGGAACAGAAATCGTTGCCGCAGCAGATGGTACATTGGCTGCATTATTAGGTGCCTCTCCAGGTGCCTCTACGGCGACACAAACCATGATTGATGTGATAGAGCGCTGCTTTAGCGATAAGCTTGATAGTGATGGCTGGAAAGAGCGTTTGAAGGCAATGATTCCATCGTATGGTGAGTCGTTGATCGAAGATGCTGAATTATTGAAGACTATCCGTGAAGATACTTTGACTACTCTTGAGCTGAAATAATTCTCATAGAGTTGTTTCTATGCAGACAATAAGCGCTATTAATTAGCGCTTTTTTTTGCCTAGAGTTTAAGTTTATTGGTTTCAGAAAGGCCTGATATATTACTTATAAACGCGAGTCACTCGAGGGGTGAGCTGGCAAAATAATTCATAGCTGATGGTATTACATACATTAGCAATTTCATTCGCATTGATATTCTCTCCCCATAGTTCTACTTCGCTACCGATATCAATATCAGCTTGTCCGCTAATATCGATGCATAGCATGTCCATCGAAACACGGCCTAATGTTTGTAAGTACTTACCATTGCTCCAAACTCGTGTGCCAGAAGGAACACTGCGTGGATAGCCATCGCCATAACCAATCGCGACGATGCCTACACGGGTCTCTTTTTCTACAATAAGGCTATCACCATATCCGATACTCTCACCGGCTTTGACGGTATGGCTGGAAATGATTCTAGAGCTGAGTGTCATTACTGGTTTGAGCGCTTGGCATTGCTCTGTGGCCGTTATAAGGGGAGAGCTACCGTACAGCATGATACCTGGGCGGCTGATGTTATCAGTGATTGCAGGCCAGCCAATAATGGCGGCGCTATTACTATTGGATAAAGCGAGATTTGGCCAAGCTGCTGATTGCTGGTTAAATATTTCTTCTAGTGTTTGCTTTTGTTTTAGGGTCTTTTCATTGCCTAAATCATCCGCGCAAGAAAAATGACTCATTAATACCGTTATATTAAGCCCAGTATGCTGACACTGTTCAAAAACTTGTTGGCACTCACTAGCATCAAAGCCTAAGCGATTCATGCCCGTATCGATTTTCAGCCATAGCTTCAATGTATTGAACTGAGGGTTTGATATTAAGATGTTGAGCTGGCTTTGGTGATGCACCACCATCTCTATATTATGCTCACGTGCCGCTAGCCACTCTTGTTCGTCATAGCCGCCTTCTAATACGAGTACTGGGCCATTTATTCCAGCTTGTCGCAGTTTCAGTGCTTCATCCATACAGGCTACCGCAAGGCCGTCTGCGGCGCATAATGCGTTAGCAACGGGAATAAGGCCGTGACCATAAGCGTCCGCTTTAATGACGGCATACGCTTTTTGGCTATATCCTTTAGCAAGCTGGTAATTGTCTTTCAAATGCTGCAGATTAATCACTGCTTGAGTAGGGCGAGCCATATTATTCGCTTAAATCAGGGGACTAAATATTGGGTAGGGTTTATTATGTCAGGCTGCGCAGTCGTAAACTAGCACTGAGCTTAAAAGATCGTTTCTAATTGATAGAGTTGTTGTTTCCATGCATTCATTAATTGCTGATAAAACCTTGGTGTTTTCCCCAGCGCTTGCGACAGCCATTGGCTTGGAAGAGGCGATAGCCTTAACCTGGCTGAATGATATTGCGCAAGCTATGGGCGGTATTCAATGGCATGTGAATAATGATCAAGTACGCCAAGTATTTCCATTTTGGGATGACCAGAAGCTGCGCTTAGTTTTACGCAACCTACATGAAAAGGGGCTTGTTCAGCTAATCTCGCCACTATTCCCAGATGCCCCGCAGTTAATATATTGTTTTCCTCAGCAGACAAGTGAAGCGCCTAGGCAGTCCAATAATCAGCGTATGCAATCATTAGATCAGCAGCCTGCCTCGACTCAGCAAGTACAACCTAATCAGATGAGTATGCAGCGAACTCAATCGGCTAATTCTCTTCAGCCAATGGAGCAGCAGTGGCAGCCTAGCCGAGATGGTTTAAACAGATTGCAGCAGCACGGGATTCCCGATAGCTACAGTTTATCGAAGTTGGATGAGTTTATTTTACAGACTCGTGAAAATGGAAATAACCGAAACGATTGGAATACTCAGTTCTTCCGCTTTATCAAAAAACATTGGGTTTATACTCAAACCGATGCGCATAAAAAACAGCAAAAAATTGCAGCGAAAGCTTCTTTTAGTACCAGTCATACACTCGCCCCCGATCGCCAAGAGCGTTTTCAGGCGCGTCGTGAAGAAGCTGGTCCGATTGCTCAGCAGTGGCAGCCAAGTTTGGATGCCCAGCAAATCTTGCAGCGTGCGGGAATTGACCCTCAATTTATTCAAGATTCTATTCCTGAGTTTGTTTTATATTGGCAAGAGCGTGGTGATGCGCATAAAACTTGGAATACAAAATTCATTCAGCATGCTCGTCAGCAGTGGGCGCGTTATTCTTCATCGTTAGAGCACTCTTCTGTACCAACGCGCATTGGCGATGATTGGCAGCCAGATAATGACTGTTATGATATTCTGGCTATGGCGCATATTGATTTGCACTATGCTCAAAGTCTAATTGGTGAGTTTGTATTGTATTGGCGTGATTCCAATCAGTTGCAAACCAGTTGGAATAGTAAATTCTTACAGTACGTTAAGCAGCAATGGGCTAGGCAGTTAAACCAAGGCTCTCAAATAGGTGGACAGGCAAATGCGGGATCGCAAAGCGGTACTCAATCCAATTCTGAACCAGGTTACGCAACAGCTGCAGCAAGCAGGCAGCGTCTCACCGACACAGACTGGTAACGAGAAGGCGCATCGTGCTCAACGACCATTAGATATTGATCAAAAGTCTGCCATTAATCAGGTTTTTGAATTGTTTCGTTTTAACTATCACAACCAATTTTTAAAAGCCTTTCCTGATCACGATACCGTGATTATGGCCAAGCAGTTGTGGGCGCGTTTACTGGTCGACTTCCCAGCGGAAACGATTATGTTCGCTGCTGAACAGGTGGTTAAACAGCAGAAGTTTTTGCCCAATGTGCATGATGTTGTAGAAGCCTGTAATTCCTCCGCACACAAATTATTGGGTATGCCAGATGCGCACTCTGCTTATATCGAAGCTTGTCGCGCACCTTCCCCAAAGAAAGAATATCAATGGACTCATCCTGCTGTGTATTACGCAGGACGTGCTAGTGATTGGTTCTTCTTAGCGAATAGTGTTGAAGCGAAAGCCTTTCCTGTCTTTGCACGTAATTATGCGATGTTGATTGAGAGAGTTGCTGCGGGCGAAAATATCGAAATTGAGCTTCCGAAAGCGCTACCTGATCATATTGAGAAACCTATTGAACGCAAAGATCTGCAGAAGAAAATGAAGCAACTATTAAAAGATCTTTAAGAATACTTTATAGATTTTTTATCGTTTATAAGCAACGTTGCCAGCGCCAAACATTTCTATTGCTCCGCCCATTTTGAAAGTGCCAGTGAGTGTTACGTTCATTAGAAAGTGGTTATTAATGGGGGACGCAAAGGAATAGTTTAAGCTAGTATTATTTGTTCCTGATTGTCCTGCCTGAGTCACAATGTTTCCATTTTCATCTACGATGACTATATGTGCATAGTCTTCAGCGTTATCACAAAAAAAGCTACTGCAATCATCTTCAGATGTTAGCGAGATGTTAATATCAGTTGCTTCCTCTATTGTGAGTTTTGTATTTCTATTACCTTCTAGTGTAGCTGAATTAACATAGTCACCGCTGAATTTTGTCGAACCATTATCTAGGCTCGTGCCAGAAATATTTAGAGTGAAGCCATCATAAGCATTACCTAGAGTATCAGCGTAAATAGTATAAGTTTGAATATCGTCGGGGTTATTAACATCGACCGTTGCAGTTTTAGAGTTATATAAACCAAAGCTTAGCTCATCGATATGAAGTGTTTCTGGTAAGCCAAATCTTAAGGCGCCTTGTTCAGTAACATCGATCGTAGCGCCAACATAAGAATAGCGTGCAGTAATATCATTTAACATAAAATAGGAATCTGTCGGTCGTTGTTGATAGGAAATATTGCCTATCGTTAAATCAACAGTAGTATCTAATGAAATACCTGCTTGGCCAGATACATTGGCGAGAGCTTTTTCGTTAACTGGTATAAGTTCGGCAAAAATAAAAGTACTGAATAACAGTATTGAGTGTGAAAGTATCGCTTTAATTAAGGTCATGTGTTTGTACCTTTAAGTGTTGTAGCTGAATACCTTCGATATAAGATGTGCCTGCATTCCAGTCATTTAATGAAATATTCTCAGCTCTCACCGAGCCTGTTGGTGCTGCATAAAACGCGGCCGCAGTATTGCTATTAACTGCTGCAATTTCAAAAATGACTTGCTGTTCTTCACTGATCGTCAAGGTTGCAGGTTGATAAAGAGTTTGACCGATAGGAAGATACAGATCAAAGCCTGTGATCTGCCAAGCCGTATTAGAGTTATTGCTGGGCGCAGCATTAACTGTTGCGGTTTGAAACGTGAGTTCATCCGCATGAAAATTAAGTTCACCTGACATAGCTAACCCGCCTCCTTCCGGAGCCCATGACTTTAAATATGTCCCGTCTAAATGCATGCCATTAAATAATAACCACGTTTCATCAGTATTGCCGCTGGCATGCTCTAGAGTCATTAACGCGCCTAGATCCATTTTTCCTGCGTCCAAATCAGATCCTTTGTAAGTACCCTCTGGAAAAGCAGTAACTAAGGTTGTTCTACTTAGATTTTCACCATCAGTTAGGGTGATAGACTCTTCTTGGATGTTCAGAAAAAAAGGATCGTCGTAGGAACCAACATTGCCACCATAAACAGTATCGCCTTTACGAGCTGAATCATGACCAACCCAGTAGAAATCAGTGAAAACTAAAGGAATGCCAGAATCAAAATCTAAGGTGAGTTTTATGTTTTCCCCTGTCGCATAGACATCGTCCCAAATAAAGCCAATTGCGGGCCCGTTTTGACCGTCAACATTAGATAAACCTGAGTCATCTATTGGGATTAGTTCCGCTAATGTGGATAAGGGTATAAAAATAATAAGTGATAATAAATAGTTCATAAATATCTTAAAAATAACCAGGGAAACGGTTAATAGGGTGTTCATTACTAACAGATATAGGAAAGATAGAATCCAGACCTAAGCCTGGAGATGTGACGCCATCCTGCAGATTTAACCAAAAACCTGATTGTGCAGTTCCTTGGGCGCCCGTTCCGAGCTTGGGATAATTAATGGCTGTACTTTGAAGCCCTAGATAGAAATTATTGGTGCCGGTGAAAGTCATATTTTGAAAGTTACCGAGGTCAATATCTAAGCCTAACAAATCATCGGTAATATCATCTTCACGCACATTGTGTGCGGAAGAATCTAGATCAATTGAGAATAAGCCCAAGCTTAATTGACCGACGGCTTGAACATCACCAGACAGGGTTTTTATTTCAACCCCCATCGTGCCGTTGACTTCACCGAAGCCTAAGCGAAAACCGATTAAGTCACCGGTATTATTACGTGCAAATTCAATATAAGGGTCGACTATTTTAAAATCGTGAACGATTCCACTAGAGTCTATTGTCCCTAAAGATATATTGGCGAAATCAATGTCGGCGGTTGCGCGATCTGTATTATCACTGTTATCCAACCCATCTTGGCGTACACCTTCACCTAAAACGAGACGGTTTATATTAGCGTTTATATCGATGTCAGCACCAATCGTTATACGAGTGAACGAAACATCTATTCCTCCGGGTTGAGCTACCTGTCCGGCTAAAGTCTCAGATACCTCAATAACGCCTTTGCCCGATTGCTTAGCCATATCGATATCCGTCATTGGATACAGCTCGGCAAACGATGCGGAACTAGCCAATGCGAAAATAGAAAGTGTTGTCGTAATACTCAGGCGCATAACTAAACTCGATGTTTAAATTAAACATGTAAATTTAGTTTAGAGAAGCAGTTGTAAAATGTATGTTCAAGGAGGTGGGAATCTTGTTGGCTTTTTGCGACAAAACTGTAAGTTAGGGTTACTTTTAGTTACTCATCGCAGGCGAGCTAAAGATCGTGATAATTGGCTATCCTTTCGATTATTCATTGCACTACATCCTTGTAGTTTGGACTTAGTATAGCGTGCAGCGATGGTGATTTTCAATCCAGAAAATCACACATCATCCGAGTTTCCTTCATAATCCGTAGCCGAATTATCAAGATGAGTATATTTACCAACGAATGTTAAATGGTCAGTATCAATAGGACCGTTAAGGTGTCTACCGGTAATCATATAGACACACCTCTCGATCATATAAAGATACTCAATGAAATTCTGATAGGTATTTCTGTTGTTCTGAAAGGTCCATAGACTAGCGCTAAAGGTTGGTTACTTTGTTAAATTATCTCAGCGTAATGAGCGATTGTTGAAAATAGGTTGTTTTGCAATGATAGACGAATGATAAGCAATAGCTCTATAAAAGGATTTATGAGTCGCATGCGTAACAAATTTCTGGTCGTCAGTTTTTTTATATTTTCTCTCCCTGTTTTTGCAGACCTTCCTCTGGCGATAGAGGACCTTATTACTGATAAGGGAAAACTTAAACTTGATATGTCATTGGCTTATACCAATATCGAGCGAGATGGGCTAGAAACAGCGGAGCCTCTTCTTGTGCAAACAGGGCAACTTCTTTTGTTACTCTGCCTACAAAAATTGGTGAATTAAAATCGAATACGGATGCCCTTATCGCAACTGTGGGTTTGCGTTACGGATTAACATCCAATGCAGAAATTTATACTCGTGCCAGTTATCTTTATAGAGATAATCGCTCAAGCGGCCTATCTGGCATAGAGAATGAAACGACAGATCAATTAGTTGATTCGTGGTTAGGTTTGAACTATCAGTTTTCTCAAGACAATGAAACACCAGCCTTACTTGGTTTCGTTGAAGAAGCCTTGTATGAAAAACATATAAAAGATACCTCGTCAGGGAAGTCAACACTCTTTGGTATGACCACATACCGCGCCATTGATCCTATTGTATTATCGTTAAGCACCGCATACCGCTGGAATCAATCGCGAGATGATGGTGATATTTCATATCAACCGGGAAATTATTTATTGTTCAATCCTTCATTGGCATTTGCTGTTAATGATCGAATCACACTTACGGGTGGTTTGCAGTGGATTAATAAAAAAGAAGACCGCTATAACGGTGCCGCGCAAGGATTTCGCCGAACGAGTACGGATATGAGATTCGGTTTTGGCTACGGAGTAGCGAAGGGAAATACATTGAATCTTTCTTTCAATACAGCAGCCTCAGGTCAAAATAGGGCGGATCTGAGATTGAATTGGCTTTATGCCTTTTAATTTGCCCCATCTATAAGGAAATAGAAATGAAGAAAATTATTTTTGCTACTATCTTGAGCGGTACTATTGCTGCGCCAGCTATGGCGGCTACTAATACCGACCTCAGTGATGCACGTTCGATTTTTAATGTTCAAGATCAGCAAGCTTTACAACTGGAAGTTCTTTCTTCTGAAGAAATGCAAGAGACGGAAGGTGCGTGGTTTACGTATGCTCTGGGTGGTTTAGCGGGTATGTATGGTTCTGGCTATGGATATCTGGCTGGTGGTGGAAATAGCCCCTATGGATTTTTAGGCACTGTTGCGGCTGGAGGTGCTGCAGGGTTGTGGTCTCCAATCAGCGGAGTTCGTTCGGCGGTAATGACCTTTGGTGGAGCATTCACAGGAGGGGCTGTCAGTAGTTATGGATCCTCATATGGTGTGTGGTAATTAAGTAAATAAGTAGCCTCCTGTATTGAGGCTACTTTTATAATATAGGAGGGTAAAGTATGGGTATTTTATACGTTATAATTACTTCTTTTTGTACTGCCGGATTAACTTCATTAATATTTAGCCATTTTATTAAATGTAGTGATAATAAATATTGCATTTATGTGCGTAGTTTCTTGATTGTTTTTTTAGGAGTTCTCTTTGGAAGTATCGTGCTTATGCTTGTCTAATATTGGTATTTATTGTTCTTCGGTATTGAATTTATTTCATGAAAAATAATAATCAGTTTGATCTAATAAAATGGATCTTTGTAGAAAAACGTACATACAGTATTGTTATTACGTTTATTTTAATCGCCATAGCCTTGTATGTTTCTCCGAGCATCATCATTTTACATAAGGTGTTTCTTTTAATTTCCGCTAGTGTGGTATATTCATGCACAGCCATAAAGTGGATTGAGGGCGATAAAAGGTATGTGGATATATTGGATTTTCAGTATTCCAATTGTTGTTTATTGCGGTTCTTATAGTGTGAGTAATGAAAAAGATAACTTATTCCTAAGTATGAATTTGATGTTTTATTTGTCACTCTACTTTTTTCTAAATACGGTTTTTATTAGTGCATATAATAAGATATTGATGCGCTACTTTTAATTATTCGATTTTTAAAATTATCTGATAATGTATTGTTGGGTGAAAAAAAATAAATCACAATGAGATTGATGTTGTAGCTAGAAATATCTACCAAATGATTCCGTTCGTTGCATGGGAAATTATCATGGTTTCAATTTTTTAGTTTTTAAGGAAACTTAACATGCAATTGTTAAGTAAGGTTAGTTTTGTAGGCGCATTAGCAAGTGTCTTGGTTTTTTATCCTGTTTCTACTTATTCTTCAGAATTTGCATATATTAGCAATACTCATGCTCGTGGTTCCATTCCAATTACTAGTTGGAAGTCACGACGCGATGAGAATATTGTTAAGCAAGATCTTGATTATTCATGCGGTGCTGCATCATTAGCCACGATTATTAACGGATACTATGGTCAGACTGTAACAGAGGAAGACATTCTCAAGCTTATGAATAAAGAAGATATGCGAGCTTCTTTTGATGATATGGCAGCCGCTTTATCTGAGCTTGGCTTTCGGGGTGTTGGCTATGCCGCTTCATTTGAGCAATTAAAAAAGCTTAAAATTCCTGTTGTTGTTTATACTAAACATAGGAAAAACGATCATTTTTCTGTTCTAAGAGGTATCGATAATAATACTTTTTTATTAGCAGACCCTTCACTTGGTAATCGAACTTATAGCAAGTTTCAGTTTCTTGAAATGTGGGAGACTCGAGCTGAGTCTAACTTAAAGGGTAAGATATTAGCCATCCTACCTAAAGACAAAAACATTGATACTCTGAATGAGTTTTTTACTAATAAGCCTTTCCGCCAAACCTCTCAGGCTGTGCTGCATAGTGTTATTCGAAGCTATCCCTGAGGATTTTTAGATACTCTAACTTTACTCATCATCATCCCAGTTGCCTTCGTATCCTGCCGCCAAGTTCTCGAAGCGAGTATATTTACCCACAAACGCTAAGCGGTCAGTACCAATGGGGCCGTTACGGTGTTTACCGGTAATGATCTCAGCAATGCCTTGATCCGGAGTATCTTCGTTATATACCTCATCACGATAAATGAAGGCGATGATATCCGCATCCTGCTCGATCGCGCCCGATTCTCGTAGATCCGACATTACCGGACGTTTATTGGGACGTTGCTCCAAAGAGCGGTTTAGCTGCGATAGAGCAATGATAGGGCAGCTGAATTCTTTCGCGATGGCCTTCATACTACGAGAGATCTCCGAGATCTCTTGCGAACGGCCTTCAGAAGGCCCAGAAACCTGCATTAACTGCATATAGTCGACCATCACAAGCCCAAGGTCATTATCGTTCTCACGATAGACCTTACGACAGCGTGCGCGCATATCTTGTGGCGTTAATGCGGGAGTATCATCAATGTATAAGGGTAAATCTTTCAAGATATTTACTGCAGACGACAGTTTAGGCCAATCATCTTCAATCAACTTACCGCTACGAATGCGGGTCTGATCGATTTTTCCGATAGAAGAAAGCATGCGCATAACGATCGATTCAGACGGCATTTCCATACTGAATACAATGCAAGGGCGCTTGGTTGCGATTAACGCATTCTCGACCAAGTTCATCGCATACGTCGTTTTACCCATGGAAGGACGACCTGCGACTACCACCATGTCGGCTTTTTGAAAGCCTGAAGTACGGTTATCAATCTCAGTGAACCCAGAGGTGATACCACTTAAACCTTCAGGCTTATTAAATAATTCGTCTAGCTGATCTAGCGTGCTTTTTAGAATAGGACCTACAACAACAGGGCCCCCTTCTTTGCGGTTACCTTCAGCGATTTGCGCAATTTTCTGCTCAGCATCGGAAAGGATGTCGAGAGAGTTTTTACCTTCAGGCTCATAAGCCTGAAGCGTAATTTCACTGGCGGCTTCGATTAAGCGGCGTTGTTGTGAGCGTTCTTTAACGATCACACCATACGCACCACTGTTGGCGGTCGACGGTGTCATATCCGCCAGCTCGCCTAAATAAGCAATACCACCCACTTCGTTTAATGTGCCTAGCTCATCTAACTCTTCTGAGACGGTTACCACATCAACTGGCTGTTCTTGGTCGACTAAAGACTTGATCGCACGATAAATATTACGATGCTTATGGCTGTAAAAGTCGGTGTCTTCTAAAACTTCAGATACTGATTCCCAAGCGCGATTATCCAATAACAAGCCACCAAGCACTGATTGTTCAGCGTCTATTGAATGCGGCGGTGTACGTAGCGATAAGGTTTGTTGGTCTGGGGCTTGATCAGTCATTATCAATCTGTAGTTAATAAATGGGAGATAAAAAAAATGCGCTACTAGCATAAGCTAATAGCGCACCTTTATAAAACTAAAGTTTTTGCGAGAAGAGATTAGTCTTCAGCAACAACCAATAGCTTCAATGTAGCAGAAACTTCTGCGTGTAACTGTACAGTGATGTCGAACTCACCAACGTTACGGATCGGACCAGTTGGCAAGCGAACTTCAGCTTTAGCCAATTCAACGCCAGCTTCAGTAGCAAGCTCAGCGATGTCACGGTTGCCCAATGAACCGAACAACTTACCTTCGTCGCCAGATTTAACAGCAACAGTAAGTTCGATTTCTTCGATCTTAGCTTTACGAGTTTGAGCAGCAGTAAGCTTAGCAGTAGCGGCTTTCTCAAGCTCAGCACGACGAGCTTCGAATTGCTCAACGTTTAGTTTAGTTGCAGGAACTGCCTTGCCTTGTGGCAAAAGGAAGTTACGAGCGAAACCAGGCTTAACGTTTACGCTGTCGCCAAGACCGCCTAATTTTGCAACTTTTTCTAATAAAATAACTTTCATAATAATATCCTTAGCACTACAGAGTTGAAGCCTTTAGGTCTCAATCAACTGTGTCTTTTAGTCTGCCCCGAATGTCGATAGCACTATCGATCAGAGCGAGAAAAATTAGTAATGTAAATAGGTAGGGGCCGAATAAAAATACGCTTATATAAAACGCAAACAACCATTGTCCACCTAGGTTTTTCATCCCGACAATACTGTGTACAAAAGCTGTACCGGCAATGACAAGAGGAATGATTAAAATCGGAAGTACGCCACTGATTAGCGGAGGAAGGCTAGAACCAAAAACCAACAATAAAACGACAGTTGATGTGTAACCAACAGGCAATCTTAAAGGATGGAATTCTTCACTATAACCACCAGGGTTATAGAAAGCGGCTTGCCACCAACGGGCTAATAATAAACATAAAACCATGACCATAGTTTGCACTGCGGCCAATGCCCCAACCATTAGGGGGCCAACTTTAGGTTGAATGCTATGCCAAAGCTCAAGGTTATCCTTTAAGGCTTCAGACAATAAAACTTCACTTTGCTTTTGTACTTCCGCTAATACCTCGGGCATTAACATCGGTAGGGCAAAATAAATCAACACTCCGATACCACTTGCACTCATCAGCGTTAATCTAAGATCAATGCTAGAGCGTAAGATAATCGCTAAAATTGAAGCGCCAAGGGCTGTGAGTAGGGGCGTTGAATCCCCCATCGCTAACCAGACAAAAGCCGGCAAGCTACCCCACAAAACCACATTGGCGGCTTCTTTTGCTCCATGACGCAATATAGAAAGCGCCATTAGAGCAGCGCCTAACCAAAATAATAGGGGAATAAACAACGTCGCAGCAATTGCAATAATTGCGTTCAGTGGTTTATCCATGCTCCATTTAGCTAGGGCTTTAAACATTATTACTATAACCGTCGCTTATTTATGAGCGTCAGTGTATGGCAATAAAGCAATGTAACGAGCGCGTTTAATTGCAGTAGACAATTGACGCTGATACTTAGCTTGAGTACCAGTAATACGGCTTGGTACAATTTTGCCAGTTTCAGTAACATAGCCTTTCAACGTTTCAAGATCTTTATAATCAATCTCTACAACGTTTTCAGCAGTGAAACGGCAGAACTTACGACGACGGAAAAAACGTGCCATGGTAAAACTCCTATTCTTCTTCAGCAGCAGGTGCTTCAGCAGCTACTTCTTCAGTTTCAGTGGCTGGAGCAGCAGGTGCTTCAGGGCGACGGTCATCACGACGACGGTCATCACGGCTTTCAGCCGCTTTAACTGCAGATACTTCAGTAACAGCTTCGTCACGACGAATAACCATGTTACGAAGAACAGC
>Ga0209184_1000914_pt1 | contig 24265 bp, 17 predicted proteins | sample EN8Hudsemesocosm_2_FD_184627 | JGI IMG/M metagenome (GOLD analysis project Ga0209184, IMG submission 184627) | Methane-oxidizing microbial communities from mesocosms in the Hudson Canyon - EN8C Hudson Canyon (SPAdes) (version 2) | ecosystem: Environmental > Aquatic > Marine > Cold seeps | place... | reverse complement strand
AATAATGGCTGTTGTTCATATTTATTTTCATACCGTAACATTGCCCAAGCTGTTCTAACTGTTTTATTTGCTAACGCAATACAACTCCGTTTAATACCCGCTCGCTGAACCAGCCTGATCAGCCATGCTTGTTTTGCTGTTTTGGGCTCTTCCGGTAAACGGCAGATATAAGAAAGCGCCCCTTGATATAAGGCTGACCTCAGCTCCTTAATTCCACCTGCCCGATCAATTCCGGTCATAAACACTTTACCTCCCGAGCTGTGTTGTTTAGGGGTTAATCCAATAAATGCTGATGCTTCACGGCCATTTTTGAATTGTTTTCCATCACCTATTGATGAATACAACAAGCCAGCACATACTTCAGCAACACCTTCTAAATCCATTAGCTTTTTACACGGTTGTAATTGACGAATAAGTGCATTTTTTGTTTTTATTAATTGAGCTAACTCTTTTCTTAAATGTAAATAGGTTAACCACAGTTGATTAACAGTTGGTCGTAAACATTCTGGTATTGAATCCGCGTCATTGAGTGTATCCTGAACGACTGTCGTTAATGCTTTGACGCCTCTAGCGCTAACAATACCGTACTCGTAAAGCATGGCACGTAGGTGGTTGCTTAAAGACGTAATACTGCGAGATAAGTGAAAGCGACTTGTTTCTAATGTTTGTATCGTTTGTTGCTCTTCACTTTTAGGTTTACTCGTTTTTATGCCTATTTGTAATGACGCATTGGCAATGGCCAGCGCATCATTAGCATCTGTTTTATGCCCTTGGAGAAAGCCTTTTACTTTTTTAGGACTAATTATCCGAACGTCATGATCAAAGCTCTGAGCATATCTGCCCCAATAATGACTGCTCCCACAACCTTCTATCGCAACAACAGCAGGTTTCACTTTTGCCAGTATCTCTTTCAGTTTTTGACGACTAACGGGTTTATTGCTAACTAATTCACCATGTTTGCTAATTTCACAAACCTGAATAATATTCTTAGCTAAATCAATTCCAAAGATAGTAGATTTCAACATAGTATGGTCCCCTTAATAGTTACTGTAACTCTAGACTAATTGCTAGGGTTGTGGAGTCCATACATCGCCTTAGAAAGCTAATTAGCAATTACCTCAAAAGTAATATAGAAGAGTTAAAATAACCGAACACCAACGGCAATTTTGAGCTTGCAGGAGATATAGACTTCACTTATAAACTCTACTTCCTATCTACTGGCAACAAAGACTCCGATTACATTAGCGCAAACCAACTACTCTATCGATATTATTACTCTAAATACTGAGAAAAATCACGTACTTGCCTCATTGTGAGATGGATATATTAGTCTAGGTGTCATTTATTTTATTTGCTTACCTTGATATAAATAATCTGAAAAGTTATCTAGGGAGGTTTCATTGATTTCAGAGAAGTAAGCAAAACTACCTTTCATCTTCATTTCATTTTGCTTGGCTAGTACTGCTCCATTAATATGTACAAAAGTAAAAGTTAAGGCTAAGTCGGTAATACTGGCTGCAAACATGGGCGAAAACTCTGCGTTATTCCAAATAGTTATTTTTTCAATGAATTCTTTTTCTTTTTGATAGACTAACTTTCCTTGTAACTTACCAATCGAATCTTTACCCAGTTTCTTGATAGAAACGTTAAATGCCATAACAATATGCTTCTCGTCAGTAGAGACTAAAGACAGACTTTCTGGATTAATTAACTTACGTAACGGGAGTTGCAAATTATTTCCTTGCTTCTCTGTGCTGCTTTGCTCTTGTTTATTTTTAGCAAATTTTTTAATTTGTTTTTTTGTCGGTAGTTGACCATTAATTTGCTTAAGGAGCCATCGTTCATTTGATTGTGGGGAATGTTGCTCAATACTGCTTGATATGTCACCTTCCTCGTTTTCATAACGGGAAATTTTATAAGACCAAAACTCTCTCTTTGTATGTTCAACTTTTAGTATAGCGTTATTCACTTTTTCCTTGAACGATGCTAGCTTTAGTTCAGCTGTAGTATTTTCTGCTGCAAAAAGTTTAAAAAATGCCCCTAAGGCGATTAATAATAAGCAATACTTCTTCTTCATGTTTTTATCCTTTGGGATATAAAAATGAAACTGTATTCGTCTTTGTGTGAAATAAAGGTGAAACGGTCATGCCAACGTTAACCTTGATAAAACCATTATCCTTTTATTTGCTCTTGAATTTCACATTCGTTTCACAGAAAGTTATCTACGATAGCATCACGAAATATTACTGTGGTGTAACTTTATGTCTTGTTCAATTGAATTAAAAAACGTTTCTCAATCATTTAAAAGCAATACTTCTGAAAAAAATGATTCAACAATTACATTATTTGAAAACCTTGATTTATCAATAAAGCAAGGGCAGTCATATGCCATTACAGGTCCTTCGGGAGCAGGTAAGTCGAGTTTACTCATGCTCCTTTCGGGATTAGAAAAACCAACCTCAGGCAAAGGCTATTTCATAAACGATAATCACAGTTCAGCACTCGATAATTTACGTTCTGAAATCGGCTTTATTTTTCAACAGTTTCATTTATTACCTGAGTTAACCGCCTTGCACAATGTAGCTTTACCTTTGAAGTTACGAGGTGATAAAGACGCGATTCATAAAGCTGAGCATTGGTTAGAAAATGTAGGTTTGTTAGATAGATCCAATCATAAACCATCACAATTAAGTGGCGGAGAGCAACAACGTGTTGCAATCGCTCGTGCACTCGTATTTTCACCTAAGTTTATTTTTGCCGATGAACCAACGGGTAACTTAGATCAATACAATGCTAGTGAAATTTCTGATATTTTATTTGCATGCTGCCAAGAGAACAACGCAGGTTTAATTATTGTGACTCATAGCAGTGTATTGGCTAATAAGGCTCAGAACATCTACTCGCTTGCCAATGGAGCATTAACTAAAACGTCATCGATTGACTCAGTTGACCACTCTACATTAGAAAAGCAGGTAGCATCATGTTAATTCATCATATGCAATTGGCCTGGCACTATTTTCAACAAGAATATCGCCAACCTCATCAAAAATTATTGCGCTGGGTTCAAGCCATTTTAATGGCTTTTATTGTCACCTTAACGTTATCAAGTAATACCATTCAACATTATTTGCAGAACAATTTGCAAAACTTGCTAGGTGCCGATGCAGTACTAACTCAAAAAGATAAGCTAACCATTAAACAGCAGACATCATTAATCAATTTAAGTGAAAGAGTAGTCAATACATTGCAAATTAATGCAACACTAACATTTAATGGGAAATGGCAAAACTCAAAGTTAAAAGCAGTAGGAGACGATTACCCCTTACAAGGCCAATTACTCACGTCAACGTCTTTACAAAGCCCTGCAACAGTCACAAATGGTGGACCTATCTCAGGTAATATATGGTTAGACAGTCGATTGTTCGCCAGTTTAACACTATCAATTGGTGACACTATTAACCTAGGTGATGAAACATTTATAGTATCAAAGGTATTAATTCATGAGCCTGATAGGTTGATGGAAGGACATAGTGTTGCAATGAGAGCTATCGTTAATAAGATTGATATGAAAAAGATGGCTTTTCCAGCAGATCTTATTCAGCATCGTTATCTTATTGCCGCTTCAAAATCACAAATACAGCAACTTATTACTTGGCAACAATCACAACTTCCCGCAGCAAAAATCCACCATAAATTAGGGGCTCACCCACTAGCTTTATTTTGGCAACGTACTGAAAATTTTTTAGGCTTAGCTTCCATTATTTTATTTTTTATGGCCGCCATCTCTATTGAACAAATTGCGCAAGTTCATTTAAAAAAAGAACAGTATTTTTCAGCTGTTTGCATGAGTTTAGGTGCGTCAAAAGCGACAGGTTTACAGCTATCAATTTTCAAATGGTTCATTAATATCGTGGTGCTAATACCTATAGTTGTCATTGTATCTATCGTATTTCATTGGTCGGTTGTCAGTTGGTTATCTGAAACATTTGTTGAAATCACTTGGCAATTAGATGTTTGGCTTACGGCTAAAACGATAGCGACAAGTGTATTACTCTTCGCCGTATTTCATTCACCCGTTTGGTTAACATTATGTCAAACATCAGTGTCAAAGTTGTTTAATCAGAATCACAAAAATATTTCGTTAGGCCTAGTTAAATTATGTGCCTTAGCCGTACTTGTTTTTGTGGCAGTCAATTACTCTGACAATGGCTTATTAACTTTGATGTTGGTAAGCAGCATATTAATCACCATCATACTCATGGCTGTGATGAGTTGGGCGGTTTTAACTTTAGGTGAAAAAACTACTCAACAATTGTCAGGATTAGTCCCTTTTACTTTGTTTATGATGAAACAGCGCTTATTAAGTAAAAGTACCCAAATATTAGGGATTGGATTAAGTACCTTTTTATTATTGTTTACGCTAATGTTTTTAAAAGACTTAGGTAACACGATGGCATCATATCAAAGAACACATGATGGTAATGTCATGGTTTCACAAGCTAGTCAGACACAAATGAAAGCGATCAAGGAATGGTCGAAAGTTAATGATATAAACCTCCGTCAATCTAAACCATATTTATATGCCAAAGTAGTTAGAATTAATGAGCAAGCACTCAACAAATTCGCCACAAAGCCTAGTGACAGTTTAGCGACGTTATCTAAATCTATTCGACTTCATTGGACTAAAGATATCCCAAGTAGCAATCGCTTGGTTCAAGGAGAGTGGTGGCAAAAAGACACTCAAGATTGGCAGCAAATTTCGATCGAAGATGAAGTGATGTCCGATTTAGGTTTGACTCTCGGAGATAAACTTACTTTTATTATTCATAAACAAAGCATTACCTTCACGATTACCGCAAGTCATGCTTATAAACCGGGAGCAGGTTCAATTACCTTCGGGGTACAAACGCCCCAAACTGCTATTCAACATATCAACGCGCCCCAATACAACATGGCAAGTTTAGAGCTTAATGATGAACAATGGCCACTGCTAGGCCAATTATGGCAAAAACATCCAACATTACGGATGATATCCCTAAAAGAAATGACAAAACAATTTGATGCTATCTTAGCAATTATCACTAAAGTCATTAGTGGCTTTGCATTGATGATTATTTTACTTGCCATTGTTGTGATTTTGTCTTCAATCAATACGCTTGAAGATAAAGAAAAGAAAAAGAATAGCGTGATTATGAGCTTTGGCTTTTTAAAAAAAACGTGTTTGCAACTAAACATTATTGAATGGTTAATTACAGCATTAATTATCGCAACGGGGGCGATAGCCGGTACTTACATTACTGGCATGTTAATTTATCAATCACAATTCTCACTTTCTTATCAACCCAATTATTTTATTTTGTTCATTACATTGGCAATCATTTTAAGCACAGTAACAATGTTAGGTATATACGCTAGCCGAAATAGCTTAAAAAGTTCGGTGAAACAATTAATGGCTGATACTTAAGTGAATTAATCGTAATTGTTTATGTTAAACCAACTTGATTTCACATTTTTTTCACTTTGCCTTTGTCACACTTATTTAATACTTAGATGAAAAGAGAAGAGAAAAATGAAACAGATGAAGACGGTAAAAGAGACTTTAAAGCAAACCTTGTTAATTTTAGTGACGTTAATAGTAACCACCATACAAGTACAAGCCGCATCAAACAGCAAGAAAGTATTGATGGTAGTTAGTGGTAATGGTCAAGGTGAAGAAAAACCAGGTTATGAGTTTGATGAGTTCTCAAAAGCCTATTCCGTTTTTAAAAATAACGGAATTGCTGTTGATATCGCAAGTCCGAACGGTGGACAAGTAGAAGCAGACAAATACAACCCGGAAAAACCTTACAATGCAGTTGTATTAGCCGATACGGCTATTATCGCTGAACTTAATAATACCCTTGCGACAAGCTCAATTGATGCTAAAAACTATGATGCTATTTTTGTGGTCGGCGGCAAAGGTGCTATGTTTGATTTACCTAAAGACACTGCCTTGCAAAAAATTATCGCTGACATTTATCAAAAACAAGGAATTGTTGCGGCTGTTTGTCATGGGCCTGCAGCATTAGTTAATGTAAGACTAAAAGACGGTAGTTATTTGGTTGCCAATAAAGCGGTAAACAGCTTTACTAATCAAGAAGAAAAACTGTTCGGTCATAAGTGGATAAACGATTTTGAGTTTATGCTAGAAGATAAATTAACTGAACGTGGTGCGAAATTTCAATCAAGCTCAATCATGTTAAGTCATGTTGCTGTTGATGGTCGTTTAATTACTGGTCAAAACCCAACTTCAACAGTAGATGTAGCAACAGCATTAGTTAAAGGATTAGGGTTAACACCTGTTAAGTTAGAAACTGAAATTGAAGACAAAACCATGGCCGTTGTTTCTAAATACATTGATGGTGATAAATTAGCACTTGAAATGCTAGCAAACAACCAAGACCAATACTATATTCCACTTGTAGGTATGTATGGCTTCTATTTCCTAAAAATAGCCGATACAACACTTGATTTTGAACAAGCCTTAGCTTTGATGAAAGTGGCACAAAAAGCGATTAATCGCCCAAACTTAGATATGAAAATAGCAGAAACCCAAGTTAAACTAGGACGAACTGATAATGCAAAAGCCACATTGAATCAGTTGATTACTGCAAAACCTGATTACAAACCTGCGCAAGACATGTTAAAAACGTTATAACGTAATTAGTCCTTATCGATAGCTTTAAGCAAAGAAAGCGTTGAGGACATTTAAATTCGAGAAATGGTATGAATAGTCAATCTTTATATATTTTAGTCGTTGAAGATCAGCAAAGTATCGCCCAAAATATAGCTAGCTACATGGAAGATAAAGGGCACGTATTAGATTTCGCCGATCGAGGCGATCAAGGATTAGAACTCGCTTTAACCAACCATTACGATTTAGTCATCCTAGATTTAAACTTACCTGTAATGGATGGGCTTGAGGTTTGCAAGCAACTGCGTGAACAGGCTAGTCATCACGTGCCCATTATCATGTTAACGGCAAGAGACAGCATTGACGATAAAGTTTCAGGTTTTACCTCAGGTGCAGATGATTATTTAACAAAACCTTTTTCCCTAGAAGAACTGGAAGTTCGCTGCTTTGCATTATCAAGACGCCATTTACTACAAACCAATGATACGTTAACCTTTGACCAACTGGTTATTGACAGAAAAAAACAACAAGTAACACGTGCAGGAAAAATCATTGAATTGCATAGCATGGGCTACCGTATTCTATCTGTTTTAGCTGAAGCCTATCCTCAAGTGGTTAGTCGCTCCAAGTTATCTCAAAAACTATGGGGAGATGAGCCAACAGAATCTGACGCGCTGAGATCTCACGTTTATCAGTTACGAAATATACTAGATAAACCTTTTGATTACTCTATGATAAAAACCATGCATGGTATTGGTTTTGTTTTGGATGTAAAAAACGATGACAAATAATAACAATCAGCCGCAAGGTTTTAAACAAAAGCGTCCAATGAAGTTCCACAGTTTAAGCAGAAAAATTGTCAGCCAATTCTGTTTATTTACTCTGTTAATCTCTACGGTTTGGGGCATGTTTTGCTTCATTTTAATGTACAACATTGAAGATGAATTTATTGAACGAGAAGTCAGACAAGAAGCACTATATTTACAACAAAGTTATGACCGCAATGAACATTGGCCAGCCTCTCGTGTCAGCTATATGAAGTTATATTTCTCAAAAAGCACCTTACCTGATGATATAAAAAAACGCTATATTGCCGAACCCAATAGAAAAGAATTTTCGGGTGATAACGGTCGACACTATCACTTATTAGCGCTGCCAAAAGCAGAAAATACATACCTAGTTGCCGAAGTCAGTGAAATGTTATTAGTTCGCCCTTTAACAGAAGGTATATTAAAATTTATGCTAATTTCAGGCTTAATATTAGTATTACTTGCCTTTATTATTGCATGGCAGATAGGCAGAAAAACAGCTATGCCATTGAAACAGCTCGCCGAGTTAGTTAATGGCGTTGCCCCTGAAAATATCCCGGATAAGTTTGCTGAACAATTTCCAAATAATGAGATAGGAATTTTAGCGCAAACTTTAGAAAGCGCGATGGAGAGAATCAATCAAAGCTTGCTCAGAGAAAAATGCTTTACGCGTGATGTGAGCCATGAACTCAGAACACCTGTTGCCATTATCAAAAATGCCGTAGAAGTATATCGCAACCAACACTCGGCTGATGAAAACAACCCCGTTATCGATCGTATATCCCAAGCAAGTACTCAGATGGAGCAAACAGTTACCACACTGCTTACCCTCGCAAGGGAAGAGCATACCGAGGCACACAAAAGTAATATGAAAATATTGCCATTAATTGAACAATCTATTATTGACCAGAATCATCTCATCAATCACAAGCCTATACTAGTAGAAGTACACGACAATTGTAATGTCAGTGTGTATGCACAGTCAGGTATGTTAACGGTATTACTAGACAATTTAATTGGCAATGCATTTCAATACACGCAAAAAGGTAAGATCATCATTGAGGTGCGAAATAACACACTTATTGTTACTGATACTGGGCCTGGTATTGATCCAAGCATTTCAGGTAAAATAACAGACCCAGCGGTAAAAGGAAGCCAAAGTACAGGATATGGGTTTGGCTTATCGATTGTAAAACGTTTATGTGAACACCAACATTGGTCTTTAGCGCTTTCAAGTGAACAAGGCACCAAAATCTCTATCACTTTTGAACAATTGCAGAGTTAATTAACCTTATGATATTCAGATATAAAAACATAAGGGTACAACTTAACAAGATATAATATTTAGGTTGAACCCTATTTCACTTTGTGCTCGTGAGCGTCATAGAGAATCATATTAGATCACGTACTCCATACAAATCGCCCCAAAACAGAGTTATAAATTAAGTTTACTAATGAAATGATAGCTCCACGATATTAAGTAACATCGTTGACACATGGGTTCATATTAGACTTATAAAGCAAGCATCTTGAGATTAATGTCTATAAAAACTCACTTCACCAAAGTGCATCAGCAAAAAACAAACCTGACATACGAGTTTAGTTTGTTTGGCTTATTTCACCTATAAAATTGTTCTGACTCACCATTTCCAAAAATAACACCAACAGCAAGCTGGCAAAATAATACACTGATAAATATGCAACAAAATCAATCAAAATAAATACCCTTTATATCGGTGAAGATTCATTGGTACTCTGACTTGTTTTTACTAAACTCTGTTAGAAGCAGGTTTTTCATTATTAGGGTGTTTGTGAAAGTTGATACGAATTGCAATAGTTAATATGAGTGGATAGATATAAGGTTTCCTGGTTAAAAATAAAACACCTGATTAAATAACAATAATTAAGTCCTCAGGTGTTCTGATATCAATTTGGGGAAAACTATGAACAAAACACATAAACAATTTTTAAGAACTAAACTTAGCGCATCCATTGCACTTATTACTAGCAGCATGATGTTATCGCCTGTGAGCATGGCAGAAGAAGCCGAAGCAAAAAATGACGAGCTTAAAATAGAGAAAATTCTTGTAACCGCGCAAAAACGTGTACAGTCGATGCAAGACGTACCTGTTACAATTTCCACGGTTGGTGAAGAAGAATTGGCAAATATCGGTTTTAGTGCTATTCAAGATTTAAGAACATTAGTGCCCGCAATCAATGTCTATGGAGCTACCAACCCAGCAATGGCTTCAATATCTATTCGTGGCGCAGGAACCGGCGCTTCAGACCCAACATTACAACCTTCTGTCGGCGTTATGATTGACGGCGTATTTATGCCGCGCAGTGTTTTTGGTATGGAAGACCTAGTTGATGTTAATCGTGTTGAAGTATTGCTCGGTCCACAAGGTACGCTTTACGGAAAAAACACCAACTCTGGGGTCATTAATGTTACGACAAAGGGTGCGCCGGATGAATTTGAATTGGATGCAGAACTTTCGTTAGGTAATTACAACTCTCAAGATGCTAAAATGTCTTTAGGTTACGCCATTAATGACGATGTTTCATTTCGTTTAGGTGCTCTTTCTCGAACACGTGACGGATTTATGGATAATATAGCAACCGGTGATACTATAGGTGATGTTGACAGACAAGCAATTCGAGGTCAGCTATTTTGGGATATTAGCGATGATTTTACTATGCGTGCTATTGCCTATAAGAGTGAATCAACGGGCGGCGCTAATGCTCCCGAAAGTAATTTCACAGATGGCACTGTTTTAACTGGTACATTAATTCCATTTGTTTATGCACCAGCGCTTGGCAAAACGCCTGAACAACTCATTGAATCAGATCCATCTAACCGCATAGTCTCCGTTAACGAACAAAGAGATAAACCACTTAATCCAAATCTAAAAGTAACGGGTGGCTCTGTTGAGTTTGAATATGATTTTGGTCAATATACGGTTACCTCTATTACCGCATTTCAAGACTGGTCACAAAATGACTTTTATGGCGACGTTGACGGTACCAGTATAGATTTTGTCGATACCATTGACAATATGGCAGAAGAGTCGATGTCTCAAGAGCTTCGAATTACATCAACAGGGGACGGAGACTTTGAGTGGATTGCTGGTTTATTCTATTTTGATTCTGAGTTAACGCGTGGCTCTGAGGCCGATATATACAGCACTTATGCTTTTGGCTTACCAATGGTTCCCACTCCTGATGCATTTAGTATTGTGGCACCAAATTTAATCAATCCAGGCGATTCTATGCGCTGGTACAATGAATATGGTACACAATCTTTGGCGGCATTTGGCCAAGGTACCTGGTACGTTAATGATCAAACAAGTATAACTCTTGGTCTTCGTTACGGTAAAGAAGAAAAAGACTTTCGCATGATGTCTCATGCCTTGGACGGTGCAGGTAATTTGTACAACGCTGGCAACTATTTAACGGGTACCTATCAAGGTGGTGCATTAGTACCAGTTATTTCGGGGAGCTTTAATGAGGTTCTTCCTGAGTTACTGGCGGCTATGGGCGGTGCAGATCCCGCCAGCTTAAATATGGCAGCAGGTACAGTATCCCGTGATGGTGATCGAAAAGATGATGATATTACTGGTATGATCAGCATTAGCCATAAAGTAGACAATGGTATGTATTTTGCCACCATATCTACAGGCGCCAAATCAGGTGGTCATAATGGTACGTTTGGGCCACAAACTATTGAAGAACGTGAATTTGACCAAGAAAAAACCATCAATTATGAAGTAGGTGGTAAGTTTGACTTGCTTGATGGAAGAATGCGCTTAAATGCCTCATATTTTCATACCGTCTATACAGATTTTCAAGCGGCCACGTATGACCCAACTACAGTTAAGTTCAATGTAATTAATGCAGGCAAACAAACCACACAAGGTGTCGATGTTGATTTAACTTACTTAATTAGTGAGTCATTGTCGGTTAACGCCAAAGTTGAATATCTAGATGCAACTTACAATGAATTCGACGGGGCCAACTGTCATGTGGCCGCTGAAGTTGTAGTTGATGAAAACGGCTGTAATTTGTCCGGTCAAACACTAGAATTTGCACCAGAATGGGCCGGCAGTATTTCATTTGATTATTACACCGATTTGGCAGATGGTGAGTTATACGCCAACGTTATTAATAGCTTTAAGACTGAGCATTTCGCTGATCCAACCCGCGCACCTTTTGCAAAAGAAGATTATGTACTTTGGAATGCACGAATTGGCTGGCGTTCAGATTCTTGGGATATCAGCCTTTGGGGTAAAAATCTAACGGATGAAACTTATGGCCGAGTATACAACGGTAATCTTATTGCTAACTTTGTAGGCGATAAGGCACTAGATCATCGCGTATACCTTAATGACCCAATGACGGCAGGTGTAACGGTTCGTTACAGCTTTTACTAGCACTCAGTTAATTTCTTGTACTTTAAAATCCCTTCTACCGTTTAGGTACAAGGGATTTTTAATTACTGAAATATAACAGTCTTCCACAAAAGAGAAACTCCCCTAAGATGTTAATGGCAAGTATGGCTTAGTTACACTAGGCTTGAAGTGGTTTGATTAGTAATTTAACCATTTTCAATTGGTATTAGACGTGCAAGCTTCCATTGATTAGCACGGTAAGTCACTACAAACGATTTGCGTTATATCGATTACATAGGAAATATCAAATGAACTTCTCTGCCCATGGTAATATTGAGTTTTTAATTCAGCATAAATGTGTAGTTAACAAACCTAATACGGGCTTTAATGAGGAAGGTGTCAACAAACTCTTTTCATACATCCTTGAGCAGGTGAAAGAAAAACAGTTAGACAAGTGGATTCTAATAGAGATATTAGGAGCGGATGCACTGCCAACGCCCGAAGCATTAATATCATTAACCGACAATTATAAAAAAGCAAAAGAGCTAGGTTGTATTAAAATAGTGACAGTTTGCGAAAATTCACTGCAAAACCAGTTTATTAAAAGAGCCGCAGAGGAAGCAAAGGTTGATATATGCTGCTACTCCTCTGAAAATGAAGCTCTCGAGCATAATAAGCAATTTTTATAATAACTCTTCAGCTTATTTAGTTAACCTTTTCTGAGTTCCCTACGTAAGATTTTGCCCACGGAAGATTTTGGTAGCTCATCAACAATGACTATTTTCTTTGGCAATTTATAGGCAGTTAATTGCACTTTACAGTGATCAATTAACTGCGCCGTGGTCAGGTCGCCACTTTGGGTGATGTAGGCAGTAACCTGTTCACCCGTTTTCTCACTTGCTTCGCCGACCACCGCAGCCTCAAGTACAAGCGGATGGCTGGTAAGAACTTCTTCCACCTCATTGGGGTAAACGTTGAAACCGGAAACAATGATCAAATCTTTTAACCTGTCGACGATTTTTATATGGCCGCTATCCAGACATATACCTACATCGCCAGTTTTAAACCAGCCATCCTTGGTGAGCACCTTTGCGGTTTCTTCTGGCTGTTGCCAATAACCCAACATGATTTGACCGCCGCGCGCCACAATTTGTCCTGTCTGCCCTTGTGGAACCGGATTGTCTTGCTCATCCCATATTTCAATCTCGGTGCCAACAACAGGCCGGCCTACCGTGCCCATCTGCGAGTTCAAGGGATCATTTGTACAAAGCACCGGTGAGGTTTCTGATAAGCCATAACCCTCTGAAATGTTACATCCAGTTATATTTTTCCAAGCCCCTACTGCCGCGCCAGACAGTGCCGTGCCGCCGGAATTGGTTAATTTTAAGCTAGTAAAATCCAATTGTTGGAAATCAGGATTCTGGCATAAACCAATAAACAGGGTATTAATACCGGCAAAGCAGGTAAATTTAAACGGTTTAATTGCTGCCACAAAGGCATCCATATCCCGGGGATTAGGGATCAATATATTCATCTGACCTTGGCTGAAAAAGGTGATCAGGTTCGCGGTAAAAGCATAAATGTGATAAAGCGGTAAGGGGCAAACTAAAATTTCTTGCTCTGGTACACAGTACTCCCCTAACCTGTCGATGATTTGCACAGCATTAGTCACCAAGTTGCCATGGCTTAAGCAGGCGCCTTTAGAAACGCCAGTCGTGCCACCGGTATATTGCAACAAACAGCAAGAATCAACCGATGTTTTTTGGCGAGGCTGTAATTCTAAGGTCTGGCCAATGACAATAGCCTGATTGAATGCCACGGCTCCATCTATTGCTATACAATCACCGGTTAAGCAATCCGTCGCTGCGGTGGCAATAATGGTTTCAATTTGCGTATTCTCCTTAATAACATCCAGTTTTGGTAATAAATCCTGAAGAATGATAATGGCCTTGGCGCCAGAATCGCTAAATTGATGTTGCATTTCATGCGGTGTATAAAGCTGGTTAGTATTGACGATGATCAGTCCAGCACGTAATACTGCATACGCGGCAATGGGAAACTGGTGAATATTTGGCAACTGTATGGCAACGCGATCACCAGGTTTTAAATTGGTGTGTTGTTGCAAATAACAGGCAAGTGCCCGAGATTTACTGTCTATTTCGGCAAAGGTCAAAGTTTGTCCCATACAGGAATAGGCGGCCTTATCCTTATAACGCTGCATGCTTTGCTCAATAAAATCTGCGATATTATTGTGCAATAATTCTAGTTTATTTTTCATTGGAGTGATCCTGTGATTGTTTGACGATGATCGTTAGATTTAATTCAGAGCGTATGAAGCACTAATTAAATAATGCGCTTCCTCGGTACTAATCGTTGAAACCATATTGTCTCGAGGCGCTGAAAAACGAATAGGTTGAATTTCTGACGCACGAGCTGCATCAAAAATAGGTACATTACTCATCAGGTATTCAGATAGTGCGGTGATGGTCAGCGATGGATTCACCCCGAGATTGCCCGGAATAATTGCCCCATCCAAAACCCTAAGATTCTGATAACCAAAAACTTCACCCGATTCATCAATAACCCCGTTAGATGCATCAGTTCCTATGGCAACACCACTCATGATATGTGCTGTCGTTGGTGTGCCCAATATCACTTCAGTTAGTGATGAACAAGGCTCCCCCCCTGTTTTCTGGGCAAACTTTCGCGTTGCCTCTTCAGCAGAGGGAAAAGAAACCGATAGAGGGACGTCATCTTTTTTCTGCACCGCTGTGATGCTTTTTTTGAACAAGCGATACCATGGGCGGCGCCATTCAAAGTGGATAAACGACTCTGTCGGTTGCATAACGAGAAAAATGATTGCCGTTGCCGATTTTGCTTTAGGCCATAACGCTTTCATCGTTTTGATTGGGTGTAGCAATGAGTTACCCAAAAACTTAACGATTCGGACAATTCCTTTTCCGGTGACCATAGGCACATAGGGGGTTAAAAGCCAGGTTGCATCGGCATTTTCATCAACTCGCGTGATCTCAATGTTAGTCTCTTTATCTACAGAAATGAAAGAAGTAATAGAGAGCCCTTCACTCACTTTTTCTTTCATCCCGTGGATGGCGGTGAGTGTTTCGGAATTTGTCCTGATTTGCTGGCCCAGCCAATCGGAGATATTAGGTAGACACTTTTCCTGATCACGCATTTTAAGCAGCAACGGAACCGTACCCATGACGCCAGCAGACATCACCACACCACGAGTTTTTAAGGTATAAATTTGTTTTTTACCATCAATGGTTTGTTTAATCGTGACTTCATAGCCCAGACTCCCATCCTTGCCTTTGTTGCCATTGAGGATGGCAGCAATACGCACCACTTCGGCTTCAGGTCGAATTTCAACGCCATTTCTCTCGGCAAAAAATAGGTAATTTTTCATCAGGGTATTTTTGGCATTATTTGGACAACCGCGGACACAACGGGCGCAGAAATTACAATTGGCCCGCTCAGGACCATCGCCATCAAAATAAGGATCCGCGACAGTTTGCCCCATCGCTATATCAGCATCAGCAAATAACACACCGGTAGAAACCTTTTTATAAGTATGTTCTTGGGCAAAATCTTTTGCTACTTCTCTCAGGGCATGATCGGCTGTATTTTCATATTCACTTTTGGTGGTACCAAGCATACGTTGAGCCAGCTTATAGTAGGGCGATAAAGTGTCATACCAATCGCTGCGGATACGTGTCCAGGCAGGTAAATCAAAGATGGCTTGCTCGGGAACAAAATGTACGTTTGCGTATACTTGAGAACCACCACCTACGCCTATACCATGCAAAATGGCGGCCTTGGCGGTATAAGAAATCGCAATGGAACCATGCATGCTTAATTCTGGCTGCCATATGGTGTTTTTAATATCCCAATTATTATCAGGGAAGTCTTTATCTTCACGACGTTTACCTTTTTCTAAAACCAGAACCCTATTACCTTTCTCACTCAATCGCAGTGCGCTTACACTACCACCAAAACCACTGCCTATAACAATTTGATCAAAATCAAACATAAAATTCGGTCCCGTTAAAACAACAAATCAAAACAATCACTAGATAATATATTACAACAGTGTTACATTACAAGAGCAATGTAACACCAGTGTTATATTATCTATATTAATAAGGAACAACTAGCTATGAGTCGTATCCAGCAAGATATAAAAAAAGTAAGTAAATCATTAGCTAACCGTAAAGCTGGTCGTCCAAAATCAAGCCAGTTACAGGGAGATGCGCTTAAAGAACACGTCGTCAATGCAGCCAGTTTGGTTTATGGTGAATGGGGATTTCACGAAAGTTCGGTAGAAAAAATTGTAAAAGCTGCCGGCATCTCTCGACCGCTTTTCTACCGCTTGTTTGATAACAAAGAAGACATTATTGATGTCGTGGTGCAACAAAAGAATACTGAACTAATCATGGCAACCCAAGTTGCCATCGAACCGCTCAACAACATAATGTCAATACTCGATGCGGGTATTGATGTCTACTTCAAGTGGTGCAAAAAAAATCGACTGGTGGTAAAAGCTATATATAGGGAAATCAATGATCCCTTGACCCCAGCCTGTAAACAATATCAACAAACCATAGATACTCAATTAGCCAATTATTTTTACAAATTCAAGCAGATAGCGTTGCCCCCGCTTCAACGAGAACTCTTTTTAGCATTAACAAAAACCGTAGAATATGTGGCTAATGAAACGATAAAACCGGGCCAGCAAGATAAGGACTACGTTGAAATGCAACAGAACATTGCTCGTCGCATTGTTTTTGCCACCTTGGCATCAAGTGAAGAGATTACACCTATCTCACCGCAAGAAACCATCTTATCTAAATAGAAATGAGGTAAAACATGCAAGAGCTAACACTAAATTCTGCGGCACTTTGGAATGCACAACAGACATTTTTCGAATATATGGCAGATACTGGCCGTAGTCACCTAGCTGAGCAGATAAGAACCCAGTTAACTCCGGTTGAAAAGCATGATAATTTGCGCTTATCTATCAATTGCATGGTGCAAGATGTGGATTTGATGCGAACGGTGGCCAAAGAACCCCACTTAAGTGTACAGATGGTGGCACGTAATAAAGCAACCATGCTGCCATTGTTTGCTGCATTACGCTCATGGCAATCTCGTTTTGGTTCGGGCCAAATTGGAATGCCTATACCGCTGTGTTTATTTATCCAACTTTGTGCGAGGTTTTGGGGTTTGAACAATCAAATTGCCCAGTTCAGAGTTGCTCAAGCTAAAGGTTGTTTAGAAGTATCTCTTGAGCCATCCGTTCTATCTAGCTTTAATTCAACCATCGCTGAAGGTATTGCGACTGGAATGGTGATGGCTGTTAGAGATTACCTACAAGTATTGCCAAAATCTATCGCCTTTCCGCATGAAAAACTAACGGACTATCAGGAAGACCAATATATTAAAGTACTGGGTGTTGCGCCGAAATTTTCTCACCATGGCATTATTATCTGTTATGAGGATGAAGACTATGACTTTGAATTAACCGAGCAGGTTATTTCGATGCTGAGCCATTTCAACAGTATGCATTCGGTACAGTTTCCTGAAATAGACATTACTCAACGAACACAATGGGTAATGGAACTACTGCTCCCTATTACCGAACCGACAAAATGTGTTGTCTCACAAATACTCAATACTTCAGTCAGCACACTAGACAGGCGCTTAAAAAGCCAAAAAACATCCTTTAAATTAATATTGTTACAACTAAAAAAACAGCTAGCTGTAGAGTATTTAATCACCTTCAACAAGTCAGCATCAAAAACCAGTAACTTGCTAGGTTATACATCCACCGCCCAGTTTTTTAAAGCGTTTAAAAAGTGGTTTGGACAAACACCCAACCAGTTTAAAGCGTCATTGGTCACTTTGTAAATGAGGTGAATTGCGATAACACTCCCAACCAAATTCACTTATATTGAAATGCATTAAATAAGAGGGAATGAGTCCTTCAATGTATAGGAGTTTATTTAAATGAACCGCATCGCATCCACATTATTGCTTGTTATGTCTTTGTTTGTGCTTTCTGGCCACGCTAGCCAATCTACTGACATGAAAAAAGAACAAACCGCTCAAAGCCGCTACTTGACAGCCATAGACGGTTATACCTACGCCTTTCCATACGTGTATATGGAATTACTTAGATTTAAAATGACCAATATCTACGAAAGTGACTCTGTCCCTTACGCTCCGCTCAACCAGTTTTTTCACTTGCGTCACTTGCTAGATCACCAATGGCAACGTGGAGGCATGCCTAACAACGATACCTTGTATAGTACTGCTTGGGTAGATGTGAGCAAAGAGCCTATCATTTTGAGTCATCCGGATATGCCAGATAATCGCTACTTTACCTTCGAACTCGCCGGTCATGATTCCGATAATTATGATTATGTTGGTATGCGAACCACAGGCTCAAAAGCGGGTAATTTCGCCATCATTGGTCCAAATTGGCAAGGTGAATTACCTGAGGGTGTGACTGCACTAAGCCCCGCTCAAACACAATCTGTATTTCTTGTCGGCAGAACATTAGTCAGCGGTGCTGACGATGTTAAAAAGGTTATTGCGCTTCAAGACCAATATCGCTTAACACCTTTGAGTCAATGGGGAAATCCGAACTACACACCAACATCACTAAAAGCCCCTAAACCAGCAGCAACAGCGTTAAAACCCGCCACTAATCCCTTAGGGCACTGGCAAACCATTGTTGATGTTATAGGCAGAAGTAGTGAACGAAAAAATATGGCGCACATGCGTTCGATGTTAGCAAGCGTTGGCATTAAACCCGGCGTTAAGGTGAGTGAGTTGGATGATGAAACCAAAGCTATGTTATCCAAAGCGGCTGTTGATGCCTTCGCTAAACTTAAGCATGTATTCAAATTGATGGGAACCGAATCTAATAACTGGGTGTATCCATCGCCTGTGGTAGGCCGAGCAGGAAAATATGGTGCATATCTGTTACGGGCGTCTGCTCAGAGTCTTGCTGGTATTGTTGCCAATGACCCTGAAGAAGCCGTTTATCTTATTGGAGTTAAAGATAGCCAAGGTGCACCGCTTTCAGGCTCTGAGACGTATCAAATCTATTTTTCAAAAGATAACCTTCCCCCAGTTAATGCATTTTGGTCGGTAACGGCATACACCAAAGATTATAATTTCATCACCACCGAACACAGCAAATATAGTGTCGGAGACAGAACCCCAGAGCTGAAATATGATGTCACGGGTGGCCTGACTCTTTACTTACAACCAACCCCACCAAAATCAATAAACAAAAGAGCAAACTGGTTGCCGACTCAAGCCGGTCAAGACTTTCAAATGCTTATTCGCGCCTATTTGCCAAAGGACGAAGTTATTCAGCAGAGCTGGGTGCCTCCTGCGGTCGAAAAAACATCGAAGTAGCCTAGTTAGCAAGCCAAGTACCTCAGCTTTTTGGCATGATTATAAAAGTTGAGGTAAATAGCTATTTAAACTAATGTGTTGGTTATTAATAGAGAGGCTCATTACTCTCTACTAAAACCTGTTTTATTGCCTCGCTTACTTGCTCTTGCAAAAAATTGAACCTTGATGGCAAAGCATTACTGGAATGAGCGGGACTTGAGGACGATATCACGCCAGACAGTGCATCACTGGTGTCGCTCGATAAACTCATTGTTGTTTCATCAACCAAGACACGTAACCCAATTTAGAAATTCAAAAAGTACTCAGATTAAACGAGCTTAGCACAGTTATTCATTAGGAATTATCCATTTATGTCTTCTCTGGTGGAAAAATAAGGAGAACAACACACTGCCCGTTATTTCTAAATCCCTAACAAAAAGCCAAATACATAAGCAACTGGCTTCTGCGATACCGTCAACGCGTTTTGAGCGGAAGGCTGTGATTATGAGTGCTAGCTTCCGCATAGTGCACAGAGAAGTATAAATTAATAGGAAACATGCTAGTTTTATTTATCTTGATTCCATCAAAAAGATAAAAAAAATGCATCTATAAAATAGATGCATATAAACATGAAACACTAAGGGAATAACATTACTGCTAAGTAAGAGTGTGCTTTTCAAACTAAGTTCAATTTATATTCTGATCAAGTTGAGCCGCACATTTTTCCTGATTTTCAATCAGCTTCTCTTGAGCTTAACACTTCAATTAAATTGATCGCGACGTTGACAAAATCACTATCAGTTACCAGACCGATTAATTTATCACCCGACAAAATAGGTAAACAGCCAATTTTATACTTTTGAATAGTTAATGCCGCATTATGCACAGAGACATGAGCATTGATGGTCACAACATCACGACGATAAAAATCATCGATCTTAACGTTTTGCTCACGATCTAATCTGCTAGTCACGTTGATATCAAATAAAGTTGATTCTTCTACAGATAGAACATCTCGTTGGCTAACCAAACCCAATAACACTTGTTCATCATCAACAATTGGAATATGACGAATATTATTTTCCACCATCATAATACGAGCATCTGACAAGGTGTTTTCGATCCCCAAAGTTAAAATATCATCCGACATGATTGAGCGTACCGAGGTCATTATTTTATCCTAAAGCTATAATCGACTAACTTTAATTATGGCTTTGATATTGAACTCTCGCCATTCAATAAGTCAATTAATATGTAAAAATCCAAGATTAATAGATTTATTGATTTAAATATCCCCTTTGATCAAGTACAAACATACTACTAGCTCAAGCAAGTACGAAAAACAAAAGCTTTATCTCGCTTCGTGATGTGAAGATAAGATTACCTAGAGGTTATTCCGTACATTCGTCATATACCAACCATTTTCGCTGGCGAGTTTAAACAGTCGTTGTTGATCTTGACTCAATTCTTCATATAACCAGTCAATAAATGCATTAATATCATCAATGGCATTGGCTTCAGGTGCAACATAGTAGTAATACTGCCACGGGCTTTGGGTGATATGAACCCGTTCAGGTAACAATAAATCGGTGTTTTCCAGTTCATCCAATATTAGCATCAAATCCATCATTGCTACGCCTTCACCGGACTTGGCTGCAATAATAGCCAAGTCTAAACTGTTATAAATTATGCCTTTATCAAGACTTAGATCACTATTGTCAGTTAATGATAGCCATTGTTGCCAATCGGATCTGTCTTGAGTGGGATGGATGCGTATTTTGTCAATCGCTTGCGCAACAGTAAGAACTTGTTGATTTTCACATAAGTTTGGATGATAAATCGGCGCCATATATTCGCAGCGCAGTCTATTATTGGCATAACGAGAATCAGGATATTTTTCACCAAAAATCGCAATATCATAACCACCACTTTCCAGATTGATATTCACGCCAGCTTCAAACCAAGCCAGACTTAAATTAACTTGTAAATTAGGATGGAGTTTTCTGAATTTATGTAGTCGAGGGGCAAGCCAACGTGCCGCCAAACTGGTTTCCACCTTGATTTTAAGCTCACCTTTCAGCGAGGGTGCCAATTGATAAATTGCCCGGTTTAGTTCACCAAATTGTCTCGATAGTAACATCGATAATTCACGACCTTCACTGGTCAACTCCAATGCCCGATGCAAGCGGTTGAATAAACTAAAGCCAAGATTATCTTCAAGTTGTCGTATTTGTCGGCTAACCGCACTTTGGGTGACATTGAGTTCAGTTGCGGCATGGGTAAAACTTAAATATCGGGCGGCAGCTTCAAATACTCGCAAACTATTTAAAGAATGAGGCAGATTAGAATGACGCTTAAGTGCATTGCGTTGCATGGATTTCTCGGGACAATTAACTGGCATGAGTTTTATGCATCCCAGATTGACATATTGCTCGTTTGAAAACTAGTGAACATTCATTTAATTTGATGGAATTGATATAACTTCACCAAATATGGGGGAATAACCGTGAAGCATCTAGCTAAGTTTGCAGTACCTTTAATCATTTCACAGTTAGTCGCGCAATTAATGGTACTTTCGGATATTTGGATGATGGCGCGTATTGGTGTTACGACTATGGCTGCTGGAGGTCTTGCCGGTTCAGTCTTTAGTTTTATTTTTCTTGTTGTGATGAGCCTGATTGGATCGGTCGCTAACTTGCTGGCAATAGCTTATGGTGAAAAACAGCATAACCCTGAGAATAATGGTGAAATTCGAGGAATTATACAAGGCGCCATTTTATTATCCACACTAATCAGCATCGCCCTGCTACCGTTATTTTATTTATTACCGACCTTGTTGCTAATGGTTGGGCAACAAGCCGAAGTCATTGATCTTAGTATGCTGTATTTGCATGCGTTAAAGTGGTCAATGCTACCAAACTTGTTGATCGTGGTATTTCGTGGACTAGCGGTGGCCTTTGGCTCTCCTCGCTCGGTATTATGGGCTTCGGTTATCACTGTAATGCTGAATATTGTTTTTAGCTATGTCTTAGCATTCGTGCTGGATTTTGGCATTGTTGGTATTGGATATGGAACCTCATTAGCCGCTTGGTTGATGGCAGTTTGTTACGGGGTGTGGTTATTTCGTCAGCCAAAATTTTTACCCTACAAACCATGGACTAAAGGGTTTGAATATAAACTTGTCATCATTAAACCTTTAATATGGATGGGAGTATCTGTTGCCTTGGCAACGATGACTGAGTTTGGATTAATTTCTGGTGCGGCCTTGATGGCTGGTACTTTAGGAGTGGTATCCCTTGCCGCTCACCAAATTGCCTTGCAGATCTTAAGTTTTTCCTGGTGTATTTCTTATGGTTTTGCTCAGGCAACCTCAATATTAGTGAGTAATCAATACGGTAGTAGTCGAGACAAGCAGGCTATTGTTAATATCGCACGGCATGGTTTGATATTAGCTACCGTATCAAGTGCGTTGATAGGTCTATTGTTTAGCATTAATCCAGAATGGTTGTCGCAGTGGTTTGCCAAGCCAGGTGATGCTTTATTTGGTGAGCTGGTGGATATTTTGCCTGGTTTAATGCTGGTTGCAGCGGCCTGTTTTGTAGTTGATGCCTGGCAATTGACGGGGTTAAATATCTTACGCGGTATGAAAATAGTGTTTGGTCCTGCTCTGATCACTGGCGTTGGTTACTTGTTGGCTGGCCTACCAGCCGCCTGGTATTTGATGCAGACATTTCATTTACAAGGTATCTGGATGGGCATTGGTTTGGGACTTGCCGTTACTGGCTGCTTATTGCTGGTACAGGTATCAATAAAGCTAAATAAGTTAGCTAGCTAAACGGTTAAAACAGTCAGTTTTGCATTAAAACGTCAGTGGCGCCTAAAACTTCTATTTGGTAGATTATCAATGTAGTAACTGTACAAGACTGCCACAGAGGGTATTAAATCTATTAGCTGAAATTACTCAAAGTTAGGTATGCTATCGATACGTAAGCGGACATCGGGAGAAGATTGCTTGAGGGCAACTTTGTAACAAGTAGTCTTACCCCATTTTCATGGACACAAATCTTTTTTATCGGCACGATAGGATACGGAGCAGAAGAAGTTATTAGAAAATTTATTTAAGATCAGATAATCGAATTAGATCATAAAGAAATCAACTCTGTTCAGCTAGACTTTTTTAAAACTAGGTCGCTTGTGGCCAAGCTATTTATTGAGATATGACTGCCTCAAAATCTTCGGTTTCAAAATATAAAGGCTTCATCGTGCCACAATTTATAAACTTATATTGAAGTTCAGTTTCTTTTGGTACTGGTGATGATGTGCTAAAACGGCCTAAACAACCTGCTTCTAAATCAACTCCCAATATATGATCAAAGCTAGGTGCCTGCTGAATTCTATGAATATAAATATTATAATTTTTTCTTAATGAAACAACATCATACTCTTGCTTTGTACTTGAAGGCTTAATGTCATCAAAACTACGAACATACAGTTGCTTATCAAAAGACAATGGAATATTTTCATAAACTAACATTCCACCACGCTCAAAATGCCCTGCATATAAATCAGCCTGTATGACCATTTTCTCCCCACGCATTAAGCGTTGTAAATTAAATGGCTTAGGCTTAATAGTAATGAGTTGACTATCTCTGACCGTTTGTAATATCGCCAAATCTTTATTATCTAATTTATATAGTAGTTGAACGTTATGAGGCTTTTTATAAAGCGGCAAATGAGATGCATAAATGCTAGATCCCTGGGTGACTAAAACCATACCATGAACACCCATATATGCAGGGTCTATTGGTGGTAACTTTTTGACTTCATCCTCAGCAAAACTCACTTGACTTAATAAAAACAAAAGTCCAAATAACACTTTTTTCATAGATAAATTCTCACTATACATAGGTTGAAGGTAATTCCAGCAACCAAAAATTTAGATCCGAGTTTACATTATAGTTGTTTTTTTC
>Ga0209184_1000907_pt1 | contig 24430 bp, 15 predicted proteins | sample EN8Hudsemesocosm_2_FD_184627 | JGI IMG/M metagenome (GOLD analysis project Ga0209184, IMG submission 184627) | Methane-oxidizing microbial communities from mesocosms in the Hudson Canyon - EN8C Hudson Canyon (SPAdes) (version 2) | ecosystem: Environmental > Aquatic > Marine > Cold seeps | place... | reverse complement strand
TTATTTATCTACCGCCTTACTCACCTGACCTTAACCCAATTGAATTGGCATGGAATAAAATTAAACAGTACTTACGTAAAAAAAGACCACGGACTGTTGATGCGTTATATCAAGCTTATGCTGAAGGATTGAAATGCATCAGTAAAGGTAATGCTCAGAGCTTTGTTAATCACTCAATGACGTTCGCTACTTAAGTGGGATATGTAATAGAGTAACGCAGGAGCAGTTACCGAGAGGGAGGGGTGAGGAGAAATTTAAATGATTCTCTTCTTCTTTAATATATTCTTATAAATCAAGAGATAAAAAGGAATTTGAATTACATACTGTTTGTTTTCTCCTCTCGGCAATAGCTCCTGCATTGCTCTACCTCCTGCATCCATGCAGTCGACCCAAACCCTCTCGGTAACTGCTCCTGCGTTACTCTACCTTCTGCATCCATGCAGGCGTCCAGCAGGAGAGGACTTAAGGACTAACAAAATCAACACTTAACGGTGACATAGCCTAAAAATATATCTATGGCGGACTGAAGTCCGCTCTACAAATTAGTACCTACACCACAACTACACAATTCCGCCCTTGATGCTTAGCCGTATACATTGCCGCATCAGCAGCTTCTATCATCTGCTTATAACTGCTAAATTTCTGATCATAAAGGCTAACACCGATACTTATGGTCAACGCATGACCATGAAAGCGCTGCTCAAGGATTTTTCCTTTACGCTCTATCTCTAAGCGAATACGCTCTGCATAACACTGTGCACCTTTAGCCGTTGTATTGCGTAAGACAAAGACAAACTCCTCTCCACCATAACGCCCAATAAAATCACTTGGTCTTGTTAGTGTCTGCATTATTTGAGCAACAATTTTAAGCACATCATCACCCGCTTCATGCCCACAGCTATCGTTAAATTTCTTAAAAAAATCTATATCGATAAACCCTACTGCTACCTTGCTTAATTGCTCTTTGTCTTCCTGAAATGTTGCTGTCAAATACTCAGCTACCATCCGTTTATTAAGCAAGCCCGTTAAAGCATCAACTTCAGCCCTTCGTTTCTCAAGCTGAAATCGCTTAGCATTATTTAACGCAACACCTAATTCATGAACAATTGGTGTGATTTGAGTAATACAATTAGAAGCAAGAGCAGACTTTCTTTTCCCATTATCTATATAAAGTAATGCTATTAACCTATTCTGGCTCAATACGGGTACTAGCAAAAACTCTTCAACATTAAAGCCTTCAACAAAATGAGCTTGAGTATCATTAATCACCATAGCTTTACGCTCCCTTAAGCCATTCAAAATAACTTTAGGTAAAGACTCTATTTTAATTAACTGCTTTTGTAAATTATTGCCTAATGACTCAGGCCAACAATAAGAAGCGAGCAAACCTCGCTGTTTAGTTTTAACTTCAAAAAAAACAATGCGTTCAAATTTAAAATCCGCCTGAATAGCAGCCAAAGTCCAAGGTACTATTTTATCTGCATCAAGGCTTTTATGAGGAACCGTTAAACTCGCAAAGTTATCATTAGGTAATACTTTAGGGGAGCTATCAATCGGTTTTTTACAATGGCTTAACAATAAAGCTGTTTCAATTAATGTCGCCCGTAATTTATTAAGACCTGGAAACTGAATACCATAAAATTCACGGGTATGTTGCATTTCATTATCGACATTACTCAATAGTGTCTCAAGATCCAAATTTTGTATATTAAGGTGATGAGAGATGTCAGAATGTAATTCGGGGGGATTATTTAATGTTGTAGAACCAATACCTTGCATCCAAGCAATGTAGTTAGCAAAATGAACGATTGAAATATCATTAGTGTATTTCACATAAGGAGAGTCATTACTTGGTAACTCATGATGGCAATAAACGATAGCTGCAATTTGCTCAGGAATATCCCATTGCTGACAAAAAACAAACCCCATTTCAGCATGATTTAAACCAAAAAAATCATGTTCTCCCTTTAAAGTCGTCTGTTCATCTCCCTTACAAGCAACAAGAAAATCACTGTAACTAACCTTACCATGTGTTTCTAAAACAATTTTCCCAATATCATGCATTAAACCTGCACAATACATTAAATCAGGATCTTGATGATTTAAGGCTTTTGCAATAGCTCTGCTAAGTGAAGCAACAAACAAGCAATGTTGCCAAAAAAATAGCTGATCAAATTCTTTATTTGCTTGGTGATGAATCAACTTATTATAAAGCAATTGATTCAGAGCCAGTTGCCGCACAGAAGAGAAGCCTAATATACTAACGGCACGCTTAATTGAAGTCACTTTATGAGCCAAAGCAAAAGCAGCAGAATTTACATTCCGCAGTACCTTGGCTGCTAAGGTCGGTTCGGTTTCAATTAATTGAGATAAATCACCTACCTTAGTTTTTTCATCATTAGTCAACCGAAGCAACTTAAGTGCTGCAGCAGGAAAAACCTGTAACCTCTCAACCTTATGCTTAAGTATTAAATCAGCAGCTTGATTAATAGCTAAAAATTGATCAGCATTATCTGTCATGATGAGGTTATAAACAGCCTTTTATAAATTTAAAATTAACAAGAAGTAATTGCAGAATAAAATAAACATTTACAACGTCTCTCTTGAATATAGATTCAAGTTGTTAAAATTACCATATTTTAATTAAAATAAATGGGGACTACTTCCTCTCAAATATTTAAACCCATAAATTTTGACAGCAAATCATTTTCAGTTTTTATCTAGGGACAACTAAAGTAGATAAAATAACACTGCCAGAATTTATACTAGCCGTTGGGGAGAGGGAATCATGTAGAAAATTTATTTTAAGAAAATGTAGCCTTGATGCAGTAAAACGAAATCAAGGAAAGTTTCAGCAAAACCTTGATTCCACGTTGTTTCATCAAGGCTACAAAAGCTAAATCTAATAGCATTACCTCTTACCGATAAAAATAGCTGAGCAATTACAGTTACTGTGCCTTATTCAAGCTTTCTAAAGCTGCCTTAGCAATATCAAGTTCTTTAAATTTTGCATCACTTGCAATAGCTTTTTCTAATTCCAATTTAGCTTCTTCTACCCTACCTTTTTCAATATAAGCCATCCCTAAATGATAGCGCATTTCAGCCACTACTCCTTTTTGCTTAATCACTGCTTCAAAAGCAGAAAGTGCTATATCTATGTTTCCTTTCTTAAAATTGGCCCATCCATAAGTATCTAAAAATGCAGGATGTTCAGAGTCTTTTAAAGGCGCACTTAAAGCATAGGCTTCTTCTATAGCGCTTTCATCTGCTGACTCTGTTAATAAAGAAGCCAAATTATTAACGGCTAACAAATTTCCTGGTACAAGAACTAATAACTTTCTATAAGCATCAATTGCAGCATCTACATTACCATCAACAGTATTTAGAACACCCAACTGCATTAGAAAGTATTTACTTTCAGGAATCTGTTTTAATCCTTGTTGAAAAACATCAATAACCTTATTAATATCTTTCTGAATTATATAAATTGAGACTAAGTTTTTATAGCTTAACTCCACTTGTGGCTTTAATTCTACCACTTGTTTAAATACTGCTTCGGCTTCAGATAACTGCTTCATCTGCCTATATAACTCTGCACGCATTGTTAATAAAACAGGGTTATCTTTATCCTTTAATAATAAACCATCAAGAAGGTCTGCTGCTTTGTTTTCCTGCTTTATCGCCAGATAACTATTTACTAAGCCAGCAAGAACATCAGTTGCTTGTGGTTTGGTTGCTCGTATTTTTTCAAACTCTACAATGGCACTCTCAAATTTCTGCTGCCCCATATATAACTGAGCCAATTTATAATGAGCAAGCTCTTTATTCTCAGATTGTTCTAATAATTCTTTAGCGATTTCTTCAGCTTTATCCCATGATTTTTGTTTACCATATAAATCAATCAACATAATAGAAACTTGCTGATCTTCCTTCAATTGAACCTTAGCTTTCTCTAATAGTTCAATGGCTCCTGATTCATCTTTATTCCTTAATTTGATTCTAGCAAGGTCTTTTGTTGCAACAGCATTCTTGGGGTTAATACTTATGATTTTTTCCAATGTTTCTTGTGCCAACTCAAAGTTTTTAGCTTGAAGTTGAGCAACAGCTAAAACCATCAGTGCTTTTTCAGATTCAGGGTTATCTCTTAAGATGCTTCGTGCATCTGCAAGTGCAGCATCAAAATCTTTATCCTTTAATAATAACCCTGACCTTAGTAATAAAGCTTTTTCATTTCTAGAGTCTAGCTCAATAACTTCCTCTATTAATACTCTCGCCTTGCTATATTCACCTTTAGCATTAAAATAACCAGCCAATCTATTTCTAGCATCAATACCAGCAGCACCTAATTTATCATCCTCAACAATACCTTCTAGGATTTTCTGATTTTTTTCAGGCTGGTTTTTATATAATGCCAATTTTGCGAATCTAAAACCAAAATTATCTGGATTTTCATTAATTAAAATATCCAATTCTTTTTCTGCCTGCTCTGTCCCTCGTTGATGCGTTAAAAACTCAATTAGGACGAACTTTGGCTGGTCTTTCTCAGGCATTTTGGCAACCAGCTCTTTCAACACACCTTCTGCTAAGTCAATTTTTTCCCTTGAGTTATAAAGTTTAGCTAGATTGTAATAAAGTCCCTCATTTTCAGGGAACCTTGTTAATAAGGAGGCATATAGCGCTTCAACTTCATCTTTTTTATCTTCAAGTAATAAAATATTAACCTTAACCAGCTCTAACTGTAATTTATCAGGGTTAGCAAGCAGAGCTTTTTCCAAAATTTTCTTTGCCTCGGTAATGTTTTTATCATCACCCAATATTTTTATCATTAATAAAGAAGCATCATAATGACCAGGCTTAGATTCTAAGGCTTGATTCAATAAAGTCCTTGCTGTTGCAATATCTTTATTAGTTAATGCAATAGTTGCCTTTAATGCCAATGCTCCAGGGTTATTGGCTTGAGCGGCCAAAACTAACTCTGCTTTTTCTGAAGCCTTTGCTATATCCTTACTAAATAACATTAACTTACCCAGTTTTAACTGAGCATCATAATGATCTGGCTTTGCTTCAATAACAGCGGCTAAATTTCCATACATTTTACGCCAGTCTTGATTTTTCTCTGCTGCCAAGGCTGTTAAATAACGAGCGTCTATATTTTTAGGGTTGATTTGTAATACATTCTTTAACTCAACTCTCATTTTGTCGTAATTTCCATCATCAAAATAAGTTTGGGCTTTTTTTAAATATTTTGCTTCACGCTCTTCAGCACCATCACACCCCAGTAAAGAAACAAAACTAATTACTAAACATAATGCTAACGACTTCTTACCTAACATTTCCTTCCTCATTTATATAATTTCCTAATTCTATTAATTTTGATTATTTACTGGGGGGTTATGAACCCTTTAAAAAACACTTATAGAAGGGGTGGGGCTTTCTAGCCGCGATTGCCCTTGACCTTTCTTTGGTCGCGGCCAAAGGCCCCTCCTACCCATAAAGACTTTCTTTTTTACACAAATCTGCGGTACTCTTTAAAACTAAAGAGTTGAGAAAACAATAGAAAAAATTATAACACCCGATAACATAGCAAAATACCTAGTTAAGCTGAATTTATAAATTTCTCTTTGTAACAAATACTCTAAAGCATACACTAAACAAAACAACCTAAAAGCGACATGTTCAATCCATTTTAAATCAACAAGAAAAATACAGGCAATAATAAATAAAACGACTAAAACATCTTGGGTGGTAATTCTAAATTTTTCTTTGCGTGTAGTTCGAATAGCAATGGATACCACGATAATTAGCACTAACAAAAACACATCCATCAACCAATGCGTATGAGCAACTAACTCTGGTATTTCATTATCCATAACGCTAGCTACAATTGCTGCGGTATAAACACTAAATCTAACCCAAATATCCTGTATTTTTTTTGAAGACATTAAAAAAAATGCTATTCCTAAGCCCATCCCCAAATAAATTTCATTTGATAGACTTACTACTCTATCCGTTATAAAAAACAATTGAGTAACTAAGAAAAAAGCTATCGCATAATTTATATAGTAGCGACAAAACTGAAAAATCCAATTACTTCTCAATAATCGACTTCTTCGCCGATCTACACCTTCTTCTGCTTTATGTAAGAGCCATTTCCTTTTTCCTGCCCAATAAAAAAACAATAATATAGTAGCTGAAATAATCAAATATGTACCGATTACAACAATATCAGAAGCATAACGAAACCTTAGTGCTGATGCTAAGAAAATGCCTTGTAATACATAAATAGAACCAACCGCTTCTGGGTGTGAAAACCCATATTCCATCAAGCGGTGATGAATGTGAGTTTTATCGGGTGAAAAAGGGGAGATTCCTGCTCTAATTCTACGAACCATTACCGTTAATGTATCTAAGATAGGCAATCCTAATAATAATAACGGAAGTGCAGGGTTTAACGCTGGGTTTACATTTTGAGTTAAATAGATAGTAAGAAATACAGCCATAAAGCCAATAAACTGACTACCTGTATCCCCCATAAAAATAATTGCAGGATGTGTATTGAACCACAAAAAGCCGACTATCCCACCCGCTATAGCCAAAGCAATGATTGCTGCATCTATGCCATTTGCATCTATAGCTAAATAAGCAATAGATGAAAATGTCATCAACATTATTCCAGCGGCTAAACCATCAAGCCCATCAGACAAATTAACTGCATTTGTCACTCCAATAGCAAAAATAACCGTTAAGGGTAATGAAATAATTAACAACCCAGGGTCCAAACCAAAAAAAGGAATAACGACTATATAAACACCACCAGACATGGCAACAAAAACTGCACAAAATTGACCTAAAAACTTCCATTTATAACTTAGTTCAAAACGGTCATCAAGCAAGCCAAAAATAATGATGACCAAGCTACCTGCCATAAAAGTGACTAATTCCTTTTCTAAAGAAATAAAAAGAAAAATAGCAACTATTGCACCTATTGCTAAACCTAAACCTCCACACCTAGGAATTGCAACCGAATGTACTTTTCTTTCATTTGGCTCATCAACCATATTAAAAAAACTAGCATATCGCATTAATAGCGGTATCAGAACCAGGCTAATAAGAATGGCCGTAACAAAAGAAAAAAATAAAACCATTATTATTTAATTTTGATGAAGCTTGGTTATTTCATACATAAATATAGAATCACTTTTGTTACAGTTACAGAAATTACATTAAAATAATAAAAACAGAACCTAGGAGGCTGTGAAAGTATTGGCTTTTAGCTCCCCTCTTTGAAAAATAGGGGTTGGGGGAGATTTTATTATAAAAACAATGAGTTTAATATCAATTGCTTATTATTTTGTAAAATCCCCCACATTCCCCCTTTTCCAAAGCATAGGTACCTACAAAACTTTATTATTTATAAATAACAATAGGTTGAGATCGTCTCTTGCTCCCTCTCCTGCTGGAGAGGGCTGGGGTGAGGAGAATAAAATCAACATCTTATCTTTATTCTTTTTCTTTATGGAGAAAAAGAAAATACTTGTGTAGATAGCTATGTTTCCAAAGGGGGAGGTCAAAAGCCTCACTTCCAAAGTATTATCACTTAACTTGGTACATATTGTTCTAATGTAGGAAATATAGCTATTAAAAAATCAGCCATTTTCTTATCAGCTTCAGCCTCATCACTTCCTTCCGGTAAAGTAAGCACTAAACGAACTAAGGCTCCATCAGTACGTTGCTGTGTTAAAGCATCCCAAAACAAATATAGTTTTACTAGATATTCATTAGTAATAATTCGTCCACGCTGTTGAAACCAATAGTAAACCAGTTGTCGACTATTCCCTTTACTAATCACCGTTCTATTTACTATTAATGAGCTCCCTTTAGCCGTCATAAGATCACTTACTTGACGTTGTTCAAAATCGCCAATTCTCCAGCCATCTCCTGGCATACAAGATTTTGGAGAATGGGCAGAGGCCCCCTTACGCTGAGAGGCATAATATGCAACATATAAATTAACAGGCAATCTATCGGTGGCTCTAGAATAATTACCGATAATATAGTCATCAAACTTCAATTTTTCTATAAACTGCTGCTCCATCCCTATATCAGTACCTTTCCAAGAACCCATCTTCATTGGAAATGATGTAAACCTTTGTCTAGTTGGCTCAATATCTTCTCGGCCACCCAGCATAATTGAAAGAGGTAGCATTACGAGTAGTAGGATACAAGCGGCTATATATGATTTGGATAAACCAAAAATGGTGTTTGTAGCCCTTATATTTTTTTCTACAACAGTATCCTGACTATCAAATTCCACATCAACGATAAAAACTTGAGAAAATGTTTTTTCTGGCATAAAAATTTTGCTTAATAACCACATTTCAGCAAACAACACAGCTAAACAGCCAATAAAAATAATCCAACCTTCAAAGTCATGCAAAAAACCTTCTGCTTGTTCAATCCCCCAATACTCTACAAGGATTCCTATAATACCGATCCTTAAACTATTCATCAGTACAGTAATAGGCAATGTTGTTAAAAAAACAAGTAAGCGCATCCAAAACTTAGCCCTAAAAAAATAGGCACATAAAAAACCAAAACTAGTTAAAGGGAATAAATAACGTAAACCACTACAAGCCTCAACAACTTGCAATTTATACACTCCCAAATCGATGACATTACCTTGTAAAAATACACTAATATCAAGCCAACGGATAACCATAACACCTAATTGGGATGAAATTAATTGCAACTGAGATGAAAGGCTATTGTATAAAAACGCAGGTAGCGGAATCATAAAAAACAGATAAGCAAGCGGAAACCATAAAAACTTAGCGCCATTTACTCCTACTGCTGATAAAGATAAACCATATAAAATCAGTAAGAAAGCATATTGAGTCACCACATATAATGAGGCCAACTCCCCCATTAAGCCAATCACTAGACCGAGCCCAACAACAGCTATTCCAATCCAACTTCCCTTCTCTAAATACCGACTAACTACAGTTCGGTTACTCCAAATAAACCAAAAAGAAATAACCGGAATTAAATAACCATGACTGTATTCTTCACTTTCCCACTGCCTAGACATAAAAAATAAGGCATCGCTAAACATATACCCTAATAATAAAGCCACTAGGCAAAAAGATGCATACAGAACAGTATTTTCTTTGATTGGTAAATTCATATTTAAAAAAATTTTGCTTACTATAACTATATTTAATTACAAGAATATACTAACAAACAACATAATGTTTATTACCTCTTTAAAAAGCATATCCCCAACGAACGGATAAAGAACCATCTTGTTCTAATTGATAACCATTATAATCATGTTTAACTGGCTGTAACCATTCTACACTAAAGCTATTTCCAGCAAGATTACCGCTAGAAGGTGATACACTCATACCAATCCCTACATCCCAAAACTCCCCACCATAGTTCTCAGGAAAATCGGTAGGAGCAGAAAGAAGACTTCCCCCATCATACTCCCCTCTAATTGAACCTTGAGCAGTATAAATCCCACGAACAGAACCAGAAAGCCAAGAAAGAAAACTATACCCCCCCCAAACAGAACCTTGAATTTCATCACCAAGCGCATAACCATCTTTATTTCTATGCTGTAGTCTTTTGGTTGCATTCGCTTGAGCCCCCCAAGACCAAGAGTTGGCTTGCCCGGTATAAGTCAAACTCGGTTTTAAATCCCACGTTCCACTACCTAGCTGCATCCCATACCCTTGCAAATCAGTATCTTCAAGGCCACTCAATGTTGCATCTATATTTCCTGTTGGAGCACTTACGCCTACTCCTAAATGTAAATGATGCGTATGGTTATCATATAATTTAAATAATCCCATCATTAAAGTATCACCAAGCCCTTCTGATAAATGCGCGCCTTCATGAGCCTCATCAGGATCTGCACCTGGTAAGATTTCCATATCCATTTCCATACTAATAATTTTAGGCATTAGCATTAGGTTAAGCCAATCAGTTGGTGCATACATAAAATTAAACATATGCATATGCATAATCATTTCTCTAGCTTTAGAATTACATACTTTACCTGCACAAGCATTATTAACAATTGACTCATCACTGGCATTATAAGCACCTCGAACTGTATCGCCAGCCTTATCAACATACATATATTGATAACCCACCATCATATCTCCAGCCTTACCCAACATATGCCCAGCCATTACACCTGCAGGAGGATGTGCACCGTGATGAGCCTGCATATCATGACCTTTATGATCCCCCATAGAACTACTTAAACTAGATAAATTAACATTTAATGAAGCATTTAATAAATAAGAGGTAATATCTGCATAATCACCGACACCATCGCCCCCCATTTTTAAAGAACCTTTATGAATATAATATTCAAAACCAGCATCTAATCGAACCCCTTTAGCAAATTGCTTACTAACAGACAATCCACTACTAACCTTTCCATAACTAGATAAACGATAATCACTTGAATAATGCCCATCTTCCCGTGGAGCAAGAAAGTAAGGCCCGAAAAATTCAGCACTTGATTGAGAGTAATACCGAACATGTGGAGTAACCGTCATTCCAAACGGTAAAGATTGATACCAATCTAATTCAAAAGTATGAGATCTGATTTTCCAACTATCAGTGTAATACCGATAATTAAAATGTACAGATGCATCAAGTGCTGGAATATGTTGGTTTAACTGGGTTGCAAAAAACCACTGATCACGATCTTCTGGTCTAACTTCTCTAAAAACATCAATACCCACTACTTCAAGGTCTGTATATTTTGCCCAGTCACCATCATCAAGCTGTGTTTCTTCTAACAAATTGTAGTATTCATCAGCTGTTACTTCACCTCGAACATAAACAAATTTATAAGGGTTAGACAGGTACCCTCGCTGAGCTGTATAACCTGCATTTAATTGCAACAAAGTATTTTTTGACAATACTTGTGAAAAGCCCCCTGTAAAACTGTTAAAAGTACTAGTCTCATCCAACACTTCACCAAAGCCACTGTGATGACCAGACCCATGTCCTCCACTTCGAGTTATCTCATTACTTGTTAAAGAATAACCTAACGATATTGCTGATAATTTATTGTTAAACTCCCAGCTAAGATTACTAGAACCAAAGGCTGAATTAAAATCAGGCTCATTAGAAAACCCACCGGAAAGCCCTAAAGTTACAGGACCTAAATATAGGTTTGCACCCAATATAGGCATATTCCTACTTTCACGAGGTTGCTCAGCCTTTACCTGTTTAGTTGTTGCCGTTTCGTCAACAGAAAAACCAATAAACTCTTCTATTGTTCTTACTTTCCCTTCCTTTTTAAACTCTGGTTTGACATTAAAATCACCATTAAAAGGGTCTACAAAATAATTAAAACCCTCCCTCAGTACAATTTCTTGTGTTATCGTATTTTCAATACTGGTACTCTCATCAGAAAATAATAAAGGAGAGGCCATATGCCAAGCGGCTTCAAACTCTGCTGATGCCGCTGATACAATATCAGGCACCGAATCAGGAGCACTATATAAAGGTGTAGCACCAACATAAGTATCAAAATCAGCACTAAAGGTAAATTCAACTCGATCGGCAAACGGCAAGATAAAATCAGCATGATAGACTTCTGCCTGCATCCGGTCACCTTGCTCTCGATAATAACCATACTGCACATTACTCTCTGGTTCAGCAACAGGAACCGCTGCTTTAGCCTGTATTCCGGGCAAGCCCATAGCAGCACAAGATAAAGCTGCCAAGGTTTTTTTCCCTTTTTTAATTACAGCCACAACCACCTCCTGCTGCACCCATTCCTCCTTGGGAGGATTCTTTACTATCAAACACATGCCTCCTTAATGCCGTACGATTTGGGTTAGGTACGATTAGCATCTGTGTTTTAGCTAAGTTACCTCGCTCCCACGGCGCGACAGAACACCCCGCTTGCAAAACTGCACTCAATAGCATAAATAAAACCAAACAAGTTCTTTTAATACCAACATACCAAAGCATTTAAAGTTCCCCCTTTAATAGCTCTAGAACTCGGGTTCGAATTTCTAACTCATCTTGATGACGAAATCCCAAATGCACATAACGTATTTTTCCTTTTTTATCCACAAAGTATGAAGAAGGCATCGCCTTCACATCATATGCCAATGGACAATGCCCTTTAGGATCAAATACCACAGGATAGTCAACAGGATAATTATTAAGGAAATGCTGAGCAACCTCTGTTTCTTCATCAACATTAATCGCAATTATTTCAAAGCCTTTATCCGCTAACTCATTCCGTAGCGCATTTAAAAAAGGCATTGATTGTTTACAAGGAGGACACCAAGTAGCCCAAAAATCAATGAGCAACACTTTATTTTTATATTCTGATAAATCCAAGCGATTACATGAAGGAATAGACTTACCTATTTCTACCGCTGATAGGCTAGAGCAAAATAAAAATAACAAAACAACTTGTATTGACTTAATCATTTATATCCAACAAACGAGCAAAAGGTTAAAGCTAGCAATTTTCAAACCAGTCATTAAGATTTCTACCAAATGATTTATTCCCTAATTCCCACTCAGAATGATCAAAAATCAAAACTCTGTCACCATTAAGTGTGGAAAAAACAATCAATTATTATGGGCGCTTGATATATCTGTCTTTGTGTAATATTTCATAGCATTACTAAGCAATTGTAAAATTGGAGTATTTAAAAATTCCTCACTTAACGGTGACATAGCCAAAATCAATGAAACCTTGGCTGTATAATGGATTGCGATGAAACAGCTGATCAGCCAAAGGGGGCAGTCAAGACTGATGAACATTTTACCTTACAAACTAAAAAATACAACCGAACAAAATCCCCTACTGTTAATTACAGGGGATAGTGTGGCATTGTTTTTAGTGACTGGGAATTACGCTAATAATTAATCGCTTACGAAATAAAAGATAAAATAACGGAAGAAACGTATTATTTTATAAACAATCTTAATGCGGCTAACCCTAAACAATTAGAATATGCCATTCGCACGCGCCAAGGCAGGAGCGATGACTACCTGCTCAAAATCATTGGTGGAATTTAAGCCCGATTGCCCCGCCTTCCACCCGACTATTCCTGGCATCAATTTTGCTCACATTTATCGGTACAAAAAAACTATGCCTCCTTTAGTACAGAAGCGTTAAAAACAACCTTAAATACCAGAGAATACACATGCAAAAATATTTTATTCCTTTAGTCACCTTAATTGCAGCCATCTCCTTTACAACACAAGCTACAGCAGCTACCACTATCGACCTACAAGACTTCAACGGCACACTGATTGATAACAAATGGCAAGATCTCTCTGCAGTTGGCATTGGAATTGTACAAACATCCTCTCCTTACAGCAAAAGCTCTGCCGATGGCTCTGGGTCAATAACCCTATCGCCCATAGTCGATTTCGGTGACAACTCCCATATCCACGTAAATGGTGGTGATGGCAATGCAGCAACCCCAACCACACCTTTTATTCATGGTGATGTGGGCGGTATTTTTATTGATGGCTCCGGATCTCTTGACACCTTCTCTTTTCAATCAATGGATATTTTACACTCAACCTTGCTAAGTGTTGGTATAACACACGCTAACGCAACCATTACCGTACGAGGCTTCCTTGGCGGCACAAACAACATGCTAACAGGCATCACTGAAGCTGATGGAACAACTCTAAAATACACTGGCGGAGAGCAAGTTGCTGAAGCGACACTACTTAACGGTGTTACCGGGACATTTGATTTTCTAGTTGCTGATCCTCGTTTTTCAAAAGTCGATTATGTTGAATTTTTCTTTACCGATTTTTATCGCCTAAAACCATCATCAGAGGGAGATGAGGGGCTTGATTTTGAATTTGATAATATCGTAATAGGCGAAGCTAGCATACCAGTCGACACTGATACTGTTGATATCACTATCGACCTACAAGACTTCAACGGCACACTGATTGATAACAAATGGCAAGATCTCTCTGCAGTTGGCATTGGAATTGTACAAACATCCTCTCCTTACAGCACAAGCTCTGCCGATGGCTCTGGGTCAATAACCCTATCGCCCATAGTCGATTTCGGTGACAACTCCCATATCCACGTAAATGGTGGTGATGGCAATGCAGCAACCCCAACCACACCTTTTATTCATGGTGATGTGGGCGGTATTTTTATTGATGGCTCCGGATCTCTTGACACCTTCTCTTTTCAATCAATGGATATTTTACACTCAACCTTGCTAAGTGTTGGTATAACACACGCTAACGCAACCATTACCGTACGAGGCTTCCTTGGCGGCACAAACAACATGCTAACAGGCATCACTGAAGCTGATGGAACAACTCTAAAATACACTGGCGGAGAGCAAGTTGCTGAAGCGACACTACTTAACGATGTTACCGGGACATTTGATTTTCTAGCTGCTGATCCTCGTTTTTCAAAAGTCGATTATGTTGAATTTTTCTTTACCGATTTTTATCGCCTAAAACCATCATCAGAGGGAGATGAGGGGCTTGATTTTGAATTTGATAATATCGTAATAGGCAAAGCTAGCATGCCAGTCGACACTAATACTAACACTGCTGCCTCATGGTTGTTTGGCACGGGCATTATAGGAAAAAGAAAACAAAAAGCATTTATAATACAACCCTATCAATTCACCTTACGACCTTAAAGCGCAATAGACCACCCCGCTTGTAAAACTGATATCAACAACACAACCAAGCAACCACCCGCTTAAAAACGGGTGGTCTAATAGGCACACCAACGAGACTGTAAAAGCATTCCATTTTTAACCTCCCTCGCACGCTATCACGCATTTCTGATTTACTTCAAAATGATACTCCAAACAATTGATAACCACTTCTTCGCTCATTTTTCCTACCCGCGACACAAAAACACTATCTTACCCAACAATGAGCTAAAACTATTCATGCCTCACCCTCGACAATGGATCTTATATACTTTCTCCAAATAAATTTAGCAAACCACCTTCCCCTCCAATAAAAAATCTTGTGAACATAGGGCAAATGACAAAAAATAATAAGGCATTTAACATAGTTCAATTAATTACACCTCACGCCCCCCCATCCTTATTCTTATTACTTCTGGTGTAAATATTGCTTAATTAAAGTAAACGGTGCGTAACAAGCATACCAATATTTAAATACTCAACCATTAAAACACCAAAAATATCAGAGGTCCTCATGCGAAAACATTTTATTCCTGCAGCTATCCTAATTGCGGCCAGCTCATTTACAACACAAGCAACAGCAACCACTACTATCGACCTACAAGGCTTCAGCGGAACATTAATTGATAATAAATGGCAAGACTTCTCTGCAATAGGCTTTGGAATTATACAAACAGCCACTCCTTATAGCACAAGCTCTGCCGATGGCACTGGATCAATAACCCTATCACCTATAGTCGATTTCGATGACAACTCTCATATCCACGTAAATGGTGGTGATGGCAATGCAGCAACCCCAACCACACCTTTTATTCATGGTGATGTGGGCGGTGTTTTTATTGATGGCTCAGGATCTCTTGACACCTTCTCTTTTCAATCAATGAATATCTTACATTCAGCATTAAAAAGCACCGACCCAACAGTTACCCATCAAAATGCAACCCTCACCGTTCGCGGCTACCTTGGTGGCACAAACAATATGTTGACAGGTATTACAGAAATCGATAACCCCTCAACATCAGACATTAATGAAGGCAAGCACCTACTATACAAGGGTGGGGAACAAGTTGCTCAGACCACCTTATTTAATGGTGTCACCGGGATATTTGATTTTCTAGCTGCTGATTCAGGTTTTAGTGAAGTTGATTATGTCGAATTTTTCTTTACCGATTTTTATCGCCTCAAACCATCATCTATGGGAAAACCGGAACTTGAATTTCAATTTGACAACATCGTAGTAGGCGAAGCTGTTGTGTCAGCCGTTCCTGTCCCTGCTGCTGCATGGTTATTTGGTACGGGTCTTGTAGGGCTAGTATCTCTTGGCAAAAGAAAACAAAAAGCACTTACAGCTTAACACAACCAATCTTCCTTACTTTTCTTAAAGGTAAGGATACCCCCCCTTTCAAACTTTCACCCCAAGGCTTTGAAAGGCACCTACCACCTCTCCGCACAAAAGCTGCTCCGTCTGGCGCGCCATCGCGCACCTCATGATAGGTTTTGGGACCCCTGTCACACAAATTGATTCGCCACGCGGCGAATCAATAGCCTCCAGCCGCCCTGCGTACACCTCAACTATGCCCAAAATCCTGCATAGTTAAGCCTCCCACAAATGGCTCTACGGCTTATTCGGGATAAAATTTTAGCCTCCCTCGCGCGTTATCACGCACTTCGGATTGGCAAATTTCCCTGCGGCCTACTTAGGAACTAAAAACCATCACTTCGCTATCGCTCCGTTTCCCTGATTTTCAGCGGCAGAAGAAGCTTAGAACACAAGAAATATCCTTGTTTTAATCTACCAAAAAAAAACCTGAAAAATAAAAGGTTTTACACAAAGCCACAAAAACGGCTTATTTCTTGCTTTATTCAACAACAAATTCCCATCTTTGGGATCTAATCTAATTTCAAATAATCTAGGAGACAAGTTATGCGCTTAACCGCTCTGGCAGCAATTCTGTCCAGTCTACTTCTACCCCAATTAACTCATGCCCACGGCCCCAAGCCAACCAGCTTAAAAAATGCACCGCTACCAGCACTACCTGCTGGCCTAATTGACGGAGCAAGCCCTATTATCATAGACCAGCAAAAAGCCATTCTTCTTGGCAAAGCTTTATTTTGGGATATGGCTGTTGGTAGTGATGGAGTTGCTTGTGCTTCCTGTCATTTTCATGCTGGCGCCGATAGCCGTACAACAAATCAATTAAATCCTGGCAATAAAAACCCTGCTGCTAGTGGAGAAACATTTGAGACAACAGCATCAGGTGCGCAAGGCGGACCAAACTACACATTAAAACGCAGCGACTTTCCTTTTCATCAAAGAGAAAACCCTTTTAGCCACATAAGCCCCACTACTTTTGACTCTGATGACACATCTGCCTCTTCGGGTACTTTTAGTGGTGATTACAACGGTGCCCCTCGTACAGGAGATATCAACGACGAATGTACTCGAGACCCTGATGCTGTTTTCCATGTAAACAGAATAGGAACACGACGCGTAGAACCAAGAAACACTCCCACTGTAATCAATGCGGTATTCAACCATAGAAACTTTTGGGATGGTCGCGCAAACAACACCTTTAATGGTAGTTCTATCTGGGGAGATAGAGATGCCGATGCTGGAATTTGGGTTAAGGTTAATAGTCGTAAAGTCAAAAAACAAAAACTTGCTCTAATTAATTCCTCCCTTGCTTCACAAGCTCTTGCGCCACCATTAAGTGATGCAGAAATGGGATGTCGCCAACGCACTTTTCAAGAACTAGGAAGAAAGTTATTACTCCGCCGCCCACTTGAGCACCAAAACGTCCATCATCAAGATAGCGTACTTGGCGCATTAAGCTTTAGCACAGTAAATGACTTACAGCCAGGCATCAATACCACATACCAAACACTAATAAAACAAACCTTTAACAAAAAATATTGGTCTTATAGACGCAGAGGAACATTTGGCGGCAGAGACGGGCAACTCCCATACACACAAATGGAAGCCAATTTCTCAATGTTTTTTGGTTTAGCACTGCAAATGTATGAAGCCACTTTAGTTTCAGATGATTCTCCTTTTGACAATGCAAATTTTGACGAGAAAACACTACCGACAAACCTAGGCGACTCAGTCCGCAGAGGAGCATCGGCTTTTGAAGAACTCCATTGTAATGCTTGCCATTCTGGCCCTGTATTAACCTCAAATGCTATTGATACTAACGCGCAATTACTTGAAGCTAACTCCCAGGCTTTCGGTCTAAACACAGATCAGAGCGGAGTAGATGGAGTAGCAATTAACCGTAATATTGTTAACTACGACAATGCTAAAGGCTCTAAATTTTTTGATACAGGGTTTACCAACACCGGAGTTCAATCCCCAAATGCTGATCCAGGCCTTGGCGGATTTGACGACTTTAACAACCCTCTTTCATTTTCCAGTCAATACACCGAATACTTAGCTGGCACTGCAAATGCTATTGTTGACACTAAGTCAGGGATTGAAAACATAAAGTCATGTAACTTTCAAAAATACTTTGCAAGCAATAGGTTTTTTCCTCCATTTATCACTACTTCAGGTTTTTTTAGAGAGCCAGATATTATTGCCGACCCTAACGGTAACACTAACTGTTATAACGATGCATTTGAAGCTTTTATACCGAACAGCACAGCAGCCGCAACTGAGCTTGCAAATCCTGACAGCCAAAAAATGGCTTTTGCTACACAAGGCGCATTTAAAGTTCCAACACTTCGAAATATTGAGCTAACTGGCCCCTATATGCATAACGGTAGCATGGCCACGTTAGAAGAAGTTATTGAATTTTATTCTAGAGGTGGAAACTTTAACAATAACTTTACTCATGAATTTGTTGCAGAAATGGGACAGATTGCAGGAAAAGACCCCGTTTTGAATGCAACAGCAATTCAAAAAAGAGCTGACTTAGTTGCCTTTTTAAAATCATTAACTGATGACCGAGTTAAATATGAAAAGGCACCTTTTGACCATCCTGAACTTACTGTTTTTAATGGACATACAGGCAATGCCTCAAATGTTATTAATGGTAATCCATTAGATGCAAGCTTAGCTATCGACAACAACTTAATACTTGATGCGGTGGGCGCCAATGGTAGATCGACACCTCTAGCTTCTTTTGTAGAAGGTCTTGCACCTTAAATTACACATAAGCCTCCTTAGAATAGGGGGCTTTTACCTTTTACTAAAAAACATGGATATTTTTAAATTAACTTATTAGAAAATCATGAATATTACAAAAAAAGCTCTTATTTTAAGCACCTTAAGCGCAACCCTTGGCCTTCAAACAGCTCAAGCAACAAGCAGCTTCTCATCTACATCAATGGTATCGGTTACTATTGATAGCATAACCAACACAACAAACGCTGGGGATTTATCAGGAATTTCTATCACTGAAGGTTTTTGGATAGACAACACACTTAGCGATGAAGGCTTTGGAAAAACCGTGGTAGGTAATGCTAATTCCTCATACTTCCATAGCGGTGACTGGCAAGATGACACAGATGGCAGCATAGCTACTGGTGGAAGCTTAAGCCAATCATTTTCAGCAACAGGAACAGCCTCTAACGGTGAAGTCAACTCAAATTATTTTTCATTTGGTAATGTTTGGTTTGCTAACAATTCAGCTGATAAATATACCATTAATTACAGTATTAATTACCTCCTAGCCGCAAATGCAACAGGCGAATCCGCTAACTCTTCAGTAGCCTTAAGCTATTCTAATGATCTTGGTGATTTTGATGAATACACAGAAGCAACAGCATCAACTCTACTAAATACATCTGATTTCAAATCATCTACAGATAACACACTATTGACTTCTTTCAGCTTAGAACTAGGTGCTTTCGAGGAAGACATTTTCTATGCCGATGTTTCCATCACTGGTTATGCCGAAGCTAAAGCAGCTGAAGTTGCACCCGTCCCTGTCCCTGCCGCTGGTTGGCTAATGTTGAGTAGCTTAGTATTCCTTCGAAACTTCCGTAGATCATCAATTTAACTTAAATAGCAAGAGCTTATAGCCATTTACACAAAATATAATAACTGGATCCAACACCATGAAAAAAAAACTACCTTCATTACTTAAAGCGACATTAGCCCTTTCTGTATTAACACTTGCTTCACCTAGTGCTAATGCAGCCAATCTAGTATTCCCAAAAGGTGCATCATCATGGGATATGGGTATGAATCATATGCATGCAGGCGACTCTATCTCTGCTTCTGATACTGAGGCAGACAAGCGATCTTACACAAGCAACCCAGACCTTCAAAACGCATCATGGGGACATTTTGGTTCTTGGTACACTTTTATGACCCATGATACAGCTACTACTACCATTTCTGTAACAGCAACTGACTCTACAAACATGTCACCGGGGTTTACAGTATGGCGTACTGATGGTGAATTTGATGGAGGCACAGGAGGCACAGGCGAACAAAATGCTGCAGAAAAAGGGACACCTCATTCATTTAATCAGCTTGGTGCAGCTGGAAGCTATGGTACTTGGTGGATGTCTGATAACAGTACTGACATATCAGACAGCGGCACAAATGGCGGCAAAGGTTTTACAGCAAATGGAATTACAAAAACAATGGGCTATGCAAATGATGGCGTAACTAGCTCTACCCAAACAGATCCATCAACTACTGACTTTGGTACAACATATACACAGAATGGTTGGGGAGAATCCCTTACAAATGATGGTAACCAAGATGGATATGCCGAATTAACATTAGCAAACTTAGAAGCTGGCTGGTATTTAGTATTTATGGGAGGTGCAGATGGCTCTTTAGTAGGAGACACATCATCAAAAACTTTAAACCTAAATGTAAGCTCTGTTAGTGCCGTTCCTGTCCCTGCAGCAGCATATCTATTTGGCAGCGCTCTAGTGGGCTTATTTGCCTCTTCACGTAGAAAATTAGCTACTACTCAAGTGTAGGTAAAGTTCTAGTTATTCTGTCATAAGGCTATCACTAGCAACATGACAGAATAACGATACGTTTTTTATAACAAAAAAACAAAAACACAAACTACTCCCTAAGACTCCCCCCAACCTTCCCTCGCTCATCCATCCACAAATAAGATAACCCCAAACCTTTAACCCAACACTTCCCCCTTTTTTCTTTTAACATAGTAACAGTAGCCACACTCCCGGCTATCACACACTGCTCAGCCACCACAGTAATAGACGACAAACCTCTTACGGGCCAACCTGTTTTAGGGTTAAGGATGTGACTGTATCGTTTTCCATTAAGAATAATACAGCGCTCATAATCCCCACTACTGGCAATAGCTCCCCGAAAAACATCAATACTAGACATCAATTCTCCGGGCTTTCTTGGATGACGAATACCAACAGACCAAGGCCTACCATCAGCATGAGGACCAATGATTTTAATATCCCCACCTAAATCTACCAAACCATGTTGAACACCATACTGTTGACAGATAGTTGCAGCTCTATCTACCGCATATTCTTTACCTATTCCTCCAAAGTCCAACTGCATCCCTTTAATAGAGAATTTAAGCCTTGAACCATCGAGACTAACTTTGTCCCAACCTATTCGCGGTAAGATTGCTTTAATATTACTTTCTTTCGGAATGATTCCCGATTTAAAATCCCACACCTCTCTTAAAATGCCAGAACTTATATCAAATAACCCAGAACTTTGTTGATAACAAGTATTAGCATAATTTAATAAGGCAACAGTTTCTTCATCTACTTGAATCCCCCCCCCCTCTTCAGCGACTTTATTAATAGCAGTTAAAACACTATCCTCACGATAACGTGAATATTTCTGTTCAATACGTTGAACATCAGCCACAACAAGATCAGCTATAACTTGAGCACTAGCTTTAGTATTGGCATACAACTGTATATCACAAGCGGAACCTAAAGCTTTAAAGGGAAAATGAAAAAGTGAGGGCTTCATATAATTAATAAATAAACAGCAAAATTTTGTATTCCAAATACTAAAGCAATTTACTAAAAATTTAAACGAGCCATTTAACATTAAGACAAATAATACAACAGCTACTTAAAAACAAGTTATTTCACACACTAACGTGTCATATCACTCACCGTAAAGATAAACCCCACCCCTAAAAAGCATTCACCTGCTGATAATAAAGGCATTACAGTTTTGGCATACATCCTGCTTTATTATAAATAACTACAAAGAGAAGGAATTCACTCAGACGGATTTTTTGTAGATTAATTTGCCACTCTCGCTTTAAAACGAGTTCGGAAAGCCAAGGGTCTTTAAGTAGATAGCCGGTTGCCACTTTAGGAATAAAGTGTGCGGGAAAAGGAATTCAAGGCAGGATGCCTTGTAATTCCCGCAATTTGCTAGTCAGGAACCATTATTTGTATTCATCCCCTCTGAAACAAAGGTTCCTGTACTACGCTTTTTTCTACCCTCCCCAAAAGATATTTACCGTCACAACAAAAACACCCCACCAAATACCCTGCTTGGTAATAAGACAAACCTATTGTTAAACCATTTCAATAAAAGATACCCTTTATGGGCATCCGTTCTGCAACACCGTTTACACCTACTTCCACTGCAATTTATGGGTAACCACAAGGGATTACTCCCTACGATAAATACCCATAAAAAATATTTTTTACACTACAATTAAAAATCAAATGTTAACTATAAAGCATATTTAAAACAAGACTTAAATGACATCTTTTCAGAACACCCCCACTCAAAAAAAACCTCATATTAAAGCCTTAGTTATCAACCTCCTAAGTATATTAATTATTTCTTCCCTTCCAAGCTCTGCAATAGCATTTTCAAAGCTGTTCAGCCCCTTACCTTCATTATCAGCTAATGAACTTGCCGTCATTGTTAATGACTCTGATCCATTAAGCATTCAGATAACGCAATACTATCAGCAACAAAGAAAAATCCCTGAGAATAACATCATCCATATAAACTTTAACCCCGAATACAAAACCTTACCTGTCGATATTTTTAAAAAAATAAAGTTATCTGTTGATAAGCAGACGCCCTCACATGCTCAAGCATATGCACTAACATGGATGCAAACTTACCGTGTGGGCTGCATGTCGATTACCACAGCTTTCGCAGCAGGTTACAACAAAGATTTTTGTAGTGTTGGATGTAAAAAAACACGCCCCTCCCCTTACTTTAATAACGAAAAAGACAAACCTTACGATAAATATAAATGGCGCCCCGCAATGGCGCTGGCTGGCAATAGTTTTAATGATGTAAAAAAATTAATCGACAGAGGTGTGTTATCTGATTACAGCCAACCACAAGGAAGTGCCTATTTATTAGAAACGTCCGATAAAAATCGCAGTACTAGAGCTATTTTTTTCCCACAAATCAACAACCAATTTAACAACCTTTGGCCAGTAGAAATACTTAAACAAGACTCTATTGAAAATAAAACAGATGTAATGTTTTACTTTACAGGCAAAACCCATGTAAAAAATATAAAATCCAATCAGTTTCTTCCTGGCTCTGTTGCAGATCATTTAACCTCAGCTGGAGGGATATTATCGGGTAGCAAACAAATGAGTATCATGGAATGGCTAAAAGCAGGAGCAACAGGGAGTTACGGTGCGGTTATAGAACCTTGCAATTTTGTACAGAAATTCCCCCACCCTGGCATAATGATGCATTATTATCTTAGAGGAAATACGCTTATTGAAGCCTATTGGAAAAGTGTTGCATGGCCAGGACAAGGGATTTTTATTGGAGAACCACTAGCAAAACCCTTTGCATTCTTTTAATTACAAAAAAACCTTATGACTTACTCAACAGTAAGCTAATACCTACTTATAAATCATAAGCTTACTTACAAACAATTCTCAATACACAATAAATATATACTCTGTTATACTTAAGATTAACATGACTATTTACAAACCACAGGTCACTATAAAATTCAGCTTTTAAGATTACCTGTAATCAATTAATAGTCATGAAGATTAATTAAGGATAAACAAATACACTCATAGCCATGAAAGCAGAAAGACGTAATCATCTCAGGGTAAAGCCCAAAAATGTACAGGCCGACATTCATTCTATCGACCCGTCAGTACATGAAACATCAATTAATGGTGAAATATTAGACATTAGTCTAACGGGTATTAGAATAAGACTCAGCAGTCCTCTGGGGAAAAACATTGATGATAACTTAAAAATAACCCTAGTTTCACCTGAATCAGGCACACCCTTTACTGTTCACGGTACTCTTAAGCATTTACATTCTGATACTGAATACGGTGTACATTACACTCATCATATAGACGGCTCAATTGATGATGTTCTTTTTGAGTGTGAAAAACTAGAGGATTCTATGTTGTTGATTAAGCCGATATAGCTCATAACAATATTAAAAGAAAATTTTGTTAAAGCAACTTCAATAAAAACGCCCCAAAAGGCAGTTCCTCACCCTCCACGGAAACGACATACAGTGTTTTTCTTTATCCTGACAAAAGAACATTGCCCCTTACTTTCCACAAACTAATGATTAACCGTAGGGTGGACAGCGCTCTTTTACCCACCAACATTAAACATATCACCCCATAACATCATAATTCCAAATAGGTACCATTAATTGTATCCGCTATAACTTCTAGGGATTAGCAAAACCTACTTGAGCTTTTTCATGAATCAATTGGGCAAGCGATGGCAATTTACATTCACCGCTGACTCTATCTCGAATATAATCATAAGTTCTCACGCC
>Ga0209184_1000904_pt1 | contig 24580 bp, 20 predicted proteins | sample EN8Hudsemesocosm_2_FD_184627 | JGI IMG/M metagenome (GOLD analysis project Ga0209184, IMG submission 184627) | Methane-oxidizing microbial communities from mesocosms in the Hudson Canyon - EN8C Hudson Canyon (SPAdes) (version 2) | ecosystem: Environmental > Aquatic > Marine > Cold seeps | place... | reverse complement strand
CCTCGCCAACCACCAGGGTTATATAACTGCGATTGCCATGATCGCGCCACAAATACTGACGCGATTGCCATTCCATAAAAAGAAGCAGCAAAGCTTGCAATCATTAACGATTGAAATTCACCTTGAAGTTCAGAGTTGTATTCCTGCTGGGATTGCTCCGCTAGCTCACGAAATACCTCATCTGTTAACGTCATCAATGTATCAATCAATTCGGGCATAATAAACGGTGCCAAAATGCCTGTTGCCAAGCTAATTACACCACCCGTAACCAAAGTAAGCTGCCAAGAAACCGAGTACCGTAAAACGCTAGACATAAGCCAAGCAGAAAACAATACTATTAGCGCTCCAGGATCTTGCATGCTGAACCACCATCCCAATGCAGGAATAGAAGCCCAAGCAAAAACAACAAAGCCCTGACTTGAACCTTTACGCAAAGTAGTAAGACCAATAATCGCCGCACCAACCCAAAACATCATGGGGATCAGTACACTGATACCAGCCAACATTACTGCTTGCCTAGGCCCTCGCATGGCAAATTTAGCTAACTCATGCATCAGGTAACTCTCTTATTTCAGTGTTTACTTACTACTAAATTTCTTTTAAAACTTGCTTACAACTAAATTTCTTTAGCCTATTAGATCGCCAAGCGACCTATAGATAAATCATCGCTTATTCGTGATGATTATCTGTGTACGGTAAAATTGCTAAATAACGCGCACGTTTGATAGCAGTTGCTAGTTGACGCTGATATTTTGCTTTAGTACCTGTAATACGACTAGGTACAATTTTACCGGTTTCTGTAATGTAACCTTTTAAAGTTTCAAGGTCTTTATAGTCGATTTGTTTAACACCTTCAGAGGTGAAACGACAAAACTTACGACGACGAAAAAAGCGAGACATAGTCTTCTCCTAAATCAAATAATTACTCTTCAGTTGCTGCTTCGCTGTCATCAGCGCCTGCTTCAACTTCTACTTTTTCTTCTGCAACAGTCTCTTCAGAAGGTCTTTCAGTACGCTTTGGCGTTGAACGACGATCGTCTCTAGATTGAGCAGTCTTGATAGGAGAGTCTTCAGTAATCGCTTCCTTCTGACGAATAACCAAATCACGAATGATGGCATCGTTAAAACGGAAGTTATGTGATAATTCATCCAAAACATCACCACCACATTCGATATTCATCAAAATATAGTGTGCTTTATGGATTTTATTGATTGGGTAAGCCAAGTGGCGACGACCCCAGTCTTCTAGTCGGTGAATTTGACCACCGCCATCGTTGATAAGACCAGTATATCTTTCGATCATTCCTGGAACCTGTTCACTTTGATCAGGGTGCACCAAGAATACGATTTCGTAATGACGCATATATTCTCCCTTTGGGTTGTAGCTTTTTAATGATTTTAATAAAAAGCAAGGAGTTACAGTTACACGAGTTAGGCCAGTAGTATTTCAAAAGAAATAAACAGCGCACTCGCAGATTTTAGAGCGGGGAATTTTAGAGATAAAAGCAAAAATATGCAAGTTTCTTATGCTGCTGTCTCATTATAACTTAACTTTAAAGCCTGCTCCCCCTTAGTCGGGACAAAAGCGTCATCCACCAAACCCATGGCGGTATAAACTAAAGCCTTATTATAAAACAGCAAAGGCAAACGCGACCTCTTCCAGGGAAGAACCTTATGCGACTGCATTACCTTCTTTAAAACGGTGGCATGCCGACCTCGCGACAAGGTTATCACTTCTCCTCCTAAACGAGAACGAACGGTCGCTACCTCATCATCAGAGGGAAGCCTTACAAAACAAACACGCCCTTCAGATACCCTTGCGCGATGAACTTGGACTTCATCCTGCACCATCGACTCAATAAGTAAGGTGCCAGCAGGTAAAACAAGCTTATACGGCAATTCACTTAACTTTAGATCTACCGATAAATCAAACGCTTCTTCATTTACGTCAGCTGCACTTAACAAGAACAAACAACCATTAAAACGCCTAATTCGGTCACCTTGCCACCTAACTTCAGGTTGCGCATCACCCTTTGCAGCTATGACCTCTGACCAAATACGATTAAATACTTTTTCAGCTGGATGCCTCACGCCGAAAAGATCAAGCCAATACCTGAGCAACAGACGCTGCTCTTGATCATTATAATTAACTAAAGCCGATAAATTAACTGCTTGCTCATCAGCATACTGACTACTCATAAGACTCGGCATCTGTTGCTGACACCAAGAATCCATGAAATCCTGAGCGTCTTTCGCCTTTTCCGCCACACGGTTCAATGCCTGAAGACTATTTGAGCGTCGACTTAGCAAACGAGGCAATATCTCATGCCGAATAAAATTTCTATCAAAAGATAAATCAGTATTACTTTCATCTTCGACCCAAGAAAGTGGCTGTTTTAGCATCTCACTTTCAAGTAACTCACGCGACAAACTCAGCCACGGCCGAAAAACATGACCTTGGGCAAATGCCCGCATATGCGGAATCCCAGACAAACCTTCAGGCCCGGCCCCACGCATCAGACGCATTAAAACAGTTTCTGCTTGGTCATTCATATGGTGACCCTGAAGCAAAATAGTCCCAACTCTCATATACTTTCTAAAAGCCTGGTACCTGGCTTTTCTTGCTGCCGCTTCAATACCTTCACCATCCGAGAAAACAGAGACATACTCAATATGGCAAAGCACCTGCACCCGTTCACAAAGCGTTTGACAGTGAGCCGCCCATTCATCAGCATTTTCACTTAAACCATGATGGACATGAACCACCTCAACCTGCTTGCATTGGTGAAGTAAAAAAGGCACGACAAACTGTAAAAGCGCAACAGAATCTAAACCACCACTTAGCGCAATTAAGTAGTGATCACTATTAGGAATGACATCAAGTGCATATTGAATGTCAGAATTAAGCAATTCTGACTTGGCTAGCGCATCATCAGATGGTGTATCATTCTTTAACATAGGCCGTTAGTCGCTTATACCGCTGTTCAACGAGCTCATCTGCATCTATTGCGGTTAATCGATCAAGGTTTTGTATTAACTCAGCCTTTAAAGAGCTTGCCGTTTCATGCATATTACGATGAGCGCCACCTAAAGGCTCATCAATGACGTTATCAACCAATTCCAGCTCCTTTAAACGCTGAGCACTCACCCCCATCGCTTCAGCGGCATCAGCGGCATATTCAGCACTCTTCCATAAAATTGAAGCACAACCCTCAGGCGAAATCACTGCATAAGTAGAATATTGAAGCATATTTAAATGATCACAGACGCCGATAGCCAAGGCTCCACCTGACCCACCCTCACCGATTACGGTTGTGATAATAGGCGTTTTAAGACGAGACATGACCGCCAAATTTCTTGCTATCGCCTCACTTTGTCCACGCTCTTCTGCACCAATACCCGGGTATGCCCCTGGTGTATCAATAAAAGTAACAATGGGCAAAGAAAACCGTTCAGCTAACTCCATTAAACGGCAAGCTTTTCGATAACCTTCCGGTTTTGGCATACCAAAATTACGTTTAACTTTATCTTTAACTTCACGCCCTTTCTGATGGCCGATCACCATAACCGGACGGTCATCCAGTCGCGCTATTCCGCCAATAATTGACTGATCATCCGCATATGTCCGATCACCATGGAGTTCGTCAAAATCAGTAAATATCATGTCGATATAGTCAAGCGTGTATGGCCTTTTAGGATGGCGAGCCAATCGCGCTATATCCCAGGCATTTAAACCTGCAAAGATATCCTTAGTCCGGATCTCACACTCAAGCTCAAGCCGTTCAATGACTTCCTGAATATTTAATTCCTGATCAGAACCAACCAACCTTAACTCTTCAATTTTTTCTTCAAGTTCAGCAATGGGTTGTTCAAAGTCAAGGTAATATAAATTCATAATATGAAGTCTTATGTTTAATGAATATCTTATGTTTTTGGAAAGTTTTCAAGGCAGCTATTGTCGCTAATTTCATCACGGTAATCCACCTCATAACAAGATGTTATTCACTCAAAATACAAAAAATCAGCTCAGCCAGGTGCACTTCAGTTAATACGCGCCGCTTTAATACACATTGCATTAATAAACTAAAGTCACCTGTTCATCCCCTAAAAGGTATTTAAGCTCCTGAATTAACTCATCAGAAGGCTTAACTGACCAAGCCCTTCCAAATTCAATTAACGCGCTCGCATCTTGCCGAGAATATTTTGCAACAACCTTACATCCCGCATCTGGCTCGCGAGCTACATCTGCATTTTGAATAGCCACACCTGCAACGGAAGGAACATTCAGAGGGACAGCATTCATACGCCCAGGACGCCGTATAACACAATAAGGTTCTAGCAAACCTTTTACCTGAGTCAACACGCCCTGTTCACACTGATTATGGCTCAATGATATGGATAGGTTTTTAGCAAAGTTTATTCGTGCCTGATCAATACCTTGAATCGCATTAACCCTAAACTTGATCCCACCTGAGTAATCATCATTACTAATGACACCTGAAACGACCACTACCTGATCTTTTTCTATCGCCCCTTTAAATTCATCATAAGTATCTGAAAACATCATGCCTTCGATGCGCGCACTTCGATCATCCAAAGTAATAAAGCACATAGTCTGGCCACGCTTGTTTTTCATCAAGCGAATCGCAATTATCAAGCCGACGACATTCACTTTATTACGACTTGGTTTTAGATTCAGAATTGAGTTAGGTGAGAATTTTCTCACCTCTTTCTCATACTCATCAAAGGGGTGACCCGTTAAATATAAACCTAGCGTGTCCTTTTCCTGAGAAAGCCGCTCCTTTTCATTCCACTCTCTAACCGACTCACTACTTTGATACACATCATCAGTGTCTTCAGGAACAACCTCACCAAACATATCTATCATGCCGGCATTTTGATTTCGCGCATTCTGACCAGCACGCTGCACCGCTTCTTCAATCGTAGCCATTAAGCGAGCACGACTGGGCCCGATTGCGTCCATAGCACCGCCACGAATTAAAGCCTCAAGCGCACGTTTATTCACTCGCTTCAAATCAACTCGATCACAAAAATCGAACAGATTTTTAAAAGGACCGCCCTCTTCCCTTGCAGCTAATACACTATCAACCGGACCTTCACCCAAGCCCTTAATCGCACCTAAACCATAAACCACTTGCGCATCATCATCGACAGTAAAGGTATATTGACTGACATTGATATTTGGTAAAACCAGAGAAAGCTTCATTTGACGACACTCTTCAACTAACGTCACCACTTTATCTGTATTCTGCATATCCGCTGTCAGAACCGCGGCCATAAACTCGGAAGGAAAGTGGGTTTTTAACCAAAGCGTTTGATACGACACAACCGCATAAGCCGCAGAGTGCGATTTGTTAAAACCATAACCGGCGAATTTTTCAACCAGGTCAAAAATCTTCATCGCCAGCTCAGGATCTACCCCTATCGATACAGCACCATCACGAAAAGTATCTCGCTGCTTAGCCATTTCTTCTGGTTTTTTCTTACCCATTGCACGCCGAAGCATGTCGGCACCACCCAAGGTATACCCTGCCAATACCTGAGCTATTTGCATAACCTGCTCTTGGTAAACGATAACCCCATAGGTGGGTTCCAATACCTCCTTTAGACTTTCATGCTGGAAATCAGGGTGAGGATAAGCCACTTCTGCACGACCATGCTTTCGATTGATAAAGTCATCAACCATGCCGGACTCAAGCGGGCCAGGACGAAAGAGTGCAACCAGAGCGATCATATCTTCCAGATTATCAGGTTGCAGGCGACGAACCAGGTCTTTCATGCCACGTGATTCCAGCTGAAATACCGCGGTAGTTTCAGCTGACTTCAATAAACGAAATGACGCAGGATCATCCAAAGGAATATGATCAATATCGATGATATCTTTACCCTCAGCGATTCGCCGCGGGTTAATCATTTTCAAAGCCCAGTCTATGATGGTTAAGGTTCTGAGACCCAAAAAGTCAAACTTGACCAATCCGGCATCTTCAACGTCATTTTTATCAAACTGCGTAACGAGACCGCCACCTTCTTCGTCACAATAAAGCGCTGAAAAATCGGTCAATTTTGTCGGCGCGATCACCACACCACCGGCATGTTTACCGACGTTACGGGTAATGCCTTCTAGCTGAATCGCCATACTCCAAATTTCTTGCGCTTCCTCATCATCAGCAAGAAAGTCTTTTAAGCTTGGCTCCTGCTCGACTGCTTTCGAGAGCGTCATACCTATTTCAAAAGGAATCATCTTCGACAGACGGTCCGCTAAGCCATAAGACTTTCCCTGAACACGAGCGACATCGCGCACCACAGCTTTCGCGGCCATGGTACCAAAAGTGATAATCTGCGAAACCGCTTCTCGACCATAATGATCAGCAACGTAAGAGATAACCCGGTCACGCCCATCCATACAGAAATCGACATCAAAATCCGGCATCGATACCCGCTCCGGATTCAAGAATCGCTCGAACAGTAAATCATATTTGAGCGGATCTAAATCGGTGATCTTTAATACGTAAGCGACGAGAGAACCCGCACCCGAGCCTCGACCAGGCCCGACAGGAATATCATGATTCTTAGCCCATTGAATAAAGTCCATCACGATCAAAAAGTAGCCAGGAAAGCCCATTTGAAGAATAATATCCAGCTCAAACACCAGACGATCAAAATAAGGTTTTCGCGCGGCTTCCAAATCGTCAGCAGAACAGTCTGCGTGAATCACTTTTAAACGCTCTTCAAGTCCATCACGGCACAAATCACGAAAAAACTCATCCATCCCCATCCCTTCAGGAATAGGGTACTGTGGAAGAAAGTACTCCCCCAAGCGCATTTCAACATTACAGCGTTTTGCAATTTCAATGGTATTTTCAATGGCTTCAGGAATATCATCAAACAGCTCAAGCATTTCGTCAGCGGTTTTTAAATATTGCGCATCACTGTATTTTTTCTCGCGCGTCGGGTTATCCAGAGTGTTGCTGTCGGAAATACAAACTCGAGCCTCATGCGCTTCGAAATCTGATGATGACAGGAATTGCACATCGTTCGTTGCCACGACCGGGCAATTTAGAGAGTGAGCCAACTCGACGCTTAAATGCACAACTTCTTCATCATTTGGCCGGTTAGTACGCTGTAACTCCAAATAAAAACTATCGGGAAAAGCCTGCATCCAGAATTTAGTTCGCTCAGCTGCCAGCTCAATCTTTCCCGCTAACAAGGCTCGCCCTACTTCACCGTCTTTAGCGCCCGACAAGACCAGCACACCATCCGCAGCAGCCACCAACCATTCGGGCTTAACAATCGCTTTACCAAAAGCCTGCCCCTCGGTGAAGGCCTTGGAAACCAGTTCGGTAATATTTAAATAGCCGGCATTGTTTTTAGCCAGCAAGGTGAACCTACTTGGATTCGCTGGCTCACTTTCGTTCTCTAACCAAATATCCACGCCCACAATGGGTTTAATACCTGAGCCGCGCATTGTTTTATAAAATTTCACCAAAGCACATAAGTTAGACTGATCTGTAATTGCGACCGCAGGCATCTGGCCATCAAGCATTTGCTTAACTAGTGGCTTAATTTTGACTAAACCGTTAGTAAGAGAAAATTCAGTATGAACTTTTAAGTGAATAAATTTAGCTGGCATGGTTTCAGAAAACTCGGTCTTAAAGAGAAAGGTTGGAAAATTCTATTTGGAATAGGGTTTGATGTTAGCATGATTTAAATAAAAACAAGGCATAAATTATAAGGAATCAACACCTAATTCATCGCAACATATTCAATGGCGTATTACTCACAATAAGTCAGTAACTACCTATTGAAATTTATTTTGTGGCGCAGAATACTGTCACAATATTCTACTAATATTTGATACCTTAGAATCTATTAATAGGCGCTCGCTTTGGAAGCAACAAACAAATTACCCCTTATTTACTCATGCTCTGGCTGCTCTAACATTGCGCAAATTGCAAACAAAGTAGCTATCGATTTAAATAGGGAAAAGAAAGCAGAAATGTCATGCATTGCAGGCATTGGGGGCAATGTAAAAAGCTTAGTCAAGCTTGCCAAGTCAGGTCGTACCGTAATTGCCCTGGATGGGTGCGCGCTGCATTGCGTTAAAAGCTGCCTTACACAACAAAGCATTTCAGCGACTATGCACTACACCCTCACTGATTATGGCATCAAGAAACAGTATAATTTAGATTTTGAAGCTTCAGATGTAGAGCGGATCAAACAAAAGGTATTACACGATTTAGACATGGCAAATATATAATGCAAGCAAGCCCCTTAAACAACTCACTACCAACAAACACTTATTTTCTCGACCTATTGAAAACAGTCAAAACGATTGCTCTAGTCGGAGCAAGCTCAAAACCACATAGAGCTAGCTATGAAGTAATGAGTTTCCTCCAAGCGCACAATTTCAGAGTCATCCCTGTAAATCCAATACTGGCAGGACAAGATTTATTGGGCGAAAAGATATACGCAGCAATTGCCGACATCCCGATTCCCGTTGATATGGTAGACATATTCAGAAATCCGGAAGCAGCAGGCAGCACATGTAAAGAAGTCATCGAACTTGCACCCGAAAAACGGCCGAAGATCATATGGATGCAAATAGGCGTTATTAATCACGATGCGGCTAAGCTAGCAGAAGCTTCAGCAATGACAGTGGTAATGGATCAGTGCCCTAAAAGAATTATACAAAAAGCAGCAAAAGCTTAAATAAAAGCCCGGAGGCATGCCTACTCCACCTCACTGATTATATTATTTATACTCTCTTGTGTTTGAGGCCCATATAACCAAGTCACCAGATCACCCTGAGGATTGATTAGCATCGTTGCCGGCAAAGCGCTGGGTGTCGCTTGCTGAAATATATCTGCAGGGTTTTGCGTTACAACAGGAAATTGTATGCCCATTTTTCTCACCTGATTTAGTAACACATCTCCCTGACTGTCATCAAAATCATAACCAATCACACTCACTTCAGGCTTCTGGTTTAGTAAATTCAATTCAGGAATTTCTTTAATACAGGGCTTACACCAAACGGCCCAATAATTGATAAGTAACCATTGCCCGTCAAAATCAGACAAGCTTTTTATTTCTCCAGAGGAAAATTCAAGCTCCGACGAGGTGCAGCCGTTCAATACCACTAAAAAAATTAAAAGAAAAACAGTTTTTATTCTCAAGCTAGACTCCTGTTAGAATGTACGCCTTGTTGATCAACCACACTGACGAAAGAAGAAGCAAAATGACAGATACCATACAAATTTACCATAACCCTCGCTGCTCAAAATCTCGCCAAACCCTGGCTTTAATCGAAGAACAAAATATTCAACCAGAGATTATTTTGTATTTGGAAAACACACCAACAGCAGAAACCTTAAGCGGCCTACTAAAAAAGCTAAATATTTCTGCTCGTGAGTTACTACGCAAGGGTGAACAAGATTACAAAGACAATAAGCTAAATGACACCAATTTAAGCGAACAAGATTTGATTGTAAAAATGACCCAATTCCCAAAACTAATCGAAAGACCGATCGTTGTAAAAGGCGATCAGGCTATATTAGGGCGTCCTCCAGAAAATGTTAAGGGTCTTTTATAAAAATGAACAATAATCGTTTTGCTACACCCACTCCCTCTACTACACCTAGTCGCTCGCTCAAGCATGATATCGCACGCAACTTGAGCTTATGGTCTTACGTGCTGTTATTGTTAATGATGATCGTTACCAGCCTACCCAGCATGATTCCTGAAGGTAGTTCGCCGCTATTTATATTAACAGTCAAACTAATCCCCTTATTAATTCTCATGCCAGGCTTATTTCTGGATCATCTTCGCGCCTATATTTGGCTTTGTTTTGTCGTCTTATTTTATTTTACCCAGTCTGTTGTTGAGGCATTTCTCTCAAGCGGCGCAAATATTGACTTATTCATCACTGCACTGACGGTGATTATGTTTTTGTCTGCTATGTTTTATATAAAGTGGGAACGTTCCCTTGGTCGCGGTATTTAATAGCCTTATTTAACGAGTAATAAACAATGCATTTCTCCCCTTCAAGTTCTGATCCTTTGACTTTACCTCAAATTGTCTCTCAACTATTGGCCGAAAAGCGGATATCCAAACAAAATGCAGATGCTTTAATACAGACACCTAAGGGACAGAAGCAAGCCAAGCAACACCCCATTGAAACCATCTCAGACGCACAACTAAAGCTAGAGAACGAAAAGCCTTTGGACTTGAACTTTCTGGTTCAATGGCTTGCTGACTGGAGCAAGCAAGACTTTTTCCAAATTGACCCGCTAAAAATTGACTCGCAGAAAATTTCGGGAATCATGTCTTTTGCTTTTGCTCAACGACATCAAATTTTAGCGGTCGAAATACACTCTGATGAGGTTGTTATTGCCAGCGCACAACCCTTTATCAATGCATGGGAAAGTGACCTTAAACATGTTTTGAAAAAAGACATAAAACGTGTACTAGTCAACCCTGAAGACTTGCGAAAGTTTACTATTGAATTTTATGAGCTAGCCCACTCTGTCAACAAAGCAGGCTTAGAGAGCGATCAGAATTACACGCAGAATTTTGAACAAATGCTGGAACTGGGAAGCCAGTCCAACCCGGATGCAAATGATCAACACATCGTAAATATTGTTGACTGGCTGCTTCAGTATGCCTTTGATCAGCGCGCAAGTGATATTCATATCGAACCGCGGCGGGACATTGCCCAAGTTCGCTTTCGAATTGACGGCGTACTACATAATGTTTATGAATTCCCAGCCAAAGTCGGCATTGCAGTAACCAGTCGATTTAAAATTCTAGGGCGCCTGAATGTGGCTGAAAAACGAAAACCACAAGATGGCCGCATCAAAACACGCAATAAACTAGAAAAAGAAATTGAGCTTCGCTTATCAACCTTACCGACCGCTTTTGGCGAAAAACTGGTGATGCGAGTTTTTGACCCAGAAGTACTGCAATGCTCATTTTCAGACCTTGGCTTTTCCAGCGAAGACTTACGACGCTGGGAGGCAATGACCAAACAACCTAACGGCATAATTTTAGTCACAGGCCCAACTGGCTCAGGTAAAACTACCACGCTTTACTCGACCTTACGTGATTTAGCCACCACCGAAGTAAATGTGAGTACGATAGAAGACCCAATAGAAATGGTGGAGCCTGCCTTCAACCAGATGCAGATACAACATGCTATCGATCTAGATTTTGCGACAGGCATCAAAGCACTCATGAGACAAGATCCTGACATCATCATGATCGGTGAGATCCGTGACCTTGAAACCGCTGAAATGGCTACTCAGGCTGCGCTAACTGGGCATCTTGTGCTTTCAACTTTACATACCAATGACGCCCCTAGCGCCATCACACGATTAATGGAGTTAGGCATACCGCCTTATTTAATCAGAGCAACCGTATTAGGCGTCATGGCTCAACGACTTGTGCGAACACTTTGCCCTTCATGCAAAGCACCCGTCGAGCTTGATCAAGACGACTGGCAGATGATTACAAAACCCTGGACAACCCCTCTTCCTGCTAATGCTCATAAACCTGTCGGCTGTTTAGAGTGTCGAAACACGGGTTATCGAGGGCGTGCAGGCGTTTATGAAATCATGCCTTTATCCGAAGCTATCAAAGAACAAATTCATGAAAATGGGCAAGCCTCAGACATACGTAAACAAGCCATTAAAGAGGGTATGCATTCATTACGTTTAAGCGGTGCTAACAAAATTGCCAACGGCCAAACAACGATCGATGAAGTGCTGCGTGTTACCCCAATTAGTTTGCACATTTAATCATTGTTTAGCATAAACTTAATCTTCATTTAGCATAAATAGAACCTGGGAATAGGCGTTTAAGCGCTTTCAAGGAAGATAAACGATAAATCAATAATGAGCAAAAGATCAAAACACAACCCCAGATCTGATTGCTCAACATCAATTCGTGCAGAAAAACGATCCCCAGCACGCTCGTCCAAACAGGCTCAAGCATAAAAATCATTGAAGAATGACTAGGCTGTAGATGAGCCATCGCCTTTATTTGCAAACTAAACCGCAAACTTGTCGCTATCGCCGCACTACAGATCAACCAGAACCATGAAATCGCACTGACATCTGCTGGCCAACCCTCAGTCAAAAGTGCTGCTACGGTCGCCACAACAGCGATAGCAATAAGCTGAACGGTCGATAAAGGTAAGGTAGGAATACTCTTAGCATAACGACTGGTTAAAATGACATGAAATGCAAAACCAATAGTAGAACAAAGAAACAGTAAATGAGTGGTTTCTAAAACAAACACAAACTCCCCGGAGGCCTGTGTACGCAAACTTAATAAAAACAAGCCTGCGACGGCTGGAAATAAAGCCAGCACGTGATTAAGACTTAACTTATCAGCAAAAAATAAACGACCAATAATGGGAACAACCACGACCGTCAGGCTAACAATAAAAGCCCCTTCCCCTACACTATCCGTTTTATCCAAACCAATAATCCAGACAAGCATCGTCAAACCAAGCAGCAATCCGGTCAAAAACGCTTTGAGAAATTGCGTTTTATTCAAAGCCTTCAAGTCAGACCAACAAAATAAACTTAGCAATAGGGCCGCCAAAGCAAAACGTAAAGCCAAAAAAACATAGGGAGGAAAGTCAATCAGCGCACTTTTAGAGAAGCCCCAACCGGCTGCCGCTATGACAGTGACCAAGATCAATAGACATTCATTAAAACGGGGCGAGTGCTGTAAAGAGATAATTTCACCAGATAGTTATTAAAACCTGAAATACATAAAACCAAGCACCCGTGAACCTAAGATGGTATAAAGCTAAAAACACACAAAGTGGGCACCCACTGTAGCAGATAGCCAACCCTAGATAAGTAATTGTTTTGGGATAGTCTATTTAACCTTCAACTCCTTAATTTTCAACTACGCAATACAAAAACGTCAAATTGATTTTGTGACAGGATGTGTGCAGCGATATCACTGCGTTGCCCCCCCTCTTCGGTCAAATAGTAAGTAAGCGTTTTATCCAACAGTGCCAGGCTTGCCCTTAACTCACTGAGTGGAATATGCTGACAATCAGGAAAAGGTATATGCTCGAACTCAGAGTTCGAACGAATATCCAATAAAGCTGCGCTATGCTCAGCGTCATTGAGCTTTTCCTGGTAGCCTTGCTGAGTAATATATTGAACTAAAGGGTTATGTAAGAGGTTCTGAAATGATTCCTTATCCAGGCGCGCTAAGCTACCCGCCTCATTCATTGTAACGGTGGCTGAACGAACAGTACTAGACACGAGCGCATCTTCTCCAAAATAGGCGCCAGGCTTAAGCGTAGCAAGTATCGTATTATTATCTCCTACAGCCACTTGCGCACTACCACTAATCAGTAAATAGAAATAGTCCCCATCATCGCCCTCTTTAATAATGGCCTGACCGCTTTCAACCTCAATACGCTCAAACTGTTCAAACAATTCAGTGATATTGGCAGGCGGTAAATTTAGAAAAAGTGGAAATTCAAGTAAACTTGTCATCCAGTCAAAATACGCCTCATCAAAAGCTTGATCAGTGCTCGTTGACGTACTCTGATTTGCTGACTGTTCAGTATCACCCTGTGTGTTGGATTCGCTCCAGGCAAGCGCACGGTCTAGTAGTTCAGGGTCAATCAGAAGAAGGTGCCCATCAGCCTGGGCTTTAACGATGGCTTCGCTTGGAATCAAAGTATTAATAGGGTGTAAGGCTTTATCACTTTTAGCTTTAATTGTTTTACTCAGTAAAATACCTTTTTTAATAGAAAGCTTGCCTTTTAAAAGGTAGTAGTAAAAATCCAGGTCATGATTTTTTTCAAACAAAATATCCCCTGAATCAAACACCACTACTTTTGCTTTCTTCAGGACCTCATTGAGATAGGTGCCTGAAAGTTGATCCAAGGGCGAATAAGTCGCCATGGTTTTCTCTGTAATATTGTATTGAGATTGAAGAGACATAATTTATTCCCAAAATTAAATTTACTATTAATGTAGCCTATTGAGCTAAAAAAACCCAAGACACGAATCACTTCTCATAGCACCGAAAAGTACTAAAAAGATTCAAGCTTAATTACATCATAAGCAGGCTCTTCATAAGGGTGAGCACTTTTCATCGCCAGCACAGCTTCTTGAATGACATCGTCTTTACAAACCAACTCAACTTTTAATTCTTCTAGGATTTCAAGCTCGCCCTGTTTACCAATGAAAGGCTTACTTTCAGATCTTGGTCGAAATTGTCCAAGCCCTAAGGTTTCCCAACTACAACTATCATAGTTTCCGATCCGCCCAGCACCTGTCAAAAATACCGCACTTTTTACTTTTTCAGCACTATCAACAGGTACAAAAAAACAAAATCTATACATAACGGAATTCCTCAATGGCATTTTTTCTTTACATGGATCATCCCACATTTTCCCCAAAAGCGGCATTAGAACTGGCGTTTCAAACGGTCGTTAGATTTTTATTCAAGTTACCCACAAAAACTGTGGATAAGTCTGGGGAAAGATTTTGGGAAAGCGCCACGAAAGCGCGTAAACACTGGACTCATGACAATTTGCTAATTTTTTAACCTAAGAAATAAAACCCTTTAATTTCAGCAGGTTATATAAGTCAATAAAATCTACAACTGTTTTTTATAAAAAAAATACTTGCTATTAGAATGACGACCCAAAGATGTGTATAAAAAGATCAGAAAAAGTTATCAAAAAGAAGTACTGTCAATTTTTTGTTATTATAATGATTGTTTTTTAGCCAACTTTAGTTAAAGTCGACGTTTATATGACATCGCAACTGAAACATACAAACCACAATCACTTACACTCAGTTACACCCTGTAACAGTTTTACACTAACGTATAAACTCAAATGCACCAGACCCTACAAGACGATCTTGTAGGGTCTGCCCATAAAGTTAATACAGAGCATAAAACTTATACAAACCACTTTCGAGCGTTTCTAAACAAGCGTAGCCAAGGCGCATCATCAGCCCACTCATTAGGGTGCCATGAGTTTTGAACCGTGCGGTACACACGCTCTGGATGCGGCATCATAATAGTGACACGACCAGACTCAGAACAAACACCTGCAAGCCCATCTGGTGAGCCATTTGGGTTAGCCGGATAACGACTGGCAACTTGTCCGTAGCTATCAACGTATCGTAAAGCGAGTTGATCCGCTTGCTTCAAGGCTTGTAGTTTTGTCTCATTAGAGAACTCAGCACGCCCTTCACCATGCGCAACAGCCACAGGTAAACGAGAGCCTTCCATACCACTCAATATTAAGGACTTGGAAGCAGGCACGTCCAATAAAGCAACACGCGCCTCAAACTGCTCAGAGCGGTTTCTAACAAAATGCGGCCAGTTTTCTGATCCCGGAATCAACTCACGAAGATTCGACATCATCTGACAACCATTACATACACCTAGCGCTAAGGTATCTTCATTCTCAAAGAATGCTGCAAACTGGTCTCTAACTTTAGGATTAAACAGAATAGACTTAGCCCAACCTTCACCCGCACCGAGTACATCTCCGTATGAGAAACCACCACAGGCAACAAGCGAGTGAAAGCCTTCAAGTTTATGACGACCCGCAACCAGATCACTCATATGAACATCAACTGCCGAGAAACCGGCTCGGGTGAATGCAGCAGCCATTTCTACCTGCCCGTTCACACCTTGTTCTCTTAATACAGCAATACGTGGTTTTGTGCCTGTATTGATATATGGGGCCACAATATTTTCCTGAGGGTCAAAGCTGAGTTTGACATTCAAGCCCGGGTCTTTTTCATCAAGAATACTATCAAACTCTTCTTGCGCACATTCAGAGTTGTCGCGAAGGGATTGCATGCGATAACTGGTTTCAGCCCATATTCGCTGATAATAGCTTCGCGCCTCCTCCAATACAGGTTCATCATCAAAGGTAAAACGGATAGTGTCATCACGATTAAGCTGACCAATCACCAAAGTATGTTCACCTAAACCGGCCGCAGTAAATTGCTGCAATACAGCTTCGGTATCACTTTGTTTAACTTGTATGACTGCCCCAAGCTCTTCATTAAAGAGTTCGCGTGCAAAATGAGACTTATCTTCAGCCAATAAGTCCAGTTTAATATCTACACCAGCATGTCCTGAAAAGGCCATTTCAACTAAAGTAGTAAAGAGCCCACCATCAGAACGATCATGATAAGCCAATAACTTATCATCACCGTTTAGTCCCTGGATCACCGCAAAGAATGCTTTCAAATCTTCTGCATCATCCACATCAGGTGTGACTGCACCGACCTGCTTATAAACCTGCGCCAATGCTGAGCCACCTAAGCGATTCTGACCATTAGCCAAGTCAATCAGAATTAAATCAGTTTCACCTTGGTCAGTTTTTAACTCAGGTGTCAATGTTCTTTTAACGTCAGCAACAGGTGCAAAACCGGTAATAACCAAAGACAAAGGAGATGTCACAGATTTGGTTTCACGACCTTCTTCCCACACAGTTTTCATCGACATGGAATCTTTGCCAACGGGAATAGAAATACCTAACTCAGGACACAACTCCATGCCAACAGCATGCACTGTTTTGTACAAGTTATCGTCTTCACCAGGGTGCCCTGCTGCCGCCATCCAATTTGCTGAAAGTCGAATATCAGAAAGCTTACTAATAGACGCTGCTGCCATATTAGTAACCACTTCACCGACAGCCATACGGCCAGAAGCAGGCGCATCTATATTAGCAAGCGGTGTACGCTCACCCATCGCCATTGCTTCACCAGCATAACCCTCAAGATCAACAGACGTAACCGCAACATCTGCCACAGGAACCTGCCAAGGACCCACCATTTGATCTCTCGTTACCATACCCGTAATAGAGCGATCACCAATCGTAATTAAGAAGCTCTTGCTCGCGACACTTGGTAATGTCAGTATTTTCTCAGCGGCTTCTTTAATATCAATCTGGCTTGATTCAAACATAGGCTTGGTAAATGCTTCTGACTCAACCGAGCGATGCATTTTAGGCGGCTTACCAAACAGTACAGACATAGGTAAATCGACAGGTTTATTATCAAACTGAGGATCTTCCAGTGTTAACTCATGCTCCTCTAAGGTTTCACCGATAACCGCGTAAGGGCAACGTTCGCGCTCACAAAGCGCTTCGAAGCGAGCTAAATCTTTAGGCAGCACAGCAATCACGTAGCGTTCCTGTGATTCATTACACCATATTTCATGGGGTGCCATGCCAGGCTCGTCATTTGGAATTTTTCTCAGATCAAAGCGGCCACCACGGCCACCATCTTTCACCAATTCAGGAAAGGCATTTGATAAACCACCCGCACCGACATCATGAATAAATGCAATTGGGTTTTTATCATCTAGCTGCCAACAACGATCTATCACTTCCTGGCATCGACGTTCCATTTCCGGGTTTTCCCGTTGAACCGATGCAAAATCAAGATCTTCGTGACTCGTGCCAGAATCCATTGACGATGCAGCGCTCCCGCCTAAACCGATAAGCATCGCAGGGCCACCAAGCACAATTAGCTTCGCCCCAACATCGATCTCGCCCTTCAGGACGTGATCTTCTTTAATATTACCCATACCGCCGGCAATCATGATTGGTTTATGGTAACCCTTTACTTCCTGTCCATTTGGACCCGCAACTTCCTCTTCGAAAGTACGGAAGTAACCACATAAGTTTGGACGACCAAACTCATTATTAAATGCAGCACCGCCTAAAGGACCCTCTAGCATGATATTCAAAGCTGAAGTCATTCGATCAGGCTTACCAAAGTCGGTTTCCCAAGAATGTTCAAAACCCGGTATACGTAGATTTGATACAGTAAAGCCAGTCAGACCTGCTTTAGGTTTGGCGCCTTTACCGGTTGCACCTTCATCTCGAATTTCGCCACCGGAGCCTGTCGAGGCGCCTGCAAAAGGTGATATTGCGGTTGGATGATTATGCGTCTCAACTTTCATCAAAATATGAATCGGTTCTTCTTTCGCTTCATATTCACCTGTTTCAGGATTTGGATAGAAACGCTTACCATTTGAACCAGCGATAACGGCTGCATTATCAACATAAGCAGACAATACACCTTCTGAGTTCAATTCATTGGTGTTTCGAATCATCGAAAACAATGATTTCTGCTGTGCTTCACCATCAATATCCCAAGACGCATTGAATATTTTATGACGACAATGCTCTGAGTTAGCCTGAGCAAACATCATCAATTCAACGTCTGTCGGATTACGCTTCAACTCACAGAACGATTTGACTAAATATTCAATCTCGTCTTCTGCCAAGGCCAAGCCGATGCGTTTATTTGCCTCTTCCAATGCACTTACACCATACGAAAGTACATCGACGGTTGACAAAGGTTTCGGCTCAGCATGACTAAATAATAATTCTGCACCTGCCGTTTCATGAAAAACTGCTTCGGTCATCCGATCATAAAACTCTGCAGACAAGAGCTGACGTTGCTCAAGCGTGAGCTTATTCTCGGAGCGAACATAATAAGCAATACCTCTTTCGATTCGGCTTAGCTTACCCAAACCGCAACCATGCGCAATATCTGTTGCCTTACTTGACCAAGGTGAAATAGTTCCGGGACGCGGAACAACTAAAAACAAAACACCATCAGCCGCCTCAGACTGAGTGCTAGGACCATAGGTCAACAATTTGTTTAAGACATTCAATTCAGCTGGACTTAAATCATCCGCTACATCTATAAAATGCATAAATTCTGCATAAATAGATTGAACATCGGGTATCACTGCCTGGATAGTTTCGAGCAGTTTTTGGCTTCTGAAGGGAGAGAGAGCTGGAGCGCCTCGGAGTTCCAACATAATAAAGGCGTACCTCTTAAAAGACATTGGTGGAATTAAGGAGGCCGTATTCTACTTGAAACAATCGCAACTGTTAATAAAGAATTGTATCTAAAGCATCAACACCAGCAATTAAAGCACCAACACTGTCAATTGAAGCGCCAACACCATCAATTGAAGAACCAACACCATCAATTGAAGAACCAACACCATCAATTGAAGAACCAACACCATCAATTGAAGAACCAACACCATCAACTGAAGAACCAACACCATCAATTGAAATAAAATCACACACTTTGTGACAATCTTTGGGAACACCTAGGTTGACTCTTTACAGGCTAACTGGAAGTATAAGGACTTGATAAATTGAAAAGACAACCCGATCTACATTAAAAGGTATTTTGCTTGATCAAGTTGATATTTAAAGGTGCTTATTCGCGCAAAGCGCTTCTTGAGCCTTCTTGGCTCTATAAAAGAAGCGAGATACATAAATTCACTCTCAAAATATTTCTACTACTACTCTGCGCCTTAGTGAGCGCGTGCGAAAAACCTAGCACCTTTGAAAAAATAGCCAAGCATAAAACGCTTCATGTCATTACCCGCAATGCGCCCGCCATTTACTATGAAGGAAGAGAAGGCCCTCTGGGATTTGAGTACGAACTCGCTAAGATATTCGCTAAAGATCAGGGCCTAACACTCGAAGTAAAAGTAGCTTCTACTCGCAGCCAGATTTTATCGGCCTTGGATAATGAATATACCAATATTGCCATTGCCAGCATGGTTGCCACTCAAACTCGCGCAAACAGCTATCAGTACTCAAGCCCGTACATGGAAACGACCCCTATCGTCGTTTACCGTTATGGCAGCACTCGCCCTAAAGGCATCAATGATTTACTAGATAAAAAAGTAGCCGTCGTCAGCGACAGTTACCATGCCGACGAACTAGATATACTCAAAAAACAAGATCCCGAGCTAACGTCCCAAAATCAATGGCAAGCGCTCGATGTAGAAACCATAGATTTAATGAAGATGGTTCAAGATAAAGAAATTGACTACGCCATTATTACATCCAAAGAATTAGATATTCACCAAGCCTATTATCCTCGCGTCAAAAAAGCATTTGAAATAGGCGAAAGCCAAGAAATAAGTTGGCACTTCCCTCAAGGAACCGACCACTCCCTCATAAACAAGGTAAACGCCTTCTTTTCCCGCATCGAAGATGACGGCACACTACTCAATTTGAAAGAACGCTATTTCGGTCATTTAGGACAACTAAATTACGTGGGTGCCCGCACTTTTATCAAACATATAAATAACCGGCTACCAAAATATCAAGACACCTTCAAAAAATACAGTGAGGAACAAGACATTGACTGGCGCCTTATGGCTGCCATGGGTTATCAAGAATCCCACTGGCGCTCAAAAGCTACCTCACCCACCGGTGTCAGGGGCTTAATGATGCTCACCCGAATAACAGCAAAAGAGATGAACATCAAAAACAGATTAAATCCCAAACAGAGTATTAAAGGTGGCACCCGATATTTTGCGAAGATAAAAAAGCGTATTCCTGAGCGCATTCAAGAGCCAGATAGAACCTGGATGGCTTTGGCGTCTTATAACATCGGTTACGGGCACCTAGAAGATGCAAGAATATTGACTGAGAAAGGCGGTAAGGATCCTGACAAATGGGTAGACGTTAAAACCTTCCTACCTTTGCTTCAAAAGAAAAAATATTATAAAAATACGCGCTACGGTTATGCCCGAGGCAACGAGCCCGTTATATACGTACAAAATATTCGACGCTACTATGATGTGCTCACCTGGATGACACAACCCCAACCAGATGAACATTCAATTGCGCAAAGCGACTTCCAGGAAGGCTTAATCAAGTTAATTGAATAAGCTTCACTCAGCATCTCGATCTCGAAAACCAATCAAATATAAGACGGCATCAAGTCCTAGATTAGAGATTGCATGCTTTGCAGACTCTTTGACTAAAGGTTTCGCTCTAAACGCAACGCCTAAGCCTGCTCGACTCAACATAGGCAAATCATTCGCCCCGTCACCAACAGCAATAACCTGCTGACGCCCTATTTTTTCTTTTTCGGCTAATTCATCCAGCAAGGCGGCTTTTCGTTGTCCATCAACAACCTGCCCAGTCACCCGCCCTGTCACTTTGCCATTTTTGATTTCTAACTCATTAGCAAAAATATAATCTATCCCCAATCGATCCTGAAGACCTTTTGCGAAATACGTGAAACCACCAGACAATATTGCCGTTTTATAACCCAGACTTTTTAAGGTTGAAATTAAACGTTCTGCGCCTTCAGTCATTTTTAATCTTGCAGCGACTTTACCCAACACATCTTCACTAAGACCTTCAAGTAAAGCCACCCGGCGCGCGAAACTCTCTGTAAAGTCTATTTCTCCTCGCATAGCTTGCTCAGTAATCTTGGATACCTGTTCACCTACTCCCGCCTCTTTTGCCAGCTCATCAATCACTTCAGCTTCAATCAAGGTTGAGTCCATATCAAATACCACTAAACGCCGATTACGACGATAAATAGTGTCTTCCTGAAAAGCGATATCTACATTAAGCTCACTAGAGATGCGTAGAAAATCTTCACGCAAATGCGCACTATCCAGCGCATCACCGCGTACTGAAAATTCAATACAGGCCTGACTCGACTGAGGATCGACATCCAAAGCACGCCGCCCAGATAGCCGAGAGATATTATCTATATTTAAACCATGGGAAGCCGTAATTTCAGACACTTTTGCAATCTGGTCAGCTGTGATAGCTCGTGATAAAAGCGTCACGATATAACGCGCTTTCCCCTTACCTGACACCCACTGAGCATATTCTTCCACGCTAACAGGCTGAAAAGAAACCTGTAAATTGAGTTCATGCATTCGAAAAAGCAATTCCTTTAACACACCCGAAGAATCACTTTCACTCGGCACCTCAACCAGGATGCCCCACGTCAGATGATCATGAATGACGGCCTGACCGATATCTAAAATACGCAAATTATATTGCGCCATGATAGCCGTAATTTCAGATGTCAGCCCTGATTTATCTCGGCCCGACACATTAATAAGAATTATCTCACTCAAAAACTTCACCTTTAATTTCGTAAACTTAAACAGATACTGGCTTCACCGGCAGAACTTCCATTCGATCTACTTTTTGTAAACCGCGTGGTAATTTATGGCCTCTTCGTCCTCTTTCTCCCACATAGTGGGTTAAATCAGAGAAACGTAATTTCAAATGGCGCTTACCAGAATATATGACCAAGAAATCTGCCTCGGTAAACAAGACAACAGAAACCATACATTCATCACCGCTCAATACGCGAGCAGAAGGAATGCTGATCATTTTATTACCCTTCCCTTTGGCTAGCTCTGGTAAATCACATAAAGGAAAGACCAACATACGCCCCTCATTACTTACCGTCGCCAGATAATACCCCTCTAAGGAATCCAAAGTATTTCCAGATGTATCATCCAGCAATACTGGCGACATCACCTCAGCCCCTTTTGGCAAGGTTATTGCCGCTTTACCTGCCTTATTCTTACTGAGCAAGTTGCCTATATTACTGATATAGCCGTAACCTGCACTACTCATCATGAGTAATTTCTGATTAGACTCTCCCAAGATCGCCGCATTAAATGTGGCACCAGAAGGTGGATTTATTTTACCTGTCAAAGGTTCACCCTGCCCTCTAGCTGAAGGCAAACCATGGGCAGGGAGTGTATATGCCCGACCGGTTGAATCAACAAAGACCACACTTTGATGACTCTTACCCTTAGCAGATAAGGAATATGCATCTCCTGATTTATAATTCAATCCGTTTGGATCTATATCATGTCCTTTTGCCGCTCTTACCCAGCCTTTGTCTGACAACACAATCGTGACAGGCTCAGAAGAGATAAGGTCAGATTCAGAGAATGCCTTTGCTTCTTCTCTCGAAACGATAGGTGAACGTCGGTCATCACCATATTTTTCAGCATCAGCAATCAATTCATCTTTAATGAGCTTTTTCATCAAAGTAGGTGAGCCCAGCATTTTGGTCAGATACTTACGCTCTGCCTCTAATTCAGCTTGCTCAGCTCGAATTTTAACTTCTTCCAGGCGCGCCAACTGGCGCAACTTGGTATCAAGCACATAATCGGCTTGAATTTCTGACAGACCAAATCGAGCCATTAACTCGGCTTTAGGCTCCTCTTCAGTACGAATAATATGAATAACTTCATCGATATTCAGAAACGCTATTAATAAACCATCCAATAGGTGTAAGCGCTTTTCAACTTTATCCAAACGGTATTGTAAGCGGCGCGTCACTGTTTCAGTCCGGTAAACCAACCACTCAGACAGAATAGTTTTCAAACCCTTTACAGAAGGCCGACCATCAATACCTATCATATTCATATTAACGCGATAGGTCTTCTCGAGATCAGTACTGGAATATAAATGCCCCATCAGGGCATCAACATCAACACGATTTGAGCGCGGCACAATAACGAGACGCGTTGGGTTTTCATGATCAGACTCATCCCGTAAGTCAGCCACCATAGGTAATTTCTTCGCCTGCATTTGACCGGCAATTTGCTCTAGAACTTTCGCGCCAGATGTTTGATGCGGCAATTCAGTCACCACAATATCGCCATTTTCTTTATGGTGAATACCACGCATGCGAATTGAACCGCGACCTGTTTTATAAATAGATAACAAATCAGCCCTAGGGGTAACTATTTCAGCACCGGTTGGATAGTCCGGCCCCAAAACATGCTCAGCAAGCTGCTCGTTAGTGGTATCACTATCATCAAGCAATCTGATACACGCGCTCGCCACCTCCCTCAAATTATGTGGAGGCACATCTGTTGCCATACCGACCGCAATTCCGGTGGTTCCATTCAATAATAAATTGGGCAAGCGAGCGGGCAGTGTTTTTGGTTCATCCAGAGTGCCATCAAAATTAGGCGCCCAATCAACAGTCCCCTGACCCAGTTCACTCAATAAAGTATCTGCATAGGGCGCTAAACGTGATTCGGTATAACGCATTGCCGCAAAAGACTTAGGATCATCAGGTGCACCCCAGTTCCCTTGCCCGTCAATCAATGGATAACGATAACTAAATGGTTGAGCCATCAATACCATAGCTTCATAACATGCGCTATCACCATGAGGGTGAAATTTACCTAACACATCCCCCACCGTTCTGGCGGACTTTTTATACTTTGCTGTCGACTTTAAACCTAACTCCGACATAGCATAAACAATTCGGCGCTGAACCGGCTTCAGCCCGTCACCCACGTGAGGCAAAGCCCGGTCGAGAATAACGTACATCGAATAATCAAGATAAGCTTTTTCGGTATAGTCTCGTAGCGTGACTTGTTCGATGCCATCTTCAAAGGTAATAATTTCACTACTCATAGTTTTTCACTGGTCTGGTTTTCAAAGGTCAGTATTTAAAAAGCCGGGCTTTCAAAGATTTATTTTAAAAATAATCTTAGTTTTGACTTATCAACACATTGTATTCAATTCTCATGTTCGAACCTGCTTTTAAATCAGGCTTTATCCCACTCAAATTGATTCTGCTTGCAAGCATCATTTACTTGGGCGAAAGTGTCCCACATTAAATCTAAAAATTCGAGCGAAACTATAAATCTCATGGTAAGATAAACGCCTTCAAAACCTTTACTTTCACCTTAATGACAATAAAAATCA
>Ga0209184_1000903_pt1 | contig 24585 bp, 11 predicted proteins | sample EN8Hudsemesocosm_2_FD_184627 | JGI IMG/M metagenome (GOLD analysis project Ga0209184, IMG submission 184627) | Methane-oxidizing microbial communities from mesocosms in the Hudson Canyon - EN8C Hudson Canyon (SPAdes) (version 2) | ecosystem: Environmental > Aquatic > Marine > Cold seeps | place... | reverse complement strand
ATCGTTGTCGACATCAGGGTCACAGACGTCTCCCCAGAGATCATTATCGATATTGTCCTGATTAGCATTTGAGATGTCAGGGCAGTTGTCTACGCCATTATCAACGCCATCACCGTCACTATCTCCATTTGGATCTACTTCACAGGCATCACCAATGCCGTCACCGTCATCCACGCCGTTATTATCTTCTTGCCCAGGATTGGAATGATTCGGGCAGTTATCGACATTATCATCGATGCCATCACCATCCGAATCATCGCCGCCCTGCCCTGTATCTCTCGCCCATTCCGCAGGGCCAGAATACTCAATTGAGCCATCACTACCTTCATCCACCACAGCATTAATCGTTGCGCCTTCAGTGGTGCCGGATTCGATGGTATACAGATCCAAATCATGCCCCCCCGACTCAACGGTAATATCCAAGGTCAGCGTGCCATTCTCGACAGTCCAGACGAAACCCTCTCCCTCAATGGGCCCATCCGAAAAGAATACCGTGCCAGTACCATTTTCCATAAATTTATAGAAGGCTTGGTCATCTGGTTGCCCTGGTTCACCCGGGAAGCTAATAACGTAATCACCATTTACATTGTCTTGAGTGAATATATCGTCACTCGGTTGGCTGCTATCACAGACATCGCCTCTGCCGTTGCCATCTGAATCTGCTTGATCAGCGTTCGCATCTGCAGGACAGTTATCGACATCATCGGCTTCACCATCGCCATCCGTATCTGGACGGTTGTAATCAAAGTTGGCAATTACCTCATCCAGAGCAGGTACGTTGATCAATGGGAAGTGCTCAACAAGTCCTGCTGGCTGCATGCCCCCGAAGCGCAAGAAGTTTTGGGTATCACCCAATGCCACTGCCGCCAGAATGATGTGCTTCGCATCTCGCGATTCGATCTCAAACTCTTTAAATAAGAAGTCTGGAATCTCAAATGTTAAGACCAACTCACTTGAGCTCAGTGGCTGAGTAATCGTCCATGTCGCGGTAACAGCATTATCACCCTCATCAACAATGGCGCTCGGCTCTTGATCAGAGAAATGATGTAAAGCAAAGTTCACCGTGCCCGTTGTGCCGTTCGCACCCGTCGTATCCGCGCCATTCAGGAAGGCATAGACTTGATCATTTCCATCATGTGCTTGCCCGATAAATAGACCTTTATCATTAACTGAGCTTGAAACACCGTTTGCATGAATCGCTTCAGATAAAGACGTCGCTAGATCTGTTTGACTCAGTTCAGGCCAATTTGACCAATCCGGAATGTAAGCATTCACACAACTCAATCCAAGATCTGAATAATTTGCATCATGAATATCACATTCAATGGCATAAGCATCAGTCAGATTCTCGGCTTCTATCACAAAGGCATATGAAGCGCTGTTAGCAAATTCGCCTTCAGGTGCTGCAGAGTGTTCAACAAGGTCTTCATCTACCGCACTTTCAAACGACAAGCCTAACAATGACGCCTGGAAGGCTTTAACCTGCAAGGTTGAGAAAATGGTCGAACCGTCTGTACGAACAAGGTCAGCCGTTTCACCGGGTGTACCACTAACAGAGAGCCTATCTTCTACTGGGCTCCAACCTGCAGCAGAAAGCATATAACGTTCGTCTTCTGCGTCAAAGTTTTCCCATTGATCGGTCGTATCATTCCAGAAGAACTCACGTTCGCCATTTAAGTCATCAATGATGCCATAGCTAAATTCAAACACATCAGTGTCTGTTTCATCGATGTAACGATCATCGCTATCAATATAAACAAGGCCTTCATTTGAACCTTGGTCATCTAATACCTCAGACGCATTTACTTGAGGCATACGCATCATGCTAGCAGTATAAGTATATCGGCATTGCTCTATCTGAGTCCCCGATTGGCCTTCGCCTTCGAAGATAGTCCTGACTTGAGTCGCAGCAGCATCACTTAACAAGGTAGGCGCTGTGACGTCATCCGGTGTACCGATGAAGCTCCATGTTTCACTCACGCTAAACTCAAACCCTGCTGAGCCATGCTCATCAAACTCATCATCCATGCTCCAGGTCAAAACGGAAGCCGCGCTGACGGTACCGGTATCGCCATCATTATCAGATTCATTGTCAAGGAACAGAAGTTCAACCGCCGTTTCATTCTGATTAACCATGATAAGACCAGCATCAACATCATCTACGGCACCTTCACACTGCGTCCCATCATTGTCGAAATCGATCGCCGTTAAAGTACGTTGAACCTGCCAGAAGCCACTTAAGTCAGCGATGCTATCGCAGGCATCACCCACACCATTGCCATCACTATCGGCTTGGTCTGCATTGGCGATTGTCGGACAGTTATCGTTGGCATCATCATCACCGTCTGCATCCGTATCAGCAATTAATGGATTAGTGCCTTGCTCAGCTTCGTCTTCATCTGAAACAGTATCGTTGTCGTCGTCCGTGTCACAGGCGTTACCTTGTGCGTCACTGTCAGAATTCAACTGATCTTCATTACTAACAACTGGACAGTTATCGACATTGTCTTCTATCGTATCGCCGTCAACATCAGCATCACACACATCACCTAGATCATCGCCATCCAGGTTAGCTTGGTCTTCATTGGCAATAGCAGGGCAGTTGTCCAATGGATCTGCAATGCCGTCGCCATCCGTATCTATTGCACATGCATCACCCAGCTCTGAACCATTGGTATTGAGCTGATCTTCATTTGGTACAGTCGGACAGTTATCGACATCATCTGGAATGGTGTCGTTGTCATCATCCGCATCACAAGCATTACCGTCACCATCTTCATCGGTATCGATTTGGTCTGCATTTGCAAGTGCTGGACAATTATCAAGACCATCATTTGCGCCATCCGCATCAGAGTCTGGATTCGTTGGAGAAGTACCTTGAGCTTCTTCATCACCATTCAGAACACCGTCACCATCGGTATCGATATCACAAACGTCACCCTGGCCATTGCCATCTGCATCAGCCTGATCTGCATTGCTATCATTTGGACAGTTATCAACATTATCCAAATCACCATCGCTGTCGGTATCAGCTAATAAGGGGTTTGTCCCTAAGCCGATTTCTTCTGCATCACTTAAGCCATCGTTATCATCATCCAGGTCGCACGCATCACCACCATCGCTTGCGCCATCTGTATTGGTCTGATCATTCGCGATAAGAGGACAGTTATCTGATGTATCTGGCGTGCCATCACCATCATCATCGGTATCACAAGCATCGCCCTCACCATCATCGTCTATATCATTCTGGCTCGTGTTTGCTACAGTTGGGCAGTTATCTCCTATATCGCCTTCACCTTCTGCAATACCATCGCCGTCATTGTCATTATCGCAGGCATCACCAATGCCATCTTGGTCGTTATCCGCTTGACTATCTTCATTCTCACCATTGGCAATAGCCGGACAGTTATCCGCATTATCACCGACGTTATCTTCATCCTGATCTTGTGATTCAGCTGCAATTAGAGGGAAAGCATCAAACTCATTCGCGACACCATCACCATCTCTATCGTTATCACAAGCATTACCTTGACCATCAGAATCAGTATCGATCTGATCGTCTTCATTGACACCATTGGATATAGCAGGGCAGTTATCAACATCATCGTTTATGCCGTCGTTATCTCCATCGGTATCAGCATTATCACCGGTACCATCTTCATCGGTGTCTTGAGTTTCTGTTGCGTCAGTTGGGAACACGTCATTCGCATCATCCACACCATCACCATCAGTATCAGTCAGCAAAGGGTTCGTGCCATCAGTAGCTTCTTGTGCATCACTGACGCCATCATTGTCATCATCGGTATCACAGACATTACCCTGACCATCAGAATCTGTGTCTAATTGATCCTGATTCGTCGTTGCTGGGCAGTTATCTAGCTCATCAACAACTGTGTCTCCATCTAAATTTGCATCACACGCATCACCAATACCGTTACTGTTATCATCGGTTTGCTCAGTATTTGCAGTCATCGGGCAGTTATCAATCGTATTTTCGACAGTATCGCCGTCAACATCAGCATCACAGGCGTCGCCTGTTAAATCACCATCGGCATCATTTTGATTGGTATTTGGCACGGTAGGACAGTTATCGGTGCCATCTTCTAGTATGGTGTCGCCATCTGCGTCGGTATCGCACACATCACCAGCGCCATCGCCATCACGATCTTGCTGGTCCGCATTAGCATTGATTGGGCAGTTATCTGCGCCGTCTCGTCGACCATCGCTGTCGGTATCACGTAGTAAAGTGTTAGAACCCGCTACACTTTCTGCGCTATCACTTAAACCATCGTTATCATCATCGGTATCAGCATTATTACCTATGCCATCACCGTCTGTATCGGTGTCTTCATTGGCATTCAGTGGGAAGGCATCTTGAGCGTTATCTGTGTCATCCCCGTCGCGGTCTGTATCAGCGTTATCACCGGTACCATCACCATCACTGTCAATGTACTCAGAACTATCTTCCGGAAAAGCATCATGTTCATTGGATACGCCATCACCATCAATGTCGGTATCGGCGTTATCACCGGTACCGTCACCATCGGTATCAGTATCTTCATTGGCATTCAGCTTGAACGCATCGCTGACATCCGGTGTACCGTCATTGTCATCATCGGTATCAGTAATGTTTGGTTCACCATCGCCATCGGTATCGGTACTCGCCAACGCAAGTAATGGGAAATCGTCATCATCATTGAGGACACCATCACCATCTTTATCAGGATCAACAGAATCTCCGATTCCGTCGAAGTCAGTATCGGTATCTTCTGAATCATCAAAAGGGAAAGCATCCAATTCATTATCAGTGCCATCTCCGTCAATATCGGTATCAGTATTATCACCGGTACCATCGCCGTCGGTATCTGTGGTTTCTGAGGCATCGGTATCAAAGGCATCATCAACATCAGCAACACCGTCGTTATCGTCATCGTCATCCGCGACGTTACCAATGCCATCACCGTCAGTATCGGTGGTCTCTGAATCATCTAAGGGAAACGCATCGTCTACATTATCTGTGCCATCGTTGTCGGCGTCTTTATCGCAATCATCACCACGCGTATCACCATCAACATTCGATTGGCTAGGGTTGTAATGCACCGGACAGTTATCTGAGGCGTTATCTATACCGTCATCATCTGAATCGAATTGAACAGCCGGGTCTGTTGGTGCTTGGTCAACATTATCGAGTACGCCATCGCCATCGGTATCACGCTTTAATGGGTCCGAACCATTCTGATTTTCTTGGCCATCATCAACACCGTCACCATCGTCATCTTCATCGGTATTATTACCAACACCGTCCCGATCAGTATCGATGGTTTCAAAAGGGTTACGCGGGAAAGCATCATCTTCGTTTGCAACACCGTCACCATCGATATCGATGTCGGCATTATCACCAGTACCATCGCCGTCAGTATCTTTTTGTTCATCTGGATTAGTAGAGAAGGCATCGTCCACATCCGCTACGCCGTCATTATCATCATCAGTATCTGTATCATTGCCTAGACCATCTAGATCGGTATCGACAAAAGTAGTGCCTGGATTAGTCGCATCATTATCATCAGCATCCTGCTCACTCGGCCAGCCATCGTTATCCTGGTCTGTCGCATTTGAACGCGAGCCATCTAAGGGGAAGTCGTCCGCAATATCTTCAACACCATCGCCATCATCATCGGTATCGGCATTATTGCCGGTGCCATCACCATCTGTGTCGGTCTGCTCTTCGGGGTCTAGTTGGAAATCATCATTCGCATCGATTACGCCATCATTATCGTCATCGGCATCGGCATTATTACCTGTGCCATCACCGTCTGTATCGGTGGTTTCAGAATCGTCTTCAGGAAAAGCATCCTGATCATTTGGTACACCGTCACCATCAATATCTGGATTTGTTTCAGCCGGCTTAAGCGCAATTTCTTCTTCCGTATCTAAAGTCGTGGTGACATCATCGTTACCTAAGGCTTCTTTTTCATCGACTAAAGCTTGTTTCATTTCTCCTACAGTACGACCTTGAGGGTCGTTTGGAATAGGCAAAGTAGCAGGGTCTTGTTCCAATAATTGCAGTGCAGCCGTTGCGGTTTCATCAGAGCCCTCCTCAGAGCCCCCAAAGATATCGCTGGTTTGTGAGTCACCATTTTCATCGTCTGCTTTACCATCTATCTGACCATCGGCCAAATCATTAGTGAGCGCAGTCAATACCGCATTCGGATCTTCTGTACCCACGGCATCATCAATTTGAGACACAACCGCTGTTACTGCTTCTACTGCAGCACGATAAGCGGCGGCAGCTTCTTGCTCAGCACCGGTGTCGGTGGTGTCATCTATAAGCGGTGGTGTGTCAAAAATATCAATCTCTTCTGACATTCCAAAGCCCATGGTCGACTTGACTTGAGCGGCCGCAATGGGGAGTGCAGTTAAGAGCTCATCGTTTGTTGTGGTGGCATCGCCTAAGTTGACGCTAATATCATCATTGCCATCATCATCTGAATCCAAGTCACGTGTCGCCCAGGGACCTGTTGCTACATCGGCATTTTTTATCGCCAGGTCCACAGCCATGGTGGTTAAAGGTGTCGCATAAATCTGCTCACCGTTATCCAGTAGTGCTTGTGTAATAATGGTTCGCATCTCAGAGATAACCGGCGCTTCGCCCGTCATAATATCGGTAGTGGTAGCGTCTGAGGTAAATTCAAGAATATAGGGAGGTGAAGAATCTGCGGGGAGAGTAATGCCTTCTATTTGTGCCTGTGCGTTGGTCGACCCTGGTTCACCGACGACCGCGCCTTTAAATCCGGCTTGAGTCGTATCAAGCTCATACATCGTAACAATCGCATTAACCAAGGGGCCTTTTATTCCCCCACCTGATAAACTTGTTGGAGTCGCTCCGCCTCCTCCGCTGCTACTACCTCCACCGCCGCCATTACAGGCGGCAAGCGCAAGACTTATACTCAACAACAGAAGTTTATTCAGATACGAAAGGTCCATAGTGTTTCCCTATTAATTGCCTAAAAATTACGCAACAACAGCTCTACAACTCAACTGAGCATATTATTCTCCACACGAGTTATTAAAGATAGTCAAATAAAAAGGGAGCGCCAGCTCTCAAAAGCAAAAAAAGGGGTTTTTTTAAGGAAGTTTTCATTTTCATATTTATGAATATGGGTTCAGTTTTTAAGATAGCTAATGCTGGGTAATTCGGCACCGAATAAATGCATTAATCATGCCTAATACTGAGACCCTATAGCTATTTTTACCGTGCATGCACTAAGACAAAACATATATTGAGAGCACTGCGCATTTAAGAAAAATGCGCCCAGGCCTTTTCTGTGCGACTTTGATGCGCCTTGCTGGCGACTTTCAATAGCACTTGATCACGCTGCCAGTTTTCAAAGGCCAAGGGATTATGACTTTCAAACTGAGTATTAGTCGCCTCGATCAGCGAGATCAACTGTCTTCGGCATGCAGACAGAGAAATATGCGCAACAGGCTCAGCCAGTGGCATAAAACTGATTGCGCGTAACGCCAATATCAAGGAAATATGTGCTTCAATACTGGATGTATCCCACTTTGAGTCTATCGCCTCGCCAAGTCGGTAACCCACAATCGCAGCGAAAACATGCAAGTCCTCATAGTTTCGAAAGGCTTTTACATACTCAAGATAGCCATCACCGTCTAACAACTGAGACTCAAGTATCTCCACTCGTTCTAGCTTTACTTTGCCATGACTCACTTCGGGAATAAAGCCCAGTGCAGGCATGGCTTGAATAGCGACACCTTGAGAATGGGTAGGGATAGCGACTACTTTCAGCTTTGGTTTTCCCTCGTCATCAAAACCACAACCCGTTGTTTCATCCCGGCAGGCGACATAGATTAGTTGGGAATCACACGCACCCGAGACAAACTGTTTATTGCCCTCAATAAAGTAACGGCCACCTTCTAGATACAAGCGAGTTTCAATCGCGCGAGGATGATTACCTTTTGCTTCTGTTACACACAAAGATGAAAGCCTCAGCTCATCACTTTGCACATCGCCGGTTTGAAACAGGGATTCAATGGCTGACTGATAACCTGAAGTAAAGGCAAAACCAACATTCAGGCTCAAACGCCCACCCAAAATAGCCCGATCTATTGAGCCTTCAAACAGCCGGGTTTGCTGATTAAATGAGCCAAACCAAGCCGCCATTGAGTCAAAACTCTTTCGCTGTAGGCCACTATTTAATAAGGTTTCAATTAGTCGGTTTGCATTTGTCATGGGTTTAAATTCATCATAGATTTAATGTGCCTGGTCCCAGTTATCTCCGACTCCCGCTTCAACAATCAAGGGAACATCCAGGTTTGAAGCGCCCATCATTTTCTCAATCAACATCGCTTTAACCTCATCGACTTGGGACTCTGCCACTTCAACGATCAGTTCATCGTGCACCTGCATAATCATTTTCGCATCCAGGTCTGAGGTGTTCAGATACTGATCAACCGCGAGCATGGCTTTCTTGATGATATCTGCTGCCGTCCCCTGCATCGGGCCATTAATGGCGGTACGTTCTGCCGCTTGTTGCATCATTTTATTTCGTGCATTAATTTCAGGTAGATACAAGCGACGACCAAAGACAGTTTCAACAAAACCATCTTCATGGGCTTGCGAGCGAATATTGTCCATATAAGTTCTAACACCAGGGTAACGTTCAAAATAGCGTTCTATATATTGCTGCGCTTCATGTCGCCCTACACCAATTTGCTTGGCTAAACCAAAAGCTGACATGCCATAGATCAGGCCAAAGTTAATCGCTTTGGCTTTACGGCGCTGATCCGACGTCACCTCGTCCAGTTCTACCTCAAAGACTTCAGCGGCCGTCGCCTTATGTACATCAGCCCCTTGGGCAAAGGCACTGAGTAAGCCTTCATCCTGTGACAGGTGAGCCATAATTCTTAATTCAATCTGAGAGTAATCCGCCGCTATTAGCTTATAACCTTTTGGCGCCACAAAGGCCTGACGAATGCGACGCCCTTCTTCACTACGAATCGGAATGTTTTGTAAATTCGGATCACTGGAAGATAGACGTCCTGTTGCCGTCACGGCTTGATGGTAGGAGGTATGAATTCGCCCTGTCGCAGCTTGAATTAGCTGGGGTAGTTTATCCGTATAAGTCGACTTCAGTTTTGCCAGACTTCGGTGTTCCAGAATTAACTTAGGTAATTCGTAATCCAAAGCCAGCTCTTGCAACACGGGTTCAGCCGTAGATGGCTGTCCTTTAGGGGTTTTCTTAATCACCGGCAAACCGAGCTTTTCAAAGAAGATGGCCTGCAGTTGTTTCGGTGAACTAAGATTGAACTCTTCGCCTGCCAGCTCATAAGCTTCACGCTCCAAAGCAACAATTCGCTCTGCCAGCTCGATACTTTGCTGCCCAAGTAAATGCGCGTCGACCACGGCACCTGTGCGTTCAATTCTGGAGATCACCGGTACCAGCGGCTTATCAATTTCCAGGTATACTTTGTTCAAGCCCTCGACTGCTTCAAGCTGAGGGTATAAAGCATTATGCAGGCGCAGCGTAATATCGGCATCTTCTGCAGCATAGGGCGCGGCCACATCTAACGCGATCTGATTGAAGGTTAACTGCTTAACCCCCTTTCCGGCGATGTCTTCAAAGTGAATCGTTTTTCGGCCAAGATATTTCTCCGCCAAGGTATCCATATCATGGCGGCTACCCGTTGAATTCAAGACGTAAGACTCAATCATGGTGTCATGTTCAATACCTTGCAGATTAATACCATGATTGACCAAGACATTTTTGTCGTACTTTAAATTTTGCCCGACTTTCTTTTGTAGCGGATCTTCAAGTAATGGTTTCAGCTGGGACAATACCCAATCCAGGTCCAGCTGTTCAGGCGCATCCAAATAATCATGCCCAAACGGTACATAGGCGGCGACACCTTCTTCACAGGCAAAAGACACCCCGACCATTTTCGCTTCCATATATTTCAAACTAGTGGTTTCAGTATCGAAAGCAAATAGCTCAGCGGCCTTCAGTTTCGCCAACCAGTTATTAAAATCAGCTTCACTTAATATCGTCTGATAGTCGCCCGGCGTTTCATCCGCGACAACTTCTTCAAGTCCTGTAGAATCAGCCTCAGCATTCGCAGCAGGCTTTGAGTCTGTAGTAGCTCGTGAACCCCGACCATCCACTGAGCCTTTTTCTAAAGCCGTCACCCAGGTCCTGAACTCATACTCTTTAAATAAAGACACCAAAGCGCTTGTATCAACCTCAGACTGCTGAATTTCATCTAGACTTTCGGCCAATTCAAGGTCCGTTTTGATGGTGGCAAGATCATAAGATAGCGGTAGAAATGACAAACTATCCCGCAGGTTCTCGCCCACCTTACCTTTTACGCTATCCGCATTATCCATCACCCCTTGAAGTGACTCATAGGCCGTGAGCCATTTCACCGCTGTTTTAGGGCCACATTTTGGCACACCCGGTATGTTATCGACCGAGTCACCAACCAAGGCCAAATAATCAATAATCTGATCAGGGCGCACGCCAAACTTTTCAATGACGCCATTTATATCCATCGCCACATCGGTCATGGTGTTTATCAAGGTCACGTGTTCTGTGACCAACTGAGCCATATCTTTATCGCCTGTTGAAATCACCACATCGATTTTTTTGTTGGTCGCCTGATGCGCTAACACGCCAATCACATCATCTGCCTCGACATCGGGCACAATTAATAGCGGTAAACCCATGGCGCGAATTATTTGATGAATCGGTTCTATCTGGCAGCGCAAGTCATCAGGCATCGGTGGACGATTCGCCTTATACTCAGGATACATTTCATGTCGAAAGTTCTTACCTTTAGCATCGAATATGATGATCACTTTAGACCCAGGATAGTCCTGAGGAATCCGCCGCAACATACTAATCACACCTTTTATCGCACCTGTCGGATGCCCTTTTGAATTGAGCAAAGGCGGTAGGCCATGAAAGGCACGAAATAAATAGGATGAGCCATCGACTAAAATGGTCGGGGCTATTGGTGCATTTTTTTCAGGAGTAGCAGTCATATTATCTGTCATGAAGTTTGATCTATAAAAAGCAAGAATAAGGTTAGGTACTAAATTGAAGGTATAGTAAGTTTGCAGGTATAGTAAGTAAATTCGCTCTAACACTAAACAAGGAATTTCAATGCACCCTTATTTATTTGCATTATTCATCGCTTTAGCTACTTCTGTCACGACTAATACCGTTCTGGCCGAAGAAGCAGCACTGCCCGTTGAACCTCAAATTACTATTCGTCACGAAGAAGAAAAAACCTTTTACGAATATCGGGTAAACGGCATATTGAAAGAAATAAAAGTTGAGCCCGCCATTGGGCCCGTTTATTACTTGGTGCCAGCCGATGGCAATGCCTGGATACGAGAAGATAGATCGCAGGTATTAGTGCCAAGTTGGATACTTTTTAAGTGGTAATTTAGAAGAAATTAAGAAATAACTAAAATGAAGCAAAGCTTAGTATGAATATTCTAATTTATCGGCGTATCTTTGATCATGACTTCAGTTAGAGTGGATTTTGTCTAAGGGACATCCATTTAATTCAGATACGCTAAAAGGAATACTACTATGGGCACTATCAAATCTTACCAAGAACAAGCTTCAGACATCGTTGAAAAAGCAATCGCTACTGTTGAAGAGCAGCATAAAGCAATCGCTGCAGCTTCTTTCGAATACATCGAAAGACTTTACAAGCTAGACACAGTTAAAACTAAGCACAACGAAGTTGCTGGTATCGCATACGACAAAGCGCGTGAAGTAAACAAGCTAGTTGCTGACTTTGCTGGCGACCTTATTGCTAAGATCGAAAAAGAAGAAGCTGCTCCAGTTAAAAAGACTGCTGCTAAGAAAGCCCCTGCTAAGAAAAAAGCGCCTGCTAAGAAAAGCACCGCTGCAAAAGCAGAAGAAGCAACAGCTTAGTTTAGAGTTTTAAAAAGAGCGCGGTTAAACTTAACCCCTTAATCACGTCTTCTTATATACCCGTCAGTTTTTTTGAAACACTTGTTTTAAAACAGCTAGGCGGGTATTTTTTTGCCTTGATTTTGACCTTCCGTGTTTGCCATTACACATAAACCTAGGCACTCATATCTTTGACTCAAACTGGTACTAAGGGGGACATAGTCAAATATTGACGTGACAAGGTCGGAATTTATTCCGACACGGATTCGAGGGTTTATCCCGTATGTCAATGAATAGATAGAGCTGTCGTTCGTCATGCAGTGCTATTACAAACTTTTTGTCGGAATGAATTCCGACCTTGCATAGCTTGCTTTGTGCGGCAGCTATAAAGACTTTCAAACCATATTAAGAAACAGGAAACGTTATTTTAAAGTGTGCCCCCTCAGGGGAATCTATACAATCAATTGAACCTTTGAGTTTATTCACCACCAGATTATAACTAATCGACATCCCTAAACCGGAGCCACCTGTCCCACGCACAGTGGTATAAAAAGGCTCGAATACTTTTTCTTGCTGCTCACTATTCAAACCAACACCATCATCTTGATAATCAATACAAACCTGAGCATTGACCAGTGTTAGTAATATATGAATTTCACCTTTGATTTTAGCCTTAAAGCCGTGAATCACTGAATTCATTATCAAATTAGTCATCACTTGCGCGACCACCCCAGGATAGCTATCCAAGTTAATGTTTTCTTCTGCCTGAATAATGATTCTATGCTCATCATGCTTCAGTTGCGGGTAAAGACTCTGGTTCAGTTCCTCCAAGTAGGCCTTCAACTCAAACTGCCGCATCGTTTCACCACTCTGATCCACTGCCACTTGCTTAAAATTACGCACTAACTCACTCGCTCGATACAAGTTCCGAGTAATCATTTCCGAAGACTCTTTGGCGTCAGATAACAAGTCATCTAGAGAGGCGCGCTTAAGCTGCCCACCCTGGTATTCCTTATTGAACTCATTTATACGATCAGATAATAACGATGCAGCCGTTACGCCCACGCCCAAGGGGGTATTAATTTCATGCGCGACACCCGCCACCAAACTGCCAAGCGCAGCCATCTTTTCCACTTCAACCAATTGGCTTTGTGCATCCTTAAGCTGCCGATTCACCAGTGCCAGCTCTTGCAAGTTCGCTTGTAACAATTTATTAGCGCGCTGCTTCTCACGACTACTATGATAAATAACCCCCACCATCACGAGCACTGAGAAAAGACCGACACCGGCAAAGATCAAGACACTATATTGAGTGCGAATAACAGAAGACTGCTTGGCCATTTCGCTTATGTTCTCGGATATTTCAAGCTCTTTAGCCTCGATGAGCTTTTCTTGCTGCGCATATAAAGCCTGTAAAGACGCCCTACGGTCACTGATCTGTTTTGACAAACCACTGATAGATGCTTCTTTATTCTGAATTTCCTTTTTCAGATCCAAAAGATTCTTTGTATTCTGCGCTAATTGAATGCGGCTTTTTTCGAGCTCTTGATTTAGCTCCGCGTAGTCCGCTTTTAATGCGCTAAACTTCTGCTTATTCAACGCTAATTCAGCTGCCTGGTCTTTTAAGCGTGCTGTCTGATCTTTTAAACGCTGCATCTGCTCAACTAAACTATTCTTCTGCAGATTCAAGGTTTGATTTTGAGCCTGCAGTTTGTAACTTTGCCCAGATAGTTTTTGTCCTTGTGTGGACAGTTTTTGCCCTTGCGCAGATAGCTTGCGAAGCTGTTCAGATATTTTATTTTTCTGGGATACCAGCAAGTTTTCACGCTGCTGTATTTCTATTTGAAGCTGGTCTAGTTTTTCTGATTGTGACTCCAACTTAGCCGAACTACTTGCAATCGTATCATCCATTTCTTTCAGTACGTTGGCAATATCCAGTTCCGTTCCTCCTAACACCAATATATCAGGAGACACCTTCAATTTAGCATTCAGCATGTTGTAACGATTCAGTTCAAAAGACAGGGTCTTTTTAGCTGTAGACACAAAATTCAACATGGTATTTTTTTTATCTTGTGCCTTCTCACTCACCAGCAAAGTCGCTTGGCTTTGAAGTTTTTTCGCGATACCAGAGAGTGAAAATGATTTACCTTCAGCCACTACCAGCACATGTAATACTTTATTATTTGCCAGTGAAGATAGTTTTTTGACATCAAGCGTAAAGCCCCTGAGCCGCTTGCCGTGCATTTTTTTTAATGCCCGATAGTAAGCCTCATCCTCACCATAAAAACCAATATTCAAAATCTGTACAGCACTTTCATTTGGCCAAGTAACATAGCGAATAAAATTAAACACATAAGCGCTTTTTATCATAGACACATCGTAGGTTTCAGGCGCCGCCCCACTTACATTTGCCACAATAGTCAGTAGGCAAAAAACAACATGACGCGCTAATGCTTGCTGACTGTATTTCAGTATTAGCATATTATTTATAGCCCTAATAATATGATGAACAATTATGTACTATGATTAATATTAGACTACTATTTGATCACCCATTGTTTTTAGGCGCACGTCCTCCAAATATCATATAAATAACGAGAGGCGGCATGAGTAAAGGGAGACAACATGAGTAAATCAAATGAGTTGCTGGTTTTTAGTGATGATACCAGCTCAAATGATGCGCCAGACAGCTCTGAACCTGAAGACTTCTGGCACTTGCTCGTCGTCGATGATGAGCCGGAAGTTCACTCTGTTACTCGACTTGCTTTAAAAGGCTTTGAGTTTTTAGGTAAACAGCTCAAAGTACATTCTGCCAATAGCGCGGCCGAAGCAAAAGAAATATTGCTTGGCGGTATCGATTTTGCCATGGCCTTAATTGATGTTGTCATGGAAACAGACCACGCCGGCCTGAACTTAGTAAGATGGATTCGTGACGAGCAGAAAAACCTGAATATTCGTTTAGTATTGCGTACCGGTCAACCTGGCCAGGCGCCTGAGCGTGAAGTCATCACCAATTATGATATTAATGACTACAAAGAAAAAACGGAGCTTACCTCAAACAAACTCTATACCCTGACGTATTCTTGTTTGAGGGCCTACCGGGATATTATTGCCCTGTACCAAAACAAGTTAGGGCTTGAAACGATCATTCAATCCTCTAATAAAATTTTCGCTCACCAGTCTTTAACAGATTTCACTCAAGGCGCGCTACAACAACTTTGCGCCCTACTTCGCATTGACACCGGCGCATTCTATTCTAATGTTGACTCTCTTGCGGCTTCACATGGTGAAGCGGGCAGTAAAATTTTGGCGGCAACCGGTCGATTTCGTAAATTTATAAACCGGCCTCTCGATGAGTTACTAAGCAACCTCGAAGATCACAAATTGAAAGAGTTGTACAAGATAGGAGGCCAACACTTTGGCGATGACTATTTTATGGGCGTCTACGACTCACATATAGAACGTCAGAACCTGCTCTATTTAGAGGGCATTAATACCACCACCGAAGCAGACAAACAACTCGTTAAACTATTTGGCGCCAATATCGGCGTCGCCTTTGATAATCAGTCAATGTTTGAAGAAGTCGAAACCACTCAACGAGAAATGATTTACCGCATGAGTGAAGCCGTCGAGAGTCGATCGAAAGAAACCAGCAATCATGTTAAGCGTGTCGCCCTAACCTGTCAGTATCTTGCTCGTGCACACAAACTAACTGAGCGAGAAACCAATATATTGTATAAAGCCGCGCCGCTACATGACATTGGTAAAATTGCTATTCCCGATCATGTCCTCAATAAGCCAGGAAAGTTAACGCCTGATGAATGGGAGATCATGAAAACCCATGCTCAAATAGGCTTCGATATTCTCTCTAGCTCAGAGCTTGAAATCCTTCGTGCAGGTGCCATTGTCGCAGGCGAGCATCATGAAAACTGGGATGGATCGGGTTACCCAAATGGTAAAAAAGGCAATGACATTCATATCTTTGGCCGTATCGCTGCCGTCGCGGATGTACTAGATGCCTTAATAAATAAACGCTGTTACAAAACCGCGTGGCCAATAGATAAAGCAATGGACTTTCTGCGCGAAATGTCAGGCGTTAAATTTGACCCCCTACTGGTTGACCTGGTTTTTGAGCATCAAGTCCAACTCTTAGACATTCAGGAAAAATACGCAGATTAAGCTGTACTAGTAAACCAAGTTGATTGGCGATCCAATACGTTGGAGGTATACACCCTGATGAATAACGTGAAAAGCATCATCAATATGATTCAGCTAGTCCTATTGCCAGCCCTATTCTTGTCATCACCGGTATGGGCGGAATCATTCGAGGACCTGTTCTCTCTTTCATTAGAAGAGTTATCCAAACTCACCATTGAAACATCCTCACTTACCGCGACAACCCTTGGTAAAACCCCCTCCTCTATTACCGTCATCACCCAAGAACATATAGAGCGTACACCCGCCAGGAACCTCATCGATATACTCGCCGTATATGTGCCGAGTTTAATGGTCATCTCAGATACAAACGCTAGCCCAAGATTACGCATCAGAGGTCTGGGTGAACGACATAACCACACCCTCTTATTGGTTAATGGTCGGCCGGTAAATCAAAAAACACACCAGGGCTCTATGGTGGAGTTACGCAATTGGGATATGGCGGATATTGATCGAGTAGAAGTCGTTAGAGGGCCAGGCTCGGTGACCCATGGGCCAGGTGCGATATCCGGCGTCATCAACATTATCACCAAAAAAGCTCAAAATGAAAATGGTCTTACTTTAGGCCTTCATAATAACCCAAGCTACAACAGCAAAGGTTTTAAACTGAGTTATGGTGACGACATAGCGAATAGTAAAGTCTTTTTTCATGGCAGCTTTACGCGCACCGAAGGCTCAGAAGATTATGACGTATTTCAAACCTTATCAAATGGTGAACTTGGCTATAAAGGAACTGATGCATTTACCGGCTCTGATGGTTTCCCTTTGCAGTCTTATTACGCCGACTATGATGATGAGCCACAAATAAAACTTTATTTGGATGTTGAAATCAATGATGAGTGGCGGTTCTGGTCCCGATACAACAACTCAGGACAAGCAAACCCCTCCACCCAACGTGTCATTGAAGACAGGTTTCAAGACTGGCGTGAGTTTCAAACCCGCTATTACATAACCGCCATTGAAAATAAGTTCAGTATCACACCGACATTCAGCATTAAGAATCTATTAAGCTATGACTCAGAAGATGCCATCGAAACCAAAGCCAAACAAGCCGATCTGCCTAATACCCATGAATTAAATCGCAGCTATGGCTTCTCCGAAGATGAAATTTTTGCTCGAAGCCTGTTTGAGTATACACCCTCGGAGTCTTTCGCCTTTGCGACTGCATTTGAGTATTCACATACGTCAGTATCTGAACCTTGGGGGGATTCTGACAAAAGTTTCATCACCCGAACAGGAAGCAGGGTATTTATTAGTGATGACTCAATTTATCTGGGTGACGGCTCGGGGGGCACAATTGCCGCCAGCAAGGTCGCAGAGTTTACTAGCGGCTGGTCTACAAACACCTATTCACTCGCCACCGAATTAAACTATCAGATCATGCCTGAGTTACAAACGATCCTTTCTGGACGCATTGATAAGAATGATCAAACTGACAATATGTACTCACCACGTCTGGCCTTGTTATATCAAATTGATGAAAAAAACAGCCTGAAAGCCTCATGGCAGCGCTCTTTAAGAATGAACACCCTCATCGAATTACATTGGCTGCATTTAAACGATAGAAAAGCAGAACCGGAGCAAAATACAACCTATGAGATAAGCTATAGCAGAGTACATAATGACAACCTGCATTTTTCGCTTACGGCCTTCCACAATGAATCTGAAATAATCTCCTGGGATGGCGATAATGCTAATTTAATTGGGGTCACAAAAGCCTGGGGCCTTGAGCCAGAGCTCAGCTATCAGACTGAGTCATTTTCAATGGGTATTAATCATTCCTTTTATGAACTAATAGACTGGGATTTTCAATTAAAACAAGCCGACGGTTCTGCCCTGCAATCTATCAGTTACTCCGACATGCTTTATACCAAGGACTTTCTGACCCTTACGAGTACGGGTGATTCATTAAATGACTGGGCCAATCAACAAACTAAAATATGGCTAGATTACAAATTAAACAGCCAATGGTCATTTCATGTAGATGCCAGAATTATCTGGAAGTACCAATATGGCAATGAGCTTTTTAATATGTATAGAAGTGCTTATGAGGCTGTCGATACCAGCACCTTAAGCGTGGGTGATCTAGCGGATTATAATGAAAACTTAGCCTTTTTAGATGTTCACGAACAAGCTGTTAGTGACCTGGATGGCTTTGGCAAAGATATCAAACTGAATGCCTCTGCCACCTGGATTTTGTCAGATATCAAGCACGCTAAAGTTCAGTTTTATGTATTGAATCTGGTCAATTTTACTAATAACAAGCGCCAGAAAGTAAATTTCAGCTCTAAAACCTTACCTTCACTGGGTTGGATAGAAGAGCCCCTAGCGGTAGGCGTCAAGTACAGCCAGTCATTTTAGACGCGTATAGTTATTGTTGCACTAATAAATAGTTATTGTTGTATCAATAAACTGACACGCCGGTTTTTGCGTCGATTTGCCTCAGTGTCATTTGGTGCCACAGGCTGTGTATCACCATGACTGATAGCTCTAAGCCGGCTTTCATCCAAACCTTCCAGTACAAAAAACGCCTGAACTTCTTTAGACCGAGCTAAAGCAAGTTCCCAATTTGAGGGGTACTCTTTTGAGGATATCGGCTGATCATCAGTATGGCCTTCTATGAAGATCAAGCCTTTAGATTCCTGAAGCAAGGGTAGCAGTTTTTCCAATAAAGCTTCACCTGAACGCGCCAGTTCTGCCGCGCCAGAATTAAATAGTACCCGTGACTGAATGTCTAAAGCAGAAAAACCATTTACTTTTTTTAGTTCAACATGATGATCCAGGTCCTGATGAATAATGGCCGTTTGAATTTTCTGCCATGAAGCCTTATCGGAAGACACGCCCTCAAGAGACAGCAAGTCAAATAGCTCAGACGACATAAACTCAATACCACCCTCTTTTGAAGATGAGATTGAAGACTGCGTATTTGAAGGCTCCGTACTTGAAAACTGAACAATTGAAGACTGGGCAGAAGATGCCTCTGCCTTAACGATTTCGCCCTCAGAACGAAATTCGTCTCGACTGATCACAAACAAAAACACAAAAATACTGCTCACTAAAATAAAAACATCGATATAAGAGACCATCCAGGCATCATCAGGCTCAGCCTCATGTGTCATTAATGTCTGTAAATGTAATGAAGGTCGAAGAGACATAGTTTAGACACTATACTTCGCGATAAGCGGTTTCATTGCTTCAGCTCTGGGCTCACGATATTGACCCTGAACATAACTCATCAGAATGTCCCGAATGGCGGCTGGCGTGCGCTGCTGTTGAATAAGCGCAATGCCTTCCGCGACCATGGTGAGTTGAACAATTTTTAAATTTCGACGCTGCTCGAGCCTGGTGGTAATGGGCTTAAACACCAGATTCGCTAATAATAAGCCATAAAAAGTGGTCACCAGGGCAAGCGCCATATCAGAAGAAGCGGTACCTAAACTACCCTGCTCGATGATTTGCAGCATATTCACCAATCCCACCAGTGAGCCGACCATCCCAAAAACAGGTGCGAAGGTCGCCATTGAACGGAAAATGGTAATCACAGCCGACTCTTGAGAGCGAATTTGTGAAATTTTCCAATTCAATAAAGCCATCACATCCTCATTCGACTGCCGATCTCTGACCATCTGCAAACCTTTTTGCAAAAAGCGATCATCTAATTTTTCTAATTCAGCATCGACTTGCGCATATTGATGACGAAACCATAACTTTGAAAAATGTAAAATCCGATTTACATCCTCGCTCATATCCAGATTCAAGGGCGTAGTAAGCGCCCGCGCCTGTTTCAAAGCATTGATAAGCTCGTCAACCGAATAGCTCACCAGCATCGCGGTAATTGTACCGCCAAATACAATCAATAAGCCCCAAATATTAATAAAGGCCATGGGATCATTGACTGAAAAGCCAATTGCCAGCCCTAAAAATAAAACCCCGGCGATCACCGCCACCAAGTTTGATATTTTAACTTTGAAGAATTTATGAATACGCATAAAACAACCTTAAAATTGACAGTCACATCGATATTAAGAAAGGATATGCATAAATTGAGCCTATTTTTAAATTGGCAAAGATCACTTGCGATTCAACAACTTAGAAGACCAAGCTATTGAAGAGGCAATATTTCGCCACTTTTTATGAGGAAAGTCGTCAAAAAAATGTATTAGCGCGCTAAATAGACTTAACCTGCCAGACGAGACTTTAAATACTCAAAGCGCTCAGGGGTCCCCACATCCAGCCAGAAATCGGGCACCAAAGTACCGAGGACTTTATGCTCTGAAATGGCGATTTTAAGAAGAGGGCCTAACGCTCGCGGTGCGGCCGGAACTGTACTAAAAAGCCCCTTAAAGAATGAGCTATGAAATAAAGCCAAACCCGAATAAGTGAACGCGCTCGTCACCTTATTAGGAGACGCAAGCACTTCAGACTCAATCAGCGCTAAAGGCTGCCCCTCTGATCGAAATATAAAATCCCCTTCCGGGTGATGATCCGGGTTATCCACTAAGGCTATATAAGCATTTTTCCCGGTACTTAATTCAGGTGCTGATTTTAACCAGGCAGCCAGATCCAGCTCGCAATACACATCGCCATTGATTACTAGAAAAACATCACCCTGTTCTGCTTCATTATTAAGGGCTTGATCCTCAACATTAAGGGCTTGATCTTCAACAAGTAACGGCAAAGCCTTAAAAATGCCACCTGCGGTCTCCAGTAAGTCTGGCTCGTAACTATAGTGTATTTTTATACCCCAGCGCGCACCATCCCCCAAGGCAGCAGGTAGTTGTTCAGCAAGCCAATGAGTATTGATCACAACCTCTTTAAAACCCGCTTTTGCGAGACTCTCCAGGTGATATTCAATAAGATAGTGGCCCCCAACACGTAAAAGCGGTTTCGGTGTGTGCTCGGTGAGCGGCCGCATGCGCTTGCCTAAACCTGCTGCCAAAATCATCGCTTTCATTATGCTTTGCCTGCCAGTAAACCACTGTCTATTTCCAGGCCACGGGCAGTTTCTTGATCACTCTCTATTTCTTGAGCAGTACCTATATGCTGCGCGGAGTCTACGGCACAGGCTTTTTCTAAACATGGCTGAACACGCTTCACTAAAAATGCATGAAATTCTGCAAGCTCCGGATACAACTGACTAATCCGCACGATATACGCCACTGTCCGTGGTATATCCGCTAAATAAGCGTGTTTACCATCACGAAGCGATAAACGAGCAAAAATGCCGGCGGCTTTTAAGTGCCGCTGAAGCCCCATAAAATCGAAGTCCTTTTTGAATCGGGCATAGTCAATCTTTATGTCCTGCTGCTGACTAAGACCTTGATAAAAATAATGACACCATTGATCCACTTTTTCATCTGGCCATACGATATAACAATCTCTTAACATCGACACCAAATCATAACTCACCGGTCCTAACACGGCGTCCTGAAAATCTATCACACCTAACGAATCATCTTTCAAGACCATTAAGTTCCGGGCATGATAGTCACGATGAACAAGCACCTGACGCTGGGCCAAAGCAGTCTCTTCGAGCTTTTTAAAACTATCTGCCAACAAGGCCAATTCACCCGCATCAAGTCTCAAACCCAATTTATTCGCTACTAACCAATCAGGAAACAGCGCCATCTCACGCTGTAACAGGGCCGAATCATAAGGCGGTAAAACGTAGTTTTCAGGCGCATCAAGTTGCTGAATTTTTAGTAGTGTCGTTATGGCTTGTTGGTAGTACTTATCACCCTGCTCTAACTGCGGGTTCTCGGGGCACAGCCGATCCAATAATAAGTCATCGCCCAAGTCACTCAGTAACAGAAAGCCTTTTTCAAGATCGAGCGCCTTGATTTCAGGTACCGCAATGCCTTTTTGAAACCAGTCTTGCGCGATCGCGACAAAACTTGAAGAATCTTCTTTTTCAGGTGGTGCATCCATAGCGATCAAGCTAAGCGAACTGTTTGAACTATCTGAACTGTCTAAAGACGGTAAGGTTAGCCTGAAATAGCGCCGAAAACTCGCATCGCCAGAGACCACACTCAAGCTCACCTCTGATAAATTTAATACCCCGGCTACCCAGATACCGAGCTCTTCTTTGCGTTGATCCATAAAATGCGATGCCTTAAATGCTGTTTGTTTAATACCTTGATGTTACATCTACGCTATCCTAATCAAAAAACAGGCATTCGGCAAAAAGTTAAATGACATAAAACAGTCCACCGTTTATCATCTGGGCTAGGAAGCGTCTATCATCTAGACTAGGAAGCGCCTATCATCTGGGCTAGAAATCGCCGATGGAAATCAAGACCCGCGCTAGCAGGACCTAAACAGTAAAACTTAAGGCGGAGCAATACTTCAAATAGCATGAGATTAACATTAATGCCTAACATTCCCAGCTTGTTTATTCTCGCCTCGTTTTTAGTGAGTGCCATAGCTTTTTTAGTAAGCGCCACAGTTCGGGCCGAAACCTTGACCGAGACGACGCTGAATGAAGAAAAATCATCCACCAAACCCGCTCACTGTTTTACTGCCGATAACACGCCCACAATATTGGCAGAGCTATCTGATGCACAGCCCATAGAGGAAGGCGTCACCATTCACGCCCAAAAGGTCAACTATCAGCCTGACAATAAACTAGAACTTAATGGTGATGTGGAAATGAGGCAAGGGCGATACCACGCCAAAAGTAATTCAGCCGTCATTAATCAAAGCACTCAGGAAGCTAAGCTCTCAGGCAATATTGAGCTAAGCAGCCCTGACTTAATTCTGAGCGGCGATCAGGCCCGGATGAATATGCTGAGTGAAGAGGTTTCCGTCAGCAATGCTAAGTTCTCTAATCCCCGCACTAATATAAATGGTGAAGCGCTTGAAATAAGTCATCCTGATAAAGATACGCTTATTATTCATGACGGCCTGTTTTCCAGCTGCCCACCTGACAATAGAGACTGGGCCTTCGCCTCTGAAAAAATAACACTCGACCGAGAACAAGGTTTTGGTTACGCCAATAACACCCGTTTTTTAATCGGAGATGTACCTGTTTTATACATGCCCTGGTTTACCTTCCCGATAGATGAGCGCCGAAAGTCGGGCTTTCTTTACCCTACGATTGGTAGCTCAAACACCCAACGAGGCGTTTTCCTTTCAACCCCTTATTACTTCAACCTCGCGCCTAATTACGACGCCACACTCACACCCAGCTATATTCATGGACGAGGCGCACATAATGACCTTGAGCTTCGCCATAGAAGCAGTCTCACTGACACCGTGCTTCAATTTGGTTTTATTGATGAAGACAAACATTTTAACGACGAACAAAGTGAGCTTGGCTACACCAATTCAGATAGCCGCTGGGGTTTGAATTTTGAACAAGAGATCCAAGCTTTTGCAGGTGGCTGGCACGGTGAGCTGCAATATAGTGAAGTCAGCGATAACGACTACCTCGATGACCTTAATCAAGGTTTGAATATTGACCGTCAGGACTATCTTGATAGACGCGCTGCATTTTATTTTTCTCAAGATGAGTGGCGCTTAAGTGTTTTATTGCAGCAATACAAAAGTATCGATGACGCGGTTCTACCCAGCGAAGAAGCTTACCAACGTCTTCCTGAAGTAAACCTTGAATTTGGCCGCATGTTTAATACTTTTCACCTGGACTGGAACAGCCAATATGTTTATTTTTACCGCGACAGAGAAGACTTGGTCGGCGATGAGCGAACCTTTGGCTCCAGAGTCCGCCACCAACCCAAGCTTTCTCTCCCTCTAAATAAAAGCTGGGGTTACCTGAAACCCTCTGTCACGGTCGACCATACTGACTATTTCCTGCAGGATTACACGCCGGTTGAAAATCATATCTCTCGCACGGTACCCATCTATGAGCTGGACTCCGGTTTATATTTTGATCGCAAGTCAGTCTTTAGCGACAAGCCTTATTTCGGCCTGAGGAATATCCGCCATAGCCTTGAACCACGTTTATATTATGTTTATTCCAAAGCGGTTGAACAGGATGATTTACCTAACTTTGACAGCACTTTGCCAAGCTTCCATTATCAGCGCTTATTTAATGCTCAACGCTTTAGTGGCGGCGATCGCGTCGGTGATAACAACCGTCTGACATTTGGTATAACGAGCCGCTGGACAGACCTGGGTGACGGCCAAGACAAAGCCATATTCAGCCTCGGACAAATTTATCACTACGACGACCGAAGCGTCAGTATAAACGGTATTGGGCAATCAGACCGAAGTGACTCATTGCTTGCTTCAGAGTTGCTGCTTCGTCCATACAATAACTTGGAACTAGCCATGACTGGCCTATGGGATGCGCGCGAGCGACAAACTCAGGAAGGCAATAGCCGTCTTACCTTTCATAGCAAAGACTACAAACATGTATTAAATCTTAGTCATCGTTATATCCGTGATGAACTAGAACAAGCAGATA